>Ga0307516_10000060_pt1 | contig 118638 bp, 110 predicted proteins | sample 19_EM_MG_FD_203310 | JGI IMG/M metagenome (GOLD analysis project Ga0307516, IMG submission 203310) | Populus trichocarpa ectomycorrhiza microbial communities from riparian zone in the Pacific Northwest, United States - 19_EM | ecosystem: Host-associated > Plants > Roots > Unclassified... | reverse complement strand
TGCGGTGCGCGATCACCTCGGTATCGGTCTCTGAATCGAAGCTATAGCCCAAATCGATGAGCCCGGCGCGCAACGCCTCGTGATTCTCGATGATCCCGTTATGGACGATGGCGATGCCGTCGCGGGAAACGTGCGGATGCGCGTTGCGCGTGGTCGGCACACCGTGGGTGGCCCATCGGGTATGGGCAATTCCGACGTGACCGTCAACGGGGTCGGCAGCGAGCGCGGTCTCGAGCGCAGTCACCTTGCCAACCGCGCGCACCCGGGCCAACCGATGCCCGGACGTCAGCACCGCGAGCCCGGCCGAATCGTAGCCGCGGTATTCGAGACGGCGCAGGCCTTCCATCAGGATGGGAACGGCATTGCGCTCCGCGACAACGCCCACTATTCCGCACATGTCGACCTGCTCCAACTGGGTGGTAAAAAAGGCTGCCTAGTGTGCCCCAGATCTGGCGGGTCGTCACTTCGCTAGCGCACGGCGGTGAATCAGCAGGTACGCCGCCGGCAGCACGAGCATCGACAGCATCGGCGCCGTGATCATCCCACCGACCATGGGCGCCGCAATCCGGCGCATCACCTCCGAACCCGTCCCGCCGCCGAACATGATCGGCAACAACCCGGCGATGATCACGGCGACCGTCATCGCTTTGGGCCGTACTCGAAGGACGGCCCCTTCCTCGATCGCTTCAATCAAATCCCCCACGGAGATGAACTGGTTCGCCCGGCGTCGTTTGTCGATTGCATGATCGAGGTAGAGGAGCATGATGACCCCGAATTCCGCCGCGACGCCGGCCAAAGCAATGAAACCGATGGCCGAGGCAATCGAAAGATTGTAGCCGAGCAGGAACAGCAGCCAAAGGCCTCCGATCAGCGCGAACGGCAGCGTACCCATGATCAGTACCGCGGAGGCAAAGCGTCTGAACGTCAGATACAGAAGTACGAAGATGATGACGAGCGTGAACGGAACGACCAGCCGCAGTTTTTTGGCCGCGCGCTCCAAGTACTCGAATTGTCCGGACCACGTCATCGTGTACCCCGGGGGAAGGTTGATACGCTGACTCACGAGCTTCTGCGCCTGCGCCACATACCGTCCCAGATCGCGGCCGCTGATGTCCACGTACACCCAACCGTTGAGCCGGGCGTTTTCGCTTCGCAGCTGAGGGGGACCATCTATTACGACAAGATCGGCGACGGCGCCCAGCGTCGTCGTTGCGCCGGCAGCGGTGACGATCGGCAGCACCCGGAGCTTCTCGACCGAATCACGCAGCTCGCGGGGATAGCGCATATTGATGGGAAAGCGCTGCAGCCCTTCCACCGTCTCGCCGACATTCTCACCGCCGATCGCAAGCGCCACGACCTGCTGCACGTCGGCAAGGCTGAGCCCGAAGCGTGCCGCTCGGACACGGTCGATGCGTACTTCCACATACCGTCCACCACGGACACGTTCGGCGTACACCGACCGGGTTCCCGGGATCGCCTTGACCATCGCCTCGACCTGCTCACCGATCTTCTCGATGACCGTTAAATCGGCGCCCGCGATCTTGATGCCGACCGGGCTCTTGATGCCGGTCGAGAGCATGTCGATGCGATTGCGGATCGGTTGCACCCACAGATTGGAGAGCCCTGGCAGGGTCAATGCCGCGTTCATTTCATCGATCAGCTGATCCTGGGTCTTGTCGCTCGGCCATTGCGAATGCGGCTTGAAGCGGATCGTCGTCTCGAACATTTCCAGGCCCGCGGGATCGGTCGCGGTCTCGGCGCGGCCCACTTTGCCGAATACGCGCTCAACTTCCGGAAAGCGCATGAGGATCTTGTCGGTCTGCTGCAGCAGCTGCGAGGCCTTGTCGGCCGACAGGCCCGGTAACGCGGTCGGCATATACAGCAAATCACCCTCGATGAGAGGCGGCATGAATTCGCTGCCGAGCTTGGTCACGGGCACCACGGTCAGCAAAATCAACAGCCCCGCAAGCCCAAGCGTCGTCTTGGGGTACCGCAGTACCAGCCCGAGCAGCGGTCGATAGATCGCGATCAGCACTCGATTGAGGGGATTGCTGCGCTCGGTCGGAATCCGCCCGCGTATGAAGTAAAACATCAAGACCGGGATCAGCGTCACTGAAAGCCCGGCCGCAGCCGCCATCGAATAGGTCTTGGTGAACGCCAGCGGGCCGAATAATTTGCCTTCCTGGGCCTCGAGGGTAAAGACGGGGACAAAGCTCAATGTGATGATCAAGAGGCTGAAGAAGAGCGCCGGTCCCACCTCGGCTGCCGCGTCCGCGATCAACTTCGTCTGCTCGAGCGCGGTCGCTCTGCGGCCCGGATTGGCATGGTTCCAGCCTTCGACATGTTTGTGCGCGTTTTCGATCATCACCACGGCCGCATCGACCATCGCGCCGATCGCGATCGCGATTCCGCCCAAAGACATGATGTTGGCATTCACGCCCTGCCAATTCATGACGGAGAAGGCGGCAAGAATGCCGAGCGGCAGGCTGACGATGGCGACCAGAGCGGAACGCACATGGAACAAAAACAGAGCGCACACCAACGTAACGACGATAAATTCCTCGATCAATCGATCGCGCAGGGTCGCCACCGACTTATGGATCAACTCCGAGCGGTCATAGGTGGCGATGATTTCCACACCTTTCGGCAGCCCCTTTTGCAGGCTCGCAATCTTGGCCTTGATTCCGTCAATGGTCTCGAGCGCATTTTTACCCGCCCGCATGACGATGACGCCGCCGACGGCTTCGCCCTTGCCGTCCAGTTCGGAGATGCCGCGACGGATTTCAGGCCCGATTTGCACCCGCGCGACATCACCCAGCAACACCGGCGTGCCGGCGGCGCCGAGGCCAACCGGGACGCGTCGGAAGTCGTCCAGGTTCTTGAGGTACCCCGTCGCCCGTACCGCATATTCGGCCTCGCCCAACTCCAATACCGATCCGCCAGTTTCGTTGTTCGAATCGCGTAGTGCCGACTTCACCTTGTCGATGGTGACGCCGAGGCCACGCATGCGATCGGGATCGAGCACGACTTGGTATTGCTTGACCAGTCCACCAACACTGGCGACTTCGGCGACATTGGGCACGCTCTTCAACTCGTACTTCAGGAACCAGTCCTGCAGCGCACGAAGCTGCGAGATGTCGTATCTCCCACTGTGATCGATGAGCGCGTATTCGTAAATCCAACCAACGCCTGTGCCGTCCGGTCCCAACGTCGGTTTTGCGGATGGCGGCAGTCGACCGGTCACCTGATTCAAGTATTCGAGTACGCGCGAGCGTGCCCAATACAAGTCGGTCTTGTCGTCGAAGATGATGTAGACGAAGGAATCCCCAAAAAATGAATAACCGCGCACGGTCCGCGCGCCGGGGACCGACAGCATCGTCGTGGTCAGCGGATAGGTGACTTGGTCCTCGACCACCTGCGGTGCCTGGCCGGGAAACTCGGTGCGGATGATGACCTGGGTATCGGACAGATCCGGCAACGCATCGAGCGGCGTCGAAAGCGTTGCGTGAACGCCCCAGGCGGTCACCAGCAAGGTGCCCATCAGCACCAGGAAACGGTTCTGAATCGACCAGCGAATGAGTGCACCTAACATCCTAGTGCGCTCCATCCGACTTCTGCGCCGACGGTGCCGGCATCAACTCGGGCTTGACATCTTCTTCCGGCGCCTCGTTCGATCCGGCGAGGTTCTCGAAAGCCCCACGCAGGCTCGCCTCGGAGTCGATCAGGAACTGTCCCGAGGCGACGACCTTCTGGCCGGCGGCCAAGCCTTGGAGAATTTCCGAGCGGCCGCCGTGTTCCGCTCCGACCCGCACTAACGCGGGACGAAAATGCGAGCCGTCGTCGGCAACGATCACGACGCTGCGAGTGCCGGTCTTGATCACCGCCTCCGTGGGCACCGTCAACATCTGATCCGGCGTGGCCCCGCGCAGATGCACCGTGGCGAACATACCGGGGCGCAAGCGCAGCCCAAGATTATTGGCCACGACTCTCACCTTCAGCGTGCGTGTGGTCGGCATCAGTTCCGGATAGAGATAGTCGATTTGGCCCGCGAAATGGTCTCCGGGCAGGGCCGGCACCTCCGCCGTCGCTGCATCCCCCGTCTTGATCCAAGCAGCCTGCGTCTCGGGCACCTCGGCGTTGATCCAGATGCTGTCGAGAGCCGCGAGTTGGAACAGCATGGTCCCCGGCGCGACGGCCGAGCCCTGACGCACGCCAAGCTCCATGACGTAACCGTCAAAAGGCGCGTAGTAATCCACGCGCCGCTCGGCCTGACCCGTTTTCTCGATATGCGCAATCTGACCAGCCGAGAGACCAAACAAGACGAGCCGCCGCCGCGCGGCCTCGATGAGTTGCGAATCTCCCGAGTTGCGCGCGATCAGCAATTCCTGCTGCGTCGCAAGGAGATCGGGCGAATAGATCCCGGCGAGCCGCTGTCCACGGCGGACCGGATCGCCGACCGCACGCACGCTGAGCTCCTCGACCCAACCCGGCTGACGCACCTCGATCGCCTCGATCCGATGCTCATCGACGGCGACTACTCCGACGGTATCGACGGCGCGGGCGAAGCTCGATCGTTCCACGACGCCGAGCCGCACACCGAGATTTTGTACGACGCGCGGGTCGATGGCGATGCCGTCGGACGGTACGCCCGCGGAACTCGGCGTGTGGTCCGGGGCGCTCGACAGCGCGTCAGCAGTTGCCCTGCATTTCGCGACCAGCGGCATATCCATGAATGGGGACTTACCGGGTTTGTCAAAGCGCTTTTGAGGCGCCATCGGGTCGTACCAATAAGCAGGCGCCGCGTCCCCACATTCACCGGCTTTTGGCTTTTCCGTCTGACCGTGCTTCAACAGTCCCAACCCGAGAGCGATGACGCCAACGATCAGGGAGCCGATCAACAGAACACTTGAATTACGATTCACGGGTTGTCTCCCGGACGATCCGGCGGGCCGGCGAAATACTGAAGGCGAACTTGGGCTCGCGCCGCCTCGACTGCGAGCGCCAGACGTTGCAGCTGAACATCCAGCAGGCTGCGCCTGGCCGACAGCACGGCGTCAAAGCCGCCGCGTCCCGACTGGTAGGCGCTGCGTGCGTTTTCGCTGCGATGCGTCGCATCGGGAATGATCGCGGTGTCGAATTCGCCGACCCGTTCCCGATAGTGGTGCCAGTCGAGATAGTCCTGACTGAGCCGCGAATGCAGCTCACGCAGCAGGTCCCGCTTGCGATCCTTGCTCGCTCGCGATCGCTCAAATGCCGCCGCCAATTCCGGGTCTTGGCGATTTTTCGTGAAATATGGCAGTCCGACGCTGACCTGGATGCCGACGAAGTCTGAGAATCCCGGCCGGTACGCCACATATCCCTCCACGGAAAAATCGGGCTTATAGGCTTGTCTGGCGAGAGCGATGTCGTTCGCCGAAGCTTCGATCTGCGTGTCCAAACCGCCGATGACCGGATGATGATCAACCGCCGCCATGAGTTCGGGCAGCGCATTCGGCGGTGGAGGCGGTGACAGAAAGATCGGGAGCGGCCGTTCGGCATCCTCTCCGATCCAGCGCGCAAGGCCCGCACGCATTCGCTGTGCCCGGTGCAGCGAGTCGTGTTCCTTGTCCTGCACCAAACCCGCTTCCACCTTGGCCGCCAACCAATCGGCCTGCGAGGCTTTGCCGTTGCCATAGTCCTTCTCGAGCGACTGCACTTGCAACGCGGCTTCCGCGGTCAGCTGCCGCGCCAGGGTCAACCCTTGTTCGGCTTCGTAGACATCGAGCCAGGCGAGAGAGGCGTCCCGACGTATCGCGCGCCGATCGTTCTCGAGCGCGGCGCGTTCGGTCTCGGCATCGAGCTGCTTGCGCTCCCCCTTGAGCCGGCGCTTGTCGGCGCGAGGCAGTTCCTGGCTCAACCCGACGGTGAACTCGGTGAAGTTGTCGCGTCGGAGGCTGTAGGCTTCGCCGGTATCCACCGGCAAATCCTTCAGTCCGCCGGAGAGTTTCGGGTCGGGCAATTGAGCCGCGGCGATGGCTTGCCGCTCATTCGCGTTGATGACCGCTTCGTGCCCGGTCAGGATGGGCTGGTCGACCATCGATAGTCGCGCCGCTTCCTCGAGCGACAAGGTGGGCCGCGCGTCGTCGGTCGGCCGTTCGGAAGCGTGGTGCGGGGGGTCAAATCGTATGTCCAATGACGCCGGGGACGCGGTCGCGTTGAACACGAGCAGCGGCCAGCAACATATCAGTTGCCTCGGACCGGGCGGGGGCGGTTTCACATGGTTCTCCCGGGGCTAAGGAAGGCGGACCGCGCGTGCAATCCGTCGTCCCGCCAATTGCGACTATCGGCGTTCCATTCACGTCCATTCACGCTCAGATCGAATTCGCGGCGCGCAAAGCAAGTGCGCACGGAATCGAACGGCAAAAACCAAAAGCAATGGACTTGGGAAATGAGCCGGTGTGGCTCAAAACGAAGCGAGGTTTAAAGGCGCAGGCGCCCGGTGCTCAGATAGAGCAACGTAGAGGACGGAGTAAAAGAAGACGCACCAGAATTGGCACTCAATCGGATCGAAGCAACACGGCAAGCCTGCGCAATCGGCGGGGCTATCAGTAGCGTCGGGAGATCGGAACGCTTTAGATGCTTATTGAAGTCGTTCGAGGATTCATCTGCGGTAAATACCGCGGACCCCACGGTACCGCAGTGCTGGGCAACACCGGATGACCCTACAGCCGATCCGTCCACGTTGCACGAGGCCGGCTGCGCCGTCGGACAACACTCTTGAGCCGGCGCGCACTCCGGACAGGCGAACGCCGGCAGGCCCGCGAAGAGCAGGCTTGCCAACAGAAACGTCTGGCTAATAATACGGCGGATCATGTTCGCTGATTCTATCGCTGACTATCGATTGGTGGACTGCAAAAACACGTACTGGTTCCGCAGTATACCGGGGACCACGGCCAAATATTGCAAAACGGCGCTCACTTCGGTGCATCCAGCGAGGGCATCTCGGGAAGCCCATGCGAGGGGAATACCGCGTCGGTCGTGGCCTGAGTCAAGCGTGCGGTGGTGACGCGTCAAGGCTTGCCGCTTTTTTCCGGGCGGCGCCAGCCCTCGACGGTGGTCTGCTCGGCGCGCGTGAGCGTGAGCTTGCCGTCGGGCGCATCTTCGGTGATGGTGGAGCCCGCGCCGATGGTGGCGCCGGCGCCGATTCTCAGCGGTGCCACCAACATGCTGCCCGATCCGACGAAGGCGCCGTCGCCGATGACGGTCGACCACTTGTTCACGCCGTCGTAGTTGCAGGTGATGGTGCCGGCGCCGACGTTCACCCCGGCTCCCACATCGGCGTCGCCGACGTAGCTCAAATGGTTTACCTTGCTGGCGATTCCGATCTTGGCATTCTTGATTTCGACAAAGTTTCCCACGTGGGCATTGCGCGCCAATGCGGTGTCGGGCCGCAGGCGGGCAAACGGTCCGATACGGCAATGGTCCCCCACCAGCGCCTCTTCGATGACGCAGTTGGCGTTGATCTCCGTATCGGCGCCGATGCGGGAATCGCGAATCACACAATTCGGCCCCACCTTGACCCGTGCGCCCAAGTGCACCTGCCCGATCAGCACCGCGCCCACGTCGATGAAGACATCGCGCTCCACCGTGACGGCGCCGCGCACATCCACCCGCGTGGGATCCGCCAGAGTGGCGCCCGCGAGCATCAACTCCTCGGTCCGCAGCAGCCGCAATCCCGCTTCCACCTGCGCCAGCTGCAGGCGATCGTTGACGCCCAGCACCTCGACAGCGCGCGCGACCGGTATGGCCTCGACCGGATTTGCGCCCCCAACGGCGCCGGCCACCACATCGGTCAAGTAGTATTCGCGCTGCGCGTTGTTCGACCCAAGCCCCAACAGCCAGTCGCGCAGCCGGCCTGCCGGCGCGGCCATGAGACCCGAGTTGGCCTCGCGGATCAGCAATTGTTCGGGGGTGGCGTCGTTGTGCTCGACGATGGCGGTCACGCGGCCATCCTCTGCGCGCACGATCCGACCGTAGCCCGCGGCTTGGTCGAGATTCACCGTAAGCAGTGCGAGCGCGCCGGAGGCCGCGGAGGCCACCAGCTTATCGAGGCAGGCGGGCCGAATCAGCGGCACATCGCCGTACAGCACCAGAACCGTATGGTCATCGGGAATCAAGCACATGGCCTGCATGACGGCGTGGCCGGTGCCGAGTTGCTCGGCCTGCAGAACCCAATCCACTTCCTCGTGCGCAAATGCTTGCTGTACTTGCGCGCCGCCGTGCCCGTAGACCACGTAGACGTTCGCGGGGTCGAGAGCCCGTGCCGCCCGGATCACGTGCTGCAACAGGGGTTCCCCCGCCAGCGGCTGCAGCACCTTCGGCAGATCGGAGTGCATCCGCTTACCCTGGCCCGCTGCGAGTATGACGACGGAAAGCGGCATGACTATTCCGTGGCGGGTGCTACGTCAGCGGCGTTTGCGCAGACGCTCTATCGCCCGCAATTGCGCCACGGCCCGCGCGAGTTCGGCCTGCGCCTCGGCGATATCCACCTTGTCGGTGCGCTCGCGCACGGCATCTTCCGCACGCTGCTTTGCCGCCAGCGCCGCCGCTTCATCGAGGTCATGCGCCCGAGCCGCCGTGTCGGCCAGCACCGTCACCAGATGCGGCTGAATCTCGAGCGCGCCGCCGCCGACATAGAAGGACTGTTCCTCCTGCCCTTCCGACTGCACGCGTACTTCTCCGGCCTTCAAGGTGGTCAGCAACGGCGCGTGACGCGGCGCGATGCCGAGTTCGCCCTGCGAGCCCGGCGCGAACACCATGGTCGCCTCGCCCGAAAAGATCTGCCCTTCGGCGCTGACGATGTCGACGTGAATGGTGGCGGCCATGATCGCTCTTATGCCAGGGTCTTGGCTTTTTCGACGGCTTCTTCGATGGCGCCGATCATGTAGAAGGCCTGCTCGGGCAGGTGATCGTATTCGCCGGCGATGATGGCCTTGAAGCCGCGAATGGTGTCCTTCAAAGGGACGATCTTGCCGTCCTGGCCGGTGAACACCTTGGCGACGTTGAAGGGCTGCGACAGGAAGCGCTGAATCTTGCGCGCGCGGTACACGGAGAGCTTGTCTTCCTCCGACAGCTCGTCCATGCCGAGAATCGCGATGATGTCCTGCAACTCCTTGTAGCGCTGCAAGACGGCCTGCACACCGCGCGCCGTATCGTAGTGCTCCTGGCCCACCACCAGCGGATCGAGCTGCCGGCTGGTGGAATCGAGAGGATCGACCGCGGGATAGATGCCGATCGAGGCGATCTGCCGCGACAGCACCACGGTGGCGTCCAAATGCGCGAACGTCGTCGCGGGCGAGGGATCGGTCAAGTCGTCCGCCGGAACGTACACGGCTTGTATGGAGGTGATGGAACCGGTCTTGGTGGAGGTGATGCGCTCCTGCAGCACGCCCATTTCCTCGGCCAGCGTCGGCTGATATCCCACGGCGGAGGGCATGCGCCCGAGCAGCGCCGAGACCTCTGTGCCGGCCAGGGTATAGCGGTAGATATTGTCGACGAAGAACAGCACGTCGCGGCCCTTGCCGGAGGCCTGCTTCTCGTCGCGGAAGTATTCGGCCATCGTGAGACCGGTGAGCGCCACGCGGAGGCGGTTGCCCGGCGGTTCGTTCATCTGACCGTACACCATGGCCACCTTGGAATTGGCCAGATTGTCCTTGTCGATGACGCCCGATTCGATCATCTCGTGATAGAAGTCATTGCCTTCGCGGGTGCGCTCGCCGACGCCGGCAAACACGGACAGACCGCTGTACTGCTTGGCGATGTTGTTGATGAGCTCGAGCATGTTCACGGTCTTGCCCACACCGGCGCCGCCGAACAGGCCCACCTTGCCGCCCTTGGCGAAGGGCACCAGCAAGTCGATCACCTTGATGCCGGTGACTAGAAGATCCTGGCCGCCGGCTTGCTCGTCGTAGGCCGGAGCGGGACGGTGAATGGGCAGGTACTCGGTCGCCTGCACCGGGCCTTTTTCGTCCTGCGGCTTGCCGAGCACGTCCATGATGCGGCCGAGCGTGCCCGAACCCACCGGGACGGAAATCCCCTTGCCAGTCCCGTTGACCGTGAGACCGCGGCGCAGGCCTTCTGAAGGACCCATCGCAATGGTGCGCACGATGCCGTCGCCCAACTGCTGCTGCACTTCGAGGGTCAGGTCCACATCATCGAGCTTTAGCGCGTCATAGACCTTGGGGATCTGATCGCGGGGAAATTCCACATCGATGACCGCGCCGATGATTTGCACGATTTTGCCGCTGGAGGACATGGACATATCTATTTACCTCTTCATGGCCTACGGCCAACTTTCAACGGGGTTGCTGCGCAACCCCGAACACTTGGCGGCGCTGCGCGCCGGTAAGACTTGACTCGTATACCTAAATTTAACCTGTACCTGATCTGATCTAAACCGCTGCCGCGCCGCCGACGATTTCCGAAAGCTCTTTCGTGATCGCGGCCTGGCGGGCCTTGTTGTAGATGAGTTGCAGCTCGTCGATGAGCTTGCCGGCGTTGTCGGAGGCGCTCTTCATGGCCACCATGCGCGCCGCCATCTCGCAGGCGACATTCTCGACCGCACCCTGGAACACCTGGGATTCGATGTAGCGCATCAGAATACCCTCGAGTATCTCGCTGGAGTCGGGCTCGTAGAGATAGTCCCAGCGCTCCTGCAGCTCTTCCTTGTCGACGGTCTGAAGCGGCAGCAACTGCGATACCACGCCCTTTTGGGTCATGGTGTTGACGAACACGTTGTGCACGAGCAGCAATTGATCGACCTTGGTCTCGCGATAGAAATCCAGCATCACCTTGGTGGTGCCGATCAATTCGGCGACATGCGGCTTGTCGCCCAGATGCGTGACCGACGCCGCGATTTCGATCCCGGACAGGCGGCGGAAGAACTGAAGCGCTTTCGAGCCGATCGCGCAGACGTGGACCTTGGCGTTCTTCGCCTGGGCCTCGCGGATTGCGCCGAGGGCTGCCTTGAACAAATTCAAATTGAGCGAACCGCAGAGGCCGCGGTCGGTGCTGATGACGACGATGCCGACCGCGCGCACCGGGCGCTCCAGAGTGAAGGGATGCTTGTAGTCCAGATTCACCTGGCGCAGGTGGCCGATGATCTTGCGGATCTTTTCCGCATAGGGGCGCGCCGCCCGCATGCGATCCTGCGCCTTGCGCATCTTGCTGGCGGCCACCATTTCCATGGCCTTGGTGATCTTCTGAGTATTCTTGATACTCGCGATCTTGCCGCGGATTTCTTTTGCGCCTGCCATTGCGTTTCCCTGGGCCCCTTACAGCGTCGCGAAGAACTCGTCGCAGCACTTCTTGAGTGCGGCTTCGACGTCCTTCGACAGATCGGGCTTGGTATTGACGCTCTTCAGCAAATCAGCGTAGCTGGAACGCGCGAAGGACTGCAGGGCGGCTTCCGTTTCCACCACCTTGCGCCGGTCGACCTTGTCGAAGTAGCCGTTGTTGCCGGCATACAGCGACAGCGACATCTCCGCCACGGACATGGGCGAATACTGTTTCTGCTTCATGAGCTCGGACACGCGCTGGCCGCGCTCCAGCTGCTTGCGAGTCGACTCGTCCAGATCCGAGGCGAATTGCGAGAACGCGGCGAGCTCGCGGAATTGCGCCAGCGCCAGGCGGACACTGCCGCCGAGTTTCTTGATGATGTTGGTCTGTGCGGCGCCGCCGACGCGCGACACCGAAATGCCGGCGTTGATGGCGGGGCGCATGCCGGCGTTGAACAAATCGGTTTCCAGGAAGATCTGGCCGTCGGTAATCGAAATCACGTTGGTCGGCACGAAGGCCGTGACGTCGCCGGCCTGGGTTTCGATGATTGGCAGGCCCGTGAGCGAGCCGGTCTTGCCCTTGACTCTGCCGTTGGTGAATTTCTCGACGTATTCCTCGTTGACCCGCGCGGAGCGCTCGAGAAGGCGCGAGTGCAGATAGAACACGTCGCCGGGATACGCTTCGCGGCCCGGCGGACGGCGCAGCAGCAGGGAAATCTGGCGGTAGGCGACGGCCTGCTTGGACAAATCGTCATAGACGATGAGCGCATCCTCGCCGTTGTCCATGAAGTACTCGCCCATGGCGCAGCCGCCATAGGGTGCCAGGTACTGCATTGCCGCGGGCATGGAAGCCGATGCCGCAACGATGATGGTGTGCCCCATGGCGCCATGCTCTTCGAGTTTGCGCACCACGTTGGCGATCGAGCTCTGCTTCTGCCCGATGGCGACGTAGACGCACTTAACGCCCGTTCCCTTCTGGTTGATGATGGTGTCGATGGCCACCGCCGTCTTGCCGGTCTGGCGGTCGCCGATGATGAGTTCGCGCTGGCCGCGGCCGATCGGAACCATGGCGTCGATGGCCTTGAGCCCGGTCTGCACCGGTTGCGAGACGCTCTTGCGGAAGATCACGCCCGGCGCCACGCGCTCGAGCGGGGACTTCGACTTGGCGTTCACCGGACCCTTGCCGTCGATGGGATTGCCCAGCGCGTCGACGACGCGGCCCAGAAGCTCGGGACCCACCGGCACTTCGAGAATGCGGCCGGTGGTCTTGACGATTGAACCCTCGGAGATGTGCTTGTAGTCGCCGAGCACCACGGCACCCACCGAATCCTGCTCGAGGTTCAGCGCCAACCCGAAGGTATTGCCGACGAATTCCAGCATTTCGCCGTAGCGCGCGTCGGCGAGGCCGTGGATGCGCACGATACCGTCGGTGACGCTCACCACCGTGCCGACATTGCGCGCCTCGGTGGCACCCTTGAACTTGTCGATGCGCGCCTTGATCAGGTCGCTGATTTCCGATGCCTTGATGGACATATCGATCCTCTTGCTGCGGACTGTTAGTGCCCGCGACTTATTCAGTTCTAACTTGTCAATTCCGTGGCGAGCCGTTCCAGACGGCCCTTCAACGAGCCGTCTATCACGAGGTCTCCCGCGCGCAGTACCGCGCCGCCCAACAGCGTCGCATCGACCGAGTTCTTCATGCGCACGTTGCGCTTCAAACGCCTGGCCAACGCGGCGGAGAGCTTGTCCGATTGAGCGGCGTCGAGTTTGACGGCCGAGACCACCTCGACGTCGACGGTATTCTCGACCGCGGAGCGATACGCCTCGTAATGCGCGGCTATCTCCGGCAGCAGCAGCAGGCGATGATTCTCCGCCAGCACCCGCGCGAAGTTCTGCATGCCGGCGTTGAGGCCGGCACCGGCAATCTCGATGATCAGGTCCGCGACCTCCGTCGCGCTCCACTGCGGGCTCTTGGTGAGCGTTGCCACGCGCGGATCCGCGACGATCTCGGCAAGGCGTGCCAATGCCTGCGACCAGGCCGCAAAGTCATTCGCGTCGCGCGCGCATTCGAACGCCGCTTTCGCGTAGGGCCGCGCGATGGTGGCTCGCTCAGCCATTCGCGACCTCGGCCGCGAGCTTGTCCAGCAGCTCGGCGTGAGTTTTAGCGTCGATTTCACGGCCCAACAAGCGCGAAGCGCCCTCGACCGCGAGCCTGCCCACCTCCTGGCGCAAGCCTTCGCGGGCGCGCGTGGTTTCGCGCGACACTTCGTCGTGCGCCTGCGCGACGAGTCGCTGTGCTTCGCTCGAGGCCGTACCCTTGGCTTCCTCGACGATCTCATTCGAACGTTTTCCCGCCGATTCGACGATCTGCGCGGCGCGATCCCGCGCTTCGCGGATGATTTCCTTGGAGCGCGTCTCGGCCTCGCCGAGTTCCTTTTCGCCTTTGCTGGCCGCGGCCAGACCTGCGGCGATTTTTTTCTGCCGCTCTTCGATGGCTCCCATGAGCCACGGCCAGAAGAATTTCATGACCGCCCAGGCGACCAGGAAAAACACGACCCCTTGGATGACCAGCGTAAGTGCTAAGTTCATTGCGTACTCCTAACCGGGTGCCGCTTGAGACACCGATGCGGCGCTAATTACTTGAGACCGAGCGCGCCCAGGAAAGGATTGGCATAAAGCAGCAGGAAGCCGACGGCCACGCCGATGATCGGCACCGCGTCCAGCAAGCCTGCAACGATGAACATCTTGGTCTGCAGCATGTTGGTGAGTTCCGGCTGGCGAGCCGAGCTCTCGAGGAACTTGCCGCCCAGAAGACCGAAGCCGATGGCGGCGCCCGCACCACCCAGGCCGATCACCAGACCTGCTGCGATTACGGTGGAGCTCATGAGTTGAGCGATTTGGGTCACATTGTCCATTATTGTCTCCGGTCTTTAATGTCTTGAATGAATCGAATCTAGTGTTTCTCGGCCGAAATGCCCACGTACACGATGGTCAGGACCATGAAAATAAATGCCTGAAGCGTGATGATGAGGTAGTGGAAAACCGTCCACACCACACCGGCGCCGAACTGGGCGACGCCTAGAAAGTAGGTCGACACTTGATTGAGCGCCGCGCCGAGCGTGAAGCAGGCGATCAACAAAAAGATGAGTTCGCCGGCGTACATGTTGCCGAACAACCGCATGGACAAGGACAACGGCCGGACCACTTCCTCTATCACGCGAAACGCGAAATTGATGGGGGCCAGCAAAATCTTGAGCGCCGTGCCATGAGCATGAAACGGGGCGGTGAACCACTCGCCCGCGAACACGCCGAGACCCTTGTGCGTGATGCCCACCCACTGGATCAACAGAAAAACACCCAGCGCCATGCCGACCGTGGTGTTGAGGTCCGCCGTGGCCACGGTGCGCAGATGTTCCACGCCGAATAGCTTGGCGCCAAAGGGCAACAGGTCCACCGGCAGGATGTCCATGAAGTTTTCCATGAACACGATGCAGAAGATGGTGATGGCAAGCGGTGCGATGAATTTGTTCGAGCCGTGGTAGGTGTCCTTCACCATGCCGTCGACAAATTCCACCAGCATCTCGACCGCGGCCTGCAATTTACCGGGTACACCGCTGGTGGCGCGGCGCGCTGCAAGGGAAAGCACCAGAATGAAGATGAAGGAGATGACGAGGGTGAAGGCGATGCTGTCGACGTGCAGTGACCAAAACGCCCCGTGCCCCGTATCCACGGTGTAATGGGTCAGGTGGTGCTTGATGTAGCCCGTCACCCCGCCCGAGGCGTCTTCCTCTGCCATTATTCCGAAACGCATAAGTCCCCAATCGTCATTTGAGCCGGACTAGACCGGCCCAATATCCCAATTGCGCGACCACCACTCCTATCAATAGCGGTGCCGCGTCTAGTTTCAACCGCGCGATCGCCAAATACAGCGCGATCGCGAACCATAACCACTTCAGCGCCACGCCGCCGTACATCGCCGCCGTTAGCGTGGCGCCGCCCGCGATACCGGGCTTGAACATGCGCCAACCAAACAGCGCGCTGCCAAGAGCCACGATCAACCCACCCGCCAGTGCCGCAAGCCCTGCGGATTCTCCTCTCAGCACAAGAAACACAGACGCGACGACGAGCGCGCAGCCTGCTTGCAGGAGCACGACGCGGAGGACCAGCCGCTTGCCGCGAACCAGAACTTCACTCATCGCGAAGGGAACCGGACCGGCGCCTGCCCGCGGCGCGGTGCACGGCGGCGCGCTACCTTCGTTTTGCACATATGAGCCGTCGCCAGTCCAAATAGCCGGCGCATTATAGGGATACGGCCCCACTCCATCAATACGTATCGGCCGTGTATTTGTTAGGTGATTCGCTTATTGATGTGGGGTCACTGAATGTGGCCGAGGATGCCCTCGAGTTCATCCAAGGTGTTGTAGCTGACAACCAGCTTGCCCTTGCCGGAGGGAGTGTGCTGGAACGCCACCTTGGCGCCCAATTTGTCGGCCAATTCCCGCTCCAGCCGGTGAATATCCGGATCCACCGCCCGCGGTTCCTGCGACTTTTCCGGATGCGGGTTGATGATGCGGCGCACCAAGGCTTCAGTCTCGCGCACCGACAACGACTTCTTGGCGACCAGCCCGGCCACCTCGATTTGTTGACGGCGCGAGGTCAGCCCGAGCAAGGCGCGCGCGTGGCCCATTTCGATGCGGCGCTGTTCGAGCATTTCCTTGACCTCGTCGGCGAGTTCCATGAGCCGCACGAGATTGCTGACGGCAGCTCGCGAGCGGCCCACCGCCTCGGCCACCGCCTGATGCGTCAGGCCGAATTCCTCGATCAGCCGCGACAGCGCCCGCGCCTCCTCCAAGGGGTTCAGGTCTTCGCGCTGAATGTTCTCGATGAGCGCCATGGAGACGGCGGCCTCGTCGGGGACGTCGCGGATGACCGCGGGAATGTCCGAAAGCCCCGCCATTTGTGCCGCGCGCCACCGCCGCTCGCCGGCGATGATTTCGTAGCGCTGCGATTCTCCCGGATTACGATCCGGCAGCGGCCGCACCAGGATCGGCTGCACCAGACCCTGGGACTTGATCGAATCGGCGAGCTCGCTCAAGGTCTCCGGGCGCATGTCCACGCGCGGCTGATACTTGCCCCGCTGCAGCAAATCCAATGGAAGGTTCATCAAGCGGTCGCCGGCCACCGAAGGCGGTTCCGGCAACGGAACGCGGGTGCGCTGCGCGAGCAATGGGCTCAATTCCGCAAGGCCGCGACCCAGAGAGGGCTTTTTGCCGGACATAGTGAGTTTCCCTGGTTCATTAGAAAAAGTCGCCTGCGGCGCTTTTTCGGACATCAGCTTCGCTTCCGCTGGCAAAAAGCGTGGTTTTTGCCAGCTGCGCAGCAGCCTGCAATTATACGGGCGCGGGCGGGAGGCCGTCGCGGCCAATCATGCCGTCGGGAGCCGGTACTTCGTCGCGGCGAATCATTTCGCCCGCGAGTGCCAGGTACGCGAGGGCGCCTCGCGATTCCTTGTCGTGAAAAAGCGCGGGCTTGCCGAAGCTCGGGGCCTCGGCCAGCCTAACGTTGCGGGGAATCATGGTCCGGAACACCTTGTCCCCGAAATGCTCGATCAGCTGTGCCGACACTTCGTTCGACAGGTTATTGCGCGGATCGAACATGGTTCGCAGCAACCCCTCGATCTGCAGCTCCGGGTTGATGGAGGAGCGAATCTGGTCGATCGTCTGGATCAGCGAGCTCAAACCCTCGAGCGCGTAGTACTCGCACTGCATGGGCACCATGACGGAATCGGCGGCCACCAGTGCGTTCAGCGTGAGCATGTTGAGAGACGGCGGGCAGTCGACCAATATTACGTCGAAGCTGTCGCGAATGGACTTGAGCGCGTTGCGCAGCTTGAATTCCCGCCCCGCCATCATGGTCAGCAGGCGCACCTCGGCGGCGGTCAGATCCTGATTGGCCGGCATCAGCATGAAACCGCCGTATTCCACCGGCACCAGGGCCTCGGTCGCCGCACAATCGCCCAACAGCACGTCGCAGGAGGTACGAGGCTGAGAGTGCTTGTCGATCCCGCATCCCATGGTGGCATTCCCCTGTGGATCCAAGTCAATCAAGAGCACGCGGCGTTTGGTGGCCGTCAGGGAGGCCGCGAGATTGACGGCGGTGGTCGTCTTCCCGACCCCGCCTTTTTGATTTGCGACAGCGATGACCCGATTCATAGCGACTCTGGATTAGGGCGGGGCCGCGTGGGCACGGCCCCGCGAGGTCTGGCCGGTGAGAGTTCCACAAGATGCCGCTCGTCGTCCAGCCCGGGAAGCTTCAGCCGGTGGATGGCCAGGACCCGGAAGGATTTCGGCAGCGCCGAAATCTCCTCATCCGGGCGTTTGCCCTTCATCGCCAGGAGCCGCCCTTGCGGCGCGCACAAATGCCCCGCATAGGCCACGAAATCCGCCAGGGACGAAAGGGCCCGCGCCATAACGATATCGAAGAGCTCGAAGGGCCTGTGGGTCTCGGCGCGCGCATGCACGATTTCCACGTTGCTGCAGCCGACTCGCTCCGCCGTTTGCGCAACGAACCGCGCCTTCTTGCCGGTGGCTTCGATCAGCGAGAAATGCCGCCCGGGATTGATGATGGCGAGCGGCAGTCCCGGGAATCCGGCCCCGGTGCCCACATCGGCCATCCGCGCGCCTCGCAGATAAGGCTGCAGGCTCAAGCTGTCGAGCACGTGCTTGCGCAGCATGCCGGGCCGATCGCGAATCGCCGTCAGATTGAATTGGGCGTTGCCCGCCTGCAATTCGTCCACCAGCCGCAACAGCGACTCGCATCGCCGCGCGTCCAGCAGCACGCCCATCTCGCCGGCGCCCGCGATCAGGAACTGCGATTCTTCGGCGCGCGTCATGGCGTCGCCGGGGACGGAGCCCCGGGATCGTCCGGCGGCTCACCTTCCGCATCCAGCCTGGCCGCATCGGAAAGAGTCATCAGCAGCTCGGCCGTGTGCTCGCCCGGCAGCGCCAGGAGCCGCGCGCTGAAGGCGATGTCGCCGTCGCGGCCCTCGCAGGTATCGTCCGCCGGCGGCGGCGGCTTCGCATTCCTCGACCACAGGGCGCAGGCCCGTCCGAAATCCCCGGCGGCATCGTCGGCCGCGATTCGGACCGAAACCTCGATACGGTCCAGCCGGTCATGCTCGAAACACATCAAGTACTCATCGGGAGCATGGCCCATGAATGCCGGCGCGGTGCCGTCGGCGGCGTAACAGTCCTTGGACTCGATCTCGGCCGGCGCATGCGGCTGCTCATGGAAAAGCAGCACTTCGTGCAGGCGAATCGGACTGTCCACGAGCCTGGTGCCGAAGGGCGCGATCACGAGCGGGTGCCAATCATAGGACGCATCCGCGGCCGAGTCGTTTCGCGCGGGGGTAGCCGGGGGCGTAGCCGCGCGCACAGCTGCGGGCGCAGCCGTCGTCGCGGTCCGGCCGTTCTTCGGGGGATGCCCCTTGGGCGCCGACGAAGCGCAGGCGGCGAGGAGCAGGAGACCGGCGGCGGCCGCAACTCCGTCCCCCACGCGTTCGAAGATCTCCCTCATTCAGGCGGGGGCCAGGCGATGTTCGAGTTCCTCGAGCTCCGCCGCCGCGTCGGCGTCCTGCTTTCGCATATCCTGAAGCGCACGGCGCAGGGCGGCGATGGCGGCGTCCTTCAACGGCGCACAGTGCCTTCCATAATGCGCGCGCCAGTCCGCGACCAGCTCCGGCTCGAAGGACTCGTAGTCTCGATCATTGAGGATGGAGTCGAGTACCATGATGCAGACCGTGATCTGCTGCACTCGCGCGAACGACAATTCAGGAGATGATACGCCCTCGGCGAAACACCTACGCAGATAGGCGGGCGGATCCGAACTTGCGATGGCGTCGAGCTCGTCCCCGACGTCGTAGGATTTGAGCAGATGTTCGAAGCCTGTCATCGGTCGGATTATCCTCGCGCTTGGAGAACATAGGAACAATGACGCGAATTAATTTGTGGTCGTCGATTCTGCCGCTCTTGCTCCTGACCTTCGGCGCATCGGGCGCCTCTCGCGTGGAGCGCGGCAATCTGATTTTCGACAACATCCCCGACGCTCCCGCCGAGCTCGCCGACTCGCTGGACGGCTACCTGTCGGCGCGCCAGGCCACGCCGCTGGGCTGGTCGCCGAAGGGACAGCTGTTGATCGCCACCCGTTTCGGCGACGTCGAACAACTGCATATGGTGGAACAGGCCGCGGGCGAGCGGCGGCAGTTGACGTTTTTGCGCGAGCCGATCACGGAGGCCGAGTTTTCGCCCGATCCGGGCCGTGCGAGCTTTTTCTTCTTGAAGGATGTGGGCGGCAACGAGAACGCCCAGCTGTATTATCAGCGATTGGGCGAACCCCACGCGAAGCTTCTCACCGACGGCAAATCGCTGAACGGCGCCGCCCTGTGGTCGAACTCCGGCCGTGAGATCGCTTTTTTCAGCACGGCGCGCGACGGGGTGAATCACGACATCGACATCGTCGAGCCGTCGGCCGGCACTCTCCCGCGCCTGGCCGTCACCGGCGACGATGCCGCCTGGTATCCGCTCGATTGGTCGCCCGACGACCGCAAGCTGCTCGTCCTCAAGTACGTGTCGATCAGTGAAGGTTATTTGTACATCGTCGACCTCGCCTCCGGCCAGAAACGCGAAGTCGATCCGGCTCCGGAAAAGGTGGGCATCGCCGGGGCGAAATTTTCCCGCGACGGGCAGGGCGTCTACCTGATTTCGGACCGCGATTCCGAGTTCAAGAAACTTCGGTACGTCAATCTCTTCACGGCGCAGAAAACCATGCTCTCCGACCATATTCCCTGGGACATCGAGGAATTGGCGATCGCGCGTGACGGCCACTACCTGGCGTTCGTCAGCAATGAGGCCGGGGCGTCCAAACTCAATCTGATCGATTTGCGCGCGCATCAGGATCTCGCACCGCCTCGTTTGCCCGCGCCCGGAATCATCGACCACGTCAAATTCGATGCCGAGGGCAAGCGGCTGGTGTTCGGGTTCGCATCTGCCGCATTACCGCGCGACGCTTACGTGCTCGATCTTGCGACCAACCGCCTGGAGGCGTGGACGCACAGCGAGGCGGGTCCGGTGGACACCGCCAAATTCGTCACTCCCCGCTTGACTCAATTTTCCACCTTCGACCGGCAGGACGGCCGCGTCCGCCAAGAACCCGTGTACGTATACGAGCCCGCCACTGCCGGCCGGCATCCGGTGCTGCTGGTGCTGCACGGAGGTCCGGAATCGCAATTCCGTCCCGGTTTCGACCCGTGGCTACAGTACGTGGTGAACGAGCTGGGCTTCGCCGTGGTAGCGCCCAATCTGCGCGGCTCGTCGGGCTATGGAAAGACCTACCTGGCCCTGGACAACGGCATGCTGCGGGACGATGTGGTCAAGGATCTTGGCGCCGTCATCGTGTGGGTGAGCTCGCAAAGCACTCTCGACCCGAAACGGGTGGCGGTGGCAGGAGGCTCCTACGGCGGGTTTCTCGCGCTCGCCGCCCTGGCGAACTTCGGCGACCGGCTGAACGGCGGCGTCGATCTCGCCGGAATTGCGGACTTCATCAGCTTTCTCACCAACACCGCGCCGTATCGCCAAAGTCTGCGGCGCGCCGAATACGGCGATGAGCGCGATCCGGAGATGCGCGCTTATCTGCGCCGAATTTCGCCGCTCACCAGTGCCGAGCGAATTTCCAAGCCGCTGCTCGTGGTGCACGGCAAGAACGATCCGCGTGTGCCGGCGAGCGAGGCGGAACAAATCGTGGCCAGGCTGCGCAGCCGGGGCGGCGAAGTCTGGTACTTGCAGGCCAAGGATGAGGGTCACGGTTTCCGCAAGAAACCGAATCGGGATGCCTACTACAGAACGTTCGCGCAGTTCATCCTGTCGCTGCACTAGTTAATTGGAAAAAGTCGCCTGCGGCGCTTTTTGTGCCTGTCCCTCCCTGGACGGGCACCCTTCGGGTCGACCTCCGGTCGACCAAACGCGCTCCTGCGCGTTTGTCGGACATCAGCTTCGTTCCCGCCGGCAAAAAGCGTGGTTTTTGCCGGCTGCGTCGCGGTGGCGAATGCCTTCAGAACGAAACGCCGCGCGGGATCAAGCGATGCTCATAGGCCTGGCGCTCGAGGCTCTCGCGAAAGTCAGGGTGCGCGATGGAGATCAGGGCCAACGCCCGCTCCGGCACGGACTTTCCCTTGAGGTTCACCATCCCGAATTCCGTCACGACGTACATCACGTCGGAGCGCGTCGTGGTGACGACATTGCCCGGGGTCAATTCGAGGACGATGCGGCTGCGGCGCTCGCCTCGCTTGTCGTACGTTGATGACAGGCACATGAAGGACTTGCCTCCTCTCGATGCATAGGCACCGCGTACGAACTGCGACTGCCCGCCGGTTCCGCTGAGGTGGCGATGTCCGTCGGATTCTGAGGCGGCCTGACCTTGCAGGTCGATCTGGGTCGTATTGTTGATCGAGACCGTGCGCTCGTTGCGCATGATGATGTGCGGCTGATTGGTGTAGTCGACCGGATGACACTCGAAATCCGGGTTGCGTTCGAGCAATGCATAGAGGGCGCTCGAACCGAGCGCGAACGTATAGACGATCTTGCCCCGGTCCAGAGCCTTTCTCGCACCGGTGATGCGTCCCGCCTGATAGAGGTCGGCAATGCCGTCCACCAGCATTTCCGTGTGCACTCCCAGGCCGCGCACCCCACTCTCCAGCAATAGCCGACAAACAGCATTCGGCATTGCGCCGATGCCGATCTGCAGGCAGGAACCATCCTCGATCTCCGCGGCGATCAACCGCGCCACCGCACGATCAGCGTCGTTCATCGGGGGGCTCGGAAGTTCGGCCGCCGGCAGGTCGTCGCCCTCGATGAGGTAATCGACTTCGCCGATGTGGACGCCATTCTGGTCGCCGAGAACATAGGGCAGGCCGCGTGAGACCTCGACGATCACCGTTTTCGCGCGCTCGATGACCGCGCGGTGCCAGAGGTTGGCGGCGCCGAAATTGAAATAGCCGTTCGCGTCGATCGGACAGGTCTTCAGCACGACGACGTCCACCGGGTCGATGAACCGTCGATAATAGTCCGGTACCTCGCCGAGGTTGAGCGGCATGTAGTTGCAGCGCCCCGCATCGTGCTTCTTGCGGTCATAACCGGAGAAGTGCAGGCTGAACATGAAGAAATGCTTGCCGTCGGGATCGGCTTCCAGAACCGCGCGCGGCTTCGTGGATATGCAGGAGCGGATTTTGACGTTTGTCAGCTCGTCCCTGCGAGCCGCGAGCGCCTTGTCGAAGACATCCGGCTGACACAGCACGGCGCCGTAGTCGAGCCACGCCCCCGATCTCACGAGCCCGGCCGCGTGTTCAGCGGTAATCATCCGCGCGGGCGCGGCGGCTACTCTACTCTCCACGCGGATCCCCCTTTTTGTCGGATGTCGTACGTGCCGGCGCCCCGTTCCCCCGCGGAAAAGTCGCGATCGCTCGGGTTATTTGCCCGTGGTCTTCGCGGTCGCCAGGGGCGATGGTTGGCTGGCGAAATACGCGGCGACGATCTTGACGTCTTCATCGGTCTTCAAAAGCTGCGCCATGCCGTCCATCACCACGTTCTTGCGGCGGCCGTTGCGATAGGTGGTCAACGCCTGCTCCAGGTAATCGACATGCTGTCCGGCGATTACCGGAGGTTTGGGAGTCATCGGCGCATCCACGCCCAGGCCGTTCTCACCGTGGCAGGCGGCGCAGGGTGCGACCTGCGGCGGTACCGCTCCGATTATCTTGGCGCTGGGTTTCACCGGCTCGGCGCCCTGCAAATAGGCCGCAATGTCCTGCATGTCCTGGTCGGATAGCGAGGAGGCCTGCGCGTGCATGGTGGCGTGCGGACGCTCGCCCGACTTATATTCCTGCAACGCGAAAATGATGTATGCCGAATGCTGATGCCGCAATCTCGGAACGCTGTAGTCCGGATACGCGTTCTTGTAGTCGTCGATCCCATGGCAGCCCACGCAGGTGTAGAACTTCTTTTCACCGACGGCGGGGTCGCCCGCCGCGGCTACGGCCGCCGCGGAATCGCCGGCGGCGCGGGCCGACACCGCGCAAATCGAACAGAGCGCCGTCACGCCCGCCAACAACGCCAGACCGTTCAATCGAGAAACCATCCACATCTCCGGGTTCATGGGGCCAAAACTTAGGGCGTTGATGTTAAAGAGTGGACGGCCAAATTGCCACTCGCATCGGCAAACTCCGGAAATCCGCTATTCGCCGACCCCCGCGGGTGCTTTCGCGAGATTCTTGCTGTAGGCCACATTCATGGCGTTGTCCTGCCAGCCGCGGATACGCGCGTTCACGAGATGCTTGGAGACGTAAAAGTAGAGCGGTATGAGCGGCTGATCGGCCAGCATGAGCGCTTCCGCGCGTTGCAACAGCTCACGGCGACGGCCGATGTCGCCTTCGTTCGCAGCGCGTTCCAGGAGATCATCGTAATCCCCGTTGGCATAATGCGGCAGGTTGATCCCGAATCCGCTCTGCAAGACTTGTAGAAACCCGTAAGCATCATCGAAGTCGCCCAGCCAGCTGGCGCGAAACACGGTGACGTCATTGCGGTCGATATCCTGCAGCAGCACCTTGAATTCTTCCGCGCGCAGCCTGGTGTCGAGCCCCAGGGACTGCTTCCACATCTGTGCCACGGCCACGGCGATGCGGCCGTGCAGCTCTCCGCTGTTGTAGCGCAATTCGATGACCGGCACAGGACCGGCGTCCCGCAACAGCTGCCTCGCCCGCGCGATGCGTTGCGCCATCGGCCATGCCGCGTACTCCGGCACCGGCGGAGAATAGCCATGGACCTGCGGCGGCACGAATGTGTACGCCGGCCCTTCGCCCGCGCCGGTGACGGATTGCACGAGCCGTTCGCGGTCGATCACCAAGCTGAGCGCCTGACGCAACTCCCGCGACTTGTCGAACGGCGGCTTTCTCAGATTGAGCCCCAGATAATAGACCGCGAGCTGCGGCGCGGCGTGCAGCGCATCGCCAAGATGCGCCTTGATCCAAGGGAGTTGCGCGGCTGGAATCGTCGAAGTGACGTCCACCTGACCGGTGCGGAAGGCCTTGAGCTCCGTGTCCGCATCGGCGAACGAGTAGTACTCGACCTGGTCCACCCGGGTGGCGGCGTTGTTCCAATACCTGGTATTGCGCACCGCCACGAGATGCGAACCGAAATCCCAGCGCGTCAGGACGAAGGCGCCGTTCGACACCATCACGCCCGGTTTCGCAAAGGCCCGGCCATTCGCGGCCAAGGAGCCGCGATTGATTGGAAAGGTCGCTGGATGCGCAAGCAGGCTCAGGAAATACGGAGTTGGGCGCGCAAGTTCCACCACCAATGTGGCGGGGTCGTCGGAATGCACTCCCAAGGTGCCGGGAGCCGCGCTGCCGGCCGCTATTTCGGCTGCACCGCGCACAGGCCCGAGAATGCCGGCGTACTGGGCGCCGGTGTGAGGATCAACCAGGCGCCGCCATGCGGCCATGAAATCGTCGGCGACCACCGCATCGCCGTTCGACCATCGCGCATCGGCGCGCAGATGGAAGCGGTAGGTTTTGCCGTCGGACGACACCTCACAATGATCGGCGGCGGCCGGCACCGTCGTGCCGTCGGCGGCGATGGCCGTGAGCCCCTCGTAGAGGTCGCGCAAAATGGTCAGAGCCGCCTCGGATCGCGCCCGATGCACATCCAGGCTCTCGGGCTCCGTTCCATTGCCGCGCCGGAAGACGAGCGGCGCCGGCAGTGTCCGCGCAACGTCGCCGGCGCTCGGCCCCACCGCGCGCCGCGCCACCAGCCAGGTCGCGGCTGCTGCCAACAGGATGAGAGCGAGGAGAGCGCAAAAGCGCCGAGCGGAGGCACCGCGGGTCCGCAAAATGCCGCGGGCCGGCGAGTGGCGGACATCCCGCCTCACGCGGCGTGGTGACGCTTCTTGAGATGAACCAGGAGCAAGGAAACGGCCGCCGGGGTGAGGCCGGGGATGCGCGCCGCCTGGCCGAGCGTCGCCGGACGCACGTCGCGGAGGCGTTGGCGCGCCTCGTTGGACAGCCCGCCGACTTGCGCGTAATCGATGTCGAGCGGCAACGGCAATTCTTCGTTGTGCTGTTGCCGATCGATCTCGTCGGTCTGCCGCTTGAGATATCCCGAGTACTTCGCCTGCACTTCCACCTGCAACGATACCTGCTCGACGAGACGCTCATCGCTTCGCCACGATATTTTGCTCGGCGCGCTCGCCGGCGCGACTTCACGCAAGTCATCGTAAGTGATCCCGGAGCGGCGCAGCAGATCGATGGCGTGCGCCTCGCGCAGCAGCGGCTGACCGAGCTTGGAAAGCAGGCACGCATCCACCCGTTCCGGATGAACGACCGCCGCGCACAGACGCGTGAATTCCTCATTCACCGCATCGCGCTTGCACGCGAAGAAAGCCCACCGCTCATCGCCGATGAGCCCAAGCTCCCGGCCCTGGGCCGTCAAACGCAGGTCCGCGTTGTCCTCGCGCAGCGACAGGCGATACTCGGCGCGGCTGGTGAACATGCGGTAGGGCTCGGGCGCACCGCGGGTGATGAGATCATCCACCAGCACGCCGAGGTAGGCCTCGCTGCGTTTCGGGCACCAGGGTTCGCGGCCGCCGACAAGAAGCGCGGCATTGGCGCCCGCCAACAGCCCCTGCGCTGCGGCCTCCTCGTAACCGGTGGTGCCGTTGATCTGACCGGCGAGGAACAAGCCGCAGATGAACTTGCTTTCCAGACTGTATCGCAAATCTCGGGGGTCGAAAAAATCGTATTCGATGGCATAACCCGGCCGCGTGATGTGGGCGTGTTCGAATCCCTTGATCGATCTGACGAATTCCTGCTGGACGTCGAACGGCAGGCTGGTTGATATCCCGTTCGGGTAGATCTCATGAGTATCGAGACCCTCGGGTTCGATGAAAATCTGATGCGCCGTCCGGTCGGCGAAGCGCACGACCTTGTCTTCCACCGACGGGCAGTAGCGCGGTCCCACACCCTCGATCAATCCCGTGAACATGGGCGAGCGCTCGCTGGCGGCGCGAATGATGTCGTGGGTTCGCTCGTTGGTGGCCGTGATGTGGCAGGGCAGCTGGCGTGGATGCGAAGCCCTCGTACCCATGAACGAGAACACCGGCCGGGGTGCGTCGCTGTGTTGTTCCTTCAGGCCGGCGTAATCGATGCTGCGGCCGTCGATGCGCGGCGGCGTGCCCGTCTTCAGGCGCCCCACGCGCAACGGGAGCTCGCGCAGCCGCGCCGCCAACCTCATCGACGGCGCGTCGCCGGCTCGGCCCCCGGCGTGACTTTCCAATCCCACGTGAATTCTGCCGCCCAGAAAGGTGCCCACAGTCAGCACGACGGCCGCGGCGCGAAACTCGATTCCGCTCTGCGTGACGACGCCCGCAATGCGTTCACCGGCCAGGAGAAGATCCGCGGCTTCCTGCTGAAACAGGGAGAGGTTCGGCTGCGTCTCGAGCAGCCTTCGAATGCTGCGCTTGTATAGTTGCCGGTCGGCTTGAGCGCGGGTGGCTCGCACCGCGGGACCCTTGCTGGCGTTCAGCGTGCGAAATTGGATCCCGGCTTGATCGGCGGCGACCGCCATCGCGCCGCCGAGGGCATCGATCTCTTTGACGAGATGGCCCTTGCCGATGCCGCCGATGGCCGGATTGCAGCTCATCTGTCCCAGAGTCTCGATGTTGTGCGTGAGCAGCAGCGTCTTGCTGCCCATGCGTGCGGCGGCCAGTGCGGCTTCGGTACCCGCGTGGCCTCCGCCGATCACGATGACGTCGAATGTCTCGCGCAAATGCATCAGGCCGGCTCCACGGACACCGGAATGCCGGCAAATTGATTGCGCCATGCCGCAGGGCCGGTCTCGTGAACAGAGACTCCGTCGGAAGTCACGGCAACCGTCACCGGCATGTCGCGCACTTCGAACTCATAGACTGCTTCCATGCCGAGTTCCGGAAAGGCGACGACGCGGCTGGCGCGAATGGCGTTGGACACCAGGAACGCGGCGCCGCCAACGGCGATCAGGTAGGCCGAGCGGTGCTTGGCGATGGATGCCACGGTCTCAGCACCGCGCTCGGCCTTGCCCACCATGGCAAGCAGTCCGGATTTGCCCAGCATGGTGTCGGTGAATCGGTCCATGCGGTTCGCCGTGGTGGGACCCGCGGGACCCACGACTTCCGTGCCGACGGGATCCACCGGGCCGACGTAATAGATGACCCGCCCCTTGAAATCGAGGCCATCAGGCAGCGCACTGCCGGCATCCAGCAGTGCGCAGATGCGTTTGTGGGCGGCGTCGCGGCCGGTCAGAAGCTTGCCGGACAGCAGCAGCCGCTCCCCCGGCTTCCAGCTTTGGATGTCCGCCCGCGTCAGGCCATCGAGCGACACGCGCCGGGCGCTCGCGTCCGCCGTCCACCGCACTTTGGGCCACAGATCGAGATCGGGCGGCTCGAGCACGGCCGGACCCGAACCGTCCAGGGTAAAGTGGATGTGGCGCGTGGCGGCGCAGTTCGGAATCACCGCAACGGGCAGCGATGCCGCGTGTGTCGGATAGTCGAGCACCTTGACGTCGAGCACGGTGGTCAGACCGCCGAGACCCTGCGCGCCGATGCCGAGTGCATTGACCCGCCGATAGATTTCCAGGCGCAATTCCTCGAGCTGGGTCTTCGCGCCGCGGGCGAGAAGCTCGCCGATGTCGATGGGTTCCATCAGCGACTTTTTCGCCAGCAGCATGGCCTTCTCGGCGCTTCCGCCGATCCCCACTCCGAGCATGCCGGGCGGACACCAACCGGCGCCCATCTCCGGCACCATCTCCAACACCCAATCAGCCACGCTGTCCGACGGATTCAGCATGGCGAACAGCGATTTGTTCTCGGAGCCTCCGCCCTTCGCGGCTACCGTGATCTCGAGCGTGTCGCCCGGCGCAAATTCCGTGTGAATCACCGCCGGCGTATTGTCGCGCGTATTGCCGCGCTTGAATGCCGGATCGGAAACGATGGAGGCGCGCAGCTTGTTGTCGGGATTCAGGTAGGCGCGCCGCACGCCTTCGTTGATCATGGCTTCGAGGTCGCGCTTCGCGTCCCAGGTAACGCCCATGCCGACTTTGACGAAGACCACCACGATGCCGGTGTCCTGGCAGATCGGACGGTGCCCTTCCGCGCACATGCGGGAATTGGTCAGAATCTGCGCAATCGCATCGCGCGCCGAGGGGCTCTTCTCCATCTCGTAGGCGCGGCCCATGGCCTGGATGAAATCCGGCGTGTGATAGTAGGAAATGTATTGCAGCGCGTCTGCAACGCTTGCAATGACATCTTCTTCGCGAATCACCGACATGGGTCACCTTACCCTGCATGGAGCCTGTCTCCGTATTCTACGTGAGCCGCCACGTAGAATGCTCAGACAGGCTCCTAAACGAACTGGGCCGCAAATCTACCAAGTCGCGGGCCTGGGTGGGTAGCGAATCGTTACACTACGGGAAGTATCGGAGTTCATTGAATGCGGATGGTGTGGACGGCGCTGGTCTGCGGCGCCTTGAGTTTGAGCGGCCGCGTGCCGGCCGCCGGCGGTAGCCCGCAGTTGCAGGCGTGCCGCCTCGAGCATCCGCTGCGAATTGCGGCCGTGGCCGCCCGCTGCGGCATTCTCAAGGTGCCGGAAGACCCCGCGCGCCCAGGCGGCGCAAGCATCGATCTCTCCGTCGCAGTCGTGCCCGCGCTGAACCGGCGCACTGCGGCGGCGCCGCTGTTCTTGCTGGCGGGAGGTCCCGGTCAGTCGGCCACGGACCTGTACGCGAGCTATGCCGGCGCATTCGCACGCGTGAACCGCAATCACGACATCGTGCTCGTGGACCAGCGCGGTACCGGGCGATCGGCGCCGCTCAAGTGCGCGTACCCCGACGACTGGCAAAGCACCCCGGACGAGATGCTGCGGTTGCGTCAGGCTACGCTCGCCTGCCTCGGGAAATACGGCGATCGCGTGCGCTTCTACACCACCAGCGTGGCGGTCGCGGATCTCGACCAGGTGCGTTCCGCGCTGGGCTATGCGCGTATCGATCTGTACGGTTCATCGTACGGCACGCGCGTCGCGCAGCTGTACATGCGGCGCTATCCGCACAGGGCGCACGCGGTGATTCTGGACGGGGTGACCTATCCGGAGCAGGCCATCGGGCCGGACACGCCCGCCGACGGCGAACGCGCCCTCTATCTCATCGTGACACGCTGCGAAGAAGCGCCCGAGTGCGCGGCGGCCTACCCCGCTTTGCGTGACGACCTCGACGGATTGCGGCTGCGCTTCGGCCCCGGCAAGGAGGTCCTCACGGTCAACGATCCAAGCAGCGGCCAACCCCTGCAGGTCGAGTTCAATCGCGGCATGTTGAACGCCGCCTTGCGCTTTCTATCGTACAACGCCACCGAGGCCTCCCTGCTGCCCTTCCTCCTGCATCAGGGCGCCGCCGGGAACCTCGTGCCGCTGGCGGCGCAGATCATCATGCTGGCCCGCCAGATCGGCGATCAGATCGCGAGCGGCATGCAGAACAGCGTCATCTGCAGCGAGGACCAGCCATTGTTCGCCGCCTCGAACATCGATCGCCGGCGCATCGCGCAAACCTATCAGGGCGCCGATCAATTGGACGCGCTGGAGGAGATTTGTGCGCTCTGGCCGAGAGGGCCCGTGGATCCCGATCTGCACAGCCCACTGGAGAGCGACATCCCCGCGCTTCTGCTGTCCGGCGACGCGGATCCGGTGACGCCGCCGGATGACGCTGCGCACGCAGCCCGCGGGCTCATCCACCACCGCAACCTGGTGCTGCCGGGCGAGGGGCATGGTCAGCTCGCGACCGGCTGTGTGCCGAGGCTGATGGCGGACTTCCTGGACACTGCGGCGCCCGAGACGTTGGACGCAGGCTGTCTCGGCACCCATCGGCCGGCGCCGTTCTTCGTCAGTTCGACCGGACCCGCTCCGTGATCGAAGCCGCCGCGCTGTCCAAGAGGTTCGGTACCGTCGATGCCGTCAGCGAGGTGTCGTTCATTGCGCGCAACGGCGAAATTACAGGATTGCTGGGACCCAACGGGGCCGGCAAATCGACCTGCCTGCGCATGATGTACGGTGTTTTGACCCCCGGTGGAGGCTGTGCGCGCGTCGATGGACTCGATGTCCGCGGGGAGACCTCGGCTGCCCGCGCGCACTTGGGCGTTCTGCCGCATGCAGCCGGTCTGTATGACAATCTGACCGCGCGCGAGAACATCGACTATTTTGGATCGCTGCATGGCATGCAGCGCGCGCCGCTGAACCGGCGCACCGCTGAACTCGCACGGGCCTTGGGGATGGAGAGCTTCATCGACCGGCGCGTCAAGGGTTTCTCGCAAGGTCAGCGCATCAAGGTGGCGCTGGCGCGGGCGCTGGTGCATGACCCGGGAAATCTCATCCTCGATGAGCCCACCAACGGTCTGGACGTGATGGCCATTCGCAGCTTGCGCGACATGCTGCGGGCCCTGAAGGCCGAGGGCCGCTGCATTCTGTTCTCCTCGCACGTCATGCAGGAAGTGGCAGCACTCTGCGACCGGGTGGTCATCATCGGCGATGGCCGCGTTCTGGCCGAGGGCACCCCCGAGGCCATCCGTGAACAGACCGGCGCGCCATCCTTGGAAGAGGCTTTTCTGCATGTACTCGGCACGCCAAGGGGCTTCGGCTGATGGCCGCCTTGCTGACGGTGTTCCTCAAGGAGTTCTTGGAAAACCTGCGCGACCGCCGCACGTTGTTGTCGGCGCTCCTGTTCGGACCCCTGTTCGGGCCGATTTTGTTCGGAGCCATGGTGTCGAGGATGGTCAATCAGAGCGTGGGTGAGTCGGACGAACCGCTGCGCCTCACGGTGTCGGGCCGCGAACACGCTCCCGGCCTCATCCGCTACCTCGAATCACAGCGTGTGCAAATCAAATTTGAATCCCTGTCCGAGCAAGCAGCGCGCGATGCAGTACGCATCGGCAGTGCGCAGGTGATTCTGATCGTGCCGGAAGAATACGGACCCCGTTTCACGGCCGCTCTCCCCGCACCCGTCTTGCTGTTCGCCGACAGCGCGGACTCGCAGACCAAAAGGAGTGCAGACCGCGCGCGTCTTCTGCTCACCGGCTACGGCAGCGGCATTGCGCAACTACGCCTGCAGGTTCGGGGACTGAGTCCGCTCCTCGCCATGCCGGTGGCGGTCAATGAGATCGACGTCGCCACGCCGACCGGGCGTGCCGTGGTGGTTCTCGGATTCGCGACATATTTTGTCTTATTTGCCGTCTTGATGGGCGGGCTGTACCTCGCCATCGACTCGACCGCCGGTGAGCGCGAGCGCGGATCGCTGGAAGCCCTGCTCAGCCTGCCGGTGGCCCGCGGCAGTCTCGTCGGCGGCAAGATTTTGGCCACCTGCTCCTACATGTGCGCGTCGCTCGCCATCAGTCTGGCGGCATTCGTCTTCGTCTTTCGCTTCGTCTCGCTCGAGCGGCTCGGTATGAGCGCGAATCTTGGGCCCGCCACCGCGTTGGCGTTTTTCGCCATCTGTTTGCCGTTCGTGCCGCTGGGCGCGGCGTTGATGACCTTCGTCGCTTCGTTCACCCGCAGTTACCGGGAAGCGCAGACGTATCTGACTTCCGTCCTGCTGGTGCCCACGTTGCCCATCGCGTTCGCGAGTATTTACTCCCTGAAAACAAAGAGTTCTTTGATGTTCATTCCCTCTTTGAGCCAGCACCTCTTGATGACCAGCGTGCTCAAGGCGGAACCCATCGCGCTCATCGACGTGCTGACATCGGCTGGATCGTCGTTGGCGCTGGCGTTCGTCCTGATGCTGGTGACCGCCCGCCATTGGCGCCGCGAGAGCATGCTGGGTTGAACCGACAGACTGTTACGTGTACCACCTACTGACAAATTGCAGGGTTAGCTGTATGGCGAATTGTCGGTCTTCCGGGTATAAAGCGTGACGTAGGTCACGTTTTGATGCGGGGGGCTGGCATGACTAAAGCGTCGCAGAAGCGCACTAACATCTTTGGTTTTTTGAGCATTCTGGCGCTCTCCTCGGTCACGATGCTTTGGATGTTGTGGCACTTTCCGGTCGGCACCGGCATAGCGACCGTGGTCGTCCTGTCGGTCTACGGTGTGTCGGCGCGGCTGGCCCGATCGGCGGAGAACGATGGATTGGCCGACATGGAACGCGGCAACCAAGGGGTTTAGCGCAGCGCCGAGCCCGCGGGCGCAGCGTTGGGCCCGTTGGTATTGCACCGACGACGGTGCACTACTTTCCGATACAGAAACTGCCGAAGATCTCGCCGAGCAAATCCTCGCTGGTAAAATCGCCGGTGATTTCACTTAAGTTACGCTGCGCGAGTCTAAGGTCTTCGGCGATGAGTTCGATGGCGCGGTCCTGACGCAAGGCGTCGGCTGCGCTCTCCACCAATTCCTTGGCGCGGCGCAGTGCATCAAGGTGCCGGCGGCGGGCCGACAGCGCACCGGAATCGGCATCTCGATAGCCCGCGCTTGCCTTCAATTGATCCCGCAGCAGCTCGATGCCGGTCCCGGTCTGCGCGCTCAAGAAAATGCACGTCATGTCTGCGTTCGACTCCACGCGCGGCGCAATGCCGAGGAGGTCGATCTTGTTCATGACGAACACCACCGGAACCGCCGGCGGAAGGTGCGCAAGTTCCGCCGCGGGATTCGGGTAGCCGAGGGTTGCATCCAGCACATACAGTACGCGATCGGCACGCTGCATCTCGGACTTGGCGCGGCGGATGCCCTCTTCCTCGACCACATCGGCCGCCATCCGGAGTCCGGCGGTATCGATGAGATTCACGGGCAGCCCGTCGAAGTGCACCTGCTGCCGCAGCACGTCCCGGGTCGTGCCGGGCAGGTTCGTCACGATGGCGATGTCATCCCCCACCAGCCGATTGAGCAGCGTGGATTTCCCGGCATTGGGCGCGCCCGCAATGACGACGTTCAGTCCCTCGCGCAGCAGCGCTCCCTGTCGCGCCGCCGCAGTGATCGAGTCGAATCCTGCAAACACGCGCAACAAGCGATCCTGCAACGCGGGGTCCGAGAGAAAGTCGATTTCCTCATCCGGGAAATCGATGGCCGCCTCCACGTGCACCCGCAGCTCGGTCAGTTGCGCCTGAAGTTTGCGAATGTGCTTGGAGAATTCGCCCTGCATCGAGCGCACTGCCGCGCGCGCCGCGGCGGTGGTGCCGGCTTCGATCAAATCGGCGACCGCTTCCGCCTGGGCGAGATCGATCTTGCCGTTCAAGAACGCACGCTCGCTGAACTCGCCGGGACGGGCCATTCTGATGCCCAGCCCGAGCACACGATGCAGCAACCGGTCGACGATGAATGCACCGCCGTGACCTTGCAATTCCAGCACATGTTCGCCGGTGAACGAGGCGGGGGCGGGAAAATACAGGGCAAGCCCCTCATCCAACGCGGTTCCGTCGGCGTCGAGGAATCGCCGCAGATGCGCCGCCCGCGGGCTGGGCAGGGCGCCGAGAAGGGCCACCGCGATACGCGGCACGTCGGAGCCTGAAATTCGAATCACGCCCACCGCGCCGCGGCCGGCGGGACTGGCGATGGCGGCGATGGTGTCGGACGGCGCCATGAGTCTCGCCCTACGATCGCTGTTTGCTTGCCTCGGCCTGGACCACTTGGTTCACCCGCCACTGCTGGACGATGGACAGCACGGTGTTGGTCAACCAATACAGCACCAACCCGGATGGAAACCACGCCATCATGCCGGTCATCACGAGAGGCATGAACTGCATGATCTTGGCCTGCATCGGATCGGGCGGCGCAGGATTCAATTTGAATTGCGCGAACATCGCGGCGCCCATGAACAACGGCAGCACGAAGAACGGGTCCCGCGAGGACAGATCGTTGACCCATAGCATGAATGGCGCCTGGCGCATTTCGACGCTCTCGAGCAGCACCCAATAGAACGAGATGAAGAACGGGATCTGGACCACCATGGGCAGGCAGCCCGCCAATGGATTGATCTTTTCCTTCTTGTACAGCTCCATCATCGCGCGTCCGAGCTTCTCCCGATCGTCCTTGTACGAGTCTTGAATCTGCTTCATGCGCGGCGCGATGGCGCGCATCTTGGCCATGGAGCGCCCGCTCGCCTGACTCAAGGGATAGAACAGCAATTTGATCAGCGCGGTGACGATGATGATGGCCCAGCCCCAATTGCCGACGAGGCCGTGGATCCATTTGAGCGTGACGAACAGGGGATGGGCAAGAACTGTGAGCAGACCGTAGTCGGCGGTCAGATCCAACCGCGGACCGGCGGCCGCCAATTGCTCCTGCAGCTTGGGACCTATGAACAGTTTCTCCGCGATCCGGGCCTTGCCGCCGGCCGGAATCGCAATCATCGGACCGGTCGCGCTCAGGAGATATTCCTGGCCCTGCACTTGCAGCTGCAGCTTGGCGGGTTGGCCCGCCTCGGGAACGATTGCCGAGACGAAATGGTGCTGCAGCGATGCGATCCAGCCGTTGGTGACGGTCTGCGAGAATTTACTGTCCGCCTCGTTCTCGACTTTCAAGTCGCGCGCCTTGGTGCCGTCGTAAACCGCGGGCCCCTTGAAGGAATAGGTCTCGACGTCGAAATACGAACGGGACGCATGCAACCAATGGCGCAGGAACTGCGAATAGGCCGCCACGCTGCGTGTTGCACTGCCGCCGTTCTGCACATCGTAGGTGAGATCGACGGCATACGAGCCGCGCTTGAACGTAAAGGTCTTGACGACGGTGAGCCCATGGCCATCGGTCCAGCTCAAGGGGACGCGAATTTCCCCTGCACCGGCAGGCAGCACGTAGCTGCTTTCCGGGGACGTCCATATCGCCAAATGGGTGGGCGCAGCCTCTCCCGCCGCACCGGTGAGGCCGGTCTGCAGCAGATACAAGTCGTCGCTGCCGTGGTTCAGCAGCCGCACCGGGATATTCGGGGTGTCCTTGTGCAAGGGATATTGCAGGAGCTCGGCTTGTTCGAGTTCGCCGCCCTTCAAGCTGATGGCAATATCGAGCACATCGGTCACGACGTGTACCGGGGCCCCAAGCGAATGATCGGCTCCGGCATTGTGCGATTCGGCGGCCGGCGAACCGGCATCGCCCGCCGCCGGCGCGGGCGCACCGCCCGGCGGGGCGGAGACGGGCTCAGAGTTCGCGGCCGCGGGCGCCGTGGCCGGCGGAGCCGCAGCTTGCGGCACCGAGTCGCCCAATTTGCCGGCGGCGGCGTTGCTGCCGGCCGCGGTCGAAGTTGTTCCGGCTGCCGGCGCTCCGGGGATCGCAGACGTGGGGTAGTCCTGCATCCACGCTTCGTAGTTCAGGAACAGGATCGCGGCGAGCGCGGCCCACAACATGACGCGAATGTTAGGCATTGATCAATCTCTCTAGGCGCTACGCGCCAACCTTCTCAACTGCTCTTTTTCCGGCACGGGGTCATAACCACCCTCTGCAAACGGGTGGCAGCGCAGAATACGGCGAAGCCCGAGCCAGGTTCCGCGCAACACGCCATGACGTTCGATTGCCGTGTGGGCATAACAGGAGCAGCTGGGATAGAAACGGCAGCGGGGTCCCAGCATGGGGCTCAAGGCGAGCTGGTACGCGCGAATGATCCACATCAAAAGTTGGCGCATAGATCTACCATCGCTGCGTGATGTTCTTCCAATGTTTCTCGAGGCTGATTCGCAGATCTGTGGGCCTCGCCAGGCGTGCCGCGTCGCGCGCCGACACAGTGACGTCGACCGGCGGCAAACCGTGTTGGTTCAAACGAAAGGATTCCCGCGCCAGGCGCTTGATACGGTTGCGGGCCACTGCGGTGCCGAAAGTTCGAGTCGCTATCGCCAGACCCAATCGCGCGTGACTTGAATGATTGGCAAGCACCGACAGGCTGAAGTATGCGTCGGTCAACCTGCTGCCGCGCTGTCTAACCGTGCGAAATTCGGCCGGCTGGTGCAGACGCTTGCGCGGCTCGAACGTCAGCCTCTTGTTCAACTTGGGATCGCTAAAAGCCCTTACGCGGCTTTTAGGGGCACAGGCGCTTGCGGCCCTTCGCGCGGCGGCGAGCCAGCAACCGGCGGCCGCTTTTGGTGGCCATGCGCGCTCTGAAACCATGGGTTCGGGCACGGTGCAAATTACTGGGGTTAAAAGTACGTTTCATAGCGCAACTTCAGGAAACTTAAGGTGCAAATCAAGCAACCGCAAGATTTGCGAAAGGCGGCAAGGGTACTTAGCAAGCGTGGATGTGTCAATAGACGCACCATCAAGTTGGAGCTAGACTCCCTGCCCTTTCGTTTGTTCTGCCCCTTGCCGCCAATCTAGGAGAGCGCTCTTGCCGGAGTCGCTATGGAACCGCTGTCTGCGTGTGCTCGAGAGCGAACTCCCGATGCAGCAGTTCAATACGTGGGTGCGGCCCCTCCAGGCGATCGAGCGCGACGGCCAACTGCGCCTGCTGGCGCCCAACCGGTACGTCATCGAGTGGCTGGGCGAGAATTCCCTGACGCGGATTCGGGAGCTAATACAGGCGTTCGCGGAGGGGACCGCACCGGATCTGGTCCTCGACGTGGGCACCCGTGCGGGCGTCGCGCCGAACGTCGCCGGTGTCAACGGGACGTCGGACACGGGCTCGGCCGCGCGCACGCGGCGAATGGCACCCATTGTGCTGGGCGGCAGGATCAACCCGGACTTCACCTTCGACAGCTTCGTCGAGGGGAAGAGCAATCAACTCGCGAAAGCGGCGGCCATCCAGGTGGCGGGAAATCCGGGCAAGGCTTACAACCCGCTGTTCATTTACGGCGGGGTCGGGCTCGGCAAGACGCACTTGATGCATGCGGTGGCGAACAAGCTCAAAGAGCGCAATTCCGATGCGCGGCTTGCCTATGTCCACAGCGAGCGCTTCGTCGGCGATATGGTCAAGGCGCTGCAGCACAACACCATCAACGATTTCAAAACGGCCTACCGATCGCTCGACGCGTTGATGATCGACGACATCCAGTTCTTTGCCGGCAAGGAACGGTCGCAGGAAGAGTTCTTCCACACTTTCAACGCACTGCTCGAGAGTCAGCAGCAGGTCATCCTCACATGCGACCGCTATCCGAAGGAAGTGGACGGTCTCGAGGAGCGATTGAAATCTCGCTTCGGCTGGGGTTTGACGGTGGCCATCGAGCCGCCGGAACTTGAAACATGCGTCGCGATCTTGATGAGCAAAGCTGCGATGACCAATGTGGACCTGCCGGAGGAGGTCGCGTTTTTCGTGGCCAAACGCATTCGATCCAACGTTCGCGAGCTGGAAGGAGCGTTGCGTCGGGTGGTGGCGACTTCGCATTTCACGGGTCGCCCGATTACCTTGGAGTTCGCCAAGGAGGCGTTGCGCGACCTGTTGGCGCTTCAAGAAAAGCTGGTGACGGTGGAAAATATCCAGAAGACCGTCGCGGAATACTACAAAATTAGAATTGCGGATTTGTTGTCGAAACGGCGCAGCCGTTCCATTGCGCGGCCGCGTCAAGTCGCAATGGCGCTGGCCAAGGAATTGACCAATCACAGCCTTCCGGAAATCGGTGACGCTTTCGGCGGTCGGGACCATACGACCGTGCTGCATGCCTGCAAGCGAGTCAAGGAGTTGCGCGAGACCGAGCGCCGCATCGGCGAGGATTACATGAACCTGTTGAGAACCCTGGCTGGATAGGGGAGGAAAAGCTGTGGAGGAAACTGTGGATAAGGATATGCACAGATCGATAACAGGTTGCGGGCACTCTTCCGACAGGTGTCCGATGGGTTTTCGACGCTTACAGTGCTTTGATAAATTTGAATATTTGGGTGTTATACAGAAATGTGCGCAGCCTCATAATCATAGTAATAATCTTTCTTTAAGAATTCAGATCTAAGAATGCCAAGACGGGTGAGTCCATGAAATTGACCGCGGAACGAGAGAAATTACTGGCGCCTTTGCAGGCGGTCATCGGCGTCGTCGAGCGACGTCAAACGATGCCGGTTTTGGCCAATGTGCTGCTCGGTGTGCGTTCTGGCCAACTGGCCATCACCGCCACCGATCTCGAAGTGGAGTTGGTTGCGGCCACGGAGGTCCAAGTTCAGGAAGCCGGCGATATCACGGTGCCTGGACGCAAATTTCTGGATATTTTGCGCGCCCTCCCGGAGAAGGTTCCAGTCGCCCTGGGCTTGGAGGGCGAGAAGGTCGTCATCAAGGCGGGACGCAGCCGCTTCAGTTTGGCGACTCTGCCGGCCGCGGAATTTCCAGTGATCGATGACATCAACTCGCAACAGACCGTGCAGATACCACGCAAGGAATTGCTGCGTCTGCTGGAAAAGACCCACTTTTCCATGGCGCAGCAGGATGTCCGCTACTACCTGAACGGCATGTTGCTCGAGATCGACGGTTTGTCGCTGCGCGCCGTTGCCACGGACGGACACCGGTTGGCGCTGTGCGAAACGGGGCTGGCGGCGAAGGCCAAGACTTCACAGCAAGTCATCGTCCCAAGGAAAGGGGTCTTGGAACTGCAAAGGGTATTGACGGCTGAAGGCACGGCAGATGTGGCAATCGGGACAAATCATGTTCGCGCCCAGATTGGCGACGTTCGCTTCACATCGAAGCTGATTGACGGCCGTTTCCCCGAATATTCCAGGGTCATTCCTGCTGCCGCACCGAACTCGATCCGTGCCGATCGCGACGTGTTGCGACAAGCGCTGCAGCGAACCGCGATTTTGTCCAACGAGAAATATCGGGGAATCCGAATAACCGTCAAAAAGAACCTGCTGACCGTGCAAGCGCACAATCCCGAGCAAGAGGAAGCTGAGGAAGAGATTGAGGTGACTTACGAGGGAAACGATCTTGAGGTCGGATTCAACGTGAATTATTTGCTGGATGCCTTGGCTGCAATTGACGGACAGGAAGTCGAGTTAGGCCTGACCGATAGCAACAGCAGCTGCCTCATCCGGTCGCCGGGAAACGCCTCGGCGCGCTATGTCGTCATGCCCATGAGGCTGTAATAGGCATGACTCTGCAGCGGATTCAGGTGTCGGATTTCCGATGCCTGCATTCCGCGGAGCTCCGGTTCGACCCGAAATTCACTCTCATCAGCGGCCCGAACGCTTCGGGCAAGACCAGCCTCCTGGAATCGATCTATGTGCTCGGCCGAGGGCGCTCATTCCGTACCCGCCGTCTGGATAACCTGATCCGCCTGGGGACCGACCGGTTTGTGATCTATGGCGAGGCAGGCGGAGAGCGCCGCACCGGATTGGGTATTGAAGGGTCTGCGCTAGGCATGCGTGCAAGAATGGGCGGTGATCGCGTGACGTCACTTGCGGAGCTGGCGGCGGTGCTTCCTGTGCAGATCATCGATCCCGAGGTGCATCGGCTGATTGAGGAAGGACCGAGTCGCCGCCGCCGCTATCTCGACTGGGGGGTGTTCCACGTGGAACATTCCTTTGTAAAGAGATGGCAACAGTATCAGCAGGTGCTCAAGCAGCGGAATGCGGCGCTGAAGGCGCGCCAGCCGGCGGCCGCCGTATCGGCGTGGGACATTGACCTGGTTAGATTAGGGGTTTCAATACACGAGGCAAGGGCGCGCTACGTTGACCTTTTGGCGCCGGTGGCGAGCGACATTGCCGAACGCTTGCTCGGGCTACCGCTGTCAATGTCGTACCGCGCCGGGTGGCCACGGGACCTTTCGCTTGGCGAGGCCCTGAAGGCCAGTTGGATCCATGACCAAGACGCCGGAGTGACTCAGGTTGGGCCGCAACGCGCGGAGATCACCTTCCGGCTGGATGGCGCTCCGGTAAAAGACAGGATCTCGCGCGGGCAGCAGAAGCTATTGGCCTCCTCGTTATTGATGGCCCAGCTCAGTCTGTTCCCGAATGATGCCCAGATCCGGCCGACCTTGCTGCTGGACGATCCTGCGGCTGAGTTGGACAGCGATCGACTGCTGGGACTCATTCGGGAGGTCACGGCGCAATCGGTGCAGTTGGTGGTGACGAGCCTGAGCACCAATTTCGGCGCCTTCGGCATGCCGGGCCGGCGCTACTCGATATCCGGTGGGGCGGTGGAGGAGGTTGGGTAGCGCGTTCGGAGGTTCCACGTGGAACGGGTTTGGTTTGCCGGCCGATGTTTCACGTGGAACAAGTTTGGGTGAGCGGCCGGAGGTTCCAAGTGGACCAAACCGCAAAGCTCTTTACGAAGTCGTGTCGAAGTTCCGCGGCCGGACGACTCCAACCCGTCATTCAGCAATGGCAGCTTCCAGTACGGCGGGCGCGGATCGTTTCAAGGCTTCGCGCCGGTGTGGAGTTCACGGAGCACTTCGTCCACGGCGTCGATGACCGCCTGCGGCTTTTCCAACTGAATCGAGTGACCTGATCCCTTGATGATCCGGTGTACGCCGCGCGAGGAGAGCTGCGCCAGGGCCCCATGCAGACCAATCCAGATCTTCGAGTAGGATCGTTTGTACCAGATGCCTTCGGGTGTGCCGCTTTTCCCCCATGAGTACTCCGCCGACAGCACGACCAGGGGCATTGCGCCAAGGCGCTGATGGTCGACGCTGTCGTAACGGTGTGTATACAGCGACGACATGAGAGAGACTTTGTCGGCGAAATAGTAGGCGGTGAAGAACTGAGGCCAGTTCATTCTCAGCGCGGTCGGCGTGTCGCTTGGCAACGCTGACGCCGACGAGCAATCATTGTATTCGGGTCTAGACGGCTCGAGAGGTCCATCCGCGACCAAGAAGGCGCAATGCAGCATATCGGCCGCGTAGCTTTCCCCCCCGATCACCTCATCGAAACCCGGCTGATTCTCATCGATGAGCCCCTCTCCGGCCGGACTGGTATCGACAATGACCATGCCGACGACCTCCTTGGGCCAGCGTTGCGCGAAGAGGCGCGCCTCGATGCCGCCCAAAGAGTGACCCACCAGCACATAAGGTCCCAGTATGGGCCCGGCGTTGAGCGCCGCATGCAGGTCGTCCACCACGTCGGAGAGGATCTGCGGCCGGGGGCCCGGATCACTGAAGCCATAGCCGGCTCGGTCGAAGGCGCAGACGCGTGTTTTATGCGCGATCACGGGCTGGGTTTTGTACCAGACCACCGACCAGCTGAATATACCAGCCATCAGAATGACCGTCGGGCCGCCGGCGCCCGTGCAGTGCAGGTTAATACGCCGCCCGCCGATATTGACCAACTGACCTGGCTCGACGTAGGGCAGCATCCTCTGATCCTCCGCCACGGAGGGCGCCGAAGTGGGCTGGGCAAGGACGAAGTCACCGATGGAAAGCAGCAGGGCGACTGCCAGAGCGGTCCGGGTAGCACAAAGTGCGAGGGTGGGCATAGCTGTCCTCGGTCAAGTGGGGTGGCACAGTTTATCGTCGAAATGCCGGAGATCTCCGCCAACCCACCCGTCGTGGCCAACACGGATTGGTTCCACGTGAAACATCGCTATCAGACCGATCGCGTAGGGCGCACGTGCGCTTGCACACCGAGTAGGGCGGGATGCCCATGTTCGTCGGTGCCGTACTACGCGAAGACACGGGTTCTCTTTAAATAAATCAACAACATAGCTCCCCGCTCTCGGCGCAGCGGCACGGGCCGAATGATCTCGTGGGTCTAGCCAATCCACACGTCAATCCGCAGTGGAATGCTGAGGGTTCCGCCAGCATCCGTTCATGGGTCCCAGCTGATCTGTAACTGGATGATTTGGTTAGCTTTTTCACCCGCCCCCAATTCGTTTTCGAAGCGGAAAACTGCTAATATGGCGGGTCGCAATTCAGGGACTCGCTATGGCTCAGAACGATGTTTACGATTCCAGCAAAATCAAAGTGCTCAGGGGCCTCGACGCGGTTCGCAAGCGGCCCGGAATGTACATCGGCGACACCGACGACGGCAGCGGATTGCACCACATGGTCTTCGAGGTCGTGGACAACGCCATCGACGAAGCGCTCGCGGGGTATTGCGATCGCGTCGTCGTAACCATCCATGCGGATGAATCGGTGACCGTATCCGACAACGGCCGCGGGATTCCAGTCGACATTCACAGCGAAGAGGGAGTCTCTGCGGCGGAAGTCATCATGACGGTGCTGCACTCCGGCGGAAAGTTCGATGACACGTCGTACAAGGTCTCGGGCGGCTTGCACGGTGTCGGAGTCTCCGTCGTCAACGCGCTTTCCGACTTTCTCGAACTCAACATCCGGCGCGAGGGCAAACTGCATCGCCAGGAGTATCGGCTCGGCGAGCCGCAGGCGCCCTTGATCGCGGTAGGCGAGACCACCGAACGCGGCACCACGCTGCGCTTCAAGCCGAGTTCGCAGATCTTCACGAACATTTCGTTCAACTACGACACGCTCGCGAAACGCTTGCGCGAATTATCGTTCTTGAATTCCGGCGTCCGTATCGAACTGGTCGATGAGCGCGACGAGAAGACGGAAGTTTTTCAGCACGAAGGCGGATTGAAAGCTTTCGTGACTCATCTCAATCGAAGCAAGACGGCGATTCATCCCACCGTGCTGTGGTTCCAGACCCGCGACGGCAACACGCAGGTCGAAGTGGCGATGCAATGGAACGACTCATATCAAGAAAGCATGTATTGCTACACGAACAATATTCCGCAGAAAGACGGCGGCACGCATCTTGCGGGCTACCGCGCCGCATTGACGCGCACCTTGAATAATTACATCGAAAAGGAACTCGCCGCGAAGAAGGAAAAGATCGCGACCACGGGCGACGATTCGCGGGAAGGCTTGACCGCGATCTTGTCGGTGAAGCTCCCGGATCCGAAATTCTCGTCGCAGACGAAGGATAAATTAGTGTCCTCCGAAGTGAAGGGTGTGGTCGAGTCTGCCGTGGCGGCACGCTTGGAAGAATTTCTCATGGAGCATCCGCAGGAAGCGCGCGCCATTGTGAACAAAATTCTCGAGGCCGCCTATGCGCGCGAGGCGGCGCGCAAGGCGCGCGAGATGACCCGCCGCAAGGGCGCTCTCGATATCGCCGGCCTGCCGGGGAAGCTCGCGGACTGCCAGGAGAAGGATCCCGCACTGTCGGAGATGTTCTTGGTCGAGGGCGACTCCGCCGGCGGCTCGGCGAAGCAAGGACGCGATCGTCGCACGCAGGCGATCCTGCCGCTCAAGGGAAAAATTCTCAACGTCGAGAAAGCGCGCTTCGACAAAATGCTGGCATCGGCGGAAGTCGGTACGCTCATCACCGCGTTGGGCTGCGGCATCGGGCGCGACGATTTCAACGTCGACAAACTGCGCTATCACCGCATAATTATAATGACAGATGCGGATGTTGACGGAAGCCACATCCGCACGCTGCTGCTCACGTTCTTCTACCGTCAGATGCCGATCTTGATCGAGCGCGGACACATCTACATCGCGCAGCCGCCCCTCTACAAGGTGAAGAAAGGCAAGCAAGAAACGTACGTCAAGGACGATCTCGAGCTCAACGCTTTGTTGCTCAACACGGCTATCGAGGGCGCCGCGCTGCATGTGAACGCCGACGCGCCTTCGCTCTCGGGTCTCGGACTCGAATCGCTGTCCAGAAAGTACGTGGAAGTGCAGGCCATCGTACACCGGTGGGCGCGCCGCTACGACGACCGCTTCCTCGAGCAATTGATCTATGTGCCGAAGCTCACAACCGACGCATTCGATCGCATCGACCAACTTCGCGACTGGTGCCGGAATCTTGAATCGAGATTGAACGGACTCGATGACGTATCCCGCCGCTATGGCGTTTCGGTGCATACGACGGCCGCGGGCGGCCACCGGATCGATCTGCAACGTTTCGAGCACGGCTTGAGTTCCGAGAAACACATACCCCGGGAGTTCTTCGACTCGGCGGAATATCTGCGAATCGCGGAGCTCGCTCAGACCTTGAGCGACCTGATGGGCCCGGGCGCTTATGTCATCCGCGGCGATCAGCGGCAGGAAGTCCCCAGCTTCAAACTCGCGATGAACTGGCTGTTCGATCAGGCGAAAAAGGGTCAGAGCATTCAGCGCTACAAGGGCCTGGGCGAGATGAACGCCGATCAATTGTGGGACACCACCATCAACCCGGAAACCCGGCGACTGATGCAGGTGCGTATCGAAGACGCAGTCGCGGCCGACGACATTTTCACGACCCTGATGGGCGATGCCGTGGAGCCACGCAGGGAATTCATCGAGAAGAACGCGCTGCAGGTGTCCAACTTGGATGTATAAGTGCTTGGGGTCCGCCGCGGTGCGTTCGACGTTTTGGTGCGGGTATGGCAACAGGCCGGCAGGGGCCCGGCCTGTTGCTCTCTATCGACGGCTATAACTCAATTCACTGAAGATCGGCCGTCCGTCAATCAGACCGCTTCGATGAGGCCGAGCTGCGTCAACGCGGTGACACCATCATCGAGTCCTTTCTCCTCGATGATTTTTCCATCCTTGAGCTTGAGGACCGTGGTACCGGTGAAGTGCATCTTGCGCCCCGAGGCGGCCGGCAATTCACCCACGAGAAAATCCTTGAACGCGGGACCGGTATGCGTGCCGCCGCCTTCCCAACGACCCACCACGTAATCGCCCTCGGCGATCAAGTCGGCTGCGCCCCAAAAGTTCAAGTCGGGGAACGACTTTCGAAAATCCGTCATGAAAGCCTTGATATCCGCGCGGCCCCGGCGCGGGTCGTGCAGCGAATACTGCAGCAGCATTTCTGGAGCGGCTATCTTGTCCACGACCGAGAGGTCCAAGGTCTTGCCCCAGAATTTCGTGAACCATTCGCTGACGACGGCCTTGTTGTCATCTTCTATGGACATGTGTAGCTCCTTTGATGGTGGTGAAATGAACAAGGGAAGTCACGTCGATTCCCTGTGGCAGCACGATAGCCAGGAGGCCCTGAGAACAGCGCTCCGTTTCTTGTGGTGGAACTCGAAGGATTAATTTGACGCATCGCGCGACCGTGCGAACATCGATCCCGGCTCTTCGCACATAGGGACATCGGTATGGAGCATTCACTGCAATGTCGGTGCGGCACGATAAGAGGATTCGTTCACGATCCGCAGCGCGCGAACCGGGCGGTGTGCTACTGCTACGATTGCCAAGCCTTTGCGCACTTCTTGGGGAAGAGTGATGAGATCCTGGACGATCGCGGAGGTACCGAAGTGATTCAAGTACTGCCGGGCAACGTCACCTTTACCGAAGGTATCGAGAATTTGGCCTGCATGCGTCTTACCGCGAAAGGTCTGCTCCGCTGGTATGCCGCGTGCTGCAACACGCCGATAGGCAACACGCTCGACAACTTCAAAATTTCCTTCGTTGGACTCGTGCACACCTGCCTGGAAACCTCCGGCAGGCCGCTGCAAGAATCCTTCGGACCGATTCGCGCGTGGGTCAATACAAAGGGCGCCAAAGCAACTCCCAAGCCGAAGGCGGTGGGAATGGGCACGACGATTCTATGGTTCCTGGCCAACGTCATGAGAGCCCGTATCGACGGCCGCTACCGGCAGACTCCCTTTTTTTTCGTGGACAAAGGAACGCCCATCGCGGCTCCGCGGGTGCTGAGCCCGGCTGAGCTGGCACAGGTGATGAATGCCGTGCGAACCGCCGCAGTTTGACCTTGCCGACGCAGCCGTGGCGCGCCTGGCCTGCGGCTTGCGCAACCGCAAGTTCCGCGCTGCGGCTCTGTTGTCCGTGGGGTGCCTTTCGATTCCAGGATGCGCAAGGCTGCAAGACCTGCATATGCCTGCAGCGAACCAATGCACCGCGACCATAGCGGTGATCGGCGCCGAGAAGGCGTGTCCCGTGGCGGCAATAAATTTTCAGATGGCGGTATCCGGCTGCCGACGTTCAACCGGCACATTCGATTACGACTTCAAAGCGGTGACTGAAGCGCGAAAGATGACGGTAAGCAAGTCCGGTTCATGGACACAAACCCAGAACGCCTGGAGGCAAACGGAGTCCGTTCCGCTCGGTTGCGATGCGGAAATAGACGACATCGGCAATGCACGCATCACGAACTGCATCTGTCAGGATCGCTGATTCGTCAACCGCGGGGGTCGATAGGCTCGTCGGCCCGGCCCGGCTCCGCGCGTTTCTTGACATAACGCTCACTGCCATCCAACGACGCGACCGCACCGCAGCCCATGCACGGCGTGCCGCCCGTCGTTAGGGGGATTGATGCTTGTGCAACATCCGATTTGTGAGTAAATACCGGTAGTCGCTTTCAACCAGATCAATGGCGCAATACGGACGGCATGGGGATTTCAATGGACTTGATCGCTTTGCGTGCTCGCGCGCTCTACCTCTTTGTCTCGGTATTCATTCTCGGGTTGTTGCAAGGCAACGTTGCGTTTGCGGACGGGACGCTGGCGCTTGCGGCGCCTAGCTATTCAGTTGCGGCGACGGCGGGATCCATCAGCGTCGCGGTCACGCGCAACGCAGGCTCGAGCGGTGCCGCCAGCGTTCACTTCATCACCACGGCGGGCACTGCGACCCATGGCGTCGACTACGCCAGCAATCAAGGCGTGCTCAATTGGGCGGATGGCGATGCGTCGTCTAAAACCATCACGGTGGTGATCTTCAACGCGAACCAGACCTCGACGGCGCGGACATTCTCCATCACTCTCTATAGTCCGGTGGGCGCAACCCTGGGGACACCTGCCACGACGGTGGTGTCCATCACTGGCCCCGGCTCGACTGCGCCTCCCGCGGTGGCATTTTCCTCATCGACCTACAGCGTCGCGGCGAATGCCGGCTCGTTGATCATCACCGTTGCGCGCAGCGGTAGTACCAGCAGCGCGGGAACCGTGCAATACAAGACGACCGCAGGAACTGCGACGTCCGGTCTCGATTACGCGGGTACCTCCGGTACGCTCACTTGGGCCGCCGGCGATACGGCGGCAAAGACCTTCACGGTGCTGATTTTCAATTCGAACCAGACCTCGACGGCGCGAACCTTCTCGGTCGCTCTTTACAACCCTGGAGGTGAGACCTTGGGGACGCCCGCCACGGCAGTGGTTTCCATCACAGGCCCAGGCTCGACTGCAGCCGCCACCGTGGCACTATCCTCTGCCGCTTATGGGGCCGCGCCGAATGCGGGGTCCGTGATCGTTACCGCGGTGCGCACCGGTACTGCGACGGCAGCAGCGAGCGTGCATTGGACCACGGTCCCCACTGGAACGGCCGTACATGGGGTCGACTACGGCAGCGGCGCCGGAACACTGACGTGGGCCGCTGGGGATACCGCCCCGAAGACGATTACCGTGAATTTGTTCAACAGTGGCCAGACTGCCGCGGCAAAGACCTTCCCGGTCAGCCTGTCTAACGCTTCGGGGGCGAGTTTGGGCACTCCCGCCACCGCGACTGTTTCCATCAACGGCTCCGCCGCACCGACGCTCACCCTGACCGCCAGCCCCACCACGGTTGCCGCAGGCGCTGCCTCGACGCTGACCTGGACATCGACTAACGCCGCATCTTGCGCCGCATCCGGCAACTGGAGCGGGGCGCTGGCGACCACGGGAACCAAGGGCACCGGGCCACTGAGCACCAACGCCGCGTACTCGCTGACCTGCAGCGGACCCGGCGGCACCGCGGCCGCGACGGTTTCGGTCGCGGCGACCACCGGTGTGATCCTCTCGCCGAAGGCCGCCGCCCTGACGGCGTCGCGCTCACAGCAATTCACAGCCACCGTCCCCGGCGGCGGCCCGGCGATATGGAGCGTGGATGGAGTCGTCAACGGCAACAGCACGGTCGGCGCCATCGGCAGTAGCGGACTCTATACCGCGGGCACGGGTCTCGGGGCGCATACCGTTGTCGCGACCAGCGCCGCCAACTCAGCGATCTCCGGCAAAGCGGTCGTGGCGGTGACGAATTTGGCCGGCGTGTACACCTATCACAACAATGCGGCTCGAGACGGAACGAACACTCAGGAATATGCCCTGACCAAGAGCACCGTGAATGCCGCCCAATTCGGCAAACTCACGTCATGCACCGTCGACGGCGCGATCTACGCGCAACCCCTCTGGGCGGCCAATCTGACCGTGAACGGCGTGAAGCACAATGTCGTTTTTGCAGCGACCCAGCACGGCAGCGTGTATGCGTTCGATGCCGACGCCATCCCTTGCGCGAAGCTATGGTCCGCAAATTTGATCGACACGACTCGCGGCGCGACCGCCGGAGAGACCTCTGTTCCAGGCGACCTGGTCGGTATCGGAGCCGGCGACATTCAACCTGAAATCGGCATCACCAGCACACCGGTCATCGACCCGGCCAGCGGTATCCTGTACGCCGTCGTGAAGTCGGTCAACTCGGGACACACCACCTACTACACCCGGCTGCACGCCATCGATCTGGCCACCGGCGCCGAAAAAACGGGCTCGCCCGCGACGATAACGGGCACCTACTCCGGCACCGGCGCGGGCGGCACGACGGTGACTTTCGATTCGCACCAACAGCTGCAGCGCAGCGGACTCGCCCTGGTCAACGGCCTGGTCTACGTGGCGTTCACGGCGCACGAGGACAAGGCGCCGTGGTACGGCTGGATGATGAGCTATCAGTACAACGGCTCCGCGCTGGTCCAGAAATCCATCGTGAACGTGGCGCCGAACAGGCAGCGCGGCGGCATTTGGATGAGCGGCGGCGCGCCGGCCGTCGATTCCACCAATCACCTGTATGTCATCACGGGGAACGGCGAAAACACGGCAAGCAGCGCCACTGCACCGAACAACGACTACGGCAATTCTCTTCTGCAGCTGAGTCCCACGCTTGGGGTCTCGCAGTGGTTCACGCCTTCGGATGAGAGCACCAACGCCGATCTGGACATCGACTTCGGATCCGGCGGCGCGGCCATCCTCGCGGACCTTCCCGCCGGCAACACCGTCACGCATGCGATCATCGCGGCCGGAAAGGACAAGCAGTTGTTCGTCTTGAACCGGGATTTGCTCGGTGGGTTTGGCGACGCTGCGTCCGTGCAAAAACTGGATTTGGGCTATGCGATCTTCTCGACCGGCGCCTACTGGAACAACACTCTCTATCTGGGGGGTCTCAACGGTCCCTTGAGAGCTTTGCAGCTGGACACGTCGAATGCTCACTTCGCAATTTCTTCGTCGTCCAGCCACCTCTATGGATTCGCGGGCGCAGCGCCCTCGGTATCGTCCGCGGCCGCACAGAATGGAGTCGTCTGGAGTTTGGACACGGGTTCATGGTGCACTCACATGTCCAAGTCCTGCGCTCCCGTCATTCTGTACGCTCACGATGCTGCGTCGATGAGCACCGAATTGTGGAACAGTTCTTTGAACGCCAATGATGCGGCAGGGTACGGAGTCAAATTCTCGGTGCCGACGGTGGCGAACGGCAAGGTGTTCGTCGGCACTCGCGGGAACAACGTAGGCGGAGCGAATAGCTCCACCAGCGTACCGGGGGAACTCGACATCTACGGGCTCAGACCCTAGTGCCGCGGACGGAAAGATCCGGGGGTGGTCAAGGACGAGCTTGTGAATGGTCACGCTGCTTGGTTCTGCAAACTTCGTAGGAATCGGAGCTCTTGCAGGTGGCGCACGCCGTGATGGACAGCAGCAGAATCACACAGATCAATGTCTTCATGGTGCGTGTCCCCGGGGCCAACAGCTGAGGGCGGCCGACCCGATGCCGACCGCGCCGGCGTAATTGTGAATTCAGCAGGCAGCCCTGTCCAGGAGCGTGCCGATCAGCGTCGCAGCGCCCGGCGGTTCTATGATACGTTCTCATAATGATGAACCCGAATCCCGCCCAGGATGCCGCCCCACCGTATCTCAAGCGCTCGCAGAGCGGCAGTCTGTTGACGCTGTCGCTCAATCGCGGCGAGAGTTTCAATCCGCTGTCGTCATCGATGATTGCCGCGCTCGAGAAAACCTTCGATGAGGTGGCCGAGGACTCTTCAGTCCGGGTCATCGTGCTGCGGGGAGAAGGCCGCGGGTTTTGCGCAGGCCATGATCTGCGCGAATTGCGGGATTTCGGCGACGACGCCGTCCGGCAGAGGCAGCTGTTCGATTCGTGCAGCCGCATGATGTTGAAGATTGCGAAGCTTCCCCAACCGGTGATTGCCCGCGTGCATGGGATCGCAACCGCCGCCGGATGCCAGCTCGTATCGACCTGCGATCTCGCGGTGGCTGACGAGTCGGCCAGATTCGGTTTGCCCGGCGTGAATATCGGGCTTTTCTGCTCGACACCGGCGGTCGGCGTCGCCCGCAACATCGGCCGCAAGCGTTCGATGGAAATGCTGTTGACAGGCGACACCATCGATGCCGCCACGGCGCTTTCATGGGGCCTCATCAACCGGGTCGTTGCGGCGGAGAAATTGGACGACGAGGTGCAGCGCTTCGTCGATCGCATTCTGGCCCGCAGCGGCGCCGCGATCGCCCTCGGGAAAGGCACCTTTTACAGCCAGATCGAGTCGGGTCTTACCGGGGCCTACTGCGTGGCGGGCGCGGCGATGACGTCCAATTTGCAATTCGACGACGCAACCGAAGGCATCGATGCGTTCCTGACGAAGCGGCCTCCTCACTGGCGGAACAAATGATCCACACACTGCTGGCGTCCCCCACCTTCGCGACCTTCCTGATCGCGAGCCTGGTACTGGCCATCACGCCGGGGCCGGGCGTGCTGTACATCGTGACGCGGACCTTGGGATCAGGCCGAAAAGCCGGATTCGCATCGATGGGTGGAATTGCCCTCGGAGACCTCGGCAATGCCGCGGCCGCATCCATCGGTCTCGCCGCCGTGCTTTCAGCTTCGGCGAGCGCCTTCATGATCGTGAAACTGGCAGGCGCGTCCTATCTGGTTTTTTTGGGGTTGAGGGCCTTATGGGCAAAACAGACCGTGGCGGTCACGGCGCGCACGACTCGGTTGTCCCATGCCCGCCTGTTTCGCGACGGTTTCTTCGTGGCCCTGCTGAACCCGAAGACCGCTCTGTTCTTCGCGGCGCTCCTGCCCCAGTTCATCGATCCGGGCGCCTCCCCGCTGTGGCAAAGCCTGGCCTTGAGTTGCGTCTTCGTTTCGATCGCCGTGTGCACCGACACCATCTACATGCTCACGGCCTCGGCCCTGGCGCCCGCCATCGACCGGCGACGAGGTGCGCGCCCCTACGGCCGATACATCACCGCTGCTTCGTTCATTGGACTCGGCGTTTACGCCGCGCTCGCGAACCCTCGCGAACGCTGAGTGTAAGCCGGCCTGGCCGAAACGCCGTTCGATCCAAGCCATGTTGGATCACCGCGCAACGCTGGGGTGCCGCGTGGCGCTTCACCCCGTTGCCGCCTAAAATACCTCGTTCATGAATCAAGTGACCAAGTTTCCGGAAATGCGTCCCAGGACGCCGCCTGGCCCGATTCGCCTGCCGCCGCCCTCGGGTTATGTGCAGAGAGTGCCTTTGTTCCCCACCACGGACGGCAGTGCCCGGAACCGGCGCTTCGAGCGCAAGCGTCTTCTGCTGTGGTTCGGCATTGCCGTGGCCTTCCATGCTGTCTTGCTGCTGGGTTTGTGGTTGATGCCGGCGCTGCGCATCAAGTGGGAACCTTCTCCCGAAGCGTGGGTGCACGTGGTTTCGGTACCCGCGGCGCCGGCGGCGCCCCCTCCTCCGGAGGTGATTTCATCGAAGCAGGCCGCCGCCCGCGAAAAAACCCGCCCCGGGATGAGCTCTGCCCCGGAGCAGCCGCGTCCCGAGCCGGATCGATCTGCCGCTCCGTAGCGGTCCGGCGTGAGGAGTCTCGCGCGCCACTGCAAACCCGGTGTATACCCTCCTGCGACTCGATGTATAAGTGCTCGCAAGCTCCCAGCGAGGTGGCAGCGATCCTGGCTAGGTGGCAGCGATCCTGGCTAGGTGGCAGCGATCCTGGCCAAGCCGGCGTCGACGGCCCGCCTGACTTCGTCCGTGAGCTCGCGCGGATTCTTGCCGATGGGCGTAATGGGGTCGCCGATCACCACGCGAACCGTGCCCGGCTTCTTCACGATGCCGCGCCGCGGCCAGAACTGTCCGGCGTTGTGCGACAGCGGAACCAAGAGCTTCCCGGTCGCCGTCGCCAGCAGGGCGCCGCTGAAGCCGAATTTCTTCGTCTTGCCCGCCACGACACGAGTGCCTTCCGGAAACACGATGACCCATAGGCCGTCCCTCAGCCGCGCTTTGCCCTGCTCGACGACCTGATTGACGGCGCGGTGACCCTCACCGCGGTTGATGGCGATCGGCCGCAACAACTTGAGGCCCCACCCGACGAACGGTATCCACAGGAGCTCTCGTTTCAACACCCACACGTGGGGCGGGAAGATCACGAACTGGGCGATCGTCTCCCACGCGGAGGTGTGATTGCTCATCACGATGTGAGCGCCTTCCGGGATCCGCTCGCGGCCTTCCACGGTGAACTTCAAGCCGCACAGGCGCGCCAACACCCACAGCAGGCAACGCGCCCAGCACCGGGCAATCGCGAATTGGAATTCGTGGGGGGACCAGAAGCACAGGGACATGAACGCGCCGAACACGCAAGCAGAGAGCATCATGTAGACGTTGAACAGCAGCGACCGCAACAGCTGCATGACCGATCAACCCGGCAGCCGCGACAAATCCGCCACGCCGCCGAGCAGCACCTGGACATTGCGCAGCAGTGCGAGCCGGTTGTTGCGCCTGTCGAGATTCTCATCCATGACCATGATCTTCTCGAAGAAGTCATCCACGGCACCGGAGAGCCCGGTGAGTGCGCTCAAGGCGTCCGCATAGCGCCGCTCGGCAATCGCCAGTTCGACTTTTCCGCTGAGCTCACCAAGCACGCGGTGCAGAACGCGCTCCGCCTCCTCGGCGAGCGTCGCCGGGCGCACGGCGAGGGGTATACCCTGCGGCGCCTTGCGCAGGATGTTGACGATTCGTTTGTTGATGGCGGTCAGCACACCGGCATCCGGCTGCAACAAGAATGCCTTCAGGGCGTGCAGCCGGGTTTCCACATCCAAGGGCGAGGCCGGCCGACCAGCGAGCACCGCGTCGATCATTTCGGCAGTTGTCCCGTCGGCGCGTTCCAGCAGCAGGCCGCGCAATCGCTCCGCAATGAAATCGTACACCTCCTCGACGACCCCCGGCCGGTGTACGGGCTGCGCCGATTCGGATTCCTTGAGCAGCGCCAGCAGGTCAAGATTCAGCCGGCCTTCCAAGATGATCCGCAACACGCCGAGCGCGGCCCGTCGCAGGCCGAACGGATCCTTGGTGCCGGTGGGCCGCTGCTCGATGGCGAAGATTCCAACCAGGGTATCGAGCTTGTCCGCAAGCGCCAGCGCTTGACCGGTCTTCGTTCTGGGCAGCGCGTCTCCTGCATATCGCGGCCGGTAGTGCTCTTCGATGGACTGCGCCAGTTCAGCTGATTCGCCCTGCGCGAGGGCGTAATACTTGCCCATGGTGCCTTGCAGCTCCGGAAACTCACCCACCATAGCGGTCATGAGATCGGCCTTCGAGAGTTCCGCTGCTCGAACGGCATCATGTGAAGCACTTATACGTTCGGCGATATATTGCGTCAGAGTTCGAACCCGGGCGGTCTTCTCCGCATAACTGCCCAATTTCGTTTGAAAGGTGACCTGACCCAGGCGCGCCGCGTGCGCCTGCAGCGGGAGCTTGCGGTCCTGGTCCCAGAAGAAAGCGGCATCGCTCAATCGCGGCCGAACCACGCGCTCATTGCCCTCGCGCACCTTGGCGGGGTCCCGGCTTTGTATGTTGCTCACCGTAATGAAGCCGCCGGTCAGTCTCCCATCCGGGCCTTCGACCGGGAAATACCGCTGGTGGTCCTGGACGGTGGCGATCACGACCTCCCGTGGGAGCGCGAGAAAACGCTGCTCGAAACGGCCGGCGATGGGAACCGGCCACTCCACCAGGGCCGTGACTTCATCCAGCAATGCATCCTCGATCAGGGCGGAGCCGCCCGACTCGACCGCTGCCGCCATGACACCGGCACGAATCGCGGCACGGCGCTTCGCGAAGTCGGCGATCACCCTGCCCCGGCGCAATTGACTCTCATAAGCCTTGGGCGACTTCACGGTCAGCGGTCGCGGTGCGTGAAATCGGTGCCCCGTGGTGGTCCGCCCGGACTCGAGGCCGAGCACGGTCATTGGGACTACGTCATCGCCGAACAGAAGGATGACCGAGCGCACGGGCCTCACGAATTCCGCGCTGTGCGCGCCCCAACGCATGCGCTTGGCGATCGGCAACCCCACAATGGCTTGGGTCACGATGCCGCAGAGCAGGCCTGCCGTGGCGGCGCCGGGCTCGATGCCGCGGAACGCCAGCCACGTGCCCTTGTCCGTGGTCAAACGCTCGAGGTTGCCGACGTCCACTCCGCAGCTCCTGGCAAATGCGGTGGCGGCCTGAGTCGGCGCACCCTGCGCATCGAACGAGGCGGTGACCGGCGGCCCGCGGCGCTCGACATTCCTGGCCTGCGCGAATTCGGCGCAGGAGGCCACTTTGACCGCGAGACGCCGGGGCGTCGCAAAGCCATGCGCCTTGCCGTGCGGAACGGCCGCGGCATCGAGGCCCTTCAACACCCCCTCGGTAAGAGCATTCGACAGTGTCAACAAAGTCCGCGGCGGCAATTCCTCGGTGCGCAATTCGAACAGGAGATCCCGGGCCGTCATCAGGCGACCTCTGGTGAAATCGCTTGCCTGAGCAGCGGAAAGCCCAGCGCCTCGCGGCTCTCGCGATACGCCTCGGCGACGCCGCGTGCCAGCGTGCGGACCCGCAGAATGAAGCGCTGGCGCTCGGTAACGGAAACGGCATGCCGCGCATCGAGGAGATTGAACGAGTGCGAGGCCTTCACCATCTGCTCGTAGGCCGGCAGCACCAGCTTGTCCTGCAGCAACTTCTGGCAGGCGGCTTCGTAGATATCGAATTGACCGAAGAGGACCTGCGTGTCGGCTTTCTCGAAATTGTAGGTGGATTGCTCCACTTCATTCTGGTGGAACACGTCGCCGTATGTGATGGCGCCGAACGGACCCTCGGTCCAGACGATGTCGTAGATGCTCTCCTTGCCCTGGATGTACATCCCCAGGCGCTCCAGCCCGTAGGTGATCTCGCCCATGACGGGCCGGCAATCCAGGCCGCCGACCTGCTGGAAATAGGTGAACTGCGAGACCTCCATGCCGTTCAGCCACACTTCCCAGCCCAGTCCCCATGCACCCAACGTGGGCGATTCCCAGTTGTCCTCGACGAAGCGGATGTCGTGAGTCAGCAGATCGAAGCCAAGACTGCGCAGCGAGCCCAGATACAGTTCTTGAAAGTCGTCCGGCGAGGGCTTGATGCAAACTTGAAACTGGTAGTAATGCTGCAAGCGAAAGGGGTTGTCGCCGTACCGCCCGTCGGTCGGCCGGCGCGATGGTTGCACATAGGCCGCACTCCATGGCTCCGGCCCCACTGCGCGCAGGAATGTAGCGGTATGGAACGTGCCCGCACCCATCTCCATGTCATAGGGTTGCAAGATGATGCAACCCTGGTCCGACCAGTAATTTTGCAGTGCAAATATCAGATCCTGAAAGGTCCTGGGTGGAGGGGGACGTTTGGCCATCATGAGCTCGCGGGCGTGCAACAGGGCCGCGAGTATAACGACGCCGGGCGCGCGCTGTCCGCAGGCCGCGCGCTCCGTTGCTGCCCCCATATGGCGCGCGCGCACTATTTAGGTGCGCACCGCCTTGCACTTGCGCCATACTAGGGCATCGATGCAGGCCTGTTCGCCGCAAGCCATTGATACTTCTATATGGCGTGCTGGCACAGTTGCTGCATCGTCAGTGAGCCCGGCCTAAAGCCGGAATCGTAAAGAACTAATCCAACTCGCGAGGGTGCCAATGACTCCGGCTGATGTTCTCAAATTAATCAAGGAAAAAGAGGCGAAGTTCGCCGATCTCCGGTTTACCGACACGATAGGCAAGGAACAGCACGTCACCATCCCGACGCGGCTCGTGGATGAGGCTTTCTTCAAGGACGGCAAGATGTTCGACGGCTCGTCCATTGCTGGTTGGAAGGGCATCAATGAGTCGGACATGATTTTGATGCCGGAACCGGCCACGGCGGTCATCGACCCCTTCTATGAAGAGACGACGGTCAATCTACGTTGCGACGTGATCGAACCCATGACGATGCAGGGGTACGAGCGCGACCCGCGTTCCTTGGCCAAGCGCGCGGAAGCGTACCTGAAGTCGTCCGGCATCGCGGACTCGGCGCTTTTCGGTCCGGAGAATGAGTTCTTCATTTTCGACAACGTGACGGTAAGTTCCGGCATGAACGGCTGTGCGTACGAAGTGGACTCCTATGAAGGGGCGTGGAATTCCGGCAAGACGTACGAGGACGGCAACAAGGGACATCGGCCGGGTGTCAAGGGTGGTTACTTTCCCGTACCGCCGGTCGATTCGCAGCAAGATATCCGCACCGCCATGTCGATGGCCTGCGAGGAGATGGGCCTGAAATTCGAGGTGCACCATCACGAGGTGGCGACCGCGGGCCAGGGCGAGATCAACGTCGCCGCAAACACGCTGACGAAGAAGGCCGACGAAGTCCAGATTCTAAAGTACGCCTTGCAGAATGTGGCCCACGGCTACGGCAAGACGCTGACCTTCATGCCGAAGCCCATCGTCGGCGACAACGGCAACGGCATGCACGTGCACCAGTCCCTGCAAAAAGAGGGGAAGGCGCTGTTCGCCGGCGACAAGTACGGCGGCCTCTCGGATACCGCCCTCTACTACATCGGCGGCATCATCAAGCATGCGCGAGCCATCAATGCGTTCACGAATGCCAGCACGAACAGCTACAAGCGCCTGGTGCCGGGCTTCGAAGCGCCGGTGAAGCTGGCCTATTCGGCGCGCAACCGGTCGGCCTCGATCCGCATTCCCTGGATCTCCAATCCGAAGGGCCGGCGCATCGAGGTGCGCTTCCCGGACGCGACTGCCAATCCTTATTTTGCCTTTGCGTCCATGCTGCTGGCCGGCATCGACGGGATTCAGAACAAGATTCATCCCGGCGATCCCGCGGATAAGGATCTGTACGATCTGGAGCCCGAAGAGGACAAGAAGATCCCGACCGTCTGCCACTCGCTCGACATGGCGCTCGACTACCTGGACAAGGATCGGGCGTTTCTCAAGGCCGGAGGCGTGTTCACGGACGATCTCATCGATGCCTACATCGAGCTCAAGATGAAGGAGGTCACGCGATTGCGCATGACCACGCATCCGATCGAAATCGAGATGTACTACAGTCTGTGAGCCGGCCTTGCAGCGGTGCAGCCATAGGGTGACGGCGGTCACGCCGCCGTCACCAAGCTTTGTGGACTGGAGGCGATAGGGATATGCTTTGGCGTTATGCACCTGCTGCGACTTTGGATTGCTCTCGGGCTGGTCGCGGCGGGCGCGGCGCATGCCGCGGTGATCTACAAATGGACCGATGCCGACGGCGTGGTTCATTACTCGGATCAAGCGGTACCCGGAGCGGAAAAGATCGTCACCTCGTCGAGCTCGTCGAATGGCATCGGGGGCGCGGCGCATGCGCCGTCCGGCGCCGCGGCACCCGGCAAGAAGCCGCCGCCGACCCATCTCGAATACACGAGTTTCGCGATCGAATCGCCGGCGCGGGAACAGGTGTTCTTCGGCGAGGAAATCATTCCGGTGCGCTTGAGACTCGATCCCGACCTCAGACCGAATCAGACCATCAGCTGGTACTTGAACGGCGGCCCGCTCACCGACCAGGCGCCGACCTCGCGCTCTTTCACCCTGCAGTCGTTGTCGCGCGGCACCTACCAGATCTCGGCGACGATCACCGATACGGTGACCGGCGAGACGCAGACTTCGGAAGGCGTCACCTTCTACGTAAGACAGCCGTCCGAGCTGTCGCCGCAGCACCGAAAACCCTGATCGCCGTCGCAGCCGACGCGGATGTGCCGCGTGGCTGCTGAACTCGAGATGCAGGGGCCGGCCATCGACGGGACCGACCTGCTCGATGCGCTGGTGACCAGCGTCTTTCTGCTCGATCAAGACTTGCACGTCATTTATCTGAATGCCGCGGGCCAGACTCTGCTCGGTCTCGGCCCCAATCAAGCGCTCGGCCGGCGTTTCGTCGAACTCGCGCGCGGCGCGGAAAGCCTGCTCGCGCTTTTTGAGCGTGCCTGGATGGGCGGCGAGGGCGTCGTGCAGCGCGAACTGGCCTGGCCGGCGCCGGGCGGGGTCGACCGAATACTCGATTGCGCCGTCACTCAGGTCGTCATCGGACATTACGCGCCGCGCCTGCTGCTCGAAATCGAGGACATTACGCAGCATCGCCGCCTGACGCGCGAAAATGCCTTGCTGGCGCAGCTCGGCGGCAGCCGGCTGATGGTCAGGCAGCTTGCGCATGAAATCAAAAATCCGCTCGGCGGCCTGCGGGGCGCCGCGCAGCTGCTCGAGCGCGAGCTGCTGGATCCCAGCTTGCGCGAATACACCCGCGTCATCATCAGCGAGGCCGATCGGCTCACGCACTTGCTCGATTCCATGCTGGGCCCGGGGCGGCCTCCGGCCAAACAGCTGGTGAACGTTCATGAACTGCTGGAGCGCGTCTATCATCTGTTGCGCAGCGAAGCTGCCGAAGGGGTGATCGTCGATCGCGATTACGATCCCAGCCTGCCGGCGGTCGCCATCGATCCGAACCACATCATTCAGGCGATGCTGAACCTCGGCCGCAATGCCATTCAAGCGCTGTCGATCGGCGGCGTGAAGTCTCCGCGCCTGGTGCTTCGAACCCGCGCGGCCAGCAGTGTGAGCATCGGTACCAAGCGCCATCGCCTGGTGGCGTCGATTCAATTCGAGGACAACGGTCCCGGCGTGCTGCCGGAAATCCGCGACACGATTTTCTATCCGCTCGTGTCCGGACGCCCCGAGGGAACAGGTCTCGGCTTGGGAATAGCGCAAGATCTCGTGAGCCGCCACGGCGGCCTCATCGAATTCGACAGCGCACCGGGGAGAACCATATTCGTGATCTTTCTACCAATGGATTCCGTATGACTGTAAAGCCGCTGAGTGTTTGGTTGGTCGACGACGATTCGTCCATTCGCTGGGTGCTGGAGAAGGCGCTGAAGGGCGGTGGGATGCAGGCCAAGTGCTTCGACGGCGCGGACAATGCGTTGACGGCACTGCGTGCCGATGCGCCGGATGTGCTGATGACGGACATTCGCATGCCCGGCCGCAGCGGACTCGATCTGCTGAAGGAAATACAGGTATCGCGGCCGGGTTTGCCGGTGATCGTGATGACGGCGCATTCGGATTTGGACGCTGCGGTCGCCGCCTATCAGGGCGGCGCGTTCGAGTATCTGCCGAAACCGTTCGATATCGACAAGGCGGTCGATTTGGTCCGACGCGCCGCGCAGCAGGCCACGGTTTCCACCGATGTCGATGCCGCACGCCGCAGCATTCCGGAATTGCTGGGCCAGGCGGCGGCCATGCAGCAGGTGTTCCGGGCCGTCGGCAGACTCTCGCGCTCCAGCATGACGGTGCTCATCACCGGCGAATCGGGGACGGGGAAGGAACTCGTGGCGCATGCGCTGCACCGGCACAGTCCGCGATCCGCCAAGGCCTTCGTCGCCCTCAACACCGCCGCCTTCACTGCGGACCTCCTCGAGTCCGAGCTGTTCGGCCACGAAAAGGGCGCCTTCACCGGTGCCGACACCTTGCGTCGCGGGCGCTTCGAGCAAGCCGACGGCGGTACGCTGTTTCTCGACGAAATCGGCGACATGTCGCCGGCGCTGCAGACGCGCCTGCTGCGTGTTCTGGCCGAAGGGGAATTCTATCGAGTCGGCGGGCAGACGCCGGTGAAGGTCGACGTGCGCGTCATCGCGGCCACCCATCAAGATCTCGAGGCGCGGGTGAAGTCGGGTCATTTTCGCGAGGATCTGCTGCACCGGCTCAATGTCATCCGCATCGAAATTCCGCCGCTGCGCGAGCGCCGCGAGGACATTCCGGAATTGCTGCGCCACTATTTGAGCCTGGCCGGCCAGGAACTGGGCGTGGAGCCCAAATTGCTGATGTCGACGGCGGAGAACGCCTTGGTGACCTTCGATTGGCCGGGAAACGTGCGGCAACTGGTGAATGCCTGCCGGCGGCTCACGGTCACGGCGCCGGGCCGCGAGATTCGCGCCGAGGATATCCCCCCCGATCTCGGCGGCGCGCCGCTGGGCCAGGCCACGAATCACGACTGGACTGCCAAGCTGTCGCATTGGGCGGAACAGGAATTGGATGCCGGCACTCAACGACTTCTGGACCAAGCCGTTCCCGAAGTGGAGCGCATCCTGATCAGAGTGGCTCTGCGTAAGGCCGATGGCCTCAAACAGGATGCGGCGAAGCTTCTCGGCTGGGGACGCAATACGCTGACCCGGAAGATGAAGGAGCTCGGCATGGAGGATGTCGCCTAGAAGACCGGCTCGGATTGCTTCGCAGCAGTTTATAATCGGTCCGACCATGACCGATTTTCTCACGCACACGTTGGGGGCATCCGAGCGCATTTTCTACGGCAACACGATCGCCGATTGGCTCGTTGCCGGCATCTTGGGCCTGGCCGTATGGTCCGGACTCTCGCTGATTCGGCGGCTGTTTGCCGCGCGCTCCAAGCGCTATTCGGGGAACCATCGCTCCACGCCCGTCCGGCTTTTCTTCTATCTCGCCGGGAACACCAAGCAGTTCCTTGTCCTGGCCCTCTCGCTGTATGCGGCACAGGAGGGTCTCACGCTGACCCCGAGACTGCAGCATGCCGTTTGGAACATCGCGCTCATTCTCATCCTCGTGCAGGTCGGCCTGTGGGCGGGGCGCACCCTGCGCTTTTATTTCGAGATCACGGAAATGGAGCGCGGCTCCGACCGCCTGTTCGCAGGTTCGCTCGACATCATCAACTTCGTCTTGGGGATGCTGATTTGGTCGTTGTTGACCTTGGTGGCGCTCGACAACCTCGGTGTGAACATCACGGCGCTGCTCGCCGGGCTGGGCGTCGGCGGCGTCGCCGTGGCTCTCGCGCTGCAGAACGTTCTGGGCGATTTGTTCGCCTCGCTCTCGATCGCCCTGGACAAGCCCTTCGTGGTGGGCGACAGCCTGAACATCGACACCTACACCGGTTCGGTCGAGCACATCGGCATCAAGACCACGCGGTTGCGCAGCGAGACCGGCGAGCAAATCATCCTGTCCAATGCCGACATATTGAAGAGCCGGGTCCGGAATTACGGGCGCATGTCCGAACAGCGCGTCTTGACGACGCTGCGGGTGGCGTATGCGACGCCCACCGAGGTTCTGGCGGGAATACCGAAGTTGCTCGAAGGCATCGTGCGCGGACAGGGGAGCGCCCGATTCGAGCGATGTCACTTGAAGTCGCTCGGAGAGTCTTCGCTGCAATTCGAACTATCGTATTTCGCCCAGCAGCCGAAACTGAACCCGATGATGGATCTGCAGCAAATCGTGAATTATCAGATCATCGACGAGTTCCGCCGCCTCGGCATCGAGTTTGCGCTGCCGACGCAGCGCGTCGTTCTCGGCGCTTGAGCGATGTTCCACATCGTGCTTTACACACCGGAGATCCCTCCGAACACGGGCAACTCGATTCGGCTGTGCGCGAACACGGGCGCCACGCTGCATCTCGTGAAGCCCTTGGGCTTTCGGCTGGACGACAAGAGTCTGCGGCGCGGAGGTCTCGACTATCACGATCTCGCGGATCTAAAAGTGCATGAGAATCTGGAGGCCTGCCTTGCCGCGCTGGGAGAGGCGCGCGTGTTCACGGTGGAGACCGGCGGCCGGACTTGCTACAGCGACTTGACGGTCCGGCCGGGCGACGCGTTTCTGTTCGGGCCTGAGACTCGCGGCCTGCCTCCTCCGGTGCTGGACCGCATCGGGCGCGAGAACTCGCTGTACATCCCCATGAGACCTCAGTGTCGAAGCATCAACCTGTCCAACGCGGTGGCCGTCGTCTCCTTCGACGCTTGGCGGCAGATGCGCTTCGCCGGACGGGCTCCGCAACCCGGGTGAGCATTCTTGTGGGGGGCTCGGGAGCCGGATCTATTCTCCGCTTGATGCGGAGGCCGGTGATCCCACCCCCGATGCTCCAGCCGCCGGCACCGCGGGCGCGCCAATGGTCGACATGGTCTCGCTCGGCGGTTCATCCCTCGGCGGCAAATGGAACAGCGCCCGATCGTCCCTCCGCGTCAGGGTTTGGTCCAGCCAATCCCGGAGCTGCATCGGATCCATAGCGCCTTCCTGAACCTTCGCCAGGATGACGCTGCCCACCACGAATTGGCGGCGGGTCTCGGCCTTGCGTTCCCGCATCGTCTCGATCGCGCGTTTGCGTGCATCGATGCGCTGCTGCCGCAGCTTCAGTTGTTTGAGTCGATCCTGGAGCGTGGAAATTTGGTCGTCGAGGTTGGGCATGGTGTTGGCTCAATGCGCGCCGCAGTCTGCAAAATTCGAGGACGGAATGATATCGGGGCGCAACCACGATTGCATGAGATTCACGCAGATCATCCTCATTTCAAGATGGGAGCACTTATACATCACCACCCTGTGCGCCGAAAAGTCAGATTCACGCGCCGCGCCCCCAATAGGTCGTTCCAGCCCTCTTTGACCGGCAGCACTCCGTGGTGGCGCAGACGCGAAACGCCGCCCCACACCACCACATCCCCATGCCGAAGCGGCACTCGTCGCTGCCTTTCCGACCGCGTCTCCCCGCCGAACAAGAAGACCGCCGGTAGACCGAGCGACACGGACACGATGGGCGACGCGAAATCGAGCTCATCCTTATCCTGGTGCAGAGTAAGACGAGCGCCCGGCTCGTAGCGATTGATGAGGCAGGCGTCCGGTACAAAACCGGGAAAACCGCCGGCTGCGGCGGCCGATTCGGCGAGCGCCAGGAAAGTTTCGGGCATGGGAGGCCAGGCCCCGCCGCTTGCGGGGTCGCAGCGTTCGTAGCGATACCCGCGGCGATCGCTCACCCATCCGAGACTGCCGCAATTGGTCATGCCCACCGACATTCGAAAGCCGCCGGGTGTCTCGAGGTGACGGAACGGCGCGGCGGCCGCGATCTCATCCACCGATGCCACTAATGCTTGGTCCACAGCTAGCGCGAACCCATGGAGCAGCCACGCACCCGGCGTCAGTAGTTCATGCCGCGTGTCCGGCGCAGTTGAGGCAAAGAGATCTTGGGTATGGCCTTGCATACCGGAACTGCTGCCAGCTAATCGTCTTCGCGCCGGCCTCGCGCCGTGCGGCGATCCGTGCCCGAATGCAGGCCTCGCCGCAGTCCGGACAGATCGTCCTTACGGCGGGGTTGGCCTCTTCGATCGGCGAAATGCTTGTACGAACACGAGCAGGATGCGGGGGACATGCAATCAGGCAGCGGGAGACGCGGCGCTTCTCTCGACAAAAAACGTGTCGAGGGCAGAGCACGCGCGGCCTCGCAGCAGGACGGTCCCATTACCACCGATACGGCGTGCCATGGCGTGCTTCGACGCAGACCCGGGTTGACGCCGGGTGTGGCTGTGTGTGGTGGCGATTTCCTGAGCATCGACGGCCCTACCCTAAAAGGCACCTGCAAGCCAGCAGGCTACGCCCTATTCTGCACACAGGTAAGTCCTTTGGGTATATGTAGTTGCTCTATTCGGTCTCGGAGCGTATCTCGCGTCCCATCAACTCCTGCACCGCGTCGCGCACCGGCTTACCTTCGTGCATCACGCGATAGATCTCCCGGCATATCGGCATGTCGACGTTCAAGTGCTCCGCCACGGCACACACCGCGCGCGACGCGAGCACGCCTTCCACCACTTGCTGGATCCCTGATTGCGCCTCCTCGAGGGTTCGTCCACGGCCAAGGGCCAGTCCCAAGCGGCGATTGCGCGATTGATCGTCGGTGCACGTGAGCACCAAATCGCCGAGTCCGGCAAGCCCCATGAAGGTCTCCCGCGCGGCACCGAATTTCACGCCGAGCCGCATCATTTCGGCAAGCCCTCGCGTAATGAGCGCCACTCGGGTGTTCGCTCCGAAGCCCATTCCGTCGGCGATGCCGGAGCCGATGGCGATCACGTTCTTCACGGCGCCGCCGACCTCGACGCCCACGATGTCGGATTGCGTGTAGGCGCGAAAATTTGGTCCCGAGAGCCTCGTTGCCAGCGCTGTCGCGAATGCTGCATCGCGAGAGGCCACTGTCATGGCCGTCGGCAGTCCCGCGCCGACCTCTTTGGCAAAGGTGGGACCGGACACCACGGCACCCGGCCGGGCACCCAGGACCTCATGCGCGACCTGATGCGGCAGCAACCCTGAGGAGATTTCGAAGCCCTTGGTTGCCCAGGCGACGCGCGCGTCCCGGCTCAAATGGCGCCCCACCACCTCCAGGGTGGCACGAAACGCGGGCGAGGGCACGACGACGAGCACGTCGCGTACGCCCGTCAAAACCTCCCGGAGCTCCGCTGCGACTTCGAGAGCGGGTGGAAATGCCGCCTCCGGCAGGTACCGCTCGTTGCAGCGTACGCGCTGCATGGCCTGAATCTGTCCGGTGTCCCGGCCCCACAGGCGTGCCGGAAGTCCCGCGCGAGCCAACTGAATTGCGAGGGCGGTTCCCCACGAGCCGGCACCGATTACGGCCATCGGCTGCTGGCGCGCGCTCAGATAGGCTCCTAGTTGACCAGCCCGGACTGCGGGGCTTCCGACGCTTGAGCGAACAGCGCGTCGAAATTGACCAACGGCAGGAGAAAATTCGGGAACCCCCCTTTGACGATGAGGTCGGAAACGACCTCCCTCGCATACGGGAACAGAACGCTGGGACAGAAGCTGCCGATGAGACGCTTCAGATCTTCCACGGTCGCACCGGCGATGGAGAACACGCCGGCCTGCTTGACTTCCACCAGATAGAGTGTGGCCTCGCCCTGCTTCGCTTCAAGGGTGATGGTCAGTAGTACTTCCCGAACGTCTGCGGCGAGTTCCTCGGCCGATGTGTTCATGTTGAGCTGAAACTTCGGCTCCCAGCCTTGATTGTTCGGCAATCGTGGGCCGTTCGGCGACTCGTACGAGCAATCCTTCAAATAGACGCTTTGCAAGGTGACTTGCACGCCGCCGACATTGGCCTCGACCCCTTCAGTTCTAACCTCGTTCATCAATCCCCCTGAATTAATCGATCCAGCTCGCCGCTGCCCTCGAGTGCGAACAGATCATCGCATCCGCCAACGTGCGTATCGCCGATAAAAATTTGCGGAACGGTGCGGCGGCCGCTGCGCGCGACCATCTCCTCGCGAAACTTTGCCTCGTCGTCCACATCGATCTCTTTGTAGACAAGATTCTTAGCCGTCAACAGTGCCTTCGCGCGCTCGCAATACGGGCACCAGCCCGTGACGTAGACGGTGATCGCCGGTTGGGTCATTTGGCACCCGACTTGCCGCCTGAAGAAGTCTTCGTCAATGGCAGATTGTCTTTGACCCAGGCATTGAGACCGCCTTGCAGATTGAATACTTTGGTGAACCCGAGCTTGGTCAACGTGCGCACCGCTCCCGTGCCGCCGCTGCCGCTGTCGTCATAGGTGATCACGTTCTTGTCGCGCCACTTCTTCAAAGTGTCCGCCTGAGACTCGAGATCGGCGGCCGGTACATTGCGCGCGTCGCCGATGTGGCCGGCGTCGAAGGAAACCTTGCTGCGCAGGTCGAGCACGAGCGCGCCTTGATTCATCAGGCGAACGGCCTGCATTGCGGATAGCGCCGCGAATGCCTGGAGGCGCGCCTGCACCTCGAAAACCGCTACCGCCACGGCAGCCAGCACGGCACCGCTCGCGAGGTATGGATGATGGGCAATGAACTCGAACAATCGCTGCATGCGGCAATGGCACTTTGGGTTTTTCGGGCGCGCAAGTATAGCAGCGGAATACTCAGGCAGGCTCCTCGGCTTGTATGCTTCGTCTCCGGACCGGTTTCGACTACAAGATGAAGCGTTCAATCAAATACTTATGCCTGTTTGCCGCGTTCGGCGCCCCGCTCGCGGCGCTCGCGGCGCTCGCGGCCGACCCGCCCGACCACCCGGTGACCGCGGCCGACCAAACTCTCGATGCGGTTCAGGCCCAGGCCAAACTTGCCGAGATTCGCGGCCGTATCGCGGCATTGACGAACCGGCTGCACGAGGAGCTGAAGGAGCGCGATGCAGAGAGCGCACGCCTGCGCGAGGCCGAGGTCGGCATCGCCGCCTTGCGCCGCCGATTGGAAAATTTGCGCAGCGCCGAACTCGCCGCCGAGCGGCGCCGGGGGGAGCTGCGCGGCGAGCAGACCCGGGCCCAAGCGGCCCTGGACACGGAGCGGGCAGCCCTTGCGATGCAGGTGCGGACTGCCTACATGATCGGCCGGCAGGAGCGCATCAAGCTCCTGCTGAACCAAAGCGATCCCGCGGCGGCGGGCAGAATGGCGACTCTCTACGGTTATTTTGCCCGCGCACGCGCTCAAAAAATCGATGAGATCCGCGAGCGCGTCGCGCGTGTGCAGGACCTGGTCGATCAAATACAGCAGGCGACTGAAAGGCTGCAGGCGCTGCGAAGCGACACCGGCCGCGAAATGGCGGACTTGCAGCATGCCGAAGAGGAGCGCGCCGCGGCTCTTGCCGCGGTCACGAGACAGGTGAGCAGCGGCAACGAGGAACTCGCGCGGCTCAAGCGCGAGGAGCAGGCCGAGGAAGCCTTGATTGCCGATCTCGCGCGGGTGCTTCAGGACTTTCCCGTCGAACGCCAAGCCAGCTTCGCGGAGATGCGCGGCCGGCTGCCGTGGCCGGTGCAGGGCAGGATGACGGCGAAGTATCAGGATCCCCGGGCCAACGGCGCCTCGGGGCTGCGGAGGAACGGCGTGCTCATCGAGACTGCGCGCGGCGCCAAAGTGCGTGCGCCCTACTTCGGGCGTGTAGTTTACGCCGATTGGCTGCAAGGACTCGGCCTGCTGCTCATCATCGGCCACAAAGGCAACTACATGACTCTCTACGGCCACACCGAAGTACTCTACAAGTCCGTCGGCGATTGGGTGGCGCCCGGCGACGTGATCGCCGGACTCGGCGAGACCGGTGGTGCTGCTCCGCAACTCTATTTCGAAATTCGCGAGGGACGCAGCCCCAAGGATCCCAAGGTTTGGTTGAAGAAGGCGCCCTGAGCCGGCCGCCGTCCAGGCCGCAGAGGGGCGTTATGTTGCCTGGCGCAATGCTCGGACTGTCTCCCCCTCCCTGGCGGGAGCGCCCCGGCGCACGTATGCTGCCGAGCGTGATGCTGAAGAAAACCCGCAATCTCTTGTGCACGGCGATGGGTGCGTCGATCGGGATGTCGATCGCCCTGGCGGGCGGCGCCCTGGCCGACAAGCCCACCGGCCTCGGTCAGGATCTGCCTTGGGCAGACGCGCGCATGTTGGCTGAGGTGTTGGACCGGGTGGAACACGACTACGTCAGTCCGGTCGATGATCATCAGCTGCTTCAGGCCGCGATACGCGGCATGGTGTCCTCGCTGGACCCATATTCCGCCTACCTCGACGGCGACGAGTACGACGAGATCAAGATCTCGAGCTCCGGACAGTATTCCGGCGTCGGCATCGAAGTGTCCATGGAAGACGATCAGGTGGTCGTCGTGTCGCCGTTCGAAGGGTCGCCCGCGGCGCAGGCCGGGATTCGTTCCGGCGACGTGATTGCCACCATCGACGGCGTGCCCGTCAATACGACCACGCTGGCGGACACCATCGGACGAATGCGCGGCAAGGAGGGAACCTCGGTCAAGATCGGCATTCTGCGCCAGGGCAGCACCGAACCGCGGGTATTCACCCTCAAACGGTCCAAAGTCGAACTGCACAGCGTGAGGTCCGAGCTGCCTGAGCCAAGCTACGGCTATCTGCGGATAGCCGAATTCAGCGAAACCACCGGGACCGATACGGTGAGCGCGCTGCGCGAATTGCGTAAACGCAACGGCGCGCCGCTCAAGGGTCTGGTGCTCGATCTACGCAACAATCCCGGCGGAGTGCTGGAAGCCGCGGTGTCCGTCGCCGACGCGTTCCTCGATTCAGGGCTGATCGTGAGCGCCAAGGGTCGAACCGCAGAGTCGAAATTCGAGATGAACGCCACGCCGGGCGACGAACTCGGCGGCGCGCCCATCGTCGTATTGGTGAATGGCGGTTCGGCTTCGGCGGCCGAGATAGTGGCCGGTGCGCTCAAGGATCATCATCGGGCGAAACTCATGGGGCGCACCACATTCGGAAAGGGCTCGGTGCAGACCGTGATGCCGTTATCGGGAGATCGGGCCATCAAGCTCACCACGTCTCTTTATTACACTCCCTCCGGCGTATCGATCAATCATCGGGGAATCGCTCCCGACATCGAACTCGCGCGCGAACCCGAGGAATCGTCCTCCCAGGCACCCGCTCCCTCCGCGGATCCCGCACTTCCCCTCGAGCAGCGCGATCCCGACGTGAAGCGCGCCATCCAAGAGCTGAAGATACCGACGGTGGGTGGAGCCGGTTCGGTGACCGCCGCGCTGCGGCCCTGAATGCGCAGTACCCGGTCCATCGAGATTCTGTGCCTGGCCCTCGCGACGCTGGTCCTGGTCTGGTCCGGGGCGTTGACCACGCAGCCCTGGCCGGTGCTGGCTCTGCTGGGCACGTTCGCAGTGGCCATCGTGGCATTTCGCGCCCGCAGCTTCCTTCCGGGGCGCACCCGCACCAAACTGCAAATCGAGTCATGGTCGATGGTGATTTTCGTCACGGGAGTGCTCTGGTTCACCGGCAAGAGTTCGTCCCCGCTGCTGAATCTATATTTGCTGCCCATCACCCTGAGTGCGCTGACGCTGGGTCGCATCACCACGCTGAGCCAGGTCGCCGTGATCGCCGCCTGTCACCTCGCGCTGGCTGCCGCAACGCCCGGTGTGGACGTGACGTCCATGGCGTATGCCAGCCGCGCCATCGGGGAATTGGCACCCTATCTGCTGGTGGCCTATCTCACGACCGCCCTGTCGGCCGACATCACCGAGGCCCGCGAGCACATCGAAAATCTCGCGCAGACGGACGCGCTCACGGGCCTCTTCAACGTGCGCCGCTTCAACGAGATCTGGCAGCGCGAGCATGCCGCGTGTGATCGGGATCACAAACCCTACGCTCTGCTCATGATCGACATGGATAAGCTCAAGGACATCAACGAAAACTTCGGCCATGACGGCGGCAACAGCGCGCTGATGCTGGTCGCCCAGTGCCTGCAACGTAGCATTCGCGGCACCGACTTCGCCGCCCGTTTCGGCGGCGACGAATTCGCGGTCCTGCTTCCCGGCGCGTCGCCGGAAGTTGCCGAGGCCGTGGTCAAGCGGGTACGACATAATGTCTATAAAACAACGCTGGATCTGCGCTCGCGGATGATCCGCTGCAGCGTCAGCATCGGCGTGGTGAACTTTCCGAAAGACAGCCGCGACATGCGCGAGCTCCTCAGCATCGCCGACGGCAACATGTACCGGGACAAGGAACTGCGGCGTGCGCCGGGAGCGCAGGCAAAGGCTTGACAAAGCGCTTGACGGCCCGTCGATTCGCTCTCACATGACAATTAACTCATTGGACATTGACAAAAAAGATGGCAAAGTTAGGGACGCATCACGCCCATGCGTGCTTTACATATGATTATCTTGATGGACTTGAGTTAACTTAGGAAAGCGATGAGATCATTCAATCGAGCGCGGCTGCCGAAGGTGGCGGCAGTGAGCTGCGCCCTCCTGGCCTTTTCGACTTTGGCGGTTGCGAAGCCCACGGTCTTTCCGAAACTCAAGTCGAGTTCGGTGCTCATCGTCGATCAAAGCGATTCGTCGGTGCTCTATTCGCGCCGCTCGGACGTCGCGGCGCCCATTGCATCCATCACCAAGCTCATGACGGCCTTGGTCGTCCTGGACGCGAAACAGCCCCTGGATGAACCGCTCGCAATCACTCAGGCGGAGGCGGGGCTGCCGAAAAGCCGGGGTTCGCGCCTCAGCGTGGGCACGGTGCTGACCCGCGGCGACCTCATGCATCTGGCGCTGATGTCCTCCGAGAATCGAGCCGCCCATGCGCTGGGGGTCAATTATCCCGGCGGCGTGCCGGCCATCGTAACCGCAATGAATGCCAAGGCGACCGCGCTGGGAATGACCACGGCGCACTTCGTCGACCCCACGGGATTGTCCAGCGACAACGTGGCCAGTCCCGAGGATCTCTCAAAATTGGTGCACGCTGCCGCGCAGAACGCGCATATTCGCGAGTATTCCACGGACCCGAGCTATGCCGTTCGGGTTCGCAGGCATTTGGTCGAGTTTCACAACACCGACAACCTGGTGAAGAATCCCACTTGGAACATCATCGTCCAGAAGACCGGCTATATTGCCGAGGCCGGCAAGTGCCTGGTCATGGAGGCCGTGATCGAAGGCCGCAATGTGATCATCGTCTTGCTGGATTCGGCGGGACGGCTCACCCGCGTGGCCGACGCCAAGCGCGTGAAGACCTGGATGGAATCGACGGCCACCGAGCGCGTGCGCGTTTCGATGCGTTGATCGGGGCGGGGCCGCCTTGCAAAGCGGCCGCAATTCGCAGATAGTTTGAGCATCTTACCTTGGGGTGGTCTTTGAGGACCTGAGACGCCGGTGCACCGGCGAACCCGTTGAACCTGATCCGGTTAGTACCGGCGTAGGGAGCAGGTGTATGCAACCTCGATGGCGTAAAGCTGGGCCGCTCGCGGCATTCTTACTTTTGATTCAGTTCGCCCCCGTGGCGCAGTCTTCGCAAACAGCGGCCCAGCCGTCGGCGCGGCCGGGCGTTGGCGCCGATGATTCGCTGCAGGAAATCGTGGTTACGGCTACGCTGCGAGCGGCTCCGCCGATCGAGGTACCCGCGAGCGTGACGGTGCTGTCTCAGCAGGACCTGAGAGACGCCGGTCAACAGAGTCTGCAGGACGTGTTGGGGCTGATTCCGAACCTCAATTGGGCCGGCGATACGTCGCGACCCCGCTACTTTCAGCTGCGCGGCATAGGCGAACTGGAGCAATACCAGGGTGCGCCGAACCCATCGGTGGGGTTTCTGATCGATGACATCGATTTCAGCGGCTTGGGGTCAGCCGGGACACTCTACGATATCGATCAGGTGGATGTGCTTCGGGGACCGCAGGCGACGCGCTATGGGGCCAATGCCCTGGCGGGGCTGATTTACCTGCGCAGCGCCGAACCCACGACCGCGCTTTCCGGCCGGGTCGACCTCGAGAGCGGCGATTACGACACGAAATCCTATGGCGCCGTCCTCTCCGGTCCGGTCGAGTCCGTGGATTCCGGCTTCAGGCTGGCGGTTCAGCGCTATACCACCAATGGCTACTACCACAATCTGTATTTGAATCGTCACGACACGAACGGCCGGGATGAACTCACGCTGCGTGGAAAGTGGACCTATTCGCCATCCGAGCGGCTTCACGTCGACCTGACTGCATTGCACGTACAGATCGACAACGGCTATGACGCCTATGCGATCGACAATTCGCGAAACACCGAGTCCGACAATCCGAGTGTCGACTCGCAGCATTCCACCGGCGGGTCACTTCGCGTTCACTACGTGCCGGACGGCGATATCGGCCTGACCTTCATCGCTACCTACGCCAAGTCCCTGGTGAAGTATGGTTTCGACGGGGATTGGGGCAATCCCAACCTCTGGGCGCCGGCGACCGATCTGTACAACTACACCGACCTTCAGTATCGCGACCGCACCACCAAGTCCGCCGAGATACGTCTCGGCAGCGAAGCGCCGTCGGGATTCGCGTGGCTGGTCGGCGCTTACGCCAATCGGCTCGACGAGAGTCTCAACGATACCAGCCTCGGAGCCTACGACGATGTGGTGTATGGAGGCAGCTACTCGTCCCGCACCGATACGGTCATCGATAGCGCCTACCGCGCCCGGAACGTCGCTCTGTTCGGCGAGCTGGACGGCGACCTGGCGAGCAACCTGCGCTGGTCGATGGGACTGCGCGGCGAGCGCTGGACCGCAGAGTATCGGGGCACGACCACCGACTTCATCGGCGACACGGTCACGCCGGCGGCGCTCTCACCCTCGAACAATTTATGGGGCGGTCACGCCACGTTGACCTACAAACTCGCCGCAAATCAGGCGCTCTACGCCCAAGTCGCGCGCGGCTACAAGGCGGGCGGCTTCAATCTGAGTCAAGGACTGCTGCCGAATCAATTGCTCTTCAATCCGGAATCCGCCGTCAACGGGGAGATCGGCTATAAGGCCGACTTGCTGAACCATCGCCTCAAGGTCAACGCCGACCTCTTCTACCTCAACCGACGCGACGCCCAGATCAAAACCAGTTTTCAGAGCGATCCCACCAATCCCAACGATTTCGTGTTCTACACCGGGAACGCCGCGCGCGGTCACGACTATGGGCTCGAGGGCGACGCCGATTGGCGAGTCGCCGAGGCCGTCACGCTCGGCGGCTCATTGGGCTTGCTTCGGACGTATTTCGAGAATTTCGTGCAACAGGGCGCGTCCGGCATGGCGCTGATATCGGAATCGCGCGAATTGGCGAACGCACCGCACTGGCAGGCTGCATTGAATGCCACCATTCGAGATCCGCGCGGCGCATTCGCACGCGTGGATCTGACCGGCATGGGGTCTTTCTACTTCGATCTGCCGCCGAATGCGACCCGCTCGCACGCTTATGGGCTCGTGAATGCAAAACTTGGCTGGGAGCAGGAGCGTTGGGCCGCCTATTTGTGGGGCCGGAACTTGCTCAACAAAAACTATGCGGTCCGCGGCTTCTTCTTCGGCGACGAGCCGCCCGACTTCAACAGCAAGCTGTACATCCAGCTCGGCGATCCCCGCACGTGGGGAGCAAGCGTCACGGTCAAATTCGGCCAAGTTGCCCGCTAGACGCCAAAGCTCGCGCTACCCGTGAACCAGGTGCCAAACCGCTCCGATCAAACCGCCGATCAGCAGTGCCGCCACGGGCAGAAAGCTGAGGCCGTATCCGAGGCTGCGCTTCCCGGGGTCACGGGCGTAGGCCGCTGAATAGATTTGTCGGCCCACGAGATAAACGACGCCCAATGCCGCGGCCCACAGCGGGTTGAAGTACCGGCTGAACAGATAAATTCCGGGGATGAAAGCGACCAGCAGTTCCAACGTATTCTGTTGAATTCGGAACAGACGCTCGAATGTTTCATTGCCGGTGGTCGCGGGCGCCTTCACACCGTACTTTCCGCGTGCGCCGCCCACCTGGAAGCCGAACGCGATGAACTGGAGAACTGCGAGCACAGTCACGATATCGACATAAGCCATGGAAGTTCCTTGTTCTTTGGTGGATTCTAGCACTGCAGCGCCAATTGCTTTCCGCCAGAATATCCGCCATGAGCTTACCCCGCAGATCGAGCCGTTCCGGCACCCGTGGCTATGCCCACCTGGTTGAGATTGACGTACCCGTCGGGCGGGTCTGGCGCGCCCTGACCGATCCGGGCCTGATTCGAATCTGGTCGGGTCAGGAGGCGGAAATCGATGCCCGCGAGGGGGGCCTTTATCGCATCGGCAAGCGTCATACGGGCGGCCGCGAGGCGCATATCGACATATTCGAAGCCAATCGCCGGCTGCGGCTGATCTATCTGGGCAGTCCGGACATGCCGAACAGCGACAGCGCCCTCGTCGATGATTTCCTGCTCGACGTTCGCAAAGGGGAAGGCACGGCATCGCTCCGGGTGCTGGGATCCGGCGTGCCCGATTCCCGGGAATGGGACAAGCCCTATGCGCGCATGCGCATGACCTGGGAGCGCCATCTGGGGCGCATCAAAGTTGCGCTCGAAAGTCCGCCCCGACCCAAGGCGCCGCCGCCGGTACCGAAGGATCCGCCGCTGCCCGGGCTGGATTTTTAAAGCGCTCCAGTCTTGAAATCCGCGGATGCGGCGGCATAACGCTAGGCTCCTGTAACGGAGGAAGCATGCTGGGATTTCTCTTTCGCGGGGTCATCGTCGCGGTGGGGCTGTGGGTGGCGTCGGTTTGGGTGCGCGGAGTCGGAATCGACAGCCCCTCGACACTAATCCTGGCCGGCCTGTTGCTCGGCATCGTCAACTCCATCGTGAGGCCGATCGCCATCGTGCTCACGTTGCCGATGACCATCGCCACTCTCGGTCTCTTCCTGCTGGTGATCAATGCCGGTATGGTGGCCTTGGTCGCCTGGATGCTGCCGGGCATGCACATCGCGGGCTTTTGGTCCGCGTTTTGGACCGCGGTGATCGTGAGCCTCGTGAGCATGATCGGTTCCTGGTTCATCGGCTCCAAGGGTAAGTTCGAAGTCATCGTCAAACGCCGCTGAAGGTCAAGCGCCCCCGGTGAAGGTTACTGGGTCTTCGGTTCGCCGAGCGTCTTGGGATCGGTGACGCTGCCGCCGGGCAGCGTCAATATGGAAACGCCGGCGATGATGACCACCATTCCGACGCGCTGGCTGTGCGACAAGCGTTCGTGCAGGAACCACCATCCGACAAGGGCTGCGATCGCCGGATTCACATAGCTGTACGAACCGATCACCGCAGGCTTGGCATGGCGCATCAGCCATCCGTATGCGGTGAACCCCAGGCAGGAACTCATCAGCGTCAGGTAGGCGAGCGCGATCAGCCCCGGCGCGTTGAAAGTCCACCGGGCCGTGTCGCCCTGTACCAGGGCCACGATCAACAGCATGAGCCCGCCGGAGAACAACTGCATCCCCATGAACATGAGCGAGCCCAGTTCCGTGTCGATGCTGCGGTAATACAAGGTACCGAGGGAAAACGCGAGACAGGCGCCGAGCACTCCCAGTTCGGCCAAGAGGCTCGTGCGCTGCAAGCCATCGACCGGAACCAACATCAATGCGGTGCCGGCGAATCCGATGGCGAGGCCGAGTATCGCCCAGCGCGTCAGCGGGTGGCCGCGCGGCCCGAAGACTCCCAAGCCCGCGATCCAAAACGCAGCCGTGCCGTTGAGCAGGGCCGACTCATTGGTCGCAATGAACTGCATCGCCCATGCGTTCAATCCGTTGCTGACGAAGACCATGAAGAAACCCGTGACCACGACATGGCGCCAGTCGATCAAACGGCGGGGCCACTTCTCGCGTCGGAAGACACGCGCCATCAGCGCCAGCAAGCTCCCGGCGGTGAGAAAGCGCACCGCCGAGTACAGGGCGATCGGCAGGTGGGTTACCGCCAGCTTGGTGAACAGGAAAGTCGATCCCCAGATGAGATAGACGGCCGCGAGGCTTCCCGCGAGCTTCGTTGAATATCGAGGATCGACGCGCATACGATGTCATTCCACGTTGCCCATGAGCTTCTTCACGGGGCGGCTGAGGACCAGCAATACCGCGCCGAGACCCACCGAAAAATACACGATGCGCATGTATTGACCCGGCATGGCGGCGACGTGCCTGTCGTCAAATTCACCGGCGATCAAGCTTGCCACCAGATTCCCGAGCGAAAGGGCCAAAAACCACATGCCCATCATCTGGCCCACGAAGCGCTTGGGGGCCAGTTTGGTGTAGTAGCTCAAGCCCACCGGGCTCAAGCACACTTCGCCGAGCGTATGCAGCATGTAGGTCAGAATCAGCCAATAGGGCAGTACTTTCGCGCCCGTGGCCACGATGGCCGCCGCCCCCGCCATCACGAGAAATCCCGAACCCATGAGCATCACGCCGATGGCGAACTTGGCCGGCGCAGACGGGTTCAAGTTGCGCGCCGCCAGCGCGATCCAAGCCCACGCGAAGAACGGCGCAAAGATGAAGATGAAGAGTGAGTTGAGCGATTGAAACCAACTGGCTGGAATGACGAAGTGCAGCCACTCGAGCGTCCTGTCCGTATATCGCTCGGCGAACAGATTCAGCGAGGAGCCGGCCTGCTCATATCCGGAGAAGAACAAGGTGCAGCCGGCGAACAACACGACCAGGACGACGCCGCGCCTGCGCTCTTCCGGCGTCAGGTCGGCCACGAAGAAGTAGTACAGGAAGTACAGCACGGCCATGGCGAGGATCACATAAGTGATGGCACGCGCCAAGCCGACCGCATTCACCGGAATGACCCCGACGGACACCGCAGCCAGCAGCAACGCCGCAGCGCCGACCGCGATCCAGAGCCGCGTCCAGTTGCGGCTGCGGATTGCCGCCGAGCCGGCAATCGACGGATCGGGCGGGACATGGGCACCCGCACCATGCAAATGCCGGCGATTGAAAAGGAATTGCACGACGCCCACCGCCATGAACAGGCCGGCAGCGGCGAAGCCCGCGCGCGCTCCGTACAAAACCTGTGCCGCGCCGGTGACCAGCGGTCCCAAAAAGCCGCCGATGTTGATGCCTATATAAAAGATGGTGAATCCGGAATCGAGGCGTGCACCTCCTTCAGGATAGAGGTCGGCGACGATGGCGCTGACGTTGGGCTTCAGCAATCCGATGCCGAGCACGATCACGACCAGCCCGAGGTAGAATCCTCGCGGCGCAGTCGAGAATGCCAGCAGAGCGTTGCCCAAGGAAATGGCCACCCCACCGGCGAGGACGGCGCGCTGCGCGCCGATCAACCGATCCGCGATCCAACCGCCGGGGAGCCCCGCGAGATATGCGGAGGCGGTGTACAACCCATAGATGGCCGCTGCGGTCTTGTCGTCGAGGCCGAATCCGCCAGTGGACACTTCGCTGACCAGGAACAGCACGAGCAAAGCCCGCATGCCGTAATACGTGAAACGCTCCCACATTTCCGTGAGGAAGAGCGTAGCCAGGCCGCGCGGATGCCCGAAAAAAGTGGCCGCCAAGTCAGGCCCCGCCGCCGTGACCGGAGTGTTCAGCTTCCTCTTTGGCGCGTGCCGCGATCTTGTCCTTGAGCAAGAGGCCCGCCATCACGATCCCGATCTCGTACAGCAAATACATGGGCAGCGCCATCGCGCTCTGAGATACCGCGTCCGGCGGCGTCACGAACGCGGCAAAGATGAATATCCCCAGCAGGACGAAGCCGCGATTCTTGCGCAACGTCGCAATTTTCACGAAGCCCGTCCAGACCAGCAGGACTGTGGCGACGGGTACTTCGAATGCCGCGCCGAATGCCAGCAGCATGATCATGACGAAGTCTAGGTAGCTGCCCATGTCGGTCATCATCTGCACGCCGGCAGGTGTGGTGGCGACGAAGAAACTCAGCATCACCGGGAACACGACGTAGTAGGCGAACGCGGCTCCCAGATAGAACAGGAGCACGCTCGACACGAGCAACGGGACGGCCAGCTTCTTCTCGTGCCGGTACAGTCCGGGCGCGACGAATGCCCAGGCCTGATAGAGGACGAAGGGTATGGCAATGCCGATCGCCAGCACCAGCGCGAGCTTGAACGGCACCGTGAAGGGTGCCACCACGCTGGTGGCAATCAGGGTCGCGCCGGCAGGCAGTTTGCGCTTCAGCGGCTCCGCAACGAAGGTGAACAGCTGATTCATGTACAACGCGCACGGAATGAAACAGATTCCCACCGCCAGCATGGCCTTCAGCAACCGGTCGCGCAGCTCCAGCAAGTGCGAGATCAGCGTACCTTCGGCGAGCCCGTCAGGGTTCTCGCCGGGTTCAGTCATTGGATGGCGGAGCGGTGGGAACAGGCGGGGTGGTGGGAACCGCGGTTGGGGGCTCGTACTCCGCGTGCGGCGCGGTGCGTGGGCCCGTACCCGCGTCGGCATACGGCGGCACATAAGGATCAGCCCGCGCGACGTCAACGGCCGGCGGAGGCGCGATTCGATTCGTAGCCGGCGCTTTGGGGCTGCTCTGTTCCTTCAGCAGCTCCTCTGCGCTCACTTCGCGTTCCAGCTGCTCGGACAACTGCCGCGCCATCGCGCGCGCACGCCCCATCCAGTTGCCCACCTGGCGGGCAACTTTCGGCAGGCGCTCCGGCCCGAGCACCACGAGCGCAATGGCCGAAGTCAAAAGGATTTCCGAGAAGCCGAAATCAAGCATGCAAGGGCATCAAGCGTTCGGCTTGGGAGGTACCTTGGCTTCCGCTTCGCGCGCGGCAGCGGCGGGCGTCGCGGCGCCCGGCTCGAAATCGGCATCCTGCTTGAGCTGCTTCACGCGCTCTTCCGATTCCCCGTCGTTCATGGCCTGCTTGAACCCTTTGACCGCGGCGCCCAGATCGGAACCGATGGAGCGCAGGCGTTTGGTGCCAAAAATCACCAGGGCGATCGCCAGGATCACCAACAACATTTTTGAATCGAACATGTCGCTTCTCCGATTCCACGTTGACCAACATTAGGGCGCCAATGATACGCCAAAGCGATTATGCCGTTTGACGGTGCGCGGCGGCTGCGTGTTCGGTCGCATTTAAACTTTTGCGCGCGGCTGCATGCCCCGGGCTAGGTGCCCCCGGCTACGCGCGCCGGGCCAGGCGGCTCCGGCTGCGCCCCCTACGCTTCCAGCCAAAAAGTAACGGGGCCGTCGTTGATCAGCGCCACTTGCATGTCGGCCCCGAACACGCCGCTTGCGACCCGCGGGTGCTGGACGCGCGCCGCTACAACCAGTCCCTCGAAGAGGCGCCGCCCGAGATCTGGCGCGGCCGCGGTGGAAAACCCCGGCCGGAGCCCGTGGCGGGTGTCGGCGGCCAGGGTGAATTGCGGCACCAGCAGTAGATCTCCGTCGATCTGGCCGAGATTGAGGTTCATCTTGCCGTTTTCGTCGCCGAAAACACGGTATTTCAACACCCGGTCGAGGAGCTTTTGAGCCACCGCGGCATCATCATCGGGCCGGACGCCGACGAACACCAAGAGTCCGTGCTTGATCGATGCGACCACCGCCCCTTCGACGCAGACTTCGGCCTCAAGAACCCGCTGGAGGAGAGCAATCACGCCGACGGTGCTCCCAAAAATCCACTTCCTCTAATTTCAGTCAAAAGTGGCAAAATATCACCATATATAGCGCTATTTTCTCCATAAGGTGGGAGTGAACAGCACGAGAATCGTGAAAACCTCCAACCGGCCGAGCAGCATGGCCGCGGAACATACCCAGGTCTGAAAATCGCTCAATATTCCGTAGTTGTTTCCGGGCCCCACCAGGCCCAAACCCGGCCCCGCATTATTGATGCAGGCAAGGATCGACGACAGGGACGTCAGGAAGTCCAACCCGCTCACCAACTGCAGGAAGATCAGCGTGACGATGCTCATGAAGTACAGAAACACGAACGCCAGGACGGCGAATACCACTCGATTCGCAATGACCGTGCCGCCCACTTTGAGGGGCCGCACCATGTTGGGATGCACCAGCATGTTGAGCTCGCGGTGCGCCTGCTTCGCCAGCACCAGCGTGCGGATCATCTTGATGCCGCCGCCCGTGGACCCGGAACTTGCCACGATGCAGCTCAGGAACATCATCCACATCGGCGCGAAAATCGGCCACCGTCCGAAGTCCTCGGTGTGCAGACCGCTGTCGACGGCGATCGATACCACGTTGAAGAAACTGTGCCGCAGCGCGCTCGGAAAGTCCGGGAAGGTCCCTCGCAAAAACAAGAACAGCGCGATGCCGGCGCAACTCGCGGTCAGTACTCCGAGGACCGCCTTCGCTTCGGCGTCGCGAAAATAGGCGAGCACGCCGCGCTGGGTCCACGCCAGATAATGGGTCGCGAAATTCATCGCCGCCAGGATCTGAAAGATCGTCAGCACCAATTCGATCGGCAGGGAGTTGAAGTGTCCGATGCTGGCGTCGTAGGTGGAGAAACCCCCGAGGGCCAGCGCCGAGAATGCGTGGCAAACGGCATCGAACCAATCCATGCCCGCGAATCTCAAGAAAACTATGCAAGCCGCCGTGAGTCCCGCGTACACCGCCCACAGCAATTTGGCGGTCTGCCCGATCCGCGGCGTCAATTTGCTGTCCTTCATGGGCCCGGGCATTTCGGCCCGATAGATCTGCATCCCGCCCACGCCGAGCATGGGCAGGATGGCAACCGCGAGCACGATGATGCCCATGCCGCCGAGCCAGGAGAGAAGATGCCGCCATAGGTTGATGGACCGCGGCAGATATTCGAGGCCCGACAGCACCGTGCCGCCCGTCGTGGTCAGGCCGGACGCCGCTTCGAAATACGCGTCCGTGAAGTTGATGGGCAGAAACTTCCAAAGAGGAAATCCGGCGACCGCGGGCAGCGCTATCCAAGTGAGCGCGACCAGCATCAGCCCGTCGCGGGTCTTCAATTCCCGTTTGAAGCGCCGCGTTGCGAGCCAAAGCAGGGCCCCGAGCACGAAGGTCGCGACCGCCGAGAGGATGAATGACCACAGCGCCGGGTCGAGCCCCCAGACCGCCATGACCAACGGCGCAAGCATGGTCATCGCGAATACCATCATGACCATGGCAAACACGTGGGCGACCGGCAGGAGAATGTCTTTCACAGAAAGGACGCGGAGCCTTGGAACAACTTCTCTACGGCGTCGATATGCCGCCGGTCCGTCAGGAACAGGATGAGGTGATCGTCCGGCTGCACGGTGGTGTCGTGGTGCGCGATGATGACGTCATCACCCCGCACCACGGCTCCCAAGGTGGTGCCTTCCGGCAGCGTGATGTCCTCGATGCGGCGGCCGATCACCTTGGAGCTGTCGGCGTCGCCGTGCACCACCACCTCCAGGGCCTCCGCGGCGCCGCGCCGCAGCGAATGCACCCGCACCACGTCGCCGCGCCGCACGTGCGCCAGCAACGATCCGATGGTCACGGTCTGCGGCGAAATCGCCACGTCGATGGATCCGCTTTCGATGAGTTCCGCATAGGACGGCTTGTTGATCAGCGCCATGACCTTGTGCGCGCCGAGACGCTTGGCCAGCATGGCCGACAAAATGTTCGCCTCTTCGGAGTTGGTCAGCGCCGCGAAGACATCCGTGCTGTCGATGTTCTCCTCGAGCAGCAATTCCTCGTCGGCGGCGTCGCCCTGCAGGACGATGGTACGGTTCAGCAGTTCGGACACCCGGCGCGCACGCCTGTGGTCGCGCTCGATGAGCTTCACCTGATTCTTGTCCTCGAGTTCGCCAGCCAACCGGAGGCCGATGTTCCCGCCGCCCGCGATGACGACACGGCGCGCCGGAGCCTCCTCGCGGCGCAGCTCCTTCATGACGACCCGGATGTTGTTGCTGGCTGCCAGGAAAAACACTTCGTCGCCGTCCTCGATGACGGTCTCCCCTTCCGGCTTGATGCTCTTTCCGGCACGGTAGATTGCCGCGACCCGGGCATCTGCCGCGGGAATGTGCTCGCGCAAAGTCCGCAGCGCCTGGCCGACCAGGGGGCCGCCCTTCAGTGCGCGGATGCCCACCAGCCGCACCCGGCCGTCGGCAAAATCCAGCACTTGAAGCGCTCCCGGATAGCGGATCAGGCGTGCGACGTGTTCGGTGACCAGCTGTTCGGGGCTGATCCAGACATCAACCGCGACGCCATTTTCGCCGAACAGCTTGTCCCGGTCGGTGTAGTCGGCCGACCGGACGCGTGCGATCTTTTTTGGAGTGCGGTAGAGCGTCCAGGCGATCTGGCACGCGAGCATGTTGACTTCGTCGCTGTTGGTGAGCGCGACGAGAATGTCGGTGCTCGCGATACCTGCGGCTTCCAGAACGCGCGGGCTGGACGCATTGCCGTTGACGGTGCGTATGTCCAGGCGATCCTGCAAATCGCGCAGAATCTCCTCGTTCAAGTCGATGACGGTGACGTCGTTCGCCTCTTCGCGGGAAAGGTGAAATGCGGCCGTCCGGCCGACCTGTCCGGCACCCAGGATGATGATTTTCACGGCATTTACTCTACACGACCTCGAGGTTGGCGTATGACAGCATCAGCCACTTGGTACCCTGGCCCTCGAAATTCACTTGGATCCTGGCCTGAGGTCCGTTGCCCTCGAAATTGAGCACGACGCCGTCGCCGAACTTGGAGTGCCGGACCCGGCTTCCCATGCGCATGCTGTGAGCGGGCGCCTCGTCCAGGGAGGTCGAACGTCTGACGAATACCGGCCGCGAGACTTGCAACCGGGGCCGGATTTCCTCGATCAACTCCGCGGGCAGTTCGCTGATGAATCGCGACGGCTGGCCGTACTGATCCACGCCATAGAGGCGGCGCTGCTCGGCATACGTGATGTAGAGCTGCCGCATGGCCCGCGTTGCGCCGACGTAGCACAGGCGGCGCTCCTCTTCCAAACTGGCAAGATCGGCGATCGAGCGCTGATGCGGGAACAGACCGTCTTCCATGCCCGCCAGGAAGACGACGGGAAATTCCAGGCCCTTGGCCGTGTGCATCGTCATCATTTGCACGCAATCGGCATACGGATCCGCCTGCCCCTCTCCCGATTCCAGCACGGCGTGCGCAAGGAACGATTCGAGCGGCTGCATGTCCGTTTCTCCCTCCGGCGAAAAGCCCTTCGCGGCACTGACGAGTTCGAGCAGGTTCTCGACGCGGCCTTCGCCCCGCTCGCCCCGCTCCTTCTTGAAGTGTTCGATCAGTCCGCTGTTTTGAATGACGTGGTCCACCTGCTCGTGGAGTTCGAGCCCCGCGACTTCCCGCCCAAGTTTCTCGATCAGTTGCAGGAAACTCTGCAGTGCCTGCGTCGCGCGCTGCGCGAGGCCGCTTTGGACGGCCGCAACCGCCGCATGCCAGAGCGATGTGCCGCCGGCGCGGGCCATGTCGCGCAGGGTGTCCAGAGTCTTTGCACCGATGCCGCGCGTGGGCAGGTTGACGACGCGCTCGAAGGAGGTGTCGTCGGCGCGGCTCGCAACCAGGCGAAGGTACGCGAGTGCATCCTTGATCTCTGCCCGCTCGAAGAATCGCAGGCCGCCATAAACGCGATACGGCATTCGCGCGTTCAAGAAGGCTTCTTCGAACACCCGGGATTGCGCGTTGGAGCGGTACAGCACCGCAACCTCGCGGCGCGCGCCGCCGCGATCCACCCAATCGCGAATGCGGTTCACAACGAAGTCGGCCTCGTCGCGTTCGTTGAAGGCGGCGTAGAGTTTTACGCGGTCGCCGTCCGCGCCGCTGGTCCACAGGTTCTTGCCGAGACGGCCGGCATTGTTGGCTATGAGCGCGTTGGCGGCTTTGAGGATGGTCCCGGTCGACCGATAGTTCTGTTCCAGCTTGTAGAGCGTCGCACGGGGATAGTCGCGCCGGAATTGATTCAAGTTCTCGACGCGGGCACCTCGCCAGCGATAGATGGATTGATCGTCGTCCCCCACCGCGAACGGCAGGCCGTCGGGCCCCGCGAGCAGCATCAACCACTTGTACTGAATCGCATTGGTGTCCTGAAATTCGTCCACCAGCACATGACGGAAACGCGTCCGGTAATGTTCGAGGAGCGCCGGGTTGTCGCGCCACAATTCATAGGCGCGCAGCAGCAACTCGGCGAAATCGACCACACCCGCACGCTGGCAGGCCTCTTCGTAGGCCTGGTAGATCCTGATCAATTGCCGGCGCGTCGGATCGCCATTGTCCTTGATGTGCTTGGCCCGGAACCCTTCATCCTTCTGCGCGTTGATGAACCACAGGATTTCGCGCGGCACCCAGCGGGTCTCGTCGAGATCCAGGGCTTTGAGCACTTTGCGCAGCATTCTCGACTGATCCTCGGAATCCAGGATCTGAAATGACTGAGGGAGCCCAGCCTCGCGCCAGTGCCGGCGCAGCAGGCGGTGCGCGAGGCCGTGAAATGTTCCGATCCACAAGGCGCCCCCGGGGATCCCCAGCAAGGTCTCGATGCGCCCGCGCATCTCCGACGCGGCCTTGTTGGTGAAAGTGACCGCCAGGATGCTGTTGGGGGACGCGCCCTCGACCTGAATCAGCCAGGCAACCCGGTGAACCAGCACACGGGTCTTGCCGCTGCCGGCGCCGGCGAGCACCAGTGCTGCGCCGAGCGGCGATCCGACGGCCTGCCGCTGGGCGTCGTTGAGTCCGTCGAGGAGATGCGATACGTCCATAAGGCCGCGGATTGTACTGCAGCGCGGCGTGTCGGTTACGTCCGTCGGCTGCGGCTTTCCTCGGCGAACTCGACCAGCGCCAGCGCCAGCGAGAGCACCACCGGGCCCGCGATGACACCGATGGCGCCGAACGCAGGAATGCCGCCCAATACCCCGACGAACACCGCCAACGCCGAAATCCTGGCGCGGCCCGAAATCAGCAATGGCCGCAAGACGTTGTCCAGCCCCCCGAGAATCAGTCCCCAGACGAGCATGAAGATGCCGTACCCCCAATGCCGGTCCACGAATAGCCAGATGACCGCCGGCACCCAGACGAGCGCCGCGCCGCCGATGGGAAGCAGCGACAGCAGCGCCGCGAGCACCCCGAACACCACCGGCGAGGGCAGGCCGGCAATGGCAAAGCCAACCCCGACCAGAAAACCCTGCGCCAGCGCCGTCACGCTGGTGCCGAACATGATCGCACGGGTAACGTTGCTCAGTTGATCGAAAAGCCGGTCTTTGCGCTCCTCGTCCAAGGGGATGAGCCCGCGCACGCGGATCATCATCTCATCGCCGTCGCGAAGAAAAAAGAACAGTAGAAACAACATGATCGCAAAACCAAGCAGCGAATCCAGCGCCCCTAGGAAGAATGAACCGCCGAAGCCGGCCGCGCGCTGCAGGACTTGCTGAGTGCCGGAAACCAGCCACGACTGCACTTGCGCGGCGGATATTCCCGCGTGCGCTTGCAGCCAGTCGTTCGCATGGGCGATCCAGGGGAACTGCCGCAGATCCGCGAAAGTTTTGATGTCCCATTGCTTTGCCGCTTTCTGCAGCTCCTGCAGCAGTCCGGATATCTGAGTCACGAATTCGATCGACAGGGCGAAGAGCGGCAGCAGGATGGTGATGGGCGCCAGGAGCGTGAGAACACCGGCCGCCATCCCTTTGCCGCGCAGGTGCCGGCGCCAGCGGACATTCAAGGGGAACAGCAGAAATGCGAGGAACGCGGCCCACGTCATCGAGCTCATGAACGGCCTGAAAATCAAGAGCAGCGCGTAGCCGAGCACGACGGCCACCACGAGCGCAAAAACGCGCGGATAAAAGGTCGAGGTCGCCGCCATTACGCGATGCTAGCATTGCGGCCGTTACAGGTCGCCACCGGAATCGCGGCATGACGAAGCTCAAAGTCAATAATCGGCTCGTGGACACGGACGCGGCGCCCGACACTCCCTTGTTGTGGGTGCTGCGCGACCACCTCGAAATGACGGGCACCAAATTCGGTTGCGGCATGGCGCTGTGCGGCGCCTGCACGGTGCACTTGGACGGCGCGGCCGTTCGCTCCTGCGTGCTGCCCTTGAGCGCGGTGGCAGGCAGGGCGATCACGACCATCGAAGGCCTGTCTTCGGACCGCAGTCACGCGGTCCAGAAAGCGTGGCTGGAAATCGACGTTCCGCAGTGTGGCTACTGTCAGTCGGGACAAATCATGTCCGCCGCCGCTCTGCTCGATCGCAACCCGAATCCCAGCGACGCCGAGATCGATGCGGCGATGTCCGGCAACCTCTGTCGCTGCGGGACCTATCCGCGGATCCGCAAGGCGATTCATCGCGCGGCGGAACTGCAGCGCGCGGGCGGCCCGCAGGGCGCGGACGTCAGGCGGGGCGCCGGCGGCGGGACCGTTGAGGCGGTACGGAAATGAGCCGCCACCCGCCCGAGTTGACGCGGCGCCGGTTTCTGGGCACCGCGGCCGGCGCTGGGGGAACCGTGCTGCTGGCTTTGACGTTGCCAAGCTTCGGTGGTGGACAAAAGCCGGGGGCGCGCGCCGCGAGCAGCCAGCTGAACGCCTGGCTCACCATCGGAGCGGACAACTCGATCACCGTCATCGTGGACCGCTCCGAAATGGGCCAGGGTGTTTACACGGCGCTGCCCATGCTGCTGGTCGAGGAACTCGAGATATCGCTGGACGCGGTCACGGTCGTCGCCGCACCGGTGGGCGACGCGTACGTCAATGTCGGGAACGGAGGACAGGTCACGGGCACGAGCAACAGCGTGCAGGATGCATGGGAAAAATTGCGCCTCGCGGGGGCGCAGGCCCGCACCATGCTGGTGGCGGCGGCTGCCGGGCGGTGGGGCGTCGACCCCGGCCTCTGTCATGTTCGGAACGGTTCCATCGCGGGGCCCGCCGGAAAGACCGTGACCTATGGCGATGTCGCGGCCGCGGCCGCGAAGCTGCCGGTGCCGAAAGGCGTCAAGCTCAAACCGCGATCCGACTTTCAAATGATCGGCAAGCCGCGCTTGCGAACCGACTCGGCGAGCAAAGTGGATGGGAGCGCGGAATTCGGGATCGACGTCAAACTGCCCGGCTTGTTGTACGCCGCGCTGGCGCAATGCCCGGTGCTCGGCGGCAAGGTGAGCGCACTCGACTCCGCTGCCGCCGAAGCCATGCCGGGGGTCCGCAAGGTCATCGTGACCGACGGCGGCGTGGTGATCGTCGCGGAACATTTCTGGCAGGCGCTCAGCGCTCGCAATGCCCTGAAGGTCACGTGGGATCCGGGCGGCAACGCGCACCTCGACAATGCGGCGATCCGCGCCATGCTGGAGGCCGCAAGCGGAGGGCAAGGACTTCCCGCCCGGTCGGACGGCGATGCCGTGAACGTGCTCAAGTCCGCCAAACGCTCGCTGCACTCGGTGTACGAGGTTCCGCTTCTGGCGCACGCCCCGATGGAGCCGATGAACTGCACGGCCGACGTCAAACCTGCCGCCTGCGATCTCTACGTGGGAACGCAGGTTCAGCAAAGCGCGCAGGCGGCAGCGGCCACGGCCGCCGGTCTCAACCCCGCCCAAGTCAGGGTCTTCACGACGCTGCTGGGCGGCGGTTTCGGACGGCGCTTGGAGGTGGACTTCATTCCGGCGGCCGTCATCGCCTCGAAGGCGGTCGGCGCCCCGGTGAAGCTGATCTGGACGCGTGAAGACGACATGAGCCACTGCACTTACCGGCCGCCGGCCCGGGAAGAAGTCCGCGGCGGCCTGGACGCCGAGGGCCGCTTGATCGCGTGGTCGCTGCATATCACCAGTCCTTCGATCACCGCGCGCGCGTCTCCTTCGACCGCGGACCCGTTCGACTCCGTGGTCGAGGCGGCACTCAACTGTCCCTACGCCGTGCCGAATTTCGCGCTCACCTACACGCGCCGCGAGATCGGCATCGATGTGGGCTACATGCGCTCCGTGAGCCATGCACCCAATTGCTTCGTGATCGAAAGCTTCATGGATGAACTGGCGGCTGCCGCGGGCAAGGACCCGGTCGAGTTCCGCCTGGGGTTGCTCGCCGCAAAACCGCGCCACGCGCATGTATTGCGAACAGTTGCGGAGCGCGCGGGGTGGGGCCTCCCCAAGCCGGGCCGACATCAAGGCCTGGCATTCATGGAGGGCTACAGCACGCGCATCGCGCAGGTCGCCGAGATTTCGGTGGAAGCCGGACAAGTCAAGGTGCACAAGATCACCTGCGTCGTGGACTGCGGTCAGATGGTCAACCCGCGCATCGTCGAGTCGCAGATCGAGAGCGGAATCGTATTCGGACTCACGGCGGCGCTCTGGGGCGAAGTGACGCTGGCGGGGGGCCGGGTGCAGCAAACCAACTTCAATTCCTATCGGCTGCTGCGCGGAAATGAGATGCCGGAACTCGACGTGCATCTCGTGGAAAGCGACGCAGCCCCCGGCGGTATCGGCGAATCAGCCGTGCCGCCCGTGGCGCCGGCAATCTGCAATGCGATATTCGCGGCGACGGGGAAGCGGCTGCGCGCGCTGCCCATCGCGCGGAGCCTGGCGGGCGCCCTGGGCAAAAGTTGACGTGGCAACCGCCGCGGGCTTACTCGCTCGATCGGCTACTCGTTGAATCGGTTGAGCGAGACCATGTAGTCGACCGTCATCCGAATGGTCGCATCGGGCCAAGTCGTTCCGCCGCGCGGCGGCATGGCTCCCTTCCCGTCGATGGCATGCGAGTAAAGCGCTTCCTTGCCTTGAGCGATTCGCGGTCCCCACGCTGCGTGATCGCCGATTTTTGGCGCGCCATTGATACCCGCCGAATGGCAGGCGGAACAGACTTTTGTGAACGCCAGTTCGCCGGTGGCCGGCGCGTCCGCTGCAGCGGCGCTGCTCTTCACCGCCAGTGCGGAATTGTCGTGACCCGCAACGGCCACACGGGCAAATGGCGCTATGTTTTTCTGAACTTCCTTGACACGCATCGGCTCCAGCAGCACTTCCTGCCCCTGAGTGGCCTTGCCGATCATCCGGGAAAACGCGAACAGTAGGATCGCAAACGCGATGAGGATGCCGAGTATCAAACTGAATGAATTGAAGAAATGCTTGTCGGAGGATTGGGTGTTGGCCACGGTAACTCGCTGAAAATAGACGAGAAAATCATAAAGAGGACCAGGCAGTATAGCGCCGGCCGCCAGATCACGGAATAGCAAATGCAGGTGACTAGCCGCGAACGTGTCGCGTAAGGAGCCGGCGCGCACGACTCGTCGCGACCCAGGCTCTGGTGTTGAGACGCGTCAGCGCAATCGAATGGCAGCGAACAGCAGCAATAGCGTCAGCGCCTGAAACCCCACGCGCGCCCACATGAGCGGTGTGCTCATGGTCTTGTCCGTCGAACCGCCTCCGGACATCGTCAACAAACCCAAGAACACCGTGGCCACCGTAACGAGCATCGCCGCGATGATCACAACAAGAAATAGGTCCATTGTTCGTCTCCCCGAACAGTTTTTGCCAGCGCCGCAGTGGATATTAGCACGCGTCTTTTCGGGCGCCGCGCGCACCGAAATTGGATGCCGCAGTGCACACAAAAGCGGCGCTCGGTGCTGAATCAAGGGAAAATCATAATTGTTGCGGTGCGATCCAACTCCAGCGCCGGCATTGATGCACATCTTCCAACGCAACAGTGCTTGTGCCACACTCAATACGGCTGTGGCACTGCGCAATAAATTGGAAGCAGTGCCGGAAAAATGATTGGTGAAGAGAATTCGTTCATAGGCCGCCGTAAAAAACGTCGCGGGAGAAGCCATGAAATGCATTTATTTTCTCACTCCCACCATCGCAACGACCGACCAGGTGTCGGCCGACCTGCATGCGGTCGGCGTCAACGATTTCTACCTGCACGTCATTTGCCGCGACCACGCGGGTCTCAAGCGGCATCAGATCCACTCCAGCAACTACTTCGAAACCCTGGATGTGGTGCGCGACGGGTTCATCGGCGCCGCCCTCGGGCTTATGATCGGACTGGCGGGGGTCGGGTTGCTGCTGTACTTGAAGCCGTTCGGCGTCCACGTGGTGCCGACGTTCGTTTACGCCATCTTGGTCGGAGCGGCCACGTTGTTCGGCGCCTGGGAAGGCGGCCTCGTCGGAGTCGACAGCGAGAATAAGAAGCTCGCCAAGTTCCACGACGACCTGGTGGCCGGCAAGTTCCTGGTATTGGTCTATGTCCGCAAGCATCGGGAACAGGTTGTGCTCCAGATGATGCGCGAAAAACATCCGGACGCCGAATTGGTGGCGATCGATTCGCACTTCGTCAATCCCTTCAGTACGGTGAAGAGAGTTTCGGCGACGCCGACACAAGGGGTTTGATCCGTTCGGGTTGAGTTTGCTCGCAGGGGGCGCGAATGATACTTGGCTATGCAGTGATCGTATTGGTCATCGGCACCGTCCTGTTTCACTTCTTGAGCCCCTGGTGGTTCACACCGATCGCCTCCAATTGGACGACGATGGACGACACCGTCAACCTCACATTCTGGGTCACGGGCGTCGTGTTCATCGCGATCAACCTTTTCATGGCGTACGCGATCATCCGCTACCGGCATCGCAAAGGTCTCAAGGCGCACTACGAACCCGAAAACAAGAAGCTCGAATGGTGGCTCACGATCGTCACCTCGGTCGGCATTGCCGCCATGCTCGCGCCGGGTCTGCTGGTGTGGGCCAAGTTCGTCACCGTGCCGACCGGCGCGTCGGAAGTCGAGGTCGTCGGGCAGCAATGGAATTTCAGTTATCGCTTTCCGGGCAAGGACGGCGTGCTCGGCACCACGAACGTCCGCCTCGCGAGCCCGGAGAATCCCCTGGCGATCGATCCCGGTGACCCCAAGGGTGAGGACGACGTGGTGGTGACGGGTCCGGTACTGCATTTGCCGATCGGCAAACCGGTGAAGGTCCTGGGACGCGCCAAGGACGTCCTGCACCAGTTCGCTGTGCCGGCGTTTCGGGTGAAGATGGACATGGTGCCCGGAATGGTGACCTACTTCTGGCTGGTCCCGACCCGCGCGGGGGAATTCGACGCGCTTTGCGAGCAGCTATGCGGAACGGCGCACTTCACCATGCGCGGGCGCGTGATCGTCGACGAGGAGAAGGACTTTGAAGCGTGGCTCGCCACGCAACCGACCTATGCGCAAACGCGCGCCGCAACCGCCGGCGATGCCGTGGCAGGCCAGGCCGCCTATGCCGTGTGCAGCACCTGCCATGGCCCGCAAGGGGAGGGGAATCCGCAATTGAACGCGCCGAAGCTCGCCGGTCAGGCGGGCTGGTACCTGGCGCGGCAATTACAGGATTTCAAGCTCGGAATACGCGGCGCGAGCGAGAAGGATCCGTACGGAAAACAAATGGTCGCGTTCGCCGCGACGCTCACCGACGACACCGCGATAAAGAACGTCGTCGCGTACATCGGCTCCTTGCCCGACGCGCATCCGCAAGGGACGGTGTCCGGGGATCCCTCGAAGGGCAGAGAGCGCTACGAAACGTGCGCGTATTGCCACGGCAACGGCGGCCAGGGGGTTTGGTCGACGAACGCGCCCAGGCTGTCGCACATGAGCGATTGGTACATGAAGCGCCAGCTCCAGAATTTCCAGCAAGGCGTGCGCGGGAGTCATCCGCAAGACTTCAGCGGGGCGCAGATGGCCGCCATGGCCAAGTCGCTGGCGGACGAGAAGGCGATCAACGACGTTCTCGAACATATCGATTCGCTGTGAGGTGAAGGACGATGGCCTATGCTGCAATTGCCGACCGCGATCACGATCATCCCCTGCATGAGCCGCAGAGCTTCCTGACCAGATACATCTGGTCTCAGGACCACAAGGTCATAGCGATTCAATACACGATCACCGCGATCGCCATCGGCTTCGTTGCACTCGCGCTTTCGGTGCTGATGCGGCTGCAGCTCGGCTTTCCGCACAGCTTTTCGCTGATAGCGCCGCAGAATTACTACCAGTTCATCACCTTGCACGGGATGATCATGGTCATCTACCTGCTGACCGCGCTGTTTCTCGGCGGCTTCGGCAACTACCTCATTCCCCTGATGTGCGGTGCCCGCGACATGGTGTTCCCGTATCTGAACATGGTGAGCTACTGGGTGTACCTGCTCGCCGTGTTGGTCCTGGTGGCCGGATTCTTCGTGCCCGGCGGGGCGACCGGCGCCGGCTGGACCTTGTATCCGCCGCAAGCCATTCTTTCCGGCTCGCCCGGCGCGCGGTGGGGAATCGTCTGCATGCTGGCATCGCTCGCCATCTTCATCGTGGCATTTACGATGGGCGGATTGAACTACGTGACGACCGTGCTGCAGGCCCGTTGCCGCGGCATGACCATGATGCGCATGCCGCTGTCGGTCTGGGGCATTTTCATGGCGACCGTGTTGGGCCTGCTGGCGTTTCCGGCACTGTTCGTATCCGCGGTCATGATGACCCTGGACGCCCTGGCCGGCACCAGCTTCTTCATGCCGGCGGTCTCTTCGATGGGACAGCCGCTGGCGTACAACGGCGGCAGCCCGCTGTTGTTCCAGCACTTGTTCTGGTTTTTCGGCCACCCTGAGGTCTACATCGTCGCGCTGCCGGCATTCGGCATTGTGTCCGATCTGCTCAGCACGCATGCGAGGCGGCACATATTCGGCTATCGCATGATGGTGTGGGCGATTCTGGCGATCGGCTGTCTCAGTTTCGTGGTGTGGGCGCACCATATGTATGTGAGCGGCATGAATCCGTACTTCGGTTTCTTCTTCGCCACCACCACGCTCATCATTGCCGTGCCCACCGCGATCAAAGTCTATAATTGGGTGCTCACGTTCTGGCGCGGCGACATCCATCTCACCGTGCCGATGCTGTTTGCCATCGGGTTCATCTTCACTTTCATCAACGGCGGCCTGACCGGACTGTTTCTCGGCAACGTGACGGTGGACGTACCGCTGTCCGCCACGTATTTCGTGGTCGCGCACTTCCATCTGGTGATGGGCGTGTCGCCGATCCTGGTGGTGTTCGGCGCGCTCTACCATTGGTATCCGAAGATGACGGGGCGCATGCTGGATGAGACCCTGGGCAGGATCCATTTCTGGATCACCTTCGTCGGAACTTACATGATTTACATGCCGATGTACTACCTGGGCATCCTCGGATTGCCGCGCCGCTACTACGCCTGGGACGAGGCCATCCAGTTCATTCCGCCGTCGGCTCATACCATGAACAAGTGGATCACCATAACCGCTCTGTTCGTCGCCGCCGTGCAATTGGTGTTCTTGTTCAACCTGATCTGGTCGTTTTTCAAAGGCAAGCCCGCGGGCGGCAATCCCTGGAGGGCCACGACGCTCGAATGGCAAACACCCGATACGCCGCCCAAACATGGCAACTGGGGCGAGCGGCTGCCGGTCGTCTACCGCTGGGCCTACGACTACAGCGTGCCCGGCGCCAAAGAGGATTTCATCCCGCAAAACGTCCCACCCGACAAGTTGGCGCCGGTCGGGCACGCGCACTAGGCCGGCGGTACGCGTTCATGAATATCTGGGTTGCATACGGCGCGCTCGCTACCGGCGTGATCATATGGTTCTTCCTGGTCAGACGCTTGAGCACGCGGTCGTGGGAGCGGCACGGATCGGGCGTGCATCTGCGCCACGCGCGAGGCGACGTCGGTGAAGTAGGCGTGCCGCCGGCGCGCATCGCCTTGTGGGTATTCCTCGCGGTGATCACTTCGTTGTTCGGATTATTCATCTCGGCGTACTTCATCCGCATGGGCCATGGGCATGGCGCCGGACATGGCATCTCCGATTGGCATCCGGTCAGCAAACCCACCATCCTCTGGTTCAACACGGCGATGCTCGTCTTGAGCAGCGCCGCCATGCAGGCGGCGCGGCACGCGGTGAGGCTGAATCAACGCGAACGCGTCAGCGGCTATCTGTTCGCGGGCGGAGGGCTCGCCATATTCTTTATCGGCGGCCAGCTGGTCGCATGGCAGCAGCTCCACGATGCCGGCTACGGCTTGACCAGCGGACCCGCGGGCGCCTTCTTCTATGTACTGACCGGCGTGCACGGGTTGCATCTGCTGGGTGGACTCGCCGTGTGGCTCAAGACGGTGGTGCGCATGGGCACCCGTGCGGTGGAGCTGATCGAGATGCAATTGAGCATCGAGTTGTGCACGGTCTATTGGCACTATCTGCTCCTGGTGTGGTTGGTGATGTTCGTTTTGTTGTTGTCTACCTAGCTTAAGGATCTCCGGAATGGCACAAGACGCATCGATCGCGGGACAACCGCCGGCGGCTAAAGGCCTGGATGGCGTCGTCGCGGATTGGTCGGGCGACAAGCAGGCCTTCCCCGTCCCCTGGGGCAAGGCGATGATGTGGATCTTCCTGCTCAGCGACACGTTCATCTTCACGTGCTTTCTCACCTCCTACATGAATGTCCGGATGTCCACCACCGCGACCTGGCCGGACCCGAGCAAGGTGTTCGCGCTGGACATCGCCGGTCACGACATTCCGCTGTTGCTGATTGCGATCATGACCATGGTCTTGATCACGAGCAGCGGCACCATGGCCATGGCGGTGAATTACGGCTATCGGCGCGACCGCGCCAAAACCACCGCCCTGATGCTCGCCACGGCGGCCCTGGGCGCGAGTTTCGTCAGCATGCAGGCCTTCGAGTGGCACAAGCTCATCGTTCATGAAGGCGTGCGGCCTTGGGGCAATCCCATGGGCGCTCCGCAGTTCGGTTCGGCGTTTTTCATGATCACGGGTTTTCACGGCCTGCACGTGTCGGCCGGCGTGGTCTATCTATCCGTGGTTGCCCGCAGAGTCTGGACCGGATTTTATGATCGCAAGGGCACCTACGAGACCGTGGAGGTCACCGGGCTCTACTGGCACTTCGTCGATCTCGTCTGGGTGTTTATCTTCGCGTTCTTCTATCTGTGGTAAGGGAAGTATGAACGACATCACCGCCTCCGAACCCGTCCATGAGCAAGCGGCGCATGGGACTGCCGTACAAGGGCATGCCGAAGGTCAGCAGCACCCGATCAGCATTTATTTGTGGATCTGGGCACTGCTGTTCGTATTCAGCACCTTCTCCTATATGGTCGATTATTTTCAGCTGCACGGCATGCTGCGGTGGTCGCTGATCATTCTGTTCATGCTGGTGAAGGCGGGCTTCATCGTCGCCATCTTCATGCACATGCGGTGGGAGCGGCTCGCGCTCAAGTTCGCCATCCTGGTCCCGCCGCTGGCCCTGCTCATTCTGATCGGCCTGATGGCGATCGAGGGCGCGCATACCTTCATTACCCGCTTGGGGGCGTTCGTCCGGTGAACGGCGTGCTGATCATCGTCTGGCTATGCGCCGCGATCGCTGTCGCGGTCTTTGCCGCCATGATCGTTTCCATCGTCACGTTTCGCAGGCCGCTCCGCGACTGCCCGCCGACCTCCGCTTCCAGCCACGCGACCGAGATTCTTTGGGCGCTGATTCCGATTGCGATCGTACTGGCCAGCGCCATACCGGCCGTCAGGGCGATCGTCGCGAAGGCCGGCTAGGCTTATTCATTGGAAAAAGTCGCCTGCGGCGCTGCGAAGGGCGCTCAAGCCTTGAACAAAAAATAATGATCGAGAATCAGTGCCGCGAACAGCAGCATCAGATAGGTGATGGAAAACCTGAAGGTGAGCATCGGCAGCTCGGGCCGCAGTCCCCGGCGTAATGTCAGCGCGTAGTAGAGAAACCGGCCGTTGAGCGCGATCGCGCTGCCAAGGTAAATGAATCCGCTCATACCGGTGAGGTAGGGCAGCAGCGTGCTCAAAACCAGCAGGATGGTGTAAAGCACGATTTGCAGGCGGGTGTATGGGATGCCATGAGTCACAGGCAACATGGGAATCCCGACCTTCGCATATTCTTCGCGCCGCGCTATCGCCAGGGCCCAAAAATGCGGCGGAGTCCACGTGAAAATGATCAGGAACAACAGCAGAGCGTGCGGGTCGACCGTGTTGGTGACGGCGGCCCAGCCGAGGACGGGTGGTGCCGCGCCGGCGGCCCCGCCGATCACGATGTTTTGGGGTGTGGCGCGTTTGAGCCACATCGTATAAACCATCGCGTAACCGATCAACGAGCAGAACGTCAGCGCGGCCGTGAGCCCGTTGACCAGCAGCGACAACACCAGCATGGACGCGAGTCCGAGCAGCGCGGCGAACAACACCGCCTGACGTTTCGCCAGATGTCCCGTGGGCAGCGGCCGGAGGCGCGTGCGCGCCATATGCTCGTCGATGCGCCGGTCCAGCACATGATTGAAGGCGGCGGCGGACCCGGATGCCAGGGCGATGCCCAGGGTGCCGAAAATCAGGGCGGGCAGCGGCACCAAACCCGGCGACGCCAGAACCATGCCGACGACGGCGGTGAAAACAATCAACAGGCTCACCTTGGGCTTGGTGAGCTCGAGAAAATCCCGCCATCGGCTGACGCCGACGAGGGCAATTGGCGGGCTATCGGGAATGGTCGACACGGTGCAAGGGTACCATGCCGACCGCGGGGTCTTGCCAACCGGATGCCGGCCACAGCTCCCGCAACAACCACACCATGCTGACAACCAAAAAAGCGGCGCCGGCATTGTGCAGCGTGGCCAACCTCAAAGGCACGCCAAAATGCACGGTCGCCATCCCGAGCGAAATTTGCAGCAGGACCGCCAGCACCAGCATGCCCCCCGCGACCTTCAGACGCCGGCTTTTGGCGCTGGTGGCGACCAAGACACCCAGGCTGACCAAGATCGAGCCCGCAAGCAGGGCGCCGAGTCGATGGGTAAAGTGAATGGCCACACGGGCGGGATTCGCCAGCACGCCGCCTTCGTAGTCGATGTCGAGTCCACGCCACAGCACGAAGGCGTCGCGAAAGTCCATCTGCGGCCACCAAGAGCGTTGGCAGGTGGGTAAATCCGGGCACGCCACCGCGGCGTAGTTGCTGCTGGTCCATCCCCCGAGAGCGATCTGCAGAATCAGCGCCGCGAGACCCACAAAGGCATACGTGCGCAGGCCCGCCTCGCGCACAGTCAGTTGCCGCCGTTCGGGTTCCAGCGCCAACCACCACAACAACCCCAACGTGGTGAGTCCGCCGAACAGATGTGCCGTGACGATCAAAGGCTTCAGCAGCAGCGTCACCGTCAAGGCACCCAGAGCACCCTGCAGACATACCAGGACGAACAGCAGCGCGGGGGGAATCAGCGGTTGATCGCGGTCCTTGCGGTAACGCACCGCCCAAATCAGCAGTATCGTGATGACCAGCACCAGGGTTCCGGCGAAATAGCGATGAATCATCTCGTGCAGCGCTTTGCCGAACCGAAAGCCGCTCTGCGGATCACCCTGGCCGGCGTTCGGATAAATATGCCCATAACAGCCCGGCCAATCCGGGCAACCCAGGCCGGCATTGGTAAGCCGCACCCATGCACCCAGCACCACCACCGCCGCCGCGAGCAACGCGCCCGCCAATGCCAGCCGCCTAAACCAGAACAAGCGCCGTTGTTGGTGCATGAGCTAGCCTATGTGAGAAAGGCGCAATAAGCGCTTCATGTCTTCGAGCATGCCTTTGGGCTTGGCGTCAGGCGCATAGGACATCATGAGATTACCCAAGGGATCAATCAGATAAGTGGGTTGAGTAGCTGCGTCGTCGCCGCCGGCGCCGGCACTGTTGTTGCCGGGGCCGTGCTGCGGCAGAAGCGCGAGCAAGGGAGCGGCAGCCGGGTTCATGCGAACCGCGATCAAGTCCGGGTGCTGTTGGTGCAGAAACTGAAAATCGCAGCAGTCGCCGTCGGCGATGAATACGCGTTGCACCCGATCCATGTCCCGATCCAGCGCCAATCGCACCTGCCGAGTCTGGTAGAGGCTGGTGCGGCAGCGCTCGGCGCAGGGACCCGGTTGCACGTATAACAGGGTCCACTTGCGGCGCAGGAAGTCCGAATCGGTTTCCCCGGAACTCTGGAGGGGCAGCGTCAGGGCCGGCAAGGGGCGCGGAGGTACGATCAAATCGCCCGCGTTGACGCGGCCGCCCGGATGCCAGGAGCCGTGGCCATAGTACAAATAAAAGGACACGCCCAACGGCGCAAAGAATATCAGCGCCAAACCGATCAATAGCCGCCGTTGGCGTCGATCATGGGCGCTGCGAGGGGTCACGTCGACACGTCCGCGTCCCGACGCAGGTTGGTGACGATGTATATGACGAACAGGGTCAGCGCCAGGGCGAACCATTGCACCGCGTAGCCTAAGTGACGCATCGGCGGAAATCCGGGGGGCGCCCAATTGCGCACGTAGCCGTCGGGCTCGGCAGGGTCGAGCAGCACCAGATCCGTCGCCTTTGTCCAGGAGGATTCCCCGAGGAGCTGCGCCAACTCGGCATGGCTCGGAAAGGCTGCGACCACCGGATATTGCGGCGCAAGCACTGCCCGGGTACCCAGCTGAATGCCGGGACTCGGCAGATTGTCGCTCCGTCCACGCAACCGTCTCGTATCGCCCGTTACCGGAATGGTTGGCCGCACTGCGCGGCTCTCTCCCAGGGGCACCCAGCCTCGATTGACCAATACCCAACCCCCGTCCGTCAACGCGAACGGCGTAATCACGAAGTAGCCGGCGCTGCCGGCATTGACCATGTTGTCGATCAAGATTTGCCGCGCCTGATCGAAGTGTCCGCTGGCCTCAATGTGCTGATACCGGGGCAGGTGGGGTGTTCCGAGATCGATCCGTCGAGTGGCATCCGTACCTGCCGAGAAGGCGTCGAACAACGCGCGTTTTTCGTCGGCACGGCGCAATTGCCATCGCCCGAGCGATATCAGCATGGCGATCAGCACAAGGGTGAGCAGCGTCGTGAACAGTCGTGGCGCGAAGATGCGGGAACCGACTTTGATTGACACGATATACTGCCTGCCCCCTATCAATATCCATGGGTGGCTGTGGAATTCAAATATCTCATTGTGGCCATGCTGGTGCTGATTTTGATCAGTTTGGGCAAGGCTCTGTTCCACCTGACCAGTGCCAAACCGCAGGACAACGGCGCCAGGATGGTCAAAGCACTGGCTTGGCGCATCGGCCTGTCAGTGGCGCTCTTCGTGCTGCTGATCGTCGCCTACTACAGCGGTTGGATCGATCCGCAGCGCATGGTGCCGGGCTACAGCCAATAGACGAAGATAAACAGCCCGAGCCAAACCACGTCGACGAAGTGCCAGTACCAACTGACGGCCTCGAACCCAAAATTGCGCTGCGGCGTGAAATGACCGCTCATCACCCGGAACCAAATGACCGTCAGCATGATGGCGCCCAACGTGACGTGCAGGCCGTGAAACCCGGTGAGCATGAAAAAGGTCGAGCCGTAAATACCGGTGCCGAGCTGCAGTCCCAACTCGGTGTAGGCTTCGTGATACTCCTTGGCCTGCAAGAACACGAAAGTGAAGCCCAGCAAAAAGGTCGCGGCCAGGAAAATCTTCAGCCGCGTCCGATGCCCGGTAAGCAAGGCATGGTGCGCGATCGTGATGGTGACGCTGCTGGTGAGCAGGATTGCGGTATTGATGGCGGGTAGACCGACCGCCGGAATGGTTTCAAAAGTACCATTGGCGCGCGGCCCCAGCGCGGCGGGGCCGTTGGTCGGCCATGTCCCGTCGAAATTATTCCACAAGAGCAGCCTGGTGAAGACCTTCACGCCGTCGCCCGAGAGCCAGGGAACGGCCAGATCGCGCGCATAGAACAAGGCACCGAAGAATGCGGCGAAGAACATCACCTCGGAGAAAATGAACCACATCATTCCCATGCGGAACGATCGGTCCACCGCCATGTTGTACATGCCCTGTTGATTTTCGCCGATGACGGTGTGGAACCAGAAAATGAACAGCAGCGCCAGCATCACGAAGCCGGGGATCAAAGCCCATGCCGGAAGCCACTCGTTGAGGGTGGCAACCGCCCCCCACATCAGTGTAAAGAGCGTTATGGATCCATAGATGGGCCACGGACTGCTGTGAGGGACGTAGTATTTGTCTGCATCCGCGTGCGCTTGCGCCATGATTTAAAAATCTCTAAACGGTGAATGAAAACAGTAGTTTAAAACGTTTGGCTACGGACGTGTTGCCGATTGCGTGGTGTCGTAGATCGTATAGGCCAAGGTGAGCTTGTCCACGTTGCCCGGCAACCCCGGGTCCACGATGAAGCGCACCGGCATGTCGCGCCCTTCTCCTGCCGCAAATTTCTGCGGACTGAAGCAGAAGCACTCGGTTTTGTGAAAGTATTTTGCCGTGCCGGTCGGTGAAACACTGGGAACGGCCTGAGCGACCGACGGGTTTTGAGTCAAATTCCTGGCGTGGAACAGGGTGTCATAGAGTTTTCCGGGATGAACGCGCATCGACGCGGCTTTCGGCCGAAAATCGAAGCTGCCCACCGACGCAGGCTGCGCCAGGAACTCGACCGTGACTTCTCGATTGGGATCGATCGACTCCCGAACGACCGACTTGCCCGCCTTGGCTTCCGCATTGCCTATACCGGCGGCCCTGCACAGAACGTCATACAGCGGCACCAACGCCCAGCCGAACGCAAAGGCGCCGGCGGTCATGAGCAGAAGGGCCCCGACGAGCTTGCGGTTGGCGCGCTTTTTCGGATCGATGCGGTCCATGAATTAGCCTAGTGATGACTGCGATAAATCAACAGCGCGATGAAGCCGAAATAAAACGCCAACGCCAAAGACATCAACCCCAATGCCCCGTTGCGGACTCTACGTCGAACCGGGGGGCGCTCGCCCCGTGCCTCGGTCACGCTCATTTGACCTCGGGGGCCGTGCTGAAGCTGTGGTACGGCGCCGGAGACGGGATCGTCCACTCGAGACCGGTGGGATGGGTCCCTTCCCAAACTTCGGCAGTCGCCTTCTTGCCGCCGCGTGCGCACTGGATGACCACGACGGCGAACAGGATTTGAGACAGCCCGAAGCCGAACCCGCCGATGGACGACACCATATTCCAGTCGGTGAATTGCACCGCGTAGTCGGGTATGCGCCGCGGCATGCCCGCCAATCCCAAGAAATGCTGCGGAAAGAACAGGACATTGACGAAGATCGACGAGAGCCAGAAATGCCACTTGGCCAGGGTCATGCTGTACATATGGCCCGTCCACTTCGGCAGCCAGTAGTACACCCCGGCCATGATTCCGAATACGGCGCCCGGCACCAGCACATAGTGAAAGTGCGCGACCACGAAGTAGGTTTGATTGTATTGGAAATCGGCCGGGACGATCGCGAGCATCAAGCCGGAAAAGCCGCCGATGCTGAAAAGGAACAGGAACGCGAGCGCGAACAGCATGGGCGGCTCGAAGGACAGGGATCCGCGCCACAGCGTCGCCGTCCAGTTGAACACCTTCACGCCGGTGGGGACCGCGATCAGCATGGTCGACATCATGTAGAACAATTGCGCCGCCACGGGCATGCCGTCCACAAACATGTGGTGGCCCCAGACGATGAACGACAGGAATGCGATCGACGCGATGGCGTAGATCATCGATGTCGCACCGAACAAGGGTTTGCGGGCGAAGGTCGGCAAGATCTCGGAAATGATGCCGAAGGCCGGCAGAATCATGATGTAGACCTCAGGGTGCCCGAAGAACCAGAAGATGTGTTCGAACATCACGGGATCCCCGCCGCCCGCCGCATTGAAGAAACTGGTCTTGAAGAAATGATCGGTCAGCAGCATGGTCACGGCGCCGGCCAGCACCGGCATCACCGCGATCAGCAAGTAGGCGGTAATCAGCCAGGACCAGCAGAACAAGGGCATTTTCAGCAAATTCATACCGGGAGCCCGCATGTTCATGATGGTCACGATCACGTTGATGGCGCCCATGATCGAGGAGGCACCCATCATATGAATCGCGAAGATGAGCATGGGAAAGCTGTCGCCGGTCTGCAAGGACAGGGGTGGATACAGGGTCCAACCGCCGGCGGCCATTCCGCCGGGGACGAACAGCGTGGACAACATCAAGGTGAACGCGAATGGCAGAATCCAGAAACTGAAATTGTTCATGCGCGGCAATGCCATGTCGGGCGCGCCGATTTGCATGGGGATCATCCAATTGGCGAGGCCGACGAATGCCGGCATGACGGCGCCGAAAATCATGATCAGTGCATGATTGGTGGTCATCTGATTGAAGAACACCGGATCGACGAGCTGCAGCCCCGGCTGAAACAATTCCGCCCGAATGACCATGGCCATCGCTCCGCCGATGAAAAACATGATCAGGCTGAACACCAAGTACATGGTGCCGATGTCTTTGTGGTTGGTCGCGAACAGCCAACGCTTGATGCCCGTCGCAGGCTGATCGTGATGCTCGTGACCATGGTCGTCGTGGTGAGCGGTGTCGGTTGCGTGGGGCTGGGCCATAGTGCAATAGCTCTCTTCTGTAAATACGATGCTGATTACGTGACTAGTTCGACAGTACTTGCGCGGAGCGCGGCGGCGCGGCGCCGGGCGCTGCCGCTTGTTTGAGCGCCGCTTTCTGCTCCTCGACCCATTTCTTGAAATCGTCGGGAGTCCGCACATCCACGACGATGGGCATGAAGCCATGGTCGCGGCCGCAAAGCGCGGCGCACTGCCCGCGATAAATTCCTTCCTTGCCAGGATCGACCCTGAACCACAATTCATTGACGAATCCCGGAATGGCGGAGCGCTTGGCGCCGAAATCGGGGACCCACCATGCGTGGATCACATCCTGGGAGGTCAGCAGCAGGCGCACCTTGGTGCCGCTCGGAATCACCATGGGCTTATCGACTTCCAACAGATAATTGGGCACCGTCTTTGGGTCGATGCCGGAATGCAACTGGCGCGCGAAATTCGAGTCGTGCGCGAGCGTCGAGAAGAAGTCGACCCCGTCGGCCGCGTCCATGTATTGATACTGCCACTTCCACTGATAGGCGGTGACCCGGATCGACAGCTCGGAGTTGCGGGTGTCCTCCATCGAGAGGATGACATTCGCCGCGGGAATCGCCATCACCACCAGGATCACGGCCGGAATGACGGTCCAAATGACCTCCACCGTGGTGCTGTGCAGTAAGGTGGTGTCGGGTATGGCGCCCCGCGAACGGCGGAATTTCACCAGCGCGTAAATCATCACCCCGAATACCGCCACGGCAATGCCGACGCAGATCCAGAACACTTCCATATGCAAAGCGTAGATATCCCGGCTTAAAGAGGTGACGCCGAGGGGCAGGTTGTAGCCGTTCGACGTATTGGTGTTGGCTTCGGCTAGGGACCCAAACCCCAAGGCGGCCAGGCCGAGCGCTCCGGCCCAGGCAAAGCCGCCGGTTGGCCGAGAAGTGCTGTCGTCATTGTCGCCTCTGGTAACACTCATCTAAACGGGACCCCTCAGTTCTATCGGTTTCAAGCGGTGGCGACTCGTTCATGCCGCCCACCAAATTACGTAAACGCTCCGCCAGTTGACAGCGGTCTTCCTCGGTGAGGAAGCTGCCCACTTCGCAAGCCCGTCCGCGGCTCTCGATGGTCAGTTCGCTCGTGCCGTGCCGCCTCGGCGGACTGCGAAGTCTAACCTTCGTCCAATGCCGCGCAAACTCCTGTTTTTGGGCGCCACGCCGCGAGCGCGTCACGAGGCTGACTTGCGAGTCCGTAATCAGCACGGTTTGCGTGTAGTTCCCGCGTTGCATGCTGGCCCGGAGCGCGAGCCCCAGCACCAGCATCTCGAGCGCCCAAAACGGCAGTACCGGCCAAAAACCCTGGAACACAAAAAACAACGCAAAACCGAGCGAAAACAGGCACGTAGAGACGAAGAAAAGCACAGCACCCGCGGGTTTGAGCGAACAATTCGGCGCGAGCTCGATGCGCTGTTCCATACCCTAGGATAACTCAGCTCAAGGTGCCGGCGCATTGAGCACGAGGGCCCGCGCCAAAGCCGCGGAGTCGGCTTGCGGCTCGAAAGGGAAAATACCGAGGCAGGGCGCCGCAAGCCGGCTCTTCAGGCTCGAAATGTTTTCCGTCAGTCGTTCGAACCTGGGATCGATCGAATTCGCAACCCAGCCGCGCAAACGCAAGCCGCGGCGTTCGATGGATTCGGCCGTCAGCAGGGCGTGGTTCAGGCAGCCCAATCGCAGTCCGACCACCAGAACGACGTCGAGCTGCCAGCGGACTGCCAGATCGGCGAAAGTACGCGTCGCGTCGAGCGGTGCAAGCCAGCCGCCTGCGCCTTCGACGATGATCACGTCGCTCTGCAGACAGAGCCGTTCGTAGCATCCATCCAACAGGCCGAAATCGATGGAACACCCGGCTTCCATGGCGGCGATATGGGGCGCGATCGCCGGTTCGAACGCATATGGGTTCACGTCGCCATAGGCCGCTCGCACGCTCGTCGCGGCCATCAGCGCCTCTGCATCCTCGCTACGCAGGCCGGCAGGAGTTCGTCTACAACCGGACGCCACGGGTTTCATGGCGGCCACCCGCTTATCCTGGGCGGCGTACGCCATAACGAGGGCGGCGGCGACGCGGGTCTTTCCCGCGCCGGTATCGGTGCCCGTGACGAATATCCGCAGCATCTTTTCTATTTTCGCAGCTTGCGCAACTGGCGCTTGAGCTCGTCCAGGGAAACGTGGATGGACTCCTTGTCGGCGCGGTGCACTTCGGCCGCCGGCCCCCACGCCTGACCGAATACGACCTCGTACGTGGCGGGTAGCCGGCCGTCGATTCGGAAGACCTCATAGGCGGACTGCATGGCGGCAAATTTGCGCGGACCGGTGAGTCCCTTGGGCCGGCCGATGGTTGCATTCAGGGCACCGACCGCCTTCAGATCCGCGGCCAGATACCGCACCTCGGTGTACGTCAGGGTATACCGTTCGACGTCGAGCACCGGTGCCGCAAAGCCGGCGCGCACCAGCGCGTCCCCGATGTCATGCATGTCGAGGAAATGGCCGACCCGGGTGTGGTAGTCCGCATGTTCGCCGCCGGCCCGCGCCCAGGCGGCACGCAGCTCCCGCAAGGTGTCGGGCCCCAAGGTCGTGAAGGTCAGGAATCCGCGCGGCGCGAGCACGCGGCGGAATTCCGCCAAGGCGATTTCCAGATCGCTCCATTGCAGCATGAAATTGCTGACGATGAGGTCGACGCTGCCATCCGGCAGGGGTAGGCGTTCGGCGTCGGCGCATACTCTCGCGAAGGGACGGAGCCAGGATTGCTGCCGCCCTGCCGCATTGAGCATTCCCAATGACCAATCCACCGCCAGCACCTGTGCGCTCGGGTAGCGGCGTTTCAGCGCACGGCCGGCGTGGCCGGTACCGGCGCCGGCGTCGACCACGAGCCTGGGCGACAAATCCGTCAATTCCAGCCGCTGCAACAGCAAATCGCGCACTTCGGTCTGCAGCACGGCGGCGGCATCGTAAGTCGTGCTCGCGCGATCGAACGACCGCCGGAGCCAGTGCTTGTCGACAGTGTAGGCGGTGGTCTCGTCGCTCATGCTCGGCTCACGCCGTGGCGGAATGGAACTCCGGCTCGCCTGAAAAGGGATACGGCGCCGCCCCCGTCCCGGCCGAGTCGCCGGCGTCCGACACCGGCTCCGCGACGATGTTCAGCCGTTCGAACAACCGGCGATCGTGAGCGGTGTCCGGGTTTCCGGTGGTCAGCAGCTTCTCACCGTAAAAAATGGAGTTCGCTCCCGCCATGAAGCACAGGGCCTGCAATTCGTCGCTCATCTCGCTGCGGCCCGCCGACAGCCGGACATGCGCGCGCGGCATGAGTATGCGGGCCACGGCAACCGTCCGGACGAAGTCGAACGGGTCCAGCGCCGCGGTGTCCGCCAGAGGTGTGCCGGCCACCCGGACCAGCAGATTGATGGGCACGCTCTCGGGATGTAGAGCCATGGTTGCCAAGGTGTGCAGCAGCCCCACCCGGTCCGCGGCCGCCTCGCCCATGCCGACGATCCCGCCGCAGCACACGTTCATGCCGGCGTCGCGCACGGCCTGCAAGGTGTCGAGTCGATCCTGAAAGGTGCGCGTGGTGATGATCTTGTCGTAGTACTCGGGCGAGGTGTCGATGTTGTGATTGTAGTAGTCGAGTCCAGCGGATTTCAGGTCCTGCGCTTGGGCCGGGCTCACCATGCCGAGAGTGGCGCAGGTCTCGAGACCCAGAGCCTTCACCTCGCGGATCATGCCGATCACTTTGCGCAGATCCTTCGGTTTCGGCGATCGGTACGCGGCGCCCATGCAGAAGCGGGTGGCGCCGGCCGCCTTGGCGGCCCGGGCCCGGGCCGCCACCGCCTCGATCTCCATCAACTCTTCGGTTTCGAGCCCGGTGTCGTACCGGACGCTCTGCGGGCAATACGCACAATCCTCGGGGCAGGCGCCGGTCTTGATGCTGAGCAGCGTGCTGATTTGCACCGTGTTGGGAATTTGATGGACCCGGTGAACGGATTGCGCCCGGAACATCAAGTCCATGAACGGGAGAGCGAAGAGTTCTTCGACTTCCGTGCGCGACCAATCGTTGCGAATATTCAAAGTGCCTGCCTTGGACCGCGGTGGCGGTTGATGTGACGAAGATGCTGCGGAGTATTGGGGGGTGGGTACCCGTAGTCAACCAAGTTGCGCAGCCCCGGTTGACGAGGGGTTGCCGACCAGGAAGCGGCAACTGACGTATAAGTGCTAACCATTCTCATGGGCAATCAGCTCGTACCAACGTGTTCATCACCGACCGAATTGATAGTTCAACGCGATTCCCAGAAAAACCGACAAGCCGAAGTAATGGTTGCCGAGGAACGCACGAAAGCACCCGTCACGCTCGCGTCCGCGAATCAACCACAAGTGATGCACGAAGAAGATCGCCCCCGCACCCAGGCCCCAGTAGTACCACGGACCCATGTGCACCATCTTACCGACCAGGTACAGAGCCAGCAGCGTCATGGCCTGCAGGACAGCGATGATGTGGCGATCCGAATCGCCGAATAGTATTGCGGTGGAGCGCACGCCGATCTTGAGGTCGTCATCGCGGTCCACCATCGCATAGATGGTGTCGTAGACGGTGACCCACAGCACGTTGGCGAGCAGCAGCAACCAGCCGACGCGGGGTGGCCAGTCGTCGCGCTCGGCGACAAACGCCATCGGAATCCCCCAGCCGAAGGTCAGCCCCAGGTAGAGCTGCGGCACCGACAGGAACCGCTTGATGAATGGGTAGGTGACCGCCAGTGCCGCGCCGGCAACCGCGAACAGCAATGTCAGCTTGTTCAATTGCAGGGCCAGGCCCAGCGCCGTGAGCGACAGGGCGGCGAACAGCACCAAGGCCTCCACGGTCGAGATCCGGCCGGCCGCCAGCGGGCGATCCTTGGTGCGCTCCACGTGCGGATCGAAGCTGCGATCGGCATAATCGTTGACGGCGCATCCGGCGGAACGCATGAGCACGGTGCCGGCGACGAAAATGATGAACAGCTGCGCCTGCGGCCTGCCGTGGCCGGCGATCCACACGGCCCATAGCGTGGGCCACAGCAGCAGCCAGATGCCGATGGGACGATCGAGGCGGGTGAGAGCGACGTAATCCTTGATGGTGCCCAGCAACCGGGGTAGCTCGTTCGTGGCGAGCGGGTGAAAGCGCACGCGAAAGACGAACCATCGCCACCGCTGGGCGATGCGCTCCATCAATTCAACGCCCGAGCGCGGAAGTGCCACGATGCAGCGCGGCTCTTAAGTACGGCCCAGGCCGGGAAGAAAAACCTCCTGCATGAGCAGCGGTGCACCGCGCAGGGCAACCCGCGAGCGGCGCGCCCATAAGCCCTCCGGCTTCACCTCCGCATCGCGTAGCGCACGCGCCGTCAACGGGTCGTCGGCCGGCAGCCACGCGAATTCGTACGAGCCGCGGTCGACGCCCGACAGGCCGATCAGTGTTTCATCGAGCGGCGTGTCGCCCAATTCGGCAAGCCACGGATGCAGGCTCAACGTCGAATCCGGCATCACCGTTTGACCGAAGATCCAGACGTGGCCGCCGTGGACCATTTCGATATCCCTGAACAAGCCGGCGGTGTCGTCCGAGCGCAGTCCCAATTTATGGGAACTGGTCAAAAGACCGGTCCATTGGTCGATCAGCCGCAGCGTGAATTGATCGCTGCCGGCCGCTTTCACGCGCGCCGACAGCATGCCTTTGGCGATGAGCCACGTGCGCAGGGTCGATTCAACGTTCATCTGGCCCAGGCGTTCGGCCGGAAACCATTGAACCGATTGGATGGAGCGTGCCGCTTTCTGGATCATGCAGCCATTCTACCCGACCCGCCCGTATTGCTCCGCATGTCCCACCCAGCGCCGGATCAGCGGCGTCACGTGCAGCGGCCACTCATCGAGCAGCAACTGCGCGGCGGTCTGCACCCGCGGCAGCAAATCCGCGTCGCGCAACAGATCGGCGACGCGCATCTGCGCGAGTCCGGTTTGGCGGGTGCCGAGGAGTTCGCCGGGTCCACGAAGCTCGAGATCGCGGCGCGCGACCACGAAGCCGTCGTTGGTGTCGCGCATGACGGCCAGCCGCTCGCGCGCCAGCGGCGACAGCGGCGGTCGATATAATAGGAGGCAGGAACTAGCGTGCCGCCCGCGGCCGACTCGTCCGCGCAGCTGGTGCAATTGCGCCAACCCCATGCGCTCGGCGTTCTCGATGACCATGAGCGTGGCGTTGGGGACGTCGACGCCCACTTCGATGACGGTGGTGGCCACCAAGAGCTGAATCTCGCCGTCCTTGAAACGGCGCATGGTCGATTCCTTTGCCGCCGACGGCATGCGGCCGTGGACCAGACCCACTTCGAGCTCCGGCAGCGCCGCCGCCAGCGCGGCGGCGGTTTCTTCCGCGGCCTGATATGGCATTTCCTCCGATTCATCGATGAGCGGGCACACCCAGTAGGCTTGGCGGCCCTCCAAACACGCAGTGCGGATACGCATGACCACCTCGTCACGGCGTGTGCCGGCCAGTACCACGGTCTTCACCGGCGTCCGTCCGGGCGGCAGCTCATCGATGATGGACACGTCGAGATCCGCATACGCCGTCATCGCCAGTGTGCGCGGGATGGGCGTCGCGGTCATGATCAACTGATGCGGTTGGTATCCGTCGCGTCCGCCCTTCTCGCGCAGGCGAAGGCGTTGATGCACGCCAAACCGGTGTTGCTCGTCGACGATGACCAGCGCGAGGGACGCGAATTCCACGCTTTCCTGGAACAGGGCATGGGTGCCGATCACAATGGGCGCATGCCCCTCGCGGATTCCGGCCAGGGCGGCGGTGCGCGCCCTGCCGGTCTGCCGGCCGGTGAGCAACGCGATGGGAATGCCCAGGGGTTCGAACCATCGCTTGAAGTTCAGTGCGTGTTGGTCGGCGAGCAATTCGGTGGGCGCCATGAGCGCCACCTGCCGGCCCAGCTGTACCGCCTGGGTGGCGGCGAGGGCCGCAACCAGCGTTTTGCCGCAGCCCACGTCGCCTTGTACCAGGCGCAACATGGGTTTTGCGTGGCCGAGGTCCTTCTCTATCTCGCGCAGCACGCGCATTTGTGCCGCCGTCAATTGAAACGGCAGCGCCGCCAACAGGTCCGTCTTCAGGGCGCCGTCGGTGATCAGCGGCCAGCCAGGGTCGCTTTGAATCCGTTGACGCAACAGCTTGAGCGACAACTGATGCGCCAACAGCTCCTCGAACGCCAGCCGCCGCTGCGCCGGGTGCCGCCATTCGAGGAGCAGCTCGACGGGCGCGTCTGCCGGCGGCCGATGCACGTAGAGCAGCGCATCGCGCAGCGACGGCAGGCGCGAACCCTCGAGCACCGCGGCGGGCAGCCAATCCTCGAGATCGTGCGCCGCGGTCTGATCCAACGCCAGGCCGACCAATTGCCTCAGTCGGCCCTGCGTGACGCCTTCGGTGGAGGGATAAATCGGCGTGAGATGATCTTCCGCCGCTTTGGCGGCCGATGAGTCCACCCGCCGATATTCCGGATGCACGATTTCCAGCCCCTGGGGGCCGCGGCGCGCTTCGCCGAAGCAGCGGATGCGAACCCCCCGCGCCAAACCGTACTGCTGTTGGGCGGTGAAGTAAAAGAACCGCAGCGTGAGGAAGCCGGATCCGTCCGCGATCTTGCACAGCATCTGCCGCCTACCGCGGAACGCGACTTCCGTGAGCAGCACTTCGCCTTCAACCGCGGCGCGTTGGCCCGGCAGCAATTCGCCCAGCGGGACCACCCGAGTGCGGTCCTCGTAACGCGACGGCAGGAGAAACAGCAGGTCCTGTGTCGTCTCCACGCCCAGCGCCCGCAGGCGCAGCGCGAGCGCGTCGCCGACGCCGCGCAGGGCGGTGACCGGTTTCAGCTCGGTCACAGGGCGACGATGCACTCCACTTCGACCTGCGCTCCGCGCGGCAAGGCGGCAACGCCGACGGCGGCGCGCGCGGGATAGGGCTCGCGGAAGTATTCCGACATGACTTTGTTGACCAATGCGAAGTGCGAGAGATCCGTCAGGTACACGTTGGCCTTGACGACGTCGTCGAGCGTCGCTCCGGCCGCAATGACGATGGCCTTGAGGTTATCGAACACCTGCCGAGTCTGCGCCTCGACGTCCCCCTGTACCAATTCCTTGGTGCGCGGATCCAACGGGATTTGACCCGATACCCAAATGGTATTGCCCACGCGGACGGCCTGCGAATAGGGGCCGATGGCGGCGGGAGCGTCGCCGGTCGATATGATTTGCTTGCTCATGGTCCTTCGATTGTAAGTTGGTTGTTCGATGGTAAGTTGAACCGCGGATGAAGGATCGTCACGCCAGCGTGCGGAACACCCGCTGGACGTCGGGCATGCGCCTGATGGTTTTGATGACCTGCGCCAGATGGTGCCGGTCGCGGACCTGGAGCTGGATGCGCAGCCATGAGTTGCCCACGTCGCGCTCCTCGAGCTGCACTTGGTCGATGTTTGTCTCCCCTTCGGCAATGCTGGACGCGACCGCGGCGAGCACACCCACGCGATTGTTGATCTCCAGCTGAATCTCGGAGGTGAACAGGCGCCGGTGTGTTTCCTCCCAGGCCACCGACAGCCATTTCTCCGGCTGTTTGCGATATTCCGCGAGGTTTCCGCAATTTTGCCGGTGGATCATCACACCGCGGCCGGCGGAGAGGTAGGCCATGATCGGATCATTTGGTATCGGGAAGCAACAACGTGTGTAAGTGACCAGGAGGCCCTCCGTGCCGGCGATCATGAGCGGTCCGCTGCTCACGGCGCTCTGTTCCAGGTCCACCCGCGCCGGTTGCAGGCGCCGCGCCACCAACGGAGCGAGCCGCTCGCCCAATCCGATCTTCTCGAACAGCTCGTCGGTGTCCTTGAGATTCAACTCCTTGACCACCGCGTCGAGGTCCGCCGGCGCGACTTTTTTCAGACTGAGGGAGAATTCCTCGAGCGCAAGTCCCAGCAAGCGACGGCCCAACTCGAGCGCTTCGCCGCGCTTCAGGTTCTTCAGGTACTGCCTGATGGCTGCGCGCGCCTTGGCCGTCACGAGGAAGCTCGACCAGGACGGATTGGGCGTGGCGCCCTTTGCCGTGATGATCTCCACCGTCTGCCCGTTGCGCAGCGGCGTCCGCAGCGGCACCAGGCGGCGGTCGACCTTGGCGGCAACGCAGCGGTTGCCGATGTCGGTGTGGATGGCGTACGCAAAATCCACGGCGGTGGAGCCGGTGGGCAGGCGCAGGATCTTTCCCTTCGGCGTGAACACATAGACCTTGTCCGGGAACAAGTCCACCTTGACGCTTTCCAGGAATTCCTCCGAGCTGCCGCCTTCCTGAATCTGAACCAGGTTCGCCAGCCATTCCCGTGCCCGGTCGTGCTCGACGCCGCCGAAAGAATCGCCGCCCGACTTGTACTTCCAATGCGCCGCAATGCCGGATTCCGCGACGCGGTGCATCTGCTCGGAGCGGATCTGGACTTCGATCGGCACACCGTTGGGGCCGAAGAGCGTGGTGTGGAGGGATTGATAGCCGTTGGCGCGCGGAATCGCGATGTAGTCCTTGAACCGCCCCGGCATGGGTTTGTAAACGCTGTGCACCAATCCAAGCACCCGATAACAAGTGTCGGGATTGTCGACGATGATCCGAAAGCCGTACACATCGACCATCTCGTTCAACGAGATGTGCTTATTCTTCATCTTCCGATAAATACTGTACAAATGTTTCTCGCGGCCCTCGACGCCGCCGGTGATCTCGGCCTTCTTCACGGCACCCTTGAAAGTTTCGGCGATCTTTGCGACGAACTCCTTTTGGTTGCCGCGCGCGCGCTTCAGCTCGCGTTCGAGTACTTTGTAACGGTAGGGGTACAGCGCTCGAAATCCCAGGTCTTCCAGTTCCAGCTTGACCGCGTACAGACCCAGGCGCTCGGCGATGGGCGCGTAGATGTCCAGCGTCTCGCGCGCGCTGCGCCGGCGCTTGATCGGCGGCATGACGCCCAACGTGCGCATGTTGTGCATGCGATCCGCGAGTTTCACCATGATGACGCGTATATCGCGCACCATGGCCAGCAGCATTTTGCGAAAGCTCTCGGCCTGCGCTTCCTGGCGATTCTTGAATTGAATTTGGTCCAGTTTGCTGACGCCGTCCACCAGCTCGGCGACCACCTGGCCGAACATGGACGCGATCTCGGCCTTCGCAGTCGGCGTATCCTCGATCACATCATGCAGGATGGCGGCGACCAACGTGTCGGCGTCGAGGCGCAGGTCCGCCAAAATGTCGGCGACTGCGACGGGGTGCGTGATATACGGCTCCCCCGAGACGCGTTTCTGGCCATGATGTTTTTCCGCGCCGAATTCGTACGCCTCGCGGACCCGCTCGACTTGCGCGGGAGAGAGATAGGCTTCGAGCTTATCTAAGAGCTGACTGATCCCGGTGGAGCGTCTTCCACCAGGTAGGAAACCGAGTATGGAAGACGCATAGTCCATCGTTACTCAGGGATGGGTCGGTCAGTCACCCAACCCGAGCTGCGGCGCGCGGAATTCGGAGGGCATGTCGAGCTCGCTCGCCGGCTGTTGCACGGGTTCTTCGGGCTCTTCCAGCATCTCGAGAGTGATGTTTCCGGCGGCAATCTCGCGCAGCGCCACGACGGTCGGTTTGTCGTTTTCCCACTCGACGGTGGCTTCGGCGCCATTCGCCAATCGGCGGGCACGCTTCGCGGCCAGCAATACCAGGTTGAATAGGTTGGGTTCGTTCTGCAAACAGTCTTCGACGGTAATACGAGCCATGGCTTGAGTTCCAATAAAGGGATTGTAAGCATAGCAGAGTGGGCCATACCCGGGCCACTCAAGCGCGAGTCGGGCAAATACTCGGGCGGTTCCTCGGCCGTCGGCTGCGGACGCGATGGAAACTCCGGCCGCGCTAGGACTTCAGCAATCCGGCCGCAAAGCGCGCAACTTCGGGTCGGCTCGCGGCCAACTCGTCGCCCTGCTGGTGCACGATGGCGAGCAAATCGGCAACCGCGCGCTCGAATTGGTCATTCACCACGACGTAGTCGAATTCCGTCCAATGCGACAGATCTTGCGCCGCGTCCCGGAAACGCCGCTCGATCACCGCTTCGGAGTCGGTGCTCCGCGCTCGCAGGCGCTCCTCGAGCGCGCGGCGCGTCGGCGGCAGTATGAAGATGCTGCGCGCGGTGGGCAGGCGTGCTCGGACCTGCCGTGCGCCCTGCCAGTCGATTTCCAGCAGCAAAAGTTGACCGTCGCGCAATTCGGATTGCACCGCCCGCAAGCTGGTGCCGTAGGAATTGTCATATACGCGGGCATGCTCCAGAAATTCGCCGCGCGCGGCCATCTCCTCGAACCGGGCCCGGGTGACGAAATGATAGTCCCTGCCCTCGACTTCGTTCGGCCGCGGGGGGCGCGTGGTGTACGAAACCGAAAATCGCATACGCGGCTCGCGCTCCATGAGCGCCTTGACCAAGCTGGTCTTTCCGGCGCCGGACGGCGCGGCGATCACGTAGAGACGCCCAAGGCCGTTTGGCGGCGTGTCGCGGCCCGGCGGTTTGCCGCGAGGCGGTTCGCCGCCCGGCGGATCGCCGGCCCCCAGTTCGTGTTGCGGTCGCATGTCCAAGCCTACCTTCCACGGATTGGGGGGTCTACTCCAAGCGTCACATTTGACGCCTGCCGGCGGCACAACCAGGACTGTGACCCCAACACCGCTCCAGCTTCGCGGCAGCGACGCACCTCGTCGGCGCCGCCATGTCCCGGGGCTTGAAGGATCTCCTCGGCCAGTGCGGCTTGGTCAAGCGAAGTCTGCTTTCATCCATGTGGGCTGGAGCAGGGGGCCGATCAACTTACATATCGCCGATCCGCGCAAAGCGCGTCAAGGGTTGAATCTGATGGATTCGTTGCGAAAGGCAGTTCCTCTCGATTTCCCTCTTACCGGCCGGCATACTCGGTACTGCGTTGGGCTCAAAAACGGGGCGTCTTTGATGTCGTCGCATCTGGCTGCCAAACCCAAACATATCGGCATCGTGGCCTGCAGCGCCGAGGGCGCGGCGCTGTGCTTTCGCGAAATTGCTGCGTACTCGCAGAAATTCATGGGCGAGCACATGCATCCACAGGTGACTCTCAGCTGCATCGCCATGGGCGAGTGGATGCCGGCATTCAATCGGGGCGACCATGAGGGCGTCGGCGAATTCATGCTGCGCGAAACGGCGATCGTTGCGAAAGCCGGCGCCGAGCTTGCGATTTGTCCCGATAATTCCGCGCACCTCGCTTTCAAACATGTCGCGGCGCGCTCGCCCATTCCCTGGCTGCACATCGCCGAGGAAGTCGCGAAGGCCGCGGTGCGCGGCGGCTACCGGCATGCCGCGCTGCTCGGCACGCGTTTCACCATGCGCGGGCCGGTCTATCCGGAGATGTTCGAGAAGCACGCAGTTAAGATCAGCTCGCCCAACGAAGGCGACCAGAAGATCGTCGATGACATCATTTTCCAGGAGCTGGTCAATGGAATATTCAGCGAAGCATCCCGGCTTCGTTACAACGAAGTCATCGACCGCATGAGAGCGCTCGGCTGTGATTGCGTGATTCTCGGTTGCACGGAGATCCCGCTGCTGGTGCGGACGGACGATTGTCCGCTGCCGGCCTTGGACTCCACGCGATTGCTCGCCCGCGCGGCCGTCGATGCGGCGCTGCAATCTCGCTGACCGGGAGCAACCGGCGCAGCCGTGCGAAGTGCGCATGAAAGGGAGCCGCGGGAAGCTTTCGTCTCCCCCCGATCGTGATACCGACCATAAGTCGCCGTTATCGCCAAAATTGAGCGCTGCGCCCTTCCCAGAAGCGCAACTGGCGGTAAAGATGTCCGATATATGGTCAATGGGGTCACGAGATGCAACGAATATTTCTACCGTTCATGGTCTGTCTGACGCTCACCGCCTGCGGCCTTGGTGAGACTGCGGTTTCGGCCGCTGCCGGCAGTGCCTCGGAGGTCGCGCAGGCCAAGGAGGGATTGAGAATTGAGGAGCGCGTCAAGCAGCAGCTCGACGCAACGGCAACGCTCGAGGCACAGCGTCGACAGGCCGCTGAAGCCAGCTCGCAGTAACAGGTCGATTTGAGACCTTCCACGCTACGCACCGGTTGGTGGGGACTGGCAACGTGATCCGAAAGTACTACGGTCGTTCCATCGCCGCACTGCTGCTGATCCCGGTGGCGGCCATTTTGGCGGCCGGAATTTTCAACGCGATCGACCCGGAACTCGCGCGGGGTCACGACAACTACGCGCGCAATTTCGCGCTGCTCGAGCATTTGCGCATCGGAGTGTGGCTGGCGGGGCTGGTGCTGCTTTGCGCCCTGTGGCTTCTGGCCTGCGTCTGGCTGCTGCGCGCCAAGTCGCGGCGCGGCGCTTGGCTGTCGCTGGCGTTGCTCGGACCGCCGGGGTTTGCCGTGCTCACGGCGCTTTCAGACCGTTCCCCGCCGGCTCCCGCAGATGCGTACAGGCGACAGCTGGAGCGCCTGCCGCGACTGCTGCGCGTCCTTTACGAGGTGCTGCGCTTCGCGGCATTCGGCGTCGTGGCGCTGCAGCTCGTCGAGTGGTTCGATTCTGGCACGGCGATCCTCGAGGCCACCCGGCGCGGGATTGCGCTAGCATCGGTGCTTGCCGAGCGCGACGCCTCCTCGGGCATGTGGGCCTTCGGCGACTCGTTGCGGGCTGCCTGCCTGTTCGTGCTCCTCTACGCGCTCTGGCCCGCGGGCTGCAACGCGGTGGCACGGCTGATCCGACCTTTAAGTCGCGCGGTGCGACCTTAAAGATATAGTCTCACCGGCGCCAAACCAGGCGGACGACCGCGGACGCTACTCGATGTTCTGCACCTGTTCGATCGGACCGCGCCTAGCTTATTGATATAACGTACTTAATATAACGCGGCTCGTGCCCAGCTACGTATTCAGATACAAGTTGCCGACCGCCTGAGTGATGTCAGCGCCCTATCGGGCTGACTCCCCTGGACTGGCCCGCTTTAAGGTCGCAATTTGCACCTTAAAGGCCGGCTGCGGCGGCCAGCATCAATGCTGGTCTATGCGCTCTTTTGGAATGATTGCAGGATAGGCATTCGGCCGCTGTTGTCACACAAGTTGATCTCGTTGGCGAGTACCGCATTGGTGTCTGCGCCTAAATGCTTGTAGTAGAGCTTCGCAGCCGTCTGGTCACTAAATGCGACCTGTACCTGTGCCTGCCTGGAGCAGCTCGCGTCCGAATCGATCACGTGGATGCTGGCGCCGGATGTCTGAGATGACCGGCCGAGTTCGGCCAAGACCGGGCACTCATCGCCTTGAACCTGCCGTTCGCAGGAAGCGGTAATATTAGGCCGACGATTATGGAGCCCAGCCGGATAGCAAGGAGCGCACAAATGCCATCAGATAAATCAGTCCCGTCCCGGCTACGATTTCGTCGCCTATTAAATAGTTAGACGACCATGGGCGCGCAATGGTACTTCCGGGCCGTATCAAATTTGATGGAGGCGGCAAGCCTCGCAACAAGTGTGGTTCTCTTGGTGCTTCAGCTCTGCGCGTACCGTAGGCATCGGCATATAAGCTTCGCGCTTGTATCCGCGTCGACGATTTGCTCGTTACTCTATCTCGTCGCTTTGCAAATCATGGGATTGCTCACGTCCAAAGCGTTGCCCACTCCTATATGGTTATACGTTTGCTCTGTCGCTTCGCTTTTGCTTGCGCTTCTTCTCGCGGTTTGGGGCACGATATTGCTGTTCAAGTCGTATCGGCAACTCAGCGAAAGCACATCCAGTGGTGATAAAGGCTAATCGTCTAACAATCGGTTCGAGCGATCGCGGGGCAAAGGCTTCGCTGGGACAGGAGTGAGTCGATGATCTGGATGTTTGACGGCAACGCACTCCCGCGTCGCGCAACCTCATCGTTAGACGCATGCAAAGAGTAGCGACCGCAACATTCATTCTCTTTTCCACCTTAGCTTGTGCAAAGGAGCCATCCCTCTTGAACTCGATCTCGGGGCTTTGGCAGTTCGAGGAAAAGAATGTCTGGATTCAAATTGACGAAAAGGGCGCTGCATATCAATGTCGCATCGGTAGAGAAGGAACAGTTTTTTCCGGGAGCGGTATCTTCGTTTCTCCAAACTCAATTGATTGGGAAAATATTTGGGGCATCGACACAGTCACGCTGACGTCGGAAACGATGACACTTAAGGGCCGATTCGGCGAATTCAAACACCACCGTGCTTCAAGACCAATGAGTCCGGCTTGCTTGCCCATGCGGCAGCGGGGTGGAAAAGCGGCCTAACAATGGGATCGAGCGATTCATGGTTCTGATTCCTGAAAGCAGAAGCTGGTGACCGGCCTGAGAGGGTCGTGATGACCCGTTGACGGACACCGGCTAAATCGGCACTGTTAAATCTGGATGAGTGACGGGTTCCGAAAGGGAAATCGGTCTCTGCTCGGCCAAAAGCGGGCGCTGGCGATGCCGAAGTAATGGCCGCAAAGCGGCCATTCGCGGTTCTGCGGTAAACCAGCGTTAATGCCCAAGGAACCCCGGAGGGCGCAAGGAGAGATTACGGATGTCTTTACACGTATTCAACACTGTTACACGACGATCCGTCGTCTAATTTATTGTTAGGCACCTAGCGGCATGCTGGTAGAGTTTGCCCTATTCGATCAGGACACGCTCCTTGAGCGCAGCACCATTCGCGTTTCAGCGGAAGCTCATTGCGCGCACCTAGACTTGTTTCATGTGGCTCATCAGCTGTCCGGTGATGCTGCGAAGATTGTTCACTCCAGCTTTGCGCCGAGTATTGGGCTAAAGACCGTGAACCTTGACGTGCCCGTTCATCAGTCCGCAGATTGGGAGTCAATTGAGCTTGCCAAGTACACCTTTGCATTTCGGTGCTCCCCTGATGTCTAACAATCAGTTGGAGCGATCGCTGGCCACGGTTTCGGTGAGACAAGGAGAGGTTCGATGATCGAGATAAATCAGCTTTGTTTGTCATCGGCGCAACCCCGCGTCGCTCAGTCTCATCGTTAGGCGGCAGGATGGCTGTCGCGATAAAGTCGAAATTTCTCCTCCTATTCGAGCGTGACAAAGGCCGTTGCGTCTATTGCGGTATGGATCTTAAAGCTGACTACGACAGGTTCATGATGGCCACCGAAGACCACTTGGTCCCCGCGCAGGATGGAAAAAAGAACCGCAGTCTCGCAAATCTTATTTTGAGCTGCATGGTCTGCAACCGCCTCAAAGCCAACTTCATTCCCGGTGGAATTGACGTAGAGAAAGATAGGCGCAGCTACATTGCCGCGGTTCGTGAATATATTTACAAGTGCCGCAGCGAGCGTATTAAGGAGTTCATGCAAGTCACTCATCCCGATCAATCGGAGTATCAATAGCTGACGCCTAACAATCGGTTCGAGCGAATCGCGGTTCTGATACCTAAAAGGGGACGTTGGCGTCCGGCCGCAACGAGTCGAATGCGGGAAGTAAGGAATTGTTGATGGACAAACCACCATCCACGAGCAAGATATGACCCCGGATGAATGGCCATTCGCGGATTCCACTAACACCGTGACCATCACTACTCGCCAAGTCCTGCGCGATGGGCACCCCGTATTATTCGTAAGTCACGACTCCTGAGAGCGGTCAGTTAATTTGATGGACTGATTTTCACGATCGGTGATGGGCCATCGACGATCGTGACCGCGGCGTTGGCGCCGCGGTCATTTCCG
>Ga0307516_10000059_pt1 | contig 120907 bp, 177 predicted proteins | sample 19_EM_MG_FD_203310 | JGI IMG/M metagenome (GOLD analysis project Ga0307516, IMG submission 203310) | Populus trichocarpa ectomycorrhiza microbial communities from riparian zone in the Pacific Northwest, United States - 19_EM | ecosystem: Host-associated > Plants > Roots > Unclassified... | reverse complement strand
GGCCGTCCCGTACCCGTTTGTCCTCAAGAATCTGACGGTACGGTTACGGGTCCGGCTGTTCCGTAACCGTACCCCACCCGTACCTATACGGCCGTACACCGTATACGGTACGGCGTACAGCCCTACTAGGTAAGGTAGTCACACTCTTCCATAGTCCACTTTCAACAGGTTGCACATCTTAAATGTTGTCTCATTGGAATTTTCACCATTGACTGCAATTGCGTGAAGCCCAGCCCTCTCCAACTCTTGCTGGTTTTGCTCGCCGAGAAGATTCAAGGGGGTAACTATAAATGACATCTTACTCTCGTCCTCTTCGAGAGCCATGAGAAGCGGTATCCAAAATGACAATGTCTTCCCAGCCCCTGTTGGTGCAATTCCTACCATGTCTTTTCCGTCAAAGAGTGCCAGTGCAATCTGAACCTGGAACCAGCAAGTGTGCTTCTGGAATTTCTTTTCCACCAATCTCCTGATCCTCGTGATGTCCCATTTAGAACTGGGGTTGGTGTTGCCAATTGGGGGATCATGACTGGACGGCATTACAATGCATCACAACGTGATGACGAGAAGCAGTCTAAGAAAGGTATTCTCTTGACACAGATAGTACCTGCTCAGGTAATCTTTTCATATTCCTTAGCCAAACATATCAATTAAACCCTATAATGGGTTTCAACCCGAGTTGGGGCGACGCCTCGCTTGATGTCCGTGATGATTGGATTCAACATTTTGCCAGCCCCTCTACAGCGTGTTGCCCTTCGTTTTGTTTGTACCATCAACCAAACAAGATGAGATAAGATAAGATATAAGATAAAACATTTTCTAGGGCTTCACGCTGTACGAGGGGATGGTATTAGGAGCCTGCCCCAAAAAGGGCATAATTCGTGCTCACTTTTCAACTCCGCCCGGAACCTCTTGATTCCCTGTTATTTCGTGCAACGTTTACTTACTGTAGCTCAAGGAGAGGGGGGAAAGAGGTGAAAGATGTGCACGCAAAAGCCCGAAGTGATACCTATCTTCTGGGAAAGAAGATGGGAAGATGAAGGAGGAAGGGGAGCGGGGTCCGTCAACATAGCCACGCGAAGTGGACGCGGTGGAGGAGCGCCTTTCTTTATATTATCAGGAAGTCACCGCATCTAACCACAGTATTAGTATAGTACTGACATTGCGGCGTCAACATAACATATCTACCCGTAATGTTCACATTACGATGTAGTGCCCCAGCCCTAATCGTACCCCTTCCCACTGCGTTGTTTTGCCCGCTTCGTTTTTTTGTGATGTTTTGAACCAATTATCCCCCCCACAGCCCCGCTCTCGAGCAGCGTCCCATCATTCGCGACGGTGTTCTGATGTGGGTAAATCGTTGCCCGAGAATACGTCTCTCCATGTCGAACAGACCCCTGTATGAAAGGCCGCGAAGACACCGGTGTGTTGTTCCCAAAGAAATCTTTGTCGATCGCTCGGGATTTCGAACCTACCAGGCCATCTTTTCCTGACGGGGGTTGCGCTCCATTTAAATGAACGAAGGTGTCTGCACTAGCTGTGACACGTGTTACAGGTGCTCGCTTCTTCCCCGCAACCCGACGCAGAGAAATTTCATGGGTCTGCTGGTTGAATGCAACGTCCGAGATGGCCGGGGGCGGGTGGCAGAAAAGAAGCTTGCCATTGACATAGTCTTTCAGCACATATCTTGCCGAACGCGATTCGTCGGGATTCCCTTGACCTGAACGCATATAACCCCTAGCAACTTTCCTGACGTCAATCAATGCAGGCCATCAATTTGGACATTAGCCACCTACTTGCATGTGCAATGAGGAAGCTTTCCGCAGTGACCCTTCCAGTTCCACCCTCTTCAACTCCAGCGACCGTTATGGAAACTCCATATGTAGCTTCAAGGACCTCTCGCGGTATCCTTTTAACCACTAATGACATCGGCCCCGTGTACTCCCTAAGCTGGTCAATAGGCAGAACTCCATCGCAGACAAGTTCCGCTTTTGTTGTAGCAAACTGAGGGAATACAAGCCCAGGACAGTCGCAGAGGACAAGAGAATCAGATAGATGGATCGTTTGAAAGTGTTTCGTCTTCCCAGGCGTAGAAGAGACGCTGACTTTCTTTTCGCCAAGCAGCGCATTTATGGTGCTGGATTTGCCTACATTGGGATATCCGACCAGGCCGACAACGAGTTTTTCGGGAGTAGCCTGGGGATCACTGGGTACTGAATGAAGATGTTTGTTAGCGCGTGCATCGAAATCGAGGGTTAATAATACCAGGGAGATCTGGAGCCATTTCTAAAAACCAAGTTTCTAGTTCTGCGGTTGAAAGAATCCTTGTTCTGGCATCACCCATCCCATCTGATATATTCTCTTCAGCAGATAGATACTCCACATCTGGCAGAGATTCCGAAGAATAATCGGACGCGACCTCCTCATTTTCATCGTCGGATTCATTGGCACCCTGTTGATCACGACGGTTGAAATCCCCTGGGGGATTCACCCCATGTTGAGCAGGGGCAAGCTGTTGCGCGGCAATTCCCTCTCCCTCGGGACGTTGTAAAACGGCCGCATTGGCAGCCGAGAAAAAAGCATAAAGGATCCCTTGTGAATCAAAATAATCAGCCCATAGCGATCTGTATAAGAAGGATATCGTTCAAACGAAATCAAGCTGGAGTGATCCAAACTCACCGCTGTGTCTTCGTGAGAAGGTCGGCCTTGTTTATTAGTAGAAGATTCTTTCTTCTACACTTCCCAGCGCCATCTTCACTGTCGGTCCCCTCAACATCAAGAACATAGGCTTCTAAATCTTCACAGCGGAACCTTAAAGGGTTTCTCGCGTCCACGATCTGGACTACCAGATGAGAGCGCTCCAAAACACGCCACAGCTGACGCCAAACTTCCAGATTTCGCTCAAATGGAGTTAAAACAAGTTTTTCTCCTTCTTGAAGCCTAGATCTCATTGTGAGATAGCACATATTATGGGATATGATGGACGCACTCTGCAAGTCCTCGACGCCAGTCCAAAAAAGCAGCCTTCTCCTGCTTGTCGAGTTCTGAAGTTGTCATAGACTTGTTCCACGAAGGTCGTCTTGGCACTCGTAATCTTTTCCGGTGCTCATCATGTTTTCTTAATGTCCGCTTCTCCTCTTGCTCACTAAGAAGGTAGGGATTTTGAGAAGTGGTGGTTTGCTGTATGATCTTAACATTCCGTCGTTCTACAAGGCACGAAACGGTTGACGATAAGATACAGATACAAGGAGAAGATGAGCTTACCAGCTGTAAACTCTGTTCCTGCCAATTGAGCGGTACTGAAAAATTCATCAAGATCCTTTTCTTGAGTTACAGACTTCAGGCGATTGGCTGCATCTAGATCTGAGATGTACTGCGTCGGTTGTGAGTTCTGTGAAGGACAAGACACTTTGTGTCGTTCTTACCAAGCCGGATTCTTGTTGTCTGCGAGCATCTTTGACCTTCCTATTGATGATCGCACGGCCAAGGCCAGTGGGATTAGAGTCTTTTGTTTTTGGAGCCTGGTGGGTGTATGAGAACCACGCTACCCTCGAGGATAAGATTAATGGCCCACCATGTCCTGCTCAAGAGATATTTTGTCATCTCGAATCTACTCCATCTGTCACGTGCGCAGACACACCAATGCGACTGGCGTCATTGTACAGGACTTATGTTCGCCAAATCAGTCGACTACCACTTCCCTACCTACGGTGAGCGCCTTGATCCGCGCCATGCTTTCTACTGACACCACCCCCAGACATTTTTTCCGAATAAAGGCTGCGCAAGACGTTCGGTCGATTTGGCACACCCAAAGTCTGATTTCTTGCAGACTCAAACGTATATCCAAGGTTCGATACTCGCGATGTGCTACTCTTGGTGCGAAAACTAAAGTTTTGTAGGACATTCGCAAGCTTGAGGCGGCCAATAGAGGAGAGTCCAAGGCATTTGCAAACATTTTGGATCTTGCATATGGTCGAAGAGGGAGGTTGAAATGGGAGATAATGGAGGTTCGCCCTTCGTTTCTCACTTGAACTCCACGCATTCAAGTTCTATAAGCCACTCGTGTCGGATTCCAAGACCCCGACCCTTGCCAGAATCATACCCACAGCTGAGAAATCTCATCCCCCAGTGTACGCTCCAGAACTGAAAGCGCTCTTAACTTCAAGCCTCTCTCGCAGATCTAAACCCTTGTCCCTCGAACATTTGTCGTTTCCGCCTACCCTTCCTATTCAAGCAGACCCTCTTTCTCAAGATGCAAGACTTTTGGGGCCGTTCAGCAAAAGACGTGAAGTCAACATCCGGTGGCGTTATTTCACAACGGAATGGAAAAAGGTTCATGCCCCCTTGCAAATCACCGTAAAACATCGCGAGGGGGTGGACAACGGTACCACCAATGCCGAACTCCTTGATGTTGGTGTAAGGGGACTCGGCTTGCAGGCTCAAGGAATCCATGAAGACCTCGAGGCACTCGTAGGTCCTCCGGAGATGCCCACAAACCTAACCCGAAAGGAATCGCGTGGAGCGATTAAAGTCTCTACCGAAAAACCACCGAGACACCCTTCGCGCTGGCTACGACGTCGTTATCAAGAACTCTTGGGACGTATTCCTATCCTCAGTTTGGTCAGGCATCCCAATGACTCTTCCCAAGGGAAGTATTCTGTCTCCCTATCACAAAACGCTCTCGCCCCTTTCCTCCGTACCTCTTCTCGACGACTCATCGAGCTAAGTACCTTGGATGATCGAGAATGGCTTGCATTAGGCATTCGACAGAAGTCTCCGGGAAGGGTGCAAAGTTGAAATGAGTAAATTAGTAGACGATTATCGAGCATCCGAACTTTCGAGCTCAAGTCCATGAAGGTCTATCACATACATACTATAATTACGATCAACAGTCTTTGGAACACCAGCTTCTTGTTCCTCTGGATTGACACCACACTGAAATTTGAGCATCGTCTGATATTCATCAAATGTGAAAGATGATCCTGGTCCGTTGCGTATCCCGTTAAGCATATCCTATCAGAGTCTTCACTGCCAAAGTCTGAAGTTGAGCTGGGTGACACACACCTGAGGTGGTTCAAAAAAGAGTGAGTAGTAGCGTTTCACTCGATCAAATTCCGTCTGTTGGGTGTCATTGGTAAGCGCTTTGACGGTCTGCTGTAGGGCCACTAGGTTGCGCAAAATTTTGCGGATGCCGAAAGCGGTTGGCAAACATAAGTATCGCGCATTCGAGATTGCCATATGCTCCATTAAATGTCCCAGACCCATGAAAACGAATCTGATCTCTGAGCATTGAGAGACAATGGTAGCGTAAGTAACTCACTGTCGTTCCTTTTCCGGCAAGCTCGATGAGATCATGTCATCACATTTCATGAGTTCCACATTGAGATCAACAATTTCCGTGTCAGGTTCACCAGAGTCGAAATCCAGGGAATAATCCCCCTGCCAAATTTGTTGAGAATGTCAGTGTTATGTGCTAGGCACCTTACCTGAGCCATCGCGCAGTGTATGTAGAAGATGGTCCGACAACGAACATCGATACGTATACTGTTGAGGATCATGTAAGAAAGTTGTTCATATGTTTCGAGGAGAGCCTGGAAACGGCTGCATTCGTAACGCTTTCATCAATATAGCTTCTAGCTGGGGTTATGAAATGTGCTGACAGAGACATCTCCTGGGAGAGCGGAAGCTTCCGGTCCTCGGGAACCGAAGTGGGTTTTTGGGCGGTATGGGGGGTTCCATCGGGTGAGAGATCAGGGTTTGGGGTGATAACCGAGACCGCATCGTCCGGCCTGGATTTTAGAGCAGTCAACTCCGTGGCAAACCAGGTCTAGGGGTGTATTAATTACATGGGAGCGAACCGCCTTAGAGGGACTCACAACACTGTGATAAAGACTTGCTAGAGAGGCAACCTGGCGAAGGGAAGGAATGAGATCCGCCTTGGTTACGATATGCCGGCCCAGAAGTTCTAATTCGAGATTTGTCTCTTGCCGGCAGAGCTGTTGCTGTTTGGCCCTGTCGATGTCCTGGGCAAAAGGTCAAATCGGTTCAAACCTTCAAGATCAGGGGACTTACCAATGCAACTAATAGCTCTGATATACAAGTGTTGAGCTCTGACCGTTGTGACCATTGCGCCGCGAGACATAGGGTTGGCCCTAGGTTAGCATTTGTTGTGTCGTGATTGCTCACGAGGTCCTGGAATCTATCACTACATCGTTGATAGAACTGTATGATGACTCCTAATATTAATCTTGCATAATTTTCTTGGTGGAAAGGACTGGTGCGGAGCATGGCACACAAAGAATTGATCAGAGCTAGAAGTTGTGTGCCTGCCTAGCAAAAGTTGCTTTGTTTGAAGAAAACGAGAGCACGAAGAAGAGGATAGAGCAGTACCTTTATTAAGGGCTTAGGTGACAATAAAGTCGACAAAGGGTCAGGTTGGAATGCCTCCGGCCCTAGTACGAAAATAAGGGGGCGACAGCTTGAGGCAACCGCAACATACCCGTCACAGCTTGATGAAACAGGTCGGAAATCTTTTCCTCCAACTGTGGCAAGTATACCTTCGAAATGAATTCGTCTAGAATGGAGCTCGATGTCCCATCGGTTTCCACGCCGGGCGGTAGGACCTGCGCGATCCGACTGAAAAACGCTAGAGTCGGCTGAAAGAGGACGCTGACGTGGAATGCATCAGGTCGAGTAAGGAGTCGGTGATGTTGATCTACGCCCAACAAACGATCATCAACTCCGACGCTAGTTAGGGTAGATTGTGCAGAGTCTCCGGAGGACCCTGGGACAAGTCCTGGCATAGTATCGTTGAGAATTCGTGTGACCCCGTCCTCGTGTGGTTTGAGAACCTTATTCGTAATCTTCATGTCGGTGTCAGCAAAGCGGAAGACCGCCTGAAAAGCGTTCGTCAGGAAGCACAAGATCACTAAGAGAATCCAGAATCCAGACTTTGCTTTTGTCTCGGGTGAATTTGCCCTCACGGAGGATCTCGTTGATAGAAGAGATCGGATTTCTGCCAGCACCAGCACCTTGATCCTCATCGATTAAATAGTCACGTATCAAGGTCCGCACCTAGATTGCACTCAAAACCAGAGAAGCCAGAGAAAGATCCGGGGCTGACCTCCATCTGCACAGGGAACCATGCTTCGGCAAGAGGAAAGAGGGAGCCTGGTTTAGCTCCCGAAGAGTCCTTGAAATCCCGTCTCTGATCATATGATGGGCCGTCTGACACAAGTCCCTGAACATGAGGACTCACCGAGCCTACGCGATTAGCAACTTCGTAGATGACTCTCAGGCCTTGCGCAAAAGCATCCAATTTTGAATAAAGAGTCCAGAATAAGTCTTTCACGATTTCATGGTCGATCTTTTTGCCAGACGATTCTAGAGCACCAAGTCTCAGACGGGATGCCTTCATGAAGACACCTTTTGTAGAACTAGCCCTGTCTATGGATGAGTCTTCCGAAGTGAAAATATAAACACCCTCGGATTTTCCGTTGAATGCAAGCATCGATGAATCGCCCTTGCGCCGGTATTCTGCTCGCTCTTCGGCTTCTGCGATAGTTGATTCCACAAGAGAGAATATTTCACTCGGCAACCTTTGCGCAACGCTATCGAGCACATTCCCAAGTTTTCCTAAAACGGCCAGTGACTCAATGAGTGATTCGATGTACGCAAAGGAGTCGGCTTCAGGGTTGGTTTGGGCAGGATTCGATATTGGAGCTGTTGCAGAGCTTGTCGGCGTCTCGTTATTGCGTATGCTAAGGTCACTCAGATCAATGGGAGACTCGTTGGGTTTCGTCGACAGGTCGTTGATAAAGCGTTCCTGTCGAGTGGAATAGAATGAGGGGGAACATGGGGAGGCTCCAGACGATATGAAGGGCTTTGACCCACTGTCTTCTTCGAACTCTACTGTCGGGACTGAATGAAGTCAATGTTTGTAGAAGTCTCGAGAGATGGGATGGGACGAGTCAGCTCACACGTCTGCTGGCCAGGCACGTATGGTGACCATCTATTATCACACCAGAAAGATCTGAGGTACAAGTGGTTATGAAGTTCATCGACAAGGATATCCCGCAAGGCCTACAAGCTATTAGTTAAATTAATTTGGATTTCACAACGAAGATGAACCGTTTCTTGTCCATTCAGGTAACTCCGTAAATCGGCCACGGCACCGATTTCCAGCATGTCCGGCTTGTTTATGACTTTCAAGCTGCGCATTAGAAGTACAGCAGCCTGCAGCAATCGTTTCTCAGATATAAGGGTTTCTAACAGATCAGGCATGGTCCTCAGATGTTCACTGAGAAAAGACATCAGTATGTTGAACGTGGCGAGCAAATTCGCTGAGTTATACATCTCATCCAAAATGCGTATCATCTCATCTAGTGTTTGTCCTCTCGACCAGAGTTGAACCAGGTCAGCACGCTTGTTTCCTAAAAGATCCTTGGATTCAAGAACAGCCGTTCGTGCTGCTTGGATCTGCGACTGAGTTTCCGTAAGACGGTTAATAAGCGTAGCTCGATGAGGCAAGGAGGCGGCAAATGCTTGATAATGTTCTGAGAGAAAGTCTGAGTGTTGAGTGAGAGAGTACAAAAGTTGCTACACGCACTGTCAACGGACCCTTTCAATGCCCTCCCGAGTATATCTTTGGTTCTCCTAAATGATTCCATATCCTTTCCCCGGTCAGAATCTCCCAGAAGTAGGAGGGCCAAATCCACGTTGTTGAACTACCAGATTTCCGTGTGATTACCTGGTAAGAATAGGGAAGCGTTGCTCGTACGTCTGGGTCAAGAATAAACTCCCATCCGTCCTTGACTTGATCCAACACGGCTTAGATGAATGTAACATCAGATTTGCCGGTCAGCAGGATATGGAGGTCGTACCATCGACGTCACCAGCGGGAGCGCTCCCTTTGATCCGCCGGCCTGGTACGCGGTCACGAATTCGCTGTTGTCTGACTTTTTCAGCCTCCATCTCGCTTTGGCGATCCATATGGTAGTCTGTGCTATCGCTGGCGTCCGTCATCGCACGTCGTCGGGCACCCGCGGATTTGAATGCAGAAAGTGCGGAATTCAGCGATGCGGGAGTAGGTTGCTCACCGTCATCAGAAACAGGACTGTTAAGGCGTCGCGGCCTGGGTCGGGAGGGTGTGTTCGGGTTGCTAGATGGAAGGCCCCGCGGTCGTTGTAGCGAGGCAACCGAACGAGTGGTGCTGACGCTGTCTCTGTGCGAGGTTGATTCTGAAGGATCGTAGTCCGAGGCACGGTTTCTGAGCTCAGAGCGTTGTGGACGTGATGGTCCACTTGGCTGGGCGTTCTGGGAAGTTATGTAGCCATTGCCGGTCGCTGTAGACAGGTCCGGACGTGATATTTGGAAAGGCCTAGCGCCGGAAGGACTGGAGGGGGAGAAGGGCGAGGGCGAGGGGCTTGTGGCAACAGCGGCGTGAGAGGGTGACTGACGATGGGTCGGGAACGGCGGTGCACGAGACATGGTCGTGTCAGCGACTCGGCGTGTACAACAAAATTACGATCTTGCACGAGACGTCACACCGGTCACGCCTCAGCATGTCGCGTTCATCCCCTGGCATGGGCGACGGTGCGCCAGCGTCCCACCCAGCCTTACTTTTCACTCCAGAGCCCTCTATGGCGACTACTAGCGCTCTCTCTTCATTGTCCGACTCGTTGCAGCTCTCGGTGGCTCCTGCCCATCCTCCGAGAAAACAGCCTTTTTTCATTTCACCTCCCGTTATCTCTGAAGCTCAGAAAAAACTATACAAGATGGCTCGGGCAACCTCTCTTCACTCAAAATACGCGACCAACGTTGATGAAATTATTGGCGAAGATCGCCAAAACGACGTGTTGTACTATTTTGCGCGTTATAAAGGTGGAATCGCGCATAAGGTGCGTCACCAGAACCATGCCCCATCTGTTTTCTTACACGGTTTTCGCTCTAGTTTGCTTCGATACCATTCCTCAAAAATTATCCAAATCTCGTCAAAGATTACAGTACGTCATGTATCCATGAATTTCCATTCGCTTATCATCGACATGCCATTTAGAACGCAAGAAGGCTGCACGAACGTTGGCTCCTTTCGATCCTTCCGCACAATATGTCCACCCATTGTCCCGCGTACGGTTGACGCCTGATCTCAGCAAAAATCGTGCTGCGGTTTCCAGGCCTCGTACCGAGTCCACCGTGGTCTCTGATTTTCAGGAAGAAGATGGTAGTGATATAGACATGGACAATTACGAACCAGATGATGTTTCGTCTCGTCGAATAACCACGCGATCAAGGGGAAAGAAATCACTTCCTTTTAGTCCAAGGAAGACCCGAGCCCGGCGTGTTTATGTGATTGATTCTGACCAGGAGTTTGAAGAGGAAGAAGACCACCTTTCCCGACACCCTGCTCGCCGCTCAGCTCGTGTCAAGAAGGGAGTCAAAGTGAATCTTTACACTGAAACTCACACCGACGACGAGCCAAGTGATGAAGACAGTGACGACTATAGCCTTCGCCGGCCTAAAAGCAAAGGAGGAAAATCCAAGAATTCTATTCGTGGCAAAGCTTCCCGACCTGCATATGGTCATATTCGCGATGTTACGGAGCTGGACTATGATTTTTCTTCGAGTGATGAAGATGCACCTCTCCGGAGCCATCGTCACATCTGTGAAAAATGCCAAAAAGGTCCGGCACATCAACTTCTTTCTGACTTCTCAAAAATTGGCAAAAGCAAAGCCGGAAGAAGAAAAAAGACACCCGTTGACGAATTCGACGAATTCGAGGATGAAGGCGAACGGCTGGCTGCACTTGGTGGCTGGGTTAGATGGTATGCAGTAACCATTGTTTAGGCGTGTGTTTTAACCCGTGATTTATAGTCTTCGATGTCCTGTTGTATGCCACTGGCATTGTCTGGCAACTACCCAGCGGGATGAAATATTGAAGGCAGCCAACTCCAAAGACCGAGCTGAGTGGGAACGCTCGAGAAATGTTAGTGAGGACGCCTCTCCAACCCCGGAATTCAAGAAACGACCCAACCTCAAGACGAATGAGACAACCGAATTCATCTGTAGTGAGCGCCCTCCGTGTTTTAAAACCGCGTTAATTAGATTTCCTCACGCTCTTAAATCTAGATGCATGTATAAAGGGAGGGTTCTGTATGGGTTGCATGGAGCCTGTCCTGGTACCTGACAATGAAGCCCGGAAGGACCAGACCTTGTCCATGCCTGACGAGGGCACGTCGATGGGTAACCAGATACCTACTGACGTGATAGACGAAGCTGGGCATCGCGAGCTTCTTTTTCGATGTTTGACATGCAAGCGGGTAGCCCACTGGAAACACCTTCCTCGACCGTCACACTTGGCTCCTGATGATACCTTGGCCGAGACGGCTGAGTTCTATACCAAGAATTGGCTTTGCGCTGATTGTTCCTCATACCATTACGGCCTCGATAAAATCATCGCCTGGCGCCCGTACCCATCGAATGCTGTTGAGCATGCAGGCTCTGGGGACGGACCTCCTAACTACAAACATTCTCTCCCTCGAGAATATCTTGTAAAATGGTTGGACAGGAGTTTTCTGCGTGTGCAATGGGTGCCTCATATGTGGCTTCTCTCAACTCATCCGGGGAAATTAAAGCACTTTTTGACCTGTGGGTCTAAAGTGGAACTTTTGAAGGATCAGGATCAGGAAATTTTGAGCAATGGAAAGGTATCGTCGAGTTTTGAAATTGGTGACACATCAAGGGCATCCTCTGTCAAGGCAGGAAGTAATACTCCTCCTTCAATTCATGACGCAGTCCCAGACGCAGAACGAAGAATACCCCCTGCTTGGAAAACAATCGATCGGATCCTTGATCTTTATCTATGGCACCCAGGACGGCATCCAAAGAACGTAAAGCAGAAAGAAAAACGGGCCGTAATTGACAGTGAAGGGGATAATTCCGACCGAGCAGAGGAAGATTTATTTGACAATGAACGTGGTCTGGCCTTCGATCATGGCGAACAACCCAGTAACGAGTCAATGGCTAATATCTCCCAATGGGAAGCGAAGACAAAGCGCTCATTCACCGTGCAAGACATAGAACAGGTGGCTTGGGCTTTCATCAAGTGGGGCGATCTCGGATATGATGATAGTAAGTCTCTAGTCCCATCAACACCCTCCCATTAATCTTCTATATCTTCAGCCACATGGGATTCCCCTCCTCGAGGCTCAGATGGCACTTATCCTTCCTTCGAGCGCGCTCTTCAACGGTTTATCGAGTCTCGCGAAGTTGTTGTGCCTAAACATTCTGCCGCCTACTGCACGAAGTTCGATAACCGAGCGAAAGACGAGTATAGGGTTCGACACGCTCTGGAGGATGCTGTTGGCCTAGACCTCGGTCAAGATCCTCAGCTCAAGCTGATGCCGTTCCAGGTAGGCTCTTCCAATACTTACGCTGCCCCTATCAAGATACTATCGTGGCATAGGTCGATGGCTTCAATTGGTTATGCAACAACTGGTGGACTCATCAGAATTGTATACTCGCAGACGAGATGGGACTGGTATGTGATCACACATAAACTTGTGCACCATCATAATTCCGTTCTCGTCACCACTACAGGGCAAGACAGTGCAAGTAGCAACTTTTTTGGGTAAAGTCATAACGGACTTTACAGCGTTCCCAGCGCTTGTGGTAGTTCCCAATTCGACGATCACCAACTGGGTCAGAGAGTTTGAACGATGGGCACCTAAACTAAGGGTGGTGCCCTTCTATGGCGAAGCCAAGGCTCGAGAAATAATCAAGAAGTTTGAGTTGCATCATGACATAAAACGATCGGGTGAGACGGGAGCCAAATACCACGTCCTGGTCACGACCTACGAAACGCTGTTGAATCCGAAGGAATTCACACCCGTCTTCAGAAATCAACCCCGTTGGGAGGTTAGATGCCGTACATGATTTTCTTCTATCTTCTGACTTGCTTTTGGCACCCCAGGTCCTTGTCATTGATGAGGGACAACGATGTGACTATTTTGCTTCGGTTTTAATAACCTCTGCTCATCCAACCATCTTGAAGTGAAAAATGATAACAGTCTCCTCTTCAAAAGATTGAATGAGCTGAACAGCGTACATCGTGTGATCATGACTGGCGTCAGTGGTTCCATCTGTCTCGCGTCCTTTACTCATAAATGCTCCCCAGACGCCGCTGAACAATAACTTACGCGAGCTCTTCAACCTCATGAATTTCCTTGATCCTAACGAATGGAATGATCTTGAAAACCTCGAGAAAGAACACGAAGAACTTACGGAAGACCTTGTTAAACAACTGCACAATCGATTACGGCCGTACTTCTTGCGTCGAATTAAGAGCGAAGTCCTTCAATTACCCCCAAAGGTGTGGCTTATTGGTTCTCGTGAAACTGTGTTTCTTGATAAGTCGCCTTTCATTAGAACGAGGTCATCGTCCCAGTTTCTATGGCGCCACTCCAGAAAGAAGTCTACCGATCCATCTTGAGTAAGTCTTTCGTTGTGTTTACTCCTGATCCTAAATGGATGTTAAACATCCTCTAGGTCATAACCTGGAACTTCTGAATGGTTTGACTCGACCCTCGACGTCCAAAGTCAATGGATCTGGGACGAAAGGACGCTTGAACAATGTGCTCATGCACTTACGCAAGTAAGACACCCCGCAGCTTTTCGGGATCCTGTCCACTAAGTTCCATGTTGTTTAGATGTTTGCAACATCCATATCTATACGCTGAGGACATCGAACCACGGGGATTACCTCCACAGGAGATACATGAGAAATTGATAGATGGCAGTGCTAAATTACGGCTTCTTAAGTCTCTACTTCCTAAACTCAAAGATCGGGGGCATCGAGTGCTCCTCTTTAGTCAAGTAAGTCTGTATCCTAATTTCTTTCGTGATATTCTCAGCACCAATTCAAGTTTACAATTGCTCTTAATGTAATCGAGGACTTCTTGGCGGGCGAAGGATTCAAGTATCTTCGCCTGGTATGTATTTTTGAGGAATCAATGTTCTTGGCCTGAAGTTGTTGGCAGGATGGCAATACCAAAGGTACTGACCGACAGAAGGGGATGGATGAATTCAACAAAGCTGGGTCGGATATTTTTATTTATCTCTTGACTACCCGTGCGGGAGTACGTCTTTTGCCATTTCCTTGTAACGTCATTCTCCAACCTCCTGCAGGGCGTGGGCATCAATCTCTTCGTATGTTGTCATCGTCATCACCTTACGCGGCAAGCTAATGAAGTCGTATATCAGAGCGCAGACACCGTCATCATATATGATCCTGATTTCAACCCGCATCAGGTCCGTTTTATCTTGCTCCCTTGTTGCGCCATTTTTAATTGCTCGTTGCAGGACTTACAAGTAAGTCATTATACTAGATGCGAATGTATCTTGACATACGGCAAGGCCATAGCCAGAGCGTACAGATATGGACAACAAAAAACCTGCCTTGTTTTCAAGTTGATGGTCAAAGATTCAGCGGAAGGCATGTTTGTCGACACGCTATATTTCTGCCTGTTAATATATCCCAGAGCGGATTATACAGGTCGGGAAGAAAAAGCTGGTATTGGACCATCTCATCGTCCAGAAAATGGATGAAGAAGATGAAGCAGGGGAAGATGTCCAATCGATCCTCACCTACGGTGCGCAAGCACTTTTTGACGGGGACCAGGAATCCAGGGACATCATATGTGAGCATTTACACTCTGAGTCGGTGCTTCGACGGTTGACACTGCATGAATACCTTTCGCCAAGACACGGATCAAGACATAGAAAAGCTCATTGAGAAAACAGAAAAGGAAGGAGAGCAAGACGAACAGGTCAAAGACGGACTCTCATTCTCCTTCGCGAAGATTTGGGCTGCAAACATGGATTCATTGGAAGAAGTTCAAGACGTTGACCAGGGCGATTCTTGGGCGCAAACGCTACAAAAGATCACATCCGAAAGGGACAAACTGAAAAGCCAGGAAGTGGTGCAGTCAGGACGCGGTGTTCGACGTCGAGCTGCGGCTTTCGCCAAAGTGGGTATTTCGTGCTGCTCGGTTGGTCGTTGCGGCGACTGACCTCCTGGGAAGCCAGGGGCATATCGCGATGAACCTTTCAAAGATACGCCGAAACGGGATAAATCGAAATCGGATGGATCGGCTTACTTCGGTTCAGAACACGAGGAAAGTAGTGATAATGACAGCGATGCCCGACATAGTTCACCTAAGGACGCGACGTTTGAACCCCCGACCGCTAGCAAGAAGGCAAAAATTCCTGCTAGCCATGGCGCAAAGGGAGACCAACCAAGACCCTTGTCCCCTGTGGTTAACGCAAGTCGTGACGTACAATATTGTGGTCTTTGCGCAAGAATGCATGGAGAGGGACCTGGAGAGTGTGTTATGACCGATCGATCGGAAAACCTTGCTGAGTTCCGCGAGATGCTACTACTTCACGCTGACGATGAACCTTGGGAGCAAAGGGCGAGTCCTTTCTGATTAGTCCTATATCTCTATTTTCTCACTGCTACCTCCAGATTGCTGCGATTGAATCAATAGATCGAACTTTGCATCGTCGTGGACATCTGTCAATCATTGCTGGACAGCCTCTTCATCCCCTGCGCAGGTTACAAAGCCCTATTGTGTACCCTAACAACGGCGATAACCAGACTAAAACGCTAACTGATGCACAAAACTTGGGAAGACCCGGGCCGACAATTTTGACAGCTGCGACCGGCCCTTCTTCCGAACCAATAGGTCAATCAAATGCTGCCGCGGGTCAATCGAAGCGTCCCGCTATGGGACCGCCTGTTCAGGAACAGCCCAAAGTGAAAAAAGCAAAAGTGACTGCCACTCTGTGTCGGGTGTGTGGGCAAACATTCCATCTGGTCAAAGACTGTCCAGTTGTGAGGGATGGGACACAGAGGTCTGTTATCTTTTTTCCTGCGCTCTCGTAACTTATGGGTCTATGTAATCAGTATCTTGAAAGCAATCAACCGCCTTGAAAGCGACCCCGACCCTCAAACGACTGGCATCGTTCAAGTCTTGCAGACTTTGCTATCTAAACAGAGGAAGAAAGAGGCTGCTACCTCACGGGATATTATCCACATTAGCGATTAGATTTTTACAGTCATATATTCGAGGTATCATCAGCCAGAGTAGGAGTAAATAAAAAGATTTGATCCACAAATTTTAAATTATTTTTAACTTTAAGCTAACTTAGATACATGAACCTGCCTTGGGCCCCAATCGCCACTGCTCCGTTTTCAACCATCGCTCATAAGCGTACCCGGCCGACAGACGAGCTCTCGAACCACCTTCCGTCGCTTCCTCAACTTTCGATTGACCTTGTCCTCCAGGTGTACACACATGCATCTCTGCGAAGGGCGGATGCACGTCCTGAGGACTATGGAGACAACGAACGGCTTATTCCACTGGGGAAAGCTGTGCTCGATGCAGCAGTCACCTCGGCACTATTCCATGAACGGCCAATGTTGACCGTGGCCGAGATATCTGTTCGTTCTCTTGTTGTTGTCACCTCCGTTACCTTCATCTTTGATTATTTTCATGCTAGATCCAGAAGGACCTATTGATTAGCAGCGAAAGTATCAAAAAATGGGTGGACATGTACGGAATGAGTCGAAGGTTGCGTTGCCATCCGGATGTGTTCTCAAAGCTTGATACGCCTGAGGTGACAGAAACGATCTTCTGGTATGACTCTCTTATTTTAACGTGTCACAGGAAGCCCGGGCCGTCTTTTACGCATATCTGGGGGGAGTGTACTCAGAACGTGGACTTGAAACGGCGCAGCAGTGGATGAGTCAATTATTATGGGGTCAGGAGGATGGAATTGCTCCTCCATTCGATCCACCACCAAAGAAGATCAAAAACGAAGAATCTTCCTCGTACACAACGCCTCCGATCTTCTTTGGATCACAACCACTTCCTTCGCCACCAAGGCAGGTGCCAAAGCCTGCTAACCCGTTATCCCCAGCACAACCCACTTTATCATTCCTCCCTCTCTTCAATCAAGCGGCAACTCAGCGGCGCGTGGTGGTCGAATACCCTGCTCAATTCAATGGACCACCACACGCCGGTCAATGGACTGTACGATGCGTAGGTAAGTTGAATAATATTGGGACAAATGTCGTGATTTATGTTAGAGATGAAGTGAATGGAATTTCTAAAGGTGTGGGAGCGGGTAGCAGCAAACAAATTGCGAAGGAAGAGGCTGCGAGACAAGCATATTATGCGATGGGGTGGACCTGAGCGTTAGTATGTACGAGTCATCGAATGAGATTAGAAATCCGTCACGTGGGTGAACTGCTATTAGAGATCATTGCGCGAGACGTCCTGCTCGTCATCCTACTCGTCGTTCTGCATAACGGATCTTCATAGTGACCCAGACCGTGGCGGGCTCTTCGGCCTCCATGTCCACGCTTTCTTATTCGCATATTCCCAACCATATAGACTTGACGCTCGACGATGAAGACGGTAATGATTCCTACTTGCACGAACGTTATCCGAAACGCGCACGGTTAGATTCTTCCCCAATCGCCAAACCAGGCCCGGAAGTAGACCTACCTTCGCCAAGTCCTACGCCCACCATCCCACGATTTTCCTCTCACAACTACAAATCCTCCACACCCGCCTCTCATATCTCGTTTGTCGAATCCAGTCCTTCCCAGGGGTCGAGCTCCCAGTATCCGCCTAACTATCCACCTAATCATGGACCTACAAGATATTCCTCAAGCGCTTATGTTCCCCACTACCAGCAACGAACACTCCCACCACAGGGCCTACAGACTAGAAAAAGTTTCACCACGTCCTTTCCGTCTCCTCATCCTCCACCGAACCACTCTTTCGGCGCTCCAAATCATCAGGTGATAGATCTGACTGGTTCGCCGTCGCCCCCTCCCATGCACCAGTCACCCGCTCCCCCCTTGCCGTCCGAGTTACCCCCAAAGACCCCCGTCTGTATTGGGCAACTCGCAGTTACTGCCCTTGTGCTTTATCCTGTGCCCTACTTGTTCCCACGCGATCATACAGGCGATGCGGATTGGGCCTCAGTGAGGCTACAGTACGAGCATAATCCTCATAAACCTGGTGGTTCTGAAACTATTCACATCAAAACTCCCCAAGGGAAAGGGATTAAAGGTGAAGTGATCCAAGGAGAAGCATTTGGAGTTGTTGAACAGAAGGTTGCAACTTCGCTTGGTCCGATGCTAGGCAAAGGTTTGATTCGTCTGGACGCCAAAGTCAGGCGGGGGCAGCCCAATGTAACTCCTCCTGTCTTCTCCTTTATTCCTGGGAAGTTGAGCATCCTTTACAGCTCCCGATTCTTCCACTACAAATCCTCGTCTACACTCCTAAAGGTAATATACCAGTTGTTGGTAATTATCTTCAGCAATGTGGACTCCTCCTTGACCATCCCTCGCTACCGCATGATGACAATCGACTAGCAAGTTATCACTACTATAACCCTCATAACCCACCTGCAACTGGACACAATCGACCAATCATGGCGGCAAACCACTTGAGTTACGGATCGGCTGGTAACAACATGCGTTGGAGTACTCCGGCAGTTGCAGGAAAGAGTGTAGAAATACAAAGGAGTCAGGTGGATGAGCTGTTCAAAAGCATGAAAGATGGAGATGATTTGGTTGAAACTGAACCTCGTGCGTATACCTACCAAACACGTTCTTCTTCGTGCTCACTCTTCTATCCAGCTCCGGAGGTGGCAACGAAGCTGTACCCACATCAGAAAAAAGCCTTGACGTTCTTACTCGAACGTGAGCGTGAGAGATGTGGTGCGGATGGCAAATTCTCCTCACTCTGGCAACTCCGCACAAGTCCCTCGTCGCGACGGAGTAGTTGGTTCCACATCGTTACACAGAAAGAAGTCTTTGAAGAACCTCGGGAAGCCAAAGGGGCCATTTTGGCGGACGATGTTTGTTGGTTCCTCTTACGCTACGACGAGTTTACTCACTCTCAGCAGATGGGCCTTGGGAAGACAATCACTTGTGTTTCCCTCATCGCGGCAACTCTAGCTTCTGCGAAAGCATTTGGAGCTTCACCAGTGGAGGGGGTTGCTCGTCTACCTCGGACATCCTCGCCTCCTGATCCATCTCAGTTTTCTGGCAGCGTCTGGGGAATGCCTTGTACGGAGCCTGGTACATCCCAGAAGTCTCAATTACAAGTTGCAAAAGAACAAGATAGGATGGGCTCGGAATATGCTCGGGCAAACCGAATCAAAGCAAAGAGTCGTGCCACTCTGATTGTATGTCCACTGTCAACCGTGTCGAACTGGGAAGACCAGTTCAGGGAACACTGGAGGTGTAAGGTCACGGTAGTTGGAGGTGGTGGAAGCAATTGCACACCAGTGGCACCATCATCATCAATTGGACAGCTCAGCCTTTCGGCACCTCCAGTCGATGCAGAATCGGAACTTCATATGACCCGTTCCCGTGAAGGTACTCCTCTTCGGGTATATATATATCACGGTAATGCTCGCCGACCGGATCCCGCTTTCCTAGCCGACTTTGACGCAGTCATCACGACGTTCGCTACGCTTGCTTCAGAGTTCTCAAGACAAAGCAGAGCGGCTGCTATTGTGGAAGATGAAGACGACGCAGTCAGTGACGGCCCAAGTGGAGCGGATGTCGATGATGTTAGCAGCCAAACCTCCGGGCTACCTAAAATCAAGAAAGGTGGGCTCAAGAGGAAGAAATCAGCTGCTATTCTAGGTCTTTCTCAAACTGAGACAACAAGCCCACTTCAAAGCATTCATTGGTTTCGCGTTGTCCTTGATGAGGCGCAGTGAGTACGAGTAAATCGTCGTTACTTTCTTACTGAAGCCCCATTTAACCAGCTCGATCAAAGAACCCGGGACAGTGGGCAGTCGCGCATCATGCGATTTAATGGCAGATCGACGTCTTTGTTTAACAGGAACTCCTGTGCAGAACAAGCTTGATGACGTTTTCGCTCTTATTAAATTTCTTCGCTTGGCCCCATTCGATGAGAAGAATGTTTGGACTGAATTTATAGGTAGCCCCGTGAAATTCGGCCAGGCTTTAGGTGTCGCACGACTTCAGACCATCATGAGGTGTATCACCCTCCGTCGAACCAAGGAGACGAAAACTCTGGACGGCAAGAAGATACTCGCTATCCCCCCTCGCCGCGATGAACTCCGTTATCTCAAATTCGACCCTGAAGAACAGGCCATATATGACCAGTTCTTCAACGAATCCAAGGCCGAGTTTAACGAAATGTCGAATAAAAACGAGGTCATGAAGAATTATGTTGGCATTCTCCAAAAGATTCTAAGGCTTCGGCAAATTTGCGATCACTTCGAGCTGGTGCAAGGCATCGAACCAGGACCGGGCCAGGACTACGAAGGCATAGTAGCAGACGTAGTCAAAGAAGGACTGGATGCTAGCCGCGCTGCCGCTATTTTTGCGATCCTGCGTGAATCCGCCACCACCCAGTGTGTCGAATGCGGTGGAGAATTGTGCAATTCCGACGATGCATCCCAATCTAACAATCTAATTATCGATGGACCCACAGCTGCAAAGCGCGGAAAGAAAGGCAAGAACCCGGCGTCCCGTGCACCGACTCGCGCCAATAGTCCATCCATACCCCGCCCAGTCCTGACTCGGTGCCAACACCTCTTTTGCTTTGAATGTTACCGAAGTTCCATATGCCCTGCGTGGCCAGATGTACCGGCTGACATATATCGATCGTGCTCTGCATGCCAGAGCGGCCTATCACCATTGGATGCGATCGAGATCAAACCCGAGTCCCTCCTTGACTGGTCATCCAAGAAAAAGGCACAAAAGCGTCAAAAGAGGAAGAAAGGTAGCTCTCTAGAACATTTCCGTCCATCCACCAAAGTGAAAGCGCTATTGGGTGACCTGGTGCCATTTTCGAGGGCAAACCCGCATTCAGCAAATTACGATCCTTCTTCTATCGAAATCCAAGTGATCGACAATGAAGGGAAACAACTGGATGATGGAGTGGTCAAAACCGTTGTATTGTGAGCAAGGCACTACAGATACGTGAATTCTAATTACTCATCTCTTCTTCTTCAGTTCGCAATGGACGAGTATGCTGGACAAGTAAAATCTCGCCACTTTTCAAGAGAATTTTCTGAATATATTTTACAGGGTAGAAGATGCATTAGAGGCTGCGGGTATCCGGTATGATCGTTTAGATGGAACCATGAAACGTGATGACAGGACAAGAGCGATGGACGCCCTGAAACACGACCCCGCTTGCGAAGTCCTGCTTGTTAGCCTGAAGGCAGGAGGTGTCGGCCTTAATCTTACCGCAGCTCAGCGGGTCTATCTGATGGATCCCTATTGGTATGTTTTTATTGCATCTCATCTTGCATAAATGTGACTCCTGGTACCAGGAATCCTGCTGTTGAAAATCAGGCAGTGGACCGCATCGTTTGTGCTATTCCAGTCCAAATAATGGATACAGGTAGAACTAATTGGAGAACATGTAGCATCGCCTCGGACAAACGCGGCCAGTAACGACTGTGAAGTTGATAATCGAGAATACAATAGAAGCGCGCCTTTTGGAAGTACAAAGGAGGAAGACTGAATTGGCGAATATGACACTTGGCCAGAATTACAGTAAAGCCGAATTACTACAGCGCAGAATGGAGGAGCTTAATGAACTGTTTGGCGAAATAACATAGAGAAACTAATAGTACAAGTTACCCATCCTTTAACCCATGCAATATCAATGAATTGGTCTGTTGTTTGGTGTCAAAAGGCGAAGTGTGCTGCACCCTTACGCGAACCAAAAAGGTAGACTTCATCAATTTGAGCATAAGTTCTCTGGGTGTCCAAAGCATGCCGTACTGACCAATGACTTGGCTCACGAATAGTCCGATTGTAACTCCAGCAGCGACTGATATCATACGCAGGGCCAAAGAAAATCCATTCGAATACTGTTCCGCAGAGCTGTGGTACGTTTGAGTCAAGCCTCCTCCTTGAGCAATCCCGGACTGTTGAACATTAGGATACTCATGCAATCAAGGTCCGGAAGTGATAGAGGTCCGTACGGGAACCAGAAACAAGACACCAGTGACCATCGACGTGAAAGCTGTTCCGCGCACCACTCGAGAATAAACGTTGCCAAGACAGCCAATGACGAAGGCACCAGCTGCAGAAACAATATCCGTTCTTCCAGGGAGTACAGTGCTAGTCACTCGATTGGCAGCGTAGGCACTACAGGAGAACGCGACCATCACTAAGAGCTGGGGCCATTTTCTCCATGATTGAAGGTTCGAAAGCGACGAGCAGAATGAATAAATTGGGACCAAGAAGAAAGCTGTCCACCAAGGGGCAGGTTGCAAGAACCATGGTCTGGAAGGATCGCGCCTACATCCTTTCGTTTCCCTGTTGTTAAAGTAGATAACAAAGGGCGGCCTGTAATTCTCACCTTTATAAACGTGCTGGAGACCGGCAGGATTACCTTGCCAACCGATTACCCCCTTGGTGTCCGTGAAGGGTGTGGATCCGTTGGCGCTAGAAAATGTGCCATGGGTGTACACATAATCCTGTATGTTACCTTGATAATATATGCGGCGAGCGCGGCGATCTACGACCAAGTAAAAGTCGGATCCAATTGTAAGACCGAAACCCTGGAGTATACCTCATCACATTAGCCTCAAAAAAAAAAGTAGACGCATCCCTCACGAGAAACAAGGTATAGATAATGGCGTATACGATCCTTACGGAACCGCAGAACATATTCCTGGACATCAATTCAAGGGCGCTGATCACTGGCATGTCGACGTCGTTAATATCATGAGTTCATTAGTAAAAAATTGGAGCACGCATGAGCCAAAAGAAACACCGGATTGTATGCAGCTCGGACTCACAAACAGTAAATCCAGGAAGGATGACAACAACGCCAGCAGAAGACATCGCACTGTAGCAAAAGATATCGGATGGGATATTGCTGAGACCCCGCGCCACAAACGCAACGAGAATCGACACAGAAATTCTAGAATTGCAGGTTGACGACGGAAGCGATAAGCACAAAGAACTCGCTCACTCATAAACGTTCGCATACATGAAACTCTTGCTGGCTGAACTCGGGCTCAGATACTTCAGAAAGCCAGCACATAAGCCGCTGATGCACATATCCAAGAGAGACCCTCCGAATGATAGAACACATATAACACTGCCACAACCATAGGCAAGCAAGCATCGAACCCATAGTGGGTACATTGGAGGGGCTCGTAAGATTTGCTTCAGAGCAATGGTGCCAGCTTCAGCCCCCATTTCGTTGTGCAGGACGTCGCGGTATATCGTGTGGACCTGATGTAACGATGACAATGCAATGCGACCCGATGCCCTAATGAAATGCGTGCGCGATGATCTTGTATCTCCGTTTCGAATCGACACAATGACAAGATTTGGTATATGGACAAATTCTGTTTTGAATCAAGATGGCTGGAATAAACCCGGGATAGACACTGACCAGCTTCTGCATCTAAAATTTTAGAGGCAGCATCAAGTTGTGATTCGATTCGATGGGAAGGAGCACCAAAGGACAGGAGAGCTTTCGCAAGAACCAAGATGAATTTTCGCCGGTGCTTGACTTCTGAATCGGATGACATCAGAACAGAGCCGCGAGGATGCTGCAAAACCAACCCTCGGTATTGCGAACAGGTAAGGCAGTCGAGCTCTTGCGTCGTTGAAGAAATGAACGAATCGGAAATAAATCACTTGTCCTCGAGAGCCGATTTTTGACATCTCGGACATTGATCATAATTCAAATGAAGCAACGCGAGAGCAGGGCTAGAGTGATTGAGACACATGAACCTGTGTAGTCGGATGTCTTAATGGGAATCTTACCTTCAAGAATGTGGTTCGAATGAGAAAAGACTCGGACAAGGACTGACAAATATCAAATGCACAAGTCTGACTATCGTTCATTTACATACATAGAAAATCAAAGCCATACATTTACACTCAACCAAAAATCCGGAAAAAAATCCTAGGGGGTCATAGATTGTTTCTCACCATACTTGTGGTGCGGCTGGCATGTAGTCATTCGGGAGCAAGAATGCGTCCATCCCATTTTGTGAAAAAGAGCTACCACCAAGACTCTGATCAGAGATCCATACGGGTAATTGTTCGTTTGCCGTCGTTTCAAAGCCACGCCAGATGTGATCAGCGTCAAAGTGGTGCTGTTGTTGATGAAGTGGGTGGTGGGTATATTGTTGGGGATGCTGTATCTGGTGTTGATGACGGTGGTGAGGCTGCGGTATCCCAGCGACGCCTACGTTCAGGTCATGCAGCTGACGGTCTGGATTACGTGTATACGTATTGTCATATGCAGGAGAAAATGGTTCTTGATGTCCCCGGGAGGGTGGTCCTATCGCTGTATGATTCGGCATGGAGTCGCCGAATGTCGTCAACAGACGTTGGGGCTCACGTGTAATCCTTGGCGAACGAGAGTGTGATCCTGCCTTGCGTTTCTTGGATCGTTTCAACATCAGCTGGAGAGTTAATGCATATCTCTTCCCAGGGACTGACACGGACAGTGAGAAACGACCATGATTACGAATGAATAGTATCATACTTTCTGCCATCAGATTTGCCAGTCGTTCTACCTCATTTCGTATTTCTTCCACGTCGCAATCATTTGGGCTATTTGGATTTCAGGTATGAAAGTTGAAAGGGAAAATCAAACCTACAAAAGCCGGGCCAGACGCAACAAAAATGACGCGGCAAATGTGGCTGTTGCATGTGTATAATGAACAGCTACAAAGATTTGATTATAAGAGAACTACCCGATATCCACGGAAAGCCTGGCTTACCATACTTCATGCCCTCTCTATAAGCCGGCGAGTTGACTGTAATATCTAATCCTTGACGGGCGATTTGGATGGATCGAAATGCCAGTTGTCTTTGCAGTTGCGGCATATTCTGGACGTCATCAGGTCCGTTTATACCCCTGAGTGCAGTGGCATTGTGGAAGAGCTCCGCGTGCAAGTGTTGGATTTGTAAACTCTGACGATAGAAAGCTATCACGAAGTCAAAATCGTATCAGAATCTTCAAAAAATGGCTTACCGGCATCCTCATATTTCTGGGAAAAAGCATGATCCCACAACTTGAACCAGGCACTAAATTCCTCATCTGCATCGCGGAGCCTGAGGAAGTGTGCTTCTTTCACAACACCTTCCATAGGTGACATCGCGTTATTCACTCTCTCTCGAATGGCCATGAGTTCCACAGTTGATACTAGGCGCATATCGTCTTCAATTGCTAATGGGTGCCGCAGGAGTAATCTGCATTCCTGAATGCTCTCATCATCCTTGAGAACTGCTGGCCGTCCGGTTCCGTAAGACAACCTGTGCCGCCCGTGAATGATCCAAAGTTCCTACGACAGACTAAATCACCTACTGGTGTTCGAAGAGGTAGAGACAGAACCACGTGCGAGACGCTATCACCAGGTCTCGATCTTCAGTAGCATCACTTTTATTGGCTTTCATGCGCCGAAGCAATCTTGGCCAAGCCTTGTGCATTGCTAAATGACAAATTCGTCACAGCTTTGAGTTAATTATACTGAGCAGTCAACTTACACAACTCCATGGCCATACGGACCGCGTGACCACCACTCAACCATCCATTGTCGGACCAGCCAGACACAAGTACTGACAAACTTGAACGCCTTGTGAGTATTTGTATATCAGAGTTTGCTCACTCATGGCCTGAACAGCTTCGATACGCATGACAGGGGCAAATAATGTGGCACAAGAGATAGCCTGGACCTCGTCGAAAATCTTGACGTATGTTTCGCTCGGTTGTGCTATGGTGGATTAGACAATAGATGGTAATCAGGCTCTTGACGCACCTCCACCATCACGAGTACGTGCCGCAACCATACATATGCAGTCAACCGCGAAGGGAGAGCGTTCATGCAGGGCCTCGAAGGTGTCATTGCCAGAATCAAAAACAGGCCTTCAAAAAATGACCATCACGAATTCTGTAAAAAGTATGGAGCAGGAGATTTGACCCACAGGAAGGTAGAACAACCATGATAAAATCTGGAGAAGCACGAATGAGTATATAGGAATATGGAATATGGAGTAGAGGCGTTGCAGACATGCTAAAGAGTTCACGCGCTTCAGCCTCAGATATGATATCCTTGGTGACCACTGGAAAAAGGCATCATGAGAACAATTCCTAGGTGTAACAATAACAATACCATCTGGGAACATCAGGCTACGATGTAGTTTGTGGTGAATTTTTCGTCGTTTCGAAGGTCGCATTTGTCTATCGGGTGATGGTGTTCGAGCGCGGCTATGGGGCCCACTGCTACCTCCATTTTCCTGTACCAATATGAGTTTTCACTTCCGAGAATGTACGGCTTACTTTTGCAGCCCGCTCGATTGCTACATCAGCCAGTCCTCTGAGAACCTCCCACGGTGCAACTAAGCCCGACGCCGGTAATTCACCATTTTCTTCGTCGTCGAGATCAGAAGAGTTGGCACTGGTGACATTGGACGAAGGCGCATGCCTTTTGGTTCCCACATATTGATTCCTTGAAACCGATCTGGGATGTGCGATACCTATGTTCTGATAACGAAGAGATGGTATTGTGCTCTGCTGAGCTGGGGGTCCCATCACAGATATCGTTGAGAAAGGAGGTAAGACGGGGCCTTGGGTGGGCGAATTGTGGGAGTATATTGTCGTATCCTGGGTATTCGAGGATGGTAGTAAAGGTGGATGGGTATCTTCCGACATGTTCCGAGAAGGCATCAGGGAACCCTGATAACCCGGTCGAGACTGCCTAGGAAGACTGCCTTGATGAGAAGTGGGAAATGTATTCGAGCCTCCTGGCGGAGAAGGGTGCATCTCATCTATGCGCTGGTGTCCTGTGGTAGGAGTTACAGCGGACATGGACGGAGAACTTAAGTTTGGCGAGCGTTGATGGAAGGACTGAGTGTATACAGAAGGTGATTGTGCAGTAAATCTCCCTGATCGCAGGTGTGCCACAAGCTCGGTCAGGGTATTTGATATTGTGGTTTGCGTGCTACGAATCTCAGCGACGTGAGCTTCCAGGCTCCGTATGCGCCTGGCAGCATCAAAGGTTAGTGAACCTGTATGATATCAAGACGGATGGACCACCCTCACTCTAGGCCGGCTTCTCCTGTCAGTGTTGCCTCCCTCGACGGTTTCTCGAAAAGACATTCGAGATTTGTATTCCGACAGCGTTTACAGGGGGGGTTATCTGCGCCTTCGCATCTCATCTTCTGTTTCCTGCATGCGTTCTGTCACCCAGGTCAAGGGTTGCCTAAGTCACACGGTATTTATGACTCACACAAGCACCTAAAAAGCGATGCGAAGGGATGGTCAACGACAAGCCGTTCGTTCGGAGACGCCCACATACGAGGAACCCGATTGAGCGTTTTAACGACTGGTTTGATGTCACTTTTCCCATTCTTATCATCTTCATCTTGCCTCTTGACGATAGTTGAACTGCCGCGTGAGTCCATTAGACACCAAGTAAAGTGACAAAGGACAAAAATGGAATGGTAGACGGAGGAAGTGTGGGGAAGGTTTGAAGGAGACTGATCAATACAAACAAACCTCAACGTTCCCGTGCATCAAAATCTGATAAGTACATACTTAGTAGTGCGCGTTGTCAACTTTGTCATCGTCCTAGGACCTAGGATATAAACAGATACTACATACGGCCTACGGATGGATAGAACCCGGCGAGTTACCGCATTCCCTCTTATTCGCGGATAAAGATCCCCGCAGCCCCCATTCCTGTCCCAATGCACATCGATGTGAGCAGAACCTTCGTGGAGTAATCAGTAACAGCTCTCAAAGACCTATGGGAGGCGTCACCTTCTGCTTCCTTCGCGAAAGTTCATTTAGGCCTGTCACCAATTGTCGCGCACCTGTGCACCGTAGAGGAGGAAAAGGTCATGTTAGAGGTAGGCAAGTTGATAAACACATGTCGCTTATCAAGAGGATGTCCAAAAGCGATGGCGCCGCCATTCACGTTGACCTTTGCGAACTAATGAGACAAAACTGTAGACAAATTCCAAATTCTTCTCACTTTGTCCCTATTCAACGCGGATAAGAAAATGTGAGTATTGCACCAGTCTCCAAACCAACCGTGGCAGTTCCAGAGCCCTGATAATATACAGGCACTGAGACGCAAAAGCCTCGTTTATCTGTGGAGAATATCAATGAGTCATCGATGATAATCAGGCGAACAACGAACTTCGAAGAGATCGACGTCATCCAAACCTATGCCACTATGCTTTAAAGCTAGTGGTATGGCGTAGACAGGTCCTATACCCATGACACGAGGTGGCACACCTTGAGTATTCGGTGAATAAGCACAAGAGGAAGCCAATATGAAACCCTTTGTGTTACATACCTGTAACTGCTGTCGTGTGGTGTTTGCCCAAAACACGCAGACCCAGCTCCTGAGCTTTCTTCCTTGTCATCAAGAGAATGGCAGCAGCTCCATCCGCAATCTGACTTGCGTTTCCGCCGGTGGTTGTCCCACCTCCCCAGTGAGGAAAAGCAGACCTAATCTTAGAGAGGCCGTCTTTCGTGGTGCCGTAGCGGATACCATCGTCCTCCGTCACTAGGACTCGCCTGCGCTCGCCGGTTGATGGGTCTTTCTGGAAAACAGTGAATGGTACAATTTCACTCTCAAAGTACCCTGCCTTCTGGGCTCTCTCTGCGCGCTGAAAAGATGTTGCCGCGAACTCGTCTTGTTCCTCTCGCGTGATATTGTAATCGGCTGCAACATTCTCACTAGTCCACCCCATACGTTCCTTGCAATCCCTCGCAGCGGAATTAGTAGAGATGAGTTCGCTTTGAGCTGGTCCACCCCTGTCCGGGCTGAAGGAAAGGTGAGCACAATGGGATGCGAGCAACATCAAGGCTGTACTTTTCGGACATGCTTTCCACACCCACAGCGAGACCGATTTCAATTTGACCACTCCGTATTTGGTTAGCAATTATCGTGACTGCCATCAGACCACTTGAGCAGAATCGATTGACGCTTTGGACAGGGACAGTTTCGGGGAAGCCTGCTGCAAGGGCCGCGGACCGGGCAACGTACCCTACACCTGGTGTGAGAACGGTTCCAACACAGATGTCGCCTACCAGAGCGGGATCTATATGAGAGTGCTCGATAGCTTTCTACGAGGGACTCGCGGTTCAACCAGTGTTCGACGTTCGTGACGTTCGAAAGGGGATGCACCTTGTATATTTCCAACATTAGTTCATCAGTCCTTGTGAAACAATGTAAGCCCTAGTCAGAGGGATATGAGGGTTGGGTGGTCGCAGACCTTGCATCTCTAAATCCACCCTTGGTAGCCTTGCACAAAGAGGAGCGAATAGCCATGGTAATGACGACGTCATTAGGATTTTTGGACTCTAGCGCTGCTCGTCCCTTGGACTGAGACGAACTTGCGAGGTGTGCAGCAAGTTGCTTAACGCGTTCCATATATGCGGAGGCGAGCGCTCAGTTGAGTCGCTGAACCCGACAAGTTGAAACGGATGTGATCCGGTAATAGGCGGAACTCGCTTATTTCTTGTTCACCAGTTTCCTGCCATACTAACTTAGGACATGAGCGGGAGCGGCTATTCCGGCGTGCTTCTTGCCCTGTCTGTGGTTGGATTGTCGTGGTATCTAGCAATCTGGTCTTTGGGTATCTTGGGCTGCTGGACCGCGTAAGTTCCCCGCATCCTCTTCCACTCCTTCATCTTACCACCATCAGACGTCGGAAGTATGGATTACGGCCGAGATCTCCTCTGTCTACGGCTTCAAATGCACCTGGCGTATCTATTCTCCGACCTCTCAAAGGACTTGACGCAAATCTCTATGAAAATCTCGAATCCACTTTCACGCAGGAATATCCTAACTACGAAATCATCTGTTCCGTAGCACACGAAGATGATCAAGCGCTTGCCATTGTGAGAGACTTAATGGCGAAATATCCGCATGTCAAGTCCACAATAATAATTGGTGGGTCGCGCTGTTCTTTCTCGTGGCTACGGGTTTTCATGCTCTTACGACAGGCGAAGAGGTTGTCGGTGTTAATCCAAAAGTTAATAATCTCGTCCGTCCTTACCGAGAAGCCGCGAATGATATTCTATGGGTCTTGGACTCCAATGTTTTGGTCCATTCAGGAACCCTCGCTCGCTCTGTGGACGCTCTCACCGGACTTGGTCCACCAGGATTCTCCCGGAAAAATGTAGCTCTCGTACATCACGTCCCATTTGCTTTGGCCAGTGGAACTGCACTAGGATCCAGGATCGAAGAAGCGTTCCTCAATACCAACCATGCCAAGATGTACATTGCGATCAATATTCTGGCGTTGGACTCTTGCGTAGTTGGCAAGTCCAATTTATATCGCCGATCAGACGTAGAGCGGGTCAATGGTACCTTGCGTCCCAAAAATCTGGCGCCTAATCAGGGAGATGGCCATGGGCTTCCCGTGTTTGGCAAATTTCTCGCCGAAGACAACATGCTGGCTAGTGCCATTTGGCATGAGCTGGGGCTTCGTCATGACTTATCGTGCGATGTTGCCTGTAACTCTGTGGGGAACATGACACTATTGGACTACATAGGACGGCGCATTCGTTGGATTCGTGTTCGAAAACACATGGTTTTATCTGCCACCATTTTAGAGCCCTTCACCGAAGCCGTTGTTCTCTCCATCATTGCAAGCACGTCTCTCAAATACCTTTTTGGAATACCCGCATGGTGTACCCTCATCATCCATTTCTCCGCATGGCTGTTTGTGGATCTCGACGTATACTGTTCACTTGCTGGACATCCTCTGCCAATTGCCTCGCGTTGGCAGTTTATGGCAGCCTGGGCGGTTCGGGAAATTCTCGCATTACCGATCTTCGTCTTTGCCGTTTTTGGGAGTGAAGTCGTTTGGAGGGGTAGTCGCTATCGGGTACTCCGGAATGGCGAGGTCATAGAAGCGCCGTCTGGTCCTACTGGTGTTTGGTCACCGTCGGGAGGCAACCCGATGAATGGCTATGAACCTCTTGCGACCTCGCCCTGATGGCACTCATGATGGCCCCTGTGAACCTGTCCCGGAGATCTAAAGAACTGCCAGTGCCAGCGGAGGAGTCGATGATGACACTCAAGACCCAGGTCCACGCAACTCCCTACCCATGCCACATACTAACTATTGTAGAGCTACTGTGTTTAGACAACATACGATTAACCGTACTTATATCTACGGATTTACAACGAAATGGCGGGGTCGATTATATCATGTACTTGGAGACTAAGTTATTAGTGAAGGATCACGTGCCCAAGGGTCGGCAAGTGCTGCTGATTGAGATTCTTGGTTCATGGACGATGTCAGATCAACGACAGAAAATCATTGATTCCGTCTTCTCAAAACGAAACGCAACTGGAGGACTCGAGGAGTCTTACGTTGCTCACATAAAAATATGGGAAGATGCAGGACCAGAGGGTGGCGGTAGGAAACCGCGATACATCCTTCTGTCACGTTCGTATTTCCAACATATACCAATGACAGACTCTAACGCCTCCCTTGCCCCCAACAGAGGCTAGCAACGGGATTGCGTTTTTGCATAAATCTAAATTGAACACGAACGGAACTTTCTCGGTTGGCAAAACGTGGAAACTCTCCGAACTTCGAGTAGTCCAAGCTGTCAATGTACGTCAATTAATCGTCTCCTCTTTCGACAAAATTGTCACCCTTGTGGCGGTTAGCCCTTGGCCTTCAACCTTACATTGTCCCGAACCTATCGGTGGCAGACAGAGAATCAAGTCGATCAGTCTGCATTCCTGGAGGCTTTAGTTCGGCTCTTTCACAGAAGAAACCCCACTGCCCCGATACAGCTGGAAGGGTTTACATTACCAAAATCAGGTATTCGAATGGGAACGCTTCATCTCACTCTATGACTACCCGTCTGAAAACCATCCCATCAGATAATCCAAGAGAACAAGGCTCGACGAAGAGCCCCGGGTATCATTCTCGGACAGTATCCCAAACAGGTCGGGAAGCCGAAGGTTCCCAACAGTTTCTGGCTCCTGCTCCCCAGTCTCGAACACCCAAAAAGGGGTCCTCACGGTCGGCATCCACAAACCCCCTTCCCTCTTTCTCAGATGGCATGGAAGGAAATCCATCTACCGCACATATCGCCAACCGTCCAGCGTCAGCGATGCAAGGTCTGCTCTGGATCTATAATTTCAAAGGGTTAATAACCTATTCTATCCCAGATTCAATGCTTCAAGTACCTTCTTTGACCCAAAATCCTCGCTCATCGCCTCTCCACGAAAATTACCAGGAAACCCGGACTTCTCCAAACACCGCGAGTCCACAACTTACGCGCTTAAGGCCTCCCTCGCCAGTTCCGCAACCTGTTAAACTGAATAATGTACAACCACGCCAAGGCGCCTCTGATACCTCTCGTCGGGAACAGAACACACGGGTATCCTTCTATGATCTACCAAATCAAGCAACATTCGACCGGCTTCTATTTGGGAACGCGAGCATAAGCGCAGATGGTGACGAAGAAGAAGAGAATATTGTGACAACCATGTCCAACGTCGAAGAGATGATTGAAGGGTATGAGTGGGCGAGCGATGATGTCATCACCAGAAAATCGTCCAGAGGTGCTGCAGATATGATTGAGGCTCGGTTGCTGGACGAATTGATGGCTCTCGAAAAGGCAGGTTCATGAAATTCTTTGTTACGTCCTATTTGTCTCAGGTCAGCTATTCTTTCCAGGCCAACATTCATTCTTTCCTTGAATCAGACGATCGATTAGCGCTGGTGCTGAAATATCTGGATGAGAGTATTTCCGAGCTTGACAATATGGACGGTCTTGTTTCATCATATAAGATACACCTGGACGTGAGTAGCAAGGACCACATTGCCAACTTGAATATTGACGTCTTGAAATCACAGACGGTTAGCGATGACATCCAGTATATTCAATCACAAAATCGCGGTCTCCAAGTTCAAACTCAAAATCAACGGGCATTGCTGCAGGAATTGGAAAACTTACTGGTTCTGCTTTTGCAATGTTTGACGACGGATCTGCCTTGCTGATGGAAGATGACCGCACTTAGAAAACCGTCAATGTTAACCAGCAGGCTTTGGTGACATTGACACAAGAATCTCTTGAACAACCGAAGAGTATAGAGAGACTTGAAGAGGCCGCAGCCGAGCTGTACAAAGCCTTGCAAGCTGGCAGAGATACTGGTGAGTTCAATCAATCATCATGTCCAACCTCTACCCAACGCCTGCGGTAGAAATGGCTGCCACAATGGAAAGGTTGCAAGAATACTGGACACATAACTTACAGTTCTGCAAGCGAATATTCGATTTCCTATCAATCATGTTCACCGCCCAAGTAAGCATGAAATACAGACGTCGTGGCCACAATTGATGGACAGCCATAGTCAACCTTGTTACTGGGCGATAGTGACGGGATAAAATCCGGTGTAACACGAGAGAAACCAACTCTAGTGTCGCATAAGGATATAGAGAACTATTTAGGACGTTACTCCGGTTTAATGCTCTATCTGAAGGAGATGGACGAAGAATTCTACGGCAAACTCTGTGCTGTAGGCGTTGGACTTCGCTGCTGATTAACGTTGAGACATCCATCCGCAGGCGTACTTTTCAGCCGCTAGCGCACTTCACAGTACACAGATAAAGGCATTGCTATCGGCCTATCTTAGATACGTGAAGAAAGCGGATGACCCTCAGGAGAATAGTAAGTTCTTATGATGATCTTTCAAGGATGTATCACACTGACCTACCCATAGGCTTTAGTGCCATTTCAACTACAGCTACTTCGAGAGGCGGAGCTGGAATGCGACGTGCAGGTACCGTTATGCGGTCCCCTGTCGACGAACGACACAAAGATAAGGATAAAGCATTCGATGGTGACCTCAGAGCTTCCGAGGTACGTCTTTTGGCTATTTTTTCGATCGGTGTCCAATTTTATCAGGTACTCGGCCTTGTCCTGGACCAGCTCGCACCCGTAATTTCCCGCGAAGATGAATTTATAACCGATTTTCTGCAGATCAACGATGCGGGTCTAACATTTGCTGATTATATGGGCCTTGACAATTACTTTCGTCGACAAGCGATGCGTGCTTCCAGTCTGAGCCCGAGTACCGTGAAGCTCGTACGTGGGGCGATGGATCTTATCCTCGGCTTCTTACCTGCTGAGCTCAAGAATTGGCTCGACAGTATTCTGGAGAAGGATAGCATGTGAGTCGATGGTGAATCAGACATAAGGACAAAGGGTTTGACCTTTTCCTTCCTTTTAGGGGGGTCATCGGTGTAATCGCTACTCTTGAACGCTTCTTGGCCACCGCCGAGCAGAGAGCAAGCCAATTCTTGCTCAACACCTTGAGGAAACAGCTTACCCGTCTAAGAAACATCTTTGACCGTCACATTGTGAGTTTTATGCCACATATATCATCGAAAGATGCGCGTCTGACATGTTTAATATCATAGAAACGGCAGATTGACGACATCGAGCAGACCAAGTTAAACGCTAAGAAACGTCGAGGTGTAGCCCACTTCGTGAAGCAATTTCCTAGATATGTCGACAGAGTTGAGAAACAACTCGTTGAGGCCGATGATTTGGAAATAAGGACAAATGTGGATTCGGCGTATGAGAGGATTGTCGGAACTATATTCGATTCGCTGAAAGATATGGCGAAGATGAGCGGGGAAGGTGAGGATAAAGGTCAACTGAATTATCATGTAATAATAATTGGTGCGCCTTTCTTTACTCTGTCGATCAGGATGTACATTGAATGAATCTTTTAGAAAACATTCATCACTTCATTGCCGAAGCATCGACATTGGACATCCGCTCTATCATGGCCTTCTCGGAGAGGGCGGAAGCTATGTATGATGCGAATCTGAGCGCATACATCAAGATTGTCATCCGGCGACCTTTCGCGAGGATCATCGTATGTGGTGTGTTCCACGAAATTTAGATCCGCGCTAATGTTCATCCTTAGGACTACTTCGAAGGCGTTGAGCGCCTCCTGAAGACGACTGCTCCCAGTGAGATCCGAAATAGCGGTATGTATAACAAGTCGGCTCTGCGGAAAGTGGTCAAGGAGTACACCGCCAAGGATATTCGAAGGCACGTCGATGCGTTGTTTGTTCGAGTAGGAAAACACTTCGCGGAAGCGTCCGACAAGACTACCACAGAAGAGAATGGGGGCGTTGCCGCTGGTACGGTTTTGGTTGGTGTCTGGAGAGCATGCGAAGAGGAGGTCCTGAGAATTACGGAACTTTTCTCAAAAAGGATCTCGCAGTGCTACTCTGAGATTGGTGTTTCATTGGAATACACATTGGCCGATGTGGAGGGAGCGTTTAGAAGACATCGTGTAAGCACATCGTAGTATAATTTATAAGAGATCTGTGTAGTTTCGTATCATGAAGTGTATGTTGATGAGTTAACTTCCATATTTATAAATTCCTTGATCTTATTTACATAAATAATTATCTTTTTGTATCACAACAGGTGCCACGAGGCGGAAGCACTCCATTTTCATCTTTGTTCCACCCATTTCATACCCCCGTAACATTGTCTTTCTCTTGAGTTTCCTCACATTCTTTGGCGTGCCAATATGCCTCACTACAATCCCGTAGGGGGCAATCAAACTCCCTATGGTTCTGGCGATCCCTACTATAACGAATCTTCTGGATTCATCACACCCCATCCACCAGCGCCTAAGCGCTCAAACAATTGCCTCAAATTTGGCATCCCAGTCGCTATCGTCATTATCATCGGTGCTGTCCTTGGAGGCGTACTGGGAAGCCGTTCTGCCAAGAATGGTAGTGGCGGTGGTACAGGCGGCGGCAGTGCTGCCGCTGCCAGTTCCGCTGCCAGTGTAAAACTAGAAGTTGGTCGTTATGCAACTGCAACAAGTGACCCTTACCTGATGCCAGTATACCCCTCAACGGTGAGAGCGTTCTGTTGAGAACGTTGCAGTCGAACTGAATTGCGATATCCGCAGACCAACACAGCAGTCTTCACTTCTCCTACTTTCAATGCTGTGTCCCAGTCTTGGCCCCAAGATTCTTTCCAGCCACAGAATCCCAATGTGCAGAATGTGCGGCCCGATCGTCCTCGTCTCATCGCCCCGGCCTACAAATGGCAGGCCCTTCCTTCCCTGATTAAATCCGACCCATATCTTAAGGGATGGAACGACACGATTTTTGGAAATGCAACGGATTACTTCTCATTACCACCCGTTGTCTACTTCCTGGATGGCGATAGCGGCATTCTAGACAACGCTCGCGATGTGAAGAGAAGGGTTAAAGCATTCGCGTATGCATATCTTATGACGAATGATACACGGTGGGTTGACCGTACATGGGTAGAAATTCAGGTAATATGTTGTTACTGTGTGCTCTCATACTTGTTTACTCATCGCTTCTTTGAAGAACGCCGCAGGAAACGGGACTACGACTTTCGGCCCGTCCGTGGACAGGTGGAACAATGGGCATTTCCTCGACACTGCGGAGCTCACGGGAGCGTTTGGCATAGCCTACGATTGGCTTTATCCGCTTTGGTCAGATGACCAAAAAAGTAAAATGAGGACTACCATGCTCCAGTATGGATTGCAACCAGGAATTGACGCGTTCACCACCCTCACCAACGGCTGGTGGACAAAAAACGTAACTGGCAACTGGAATTGCGTTTGTAACGGTGGTTTGACATTGGGGGCCTTGGCCATCTTGGGGGATGATACAACTGGAGTTGCGCAGCAAATACTTGGCCTCACCGTCCCGAACGCAGTGCAGAACTGTGCATACGGAACGACTGATGATGGCACATGGACCGAAACAGCCAACTACTGGTACTTTGGAACCACGGGACATGCCGAAATGTCATCTGCGCTCATCACTGCAACCGGTTCTGACTACGGGCTTCTTGACACGAACACAAACGCCTACAAGGTGGGACTTTTTCACATGTATGCTTACGGCCCTACATCGCTGTTCGATTATGGTGATCACGGACCGAACAAGTTTTCTGCCACTGCCAATGGAATGTTCCTGTACGGCAAGCACTATAACCAGCCACAATATGTGCTCTTTCAGCGCGAACAGCATGATGCTGCTGATCCTTGGAGTATGTTTTGGTACGACCCTAGTGTTTCTGGGGCCTTCTGGGATGGTGCACCACTAGACCATTTCTTCGATAATCCCTTGAACCAATGGGCATCAATGAGAAGCAGTTGGACGGATAACGGCGCCTTATACGTCGCAGTGAAGGCAGGATTGAATCAAGGTCATCAAACTCACAACGACCTGGATGTTGGCGATTTCGTTCTCGATGCCCTTGGTACACGTTGGGCTGGCGAACTTGGATCTTCCGATTATCGGTCAACCTCATATTTCAGCAACGACACTCAAGAGAGTGCTCGTTGGTTATATTACCGCAAAATGACGGAGGGACAAAATACCATTCTAATCAACCAGGCAAACCAGAATGTTCTCGCTGCCCCCACAGTGAAACACGATTCCTCTGGCACTGTCCAAAATTCGAGCACGGTTGTCCACATCCCTAAAGATTCTACTGCATTTTGGATTGCCGACCTGAGCACTGCGTACTTTGGAGGGTGAGTTAATTTCAGGGCTGCCAGTTTATCTGATGATAACATTGTGCTCTCAGCACTGTTCAACGGGGGGTTAGGCTGCTCAATGCGCGACGACAGGTTCTCATCCAGGATGAAGTTACCTCCCAATCTTCCGTACAATGGCGCATGCATACGAATGCTACGGTGAACCTTAGCTCAGGAGGCACTTCCGCCGCGCTCTCACTTGCGGGCCAGGCCATGACTGTGTCCATCCTGTCTCCATCGGGTGCCACATTCACCACATCGAAGGCTGTGCGATTTGCCTCTGACCCCACGCCTCCTGTGGCGGATCCTGATAACCCAGATGTGACAGTCTTGATAATCAGTCTGCCCGCTGGGACTTACAACATCCAAGTTCTGTTCAATCCGCAGTGGAGTGGGATGTCGTCGAACGACTTTGTGACGCCGCGATCGGTCGCACTGAGTGACTGGTCTTTGGCGAGCCACAATTGAAGGATATTTCAAATGATATTTTGTAATGGACTTTTTTGTTTCGTAACATATACCTGCTGGGACTTACAACATCCAAGTTCTATTCAACCCGCAGTGGAGTGGGATGTCGAACGGCTTTGTGACGCCGCAATCGGTCGCACTGAATGGCTGGTCTGGACAATTCGAGGGACATTTTGTAATTGGACATTTTCGTTTCGTAACATATATATTATCAAATACATACCAATGTTAAGAGCATTCTTTGTTTCTCCCTTCATGTTTCCCCGACAGCTAGCCGTCGTCGTTGTTACTCTCGCCCTCACCCTCTCCACACCATCCAGCGCGCATGTCCAACACCGTGACCATGTCGCCATAAATCGCTTCATTAAAAGACGTTCACCCTCTCCCCAAGGTGGTGCGCCTCTAATACCCGTCATTGGAGCCGCTGCACCTCCCCCAAGTTCACTGCCGACGCTATCGACCGCGACCACAGCTCCTACTTCCACCCCTTCAAATACAACGACTGAGGTGACATCTTCAACTCCTTCTGGAATATTACCCGTTCGTCGCTGCGTTCATCTGACCTTGTCCTTCTCCTGAAATATCTTACCTAGATCTCTGAGCTCACTTCTTTGCCCAACTTGAACAGCTCTACAGTCTCTACAAATTCTTCAGCTACCACAAAGACGACACCACTACCCTCGTCGATTTCAACCACCTCGGAAGCAGACAATGTCACACCTACGCCCCACATTCCAGTCACCACTACGAAGCCGACCCCAGTGACCGTTACAACCTCGGTTGATTCGAGTGAAACACCGACAGGCGTGCCCCTTTCTCAATCCGCTGCCACGAAGACTAAAACCACCGCATGGACGGTCATCATTGTCGTTGCCTCCTCACTTGCTGCCGTTACGATCCTCTGGACCGTTTTCCGTAAATGGAAATGGGGACGGTCTACCCAATTCGATAACCGTCTGAACCCCGTCGGTTGGCAACCTACGGGCGCTGAGGACAGCGCCATACCTGGTGCTCATCGTCGCCTTTCCGGTTCGTCATTCTACTCGAGTGCAGCTCATGGCAGCTCGGTACAACATGGGTATGGTTCTGACTCCACCCACCGCCTCCCCGACCATGACTTCACCGCTGGACACGCGACGCTAGCTCCTGTCGGCGGCTATGCTGATCTCGCGAGGGGGCCTAGCGCCCAGCCCCAGATGCATCAAGTTGGCCAAGCTCCTCGGGTGATGAACTTGAGGTACGATGTGGGCGTACCCCTACACCACCAGACGGGATATGGCATGTGAAGAAGATAAAGGAATATCATTGCAAGCTTGATGCTCTGCTCGAGCAACTTTTGTTTTTCTCAAATCATTCTTGTGCCGCTGGATGACACTACTCTTTTCTTTGGCTAGATGTCTTTGTTTATAACCATTCCTTCACCTACATAGCAATCCAGGATACCCTCACAGTACCTAGACCTGCGTATGACAGAAAGTATCATATCGCTCTTTTCGACCCTCCGTTCTTTTTTTTTTTAAATTACTGTATACCTTGTGAGTGTCACACGCAAACCTTTGAAAGGATTCTGAACGATCATCGTTTGCACTTTACTCTATTGCAATGAAGTCTAAATTTCTCATTTACTCCAGTTTTTATACAAAACACCACAAACCGGTGCAAGTGATAGTAAGTATACCCACCACCAAGTACTCAAATGCCTCGTCATAACCGAATGAGTTGTTCGGGATGGCGGTATTTCTGCTTGTGGTTCATCATTAACCAACAAGGCCCGTTCGAACAATCCTTCCAAACCTGTTGGTTTTTCTGGGGCGAAAAAACGCTGTGGACGTAACCACAAGTTATTATCAGCTTGCTGGGCCTGGCTGTGTTGACTGCTTGCGTGGGACGGTATCCAATCCATAGCATCTTCATCTACCGGAGTGATGGAAGGCTGGGACAATGGAAGGGAAGGTAGACCAAAAACCGGATTGACGGGGGAAATAATGGGTTTAGAAGACAGGGATAATGTGGCCAAAAAATCGGGTTCCGTCGAACTTGGGCGAGGGGCTGGTGTGATGGGACGCGCTGTTCCGTCCGGTCTGACAGAGCTTGAGCGGAACGATTTGTGAGTATCTGTCTCGATGAGGCGAACGGTAGGTGGTTGATGGGTACGGATAACCCAGCATGACACCGTGAAGGTCTGGACCGGAGGAATCGAGAGGCTGAGTAGGCATTCGAAGTCAAACAAAAAAATCGCACCGCTAATTCTAGGACCAACGATGATCCAAAATATATCCTTCCCAATAGATATGACGGCATCTGGAAATTTAACCAATCCCAGGTATGGTTGTACCAACTCAGGGCCAGCAAAGTCGAGGTAGCCAATCTCGAACACCAAGCGACGAGCTGCAACTTCTACGTCTGGTCATGAGCGTAAAGAAATAGATTCGGTGCAGGGACTTACAATGTAAATCTTTTTGCCCTGAACTCGGACATCCCTACCCTGTCGTTTTGCTTGCTGGACGGATGAGTAGGTGGGATCCCACACAGTCCACAACAGGGAGATAATGATAATGACAGGAAGTGCAGGCCGAAAGGAAGCGACATATAGTAGGACTGGGTATCCCATCGCAGCTACTCTCGGAATTGTAATATCAGAACATAAAAGTTAGGTCATCACATACCTGCAAAATTATACAAGGTTGCTGTGGCAAAAGTTGCCATCCATAGAAAACCACGTATTCGCCAAATTATGACCTCTGTACTGATTCTTTCCATTCCTGGGTGCACTTCTGATACTCTCCTCTGCTTCTCCTTCCCCCTACTTTCGTTAAGCCATGCACCCAACGCTTTTGTCCTGGCCATATGATTCTTCTTCTGGATTTCGTCCTCCACGGCAGGCAGGCATTCGGAACACACTGGTGGATATCGCAGGTGAAGAGACTCTCTGTACTGAGGGAGCATCTCAAGGCGGGTAGAGTATTCAGGGTCCTGAAAGAGGTCTTCGATACGCACACTTCAAAGCGATGATTCCATGCCTACTCACGGTGGGGGCGGGGAGATAATTTGACAGCAGATTAATGAGTATCAATTGATTCGATTGGCACGTCTGGCAGAACGGGCCTTTGCCGTATATTGTAGGGAGTTGCGTTTGGCTTGCGGAGGCTGCAGGGGACTATAATCATTCAAAGTGTGAGCATGAGCATCGGGGGAATGACCTACCGCGTTTCGCGAAGGAGGTTTGGTTTAAAGACTCGATGTGCATCGCTGGTTCATCCGAGACGATTCCGCCGGCTTCGTCATAGCGATTCAGGCAGCCACATACAATACAACGGAAAGAGCTGTGATCTTTCTGTCCAGGACAAGGAGAGTGGCAGAAGAAACAGCTGACGGAGCGACGGAATATGGTGGACATGGTCGAGGAGGAGGACCATCACGTGATTAGCTGGATGTCTATCATCGCGCCTAGCCCGTCCGCGAGTCGGGGAGAGGTCGTCCTTCAACCGACATACTTCACGTCCTCGATATTCGTAAATGCCCTTCGCGACGACATCTCCGCCCTGACCGCAGCCTTCGACAATGAATACCCATCTCCGCAGCCATTTTCAACCTTTAAACAGCTCTGGTCTTCACAAGGATGGCCCTGGTTACACTTCATGGTACTCGACAACAGAACCCGTCAAGTTTTCTTGAACACCATTTTCCGACTCTTTCTGGGCTAGTACACGCTCAATACCTCTGGCTGTCATTTTTACCGACCCTTACATACATAGAACACACCCTCGGACCTGGATCTCTTCCCAGCAAGGCAGCTGCATTCTTTGGTTTTTACACCTTTTTCTACACCCAAACGCACGACACAGCTCCATCCCTATTCGCAATTGAAAATGTTCCAATTCCACTGGGTACGGTCGCACCCACTCAATTTTACGAGAGCTCACTGCACCCTTCCTTAGACCATTACCTGTCTCTTAAAATGCTTCCAGATTCTTTCGATTCTGAACCGTTGCTACCTCTTAAATTGCCCGTTTGCTATATTTTATCTGTGCTCTTCAAGAACCACATATTCTTCATTGTCCCTCATTCAGACCTCAATCCTCTGAATCCACGAACCCTTCCACGAGAAATTTTCATTGACGGTCATCACCTCTTACCAGCGGCCCTCAATGCACCGAAGAAAAAAGGGCGGCCTTCCAAACGAGATAAGGCCAAAAAGGCGAAAACTGCATTGGAAGATCTTGACAGCTGGTTGGACAGAGCTGCTAACACGTCTGCAACCAATGTCTCCCTCGCGATCGACCACAATCATTTTGTGGCGGCGTATCCAACCGGAACGAGTCTCGCTCGGTACCAAACGGAGAAGTCATCCCTGTTGAACGGCATTAATACCGACATACAGTCCGGATCCTTGCAGACGCAATCAACGGTTGAAAGAGCAAATCGATTTATCCTTGAGAGGCTCAAGTCAGCAAACCAACTCGATTCTCTTCAAGGGCTTCCGTTGCCTTCGGAAGGAGAGGAACTAGTTGGAATCTCCCGCATCGAACGCGCTCTCGAGGAACTGGCTCACCCAACTGGGTCCAATTGGGGAGTCGGGGCTCTCGGTCTATTGGAAGGTGCCGGAATGACGAGATAATGTCTGCCTGTCTGAGGAGGATAACATGTCGGTCGTTGCGCCTTCGAACCGCCTCCCAGAATATCCAATTCTCTCTTTGATGTCTGACCAAGACGTCGGCGCATCAACCTCGAACTTCGCCCCGTCAATTCTTATCTTTGGGCACCCATAGCCTATTTTGAAGACTTCCAACGGGATCCTGCTCGGTCTGGAGAATTTCATCACGATCCAGCAATATGGCTACCCGTTGTGCTTCCTGCTCTGCCTCATTCAACGGGACTGCAGGTTTAGGGTTCGCTTTCGCCTCCGTAGCAGTCGCAGCTGCCGTGGGTGCTGCTGTCGTCTTCTCCATATCCGGCTTTTTATCTTCCCAATGCACATCCTCAGGCTGCACAACCTCCTTCTCACACTCCACAACCGCGGCATTACAAAGTTTCTCTTCTTTTCCTTCACTGTCTCCGTCGCCATCTCCTTCCAACTCTTCTCAGCCCCCCCCCAAGAACATGCGCACCTACAGGCCCCCAGACCCCGACCGTGCTAACCTCTTGCTTCGTTGATTCCCCCCTCCCCTTCTCCACAACTACACTCACGCTCTTCGCATTCCCCTGCGCTGCAAACACATCATGCCCCGGCTCAGGTTTCCCTTCCACAATGAACGGATGAGGCTTGTTTTCTCGCCTTGGCATTGTGTTACGACGCATATATAGACTCACTTTCCAATCTCTTTTAACGTCGAACTGGCCATCGTACCCAAAAACAAAGGTGGAGAGCGTAATGAGAAGTTTAGCCAACGGAGGATGGACGTCGACAAAGTATTGCGTCTTGATATAAATTTTCCAAAATGGACCTCGTCGAAACTGTTCATTTCACTCGATACCAATCGGGAGGGACTACACACACAACGCTACGAGGATCTGAAAGTCGGAAGAGCCTGACCAGCACAATGACAAACGGCGACTTCCGCTCGCCAGGCGTAACATTCAACACACCCGGTGGAAAGTGTTTCGTTCGCCCAAGGGGCAATCCCATTGGCGCGGCTGAGGAAATCTTTGCGACGGTGGTGGTGGGTGAATGACCCTGGCGGAGATGCCGGACGCCATAGGTGGCCAGACATTGAAAAGGAAAGTCCTTGAAGAACTTGGGGGACCCGGGAGATGGGGGGTGTGGGTTGACGTATTTGATCATGAGCAATATTGTGCAGTATACTACTCTACATTTCATATCATGCAGCTTCGCGTTTCCGTGGGGCGGAACGAAGGATATCGTCGACGCTGGACCACAAAGTAAGTCAGAAATACCCGGCTCCAAGACGGGAAAACGTACCGGATGATCATCTCCGCAGCCTCACTGGCGCTCAGCACCACCTGCCGCTTCAATTTGTAGCTCTCCGTCACACCCAACTCCCTCATCGACCCAATTGACCCATGGTCCATATCTACCAATGGGGGGGGGGAAATAAGTCACATCCACCTCAAAAGAAAAAATATTTCAGCGACTTACCAAGCCCAGCATCCGCCTGCCCCTCATAATGCGCCGCCCTCAGCTTCGTAACAAGATCCGACGAATCGTACCCCGCATTATCTGCCAATATCGTCGGTATCTGCCTCAACGCACGACTAAACGCCTCCGTCGCGATCGCCTTCTTGCCTTTGATCTTCCTCGCCTCCTCCTCCACCGCACAGCTCATCAGCATCTCCGAGCACCCGCCTCCAAGCACCGTCCGCGTCTCTTTCACCGTCTGGGAAAGTACAGACAGCGCATCATGCAACGACCTCTCCGCCTCATCCACCATCTGCGTCGTCGACCCACGCAACACAACCGTGCACGCCTCGCCCGCAGCAACGCCCGAAAACTTGATAAGCTACCAATACACCAAACCTCCATAAACCGTCTCAAACACAGAATGAGACACAAGCACACACCTTGTCCTCTCCGATAATAACCTCCTCGATCAAATCACAATGCCCAAGGTTCACCAGATCAGGTCGATCAAACGTACTCGCAATCTCCCCACCCGTCACCAGCGACAGCCTCTCCACGCCCTCAAAGTCGGCGTGCTCGATAACCATGATGCCCCTCTCGGCCAACAGGGATTCGGGGTAGTTGTAGATCAATTGTCGGTTCACGAAGACGTTAATGCCATGTGACGCGATCGCGTCGACTTTTGCTTTCATTTTTTCCTGGGGTGGGTTAGACTTGAACGTGGATGAGACGGGTCGAGATCCTCACTTTTTCTGCGCGCTCGAGTTCCGCGAGTTTACCCGTGCCGTCCACCTTGACGCGAGCACCGAAGACCTTGATCTTATCCGTATCCATCGCTAAACATATTTTCTTAGTCATGAAAATTCAGAGCATGACTATAAGACTCACAAGTATTGGCAATCAGGATTTTACAATTTTCCATCCGTTTTGGAGAGTTGACGGCGATCGTCTTGTCCAAAATGAAACCTGAGAGAACATGCATTTCAGATAGAAAAACCAGAAATTTCGGATTGAGGCTCACCTTCGTCAAGGTAAGAATCCGTGAGCTTCCCGCCCACTTTTTTGATGACCTGTATGTGCTCGAGATCCACCGATCCCTGTGATTGAGAACGGGATCAGAAGCCGAGAAAGCACGGGAGGGGTTCGATATGCTCTCACCTTCAACCGAAGGACAGCATCCACCGCGAGGTTGGAAAAGTAATCTTTATCCTGGTTAAGGACTTTTGATGACAACGTCGTCCGCGCAATATTAAACAGATCTTGGCGGAACACATTAGGGTCGTTGCTACCCAGCGAGAGAAAGAAGAGAGAGAGAAAAGATCAACACCGAACACCAAAAACGAAACAAGGAAAAACACACAAATTATCCACCGCAGCCCCTTCCAAAGCTTTCAAAGCCGCATCGCTCGCAATCCTATACCCCTCCACGATCGTCTGCGGATGGATCTTCATCCCAATCAACAGCTCCGCCTCCCTCAACAGCTCCGCCGCCAACACACACACACTCGTCGTCCCATCCCCGACCTCATCGTCCTGCACCTTTGAGATATTCACCAATATCTTCGCCGCGGCGTTATCGAGCTGGATCGCTTTCAGGATCGTCGCACCGTCGTTCGTCACGTTAATGTCGCCGGTCGAGGTGGACTGAAGGATCTTGTTCATTCCCTTTGGCCCGAGTGTCGACTTGACGAGGTCCCCCAGCGCGAGGGCCCCCACGAAGGACGACAAGCGCGCATTTTCGGCTTTTTCCTCTGTGGCCTGGGAGTTCACGACCTTAGAAAGCGGACGGTTTGAGTGGAAGGGGTGGTACTTACCTGATCACCAAAAATTTGCATCGACATTCTGGTTGGTTAGCCTGACGATAGAGACTGGATTACATAAGAATCTTAGATACTACTAGTAAGTGTGGCGTCGTCTGCTTTATTTGCCTGGACTCAAGTCGTCTTCTTTTGCTGAATCTATATACTCTCCCAGGAACGATGATCAGCTCCCTCGGATTGTTACTAGTATATACTAACCCCTGGCACCCTTTCCTTGCAAATGATTTTACCTGGAGAGAACATATCCACCAGTCATCAGCAAATCTTGTGAACTTCAGGTGTCTTCAGTAGCTACACAGGTCTGCATAGGTCTGTACAGTCAGTATACTCTTTCTTCAGTCAACTCCACAGGTCTTCACAGACCTCCTTGCAGACCTCTGCAGCAAAAAAAAACAGAGTTTGCTGATTTGCAAGCCTTGCACTCTCCATTGCAACCAACACTGTCATGATAAGCCTTGATTATCCCATACAAATTGTGGTACGTTGCCATGAACAGTTACTACTGGATTGAGGGGCTGACCATGAAGCGATATTGAAGGAGTTGATGTAGATTCATCGTGAAGACACTCGGCTTGAACGGACGAAAGAGTCCAGTGCAGACTGTATTGATTCTTCTCGTAGAGTCAGGCCTTGCTTATCTCGGATTCCAGGTCAGTCACCTTTGTATTGTGGTTGCCGATATGCGCGTGTAAGATCTCAGAGTTCTCGCCGTGTTCTTGCCCGTCTTGGCTCTGCTACGCGCGGGGGCGCAATCGGATCCGTTATGCATTGAACTATGGATCGGCCAGACTGCAAAGGAAAGGTGTCCTAAAGTTGCAGCACATGTTTCGAATGCCACTGGATCCGCGAGGTTGCTCGCGTTCGATGGGCCAATCTCACAAAAATGCGTCATCGAACCCCGAATTTCGACCAGGAGTGTCACCACAGTCAGATACATTGGCGGCCTACAATAGTAGATGCAGATCAGGAAATTACATATAATGGAAATCTCCAATCTGCGTAACACTTACAAGAGAAGAACATATGGCTTGAAAGCCAAGCGATGGGGAGACTAGAGTACTGGTGTGGCGATTGCAAGCCACGTACGCTACAGGCTTTGAAAAGGCCTCGCCTATCGTTGGTTCTACATCCACCGAGGTCAGATACGCCGCGTATCCGAGAACACGAAGGATGATGCAATGATAATTATGCACTGTAATCGCCTCTACATACTATGATACTTGAACCTGAGCGGCATCGGCTGATTCCGCTAGCGTTTGTAATTTGCCCAAAGTTCGTTCCAAAGTGATGATCCCTCCTGCCGTCAACCGTGGAACAGCCAGATCCTGATCAACTTCGATCGAGTCCGGAAGAGCTTTACTCGTGGCAATCAGCGTTCGAGCATCTTGAAGAACTTTCGCCAACTTGCGGTTTTGAAAGTACAGCCACTTTGTCTCAGACTCCAGCCCACCCAAGGGGATCTCAACGGCGCGAAGAACGAATGCACGCGAAAGGACATATGCCTTCTCGTTGTAAAGTCGACTGGGAACGTGGGGCTGAGTCCAGTGGGGAACTATAATATTATTCGTCGCATACCTGTTAACAATGCCCTCTTCGGTCCCTCTCAATTTGTCGTAAGCAGGCTCACAAAACCAGCTGAAATGTAACAATGTTTGAACAGTCTGACGTTCCACCCGCCGAAAAAACACTCACGGCTCTTTAACCAGAACAAGACCTTGGATCGAAATGAAGGCTTGCAACAGGGAAGACCGTGCTGCACTCCAGATTTCATCCTTATCTCCGGCCCAGGTCCCTAAAATCGACAGACATACTTTCCCGTCCTCATACAGGTTCCTATATATGCTATATAGCCCTGGACCGTTCAAAGGGCTGAAATATGCTCACGGGTTGACTAGGATCAAATCATCGGCACATAAGCATGTCGATTATTCTGTTAATCGATATTGGTCCGTACCTCGACCATTTCCGTTGGTCCAACTATGAAAGTGGGCGATCGGAGGGGTGTGGGGGAAATTCGAGTCAAGCATCCAATCAATCATAAAAGGGGCATCTTCATAAGGTGTATTCGCAGGCCCGAGTATGAGAGACCGCAGCAGATCAGTGCGATCTTCGTAAGCGCGAACAATAATGGAATCTTTGACGAGGGAAGAGTAACATTGAGATGTCATGGAAGAGTGGCATGAACTCACCTGGAAGGCTGCCCGAGAGGATGCGATACTCTTTCGCAAGGCGGCCAAGGAAGGACTTCGAAGGTTGTGCTGGAGGGGAGGAAATGAAGGCATGATCAGGAGGTGCAGAAGTAAGAACATTAAATCGTTTCCACGGATTCCGATCCTCATCCGCGAGCTCATCAGCTTGGACGTAAGCAAGGCCAGGCAGACCAGCGACAGGGGCGACACTCTGCTGCGGGCCCATATCTGGCGTTGATTCTCTCAACTCCAACTCAGTTTCATTGCCGTCGTCCAGGTCCATGGTCTCGTGATTCTCGTTATCACCATCCTCACTGTAGTCTTCCCACTCGCCGTCATTTGAATCGAGACGCCACATGCCATCTTCATCCATTGACCACGTCTCCCTATTATCCACGTCCACATCATAATCAGCAGCGTCATCAACCCACAGACTATCGAGTTGCTCGATGCCGTCGTATAACCTGGTTAAGCGTTCTAGAGGGTAGGTCCTGATTGCGGTATCTGGATGCGTCACTTCGACAGTCCCGTCGAGATGAAGCTAGTCGAAACGGTCAATGGAATCAAAGTCAACAGGGGCGTGCAAGAAGTCATACATACATCGGTGACCTCGCCTAGCCACGAAAGGCACCCAGTTCCGGGAGTTGGACGACTGATATGGCATTCGAGTTCTCGTTCTGGTGTGCTCCGTGCCGCAAGATTGGAGCCGATATCGGCCATTTCCTTCCTCCATCCTAACAGCTGACCATCCGGTGTAGGGCCCTCATGAACCCAGGCTTCCAACTCTCCTATTCTCGGGACGGAGGGGTTATCGAGGCCGTTTGTTGTGCCGGATCGATGTATGAACACGAAATCTCCCCGACGAACTCCGAGCCCCTCAGAGACTGACTGTGGTATTCCCGGAGAAAGCTCGGACGTGCCATGCGGGTCAAGCTCCAACAAGGGGGCGAGCTCTACTTTGCCGGTGTCCGTGAGCAGGATCAAGGCAGTCCGATCCCCCGCGTTCACCGATTGCACGATGGCATGCCGTTTCTCGCTTTCCCTCCAAATGACATGATCCCCAGGCCTGAGCGTGATGTGAGTTGAGGGTTTATGATTGCATGTTAACCTCACCAGCAGTCATATTCGTCCGGATTCAGATATGGAACAACATCGGTAGCGTTCAGTGTTTGGCGCGTACCATCTTGCCATAGAATATCGACGCTTGTCTGGGTTTCTACCACCAGGAAAGTTTGCACGTGGACCCTCTCGTTATCCGCTTCTTCGCCGTGCGTCGTGGATGGAGCCCCTGTATTGTCTTTCAGACGAACCCGGTCCCCAACACGCACCTCAGCGTCCGACCGGCCTCGAATCAACGTCAATTGTCGGAGGTCCTCACTATGCCAGAACCTCTGAGGACGATTTTTTCTCCCTGCATCTGCGGGATCGAGCTTCGAGAAATTAATGAAATTGTCGCATAGCCTGATAAGACTATAGCTACCAATTGACTGACAGCCAGCCAAGCAATCGCATAAACACTATGCTTGACATCAAGAACGGTGTCAACACCATCATGCTGCTGGGCGCCCGTAAAATATCCAAAGAGATTATACATATTATTGCCACTGGAAATGGGAAGAATGTCCTGTGGACGGAGCCAATGTCAACTAAAGGAAATGACATATAGCACAATGACTTCGAACATTGCCCTTTTCGCCCACATTGAATCGAGAACTAAGCTCTGGGAGTCGAATGAGTTGGCCCGCTGAGCCTTCGATGAGCAATTCGTCGTATAACTGCGGATAGATGGGTAAGGAAAATGCGTGGTGGATTTCAGTTCAACGCATGGTTCACACCTCAATCACCTGCAGCGATAACAATGATGTAAGTTCCGTGGTGGCATAAAGAGAATGACCTACCTGTCCTACCCAGTCGTCAAATACAACATAATCTCCTATCTCTGCGTCCACTCTAGTCATGAGATCGTCCAATGTTTTCCACCCCTCGACTATTTCCCTGCTGATTGCATGTTCTAGTCGGCTCTTCACATGAATATCGATCACGACCCCCGATTGGACCTCATCAATAGCTCGTTTGCAGAATTCTCCAGGATGGACAGTGCGATCAACAAGCTTCAATTCCGTTTCGAGTAGAATGTCGCGCTCTCCGTCCTCCGTCAGAAACGATACACCCACTTCTCCGGGTTGCAAGGCTCTCATGAGAGGATCTTCTGATGCTGGAGAGTACGGGATTTCCTCCGCATCATGCCAGCATCTCTGTTGAGCAGTATTAGGGAGGCTATACATATTTAGCGGTGCACATACCAAGACGATACCGATGGAATGCGGAGGAAAAATCTGTTGTACGATATCTTGTTGGTAGAACTGAATGCTCTATCAATCATCTAGGCGCCACCAGCGCATAAAGAGCACTGAACCTTTGTTGATACGCGCTTTCGACTGTTTGAGGGCATATTATGGATGAGGTTGTGGTCACTCGTCAGATGTGACCCTGTTAGTTGCAATTGATTTATACATCTTGTTGATTTTCACCAAGTTTCCAAGTTTCAATTCAACCTTCTCGAGAAAGCCCAAGTGGGCATCAACTACAGCAACTCGTCAGACTTGAAGCCAAAAGACTGCTGTAACTTGATTGAGAAATCCAATGTCATCACAATATATACCTTATGTAACGGGAGGCGCTCCGCGGACGCTGAACGATTATAGCTACGGCGTTCACTGGGCGTTCTCCTGGCGAGCTGCGTAATTGACTCGAGGCTAGGCGCTCGAAGCTGTTGCTTAATCTTATCTGATGAAGGCTATGTATTGAAATTTTACTAGTACCGGTAGCATTATAAAAGGTTCTTTGTACGAGTCAAGCCAAAGTCGATTCCCTCTTCCTTCTCTACCCACCATCTCCCCGAATGAGCCTACTTATTCGACCCCTTAGCCCTATCGCCACTTCCGCCAAAGTCAAGCGGACTGAAGTTTTCAAGGCATTCTATGCTGTCGGCACTCCCCACTCTCTTCCTGGCCCATCGTTGTCTTCTTATTCCGTGCCTATAGACTATCCGTGGGTTACAGAAAGCCCCTGCGGAACCGGATGCTGCCCCCATCGAGGAAAATGTCAGTCGAGTCACTTCACCATTACTGCTTAGTTGCTTCATGGCTACGTCTTCAGGACTTCATCCTGTCGATCTTACGCGCCAATCCCTCGTTGAGAGATACTCGGTCTTACCTCGCTCACTTTGGTCACCGTCATTCCGATGCATCGGCGGCAATTACCTCGGAAACAACCCTACTTCCACCGACTCATCAAACTCAGAAGAAACCCATACCAGCCGTGTTCGAACATCCAAAAGCGAGCCCCGTAATCGCATCTATTTTGAATCCGGTATTTCGCCGCACAGCACTTGTCAAGTTGCAAGGCCCTTTCACAGATAGACAGCTGGACAGCATAACTCGCGGCCTAGTCTACTTGGAGAAACTGGGTCTTGTCAGCGTCATCGTCGTCGAGAATGATGCCATACAACGTGGAGACCAAGGTGAAAGAGCTGCCATCATTGACGAGACGATGCGCGTCGTGGCCTCTCTCGAAAAGCAAGGGGCTCTTGCTCGGCCCTTGGTGAGTGCCGTCGTTAGACTTGGTCCAAGGCTCGGTGGGGACGGGATAGAGGAGGATGGGCTACCCCCACCAGAATCCCATACGATTCCGTCCGATTTGGTTCCCATCCGGTCTGCCCTCCAAGCAGGTGAAATTCCCGTTATCTCATCCCTCGCTCTCGATTCCTTCTGTCGGTCCATCCGCGTAGATGCAAATGATGTAATATCAGGTTTGGCGCAAGGCATGGTTGAAGCGTCCGCTCAAAACTCGAAGGGCGATGAACGATTCGGACATGAGGCTTCCCAAGAAGTTGATCTCACACCCCTTCGTCTCATGATCATCAGCCGTCAGGGAGGCATCCCGTCGTACGCCCGCTTAGGGTACCCTCACCTTCTGATTAACCTCGATTCAGAATATGAACATATCCGCGGCACCTTTGACGAGTTATGGCGTTATTCTCATCCCACAGCACTGGCCAATCTTTCTCTTGCTCGCACGTGTCTTTCCTACATGCCTCCCACGTCCTCTGCTATCATGGTTTCCCATAAATCGCCCACTTCCCTTATCGGAAATCTCATTACCAACAAACCCGCAGTCAGTTCCAGTCTACCCCACGCTCTGCTCCAAGGCAACCGGAAGCTCACACCTGACACTCCTACACTGCTGCGCCGGGGCTTGCCGATACGAGTTCTCCGATCCATTTCTGATATCGATAGAAAGAGGTTGACCAACCTTCTCAATCAATCGTTCGGAAGGACCTTGGATGAGAAGTCTTTCTATGAACGTCTGGAAAGGACTTTGGACTTCATCGTCATAGCTGGTGATTACTCGGGAGCAGCCATCGTGACTAAAGAGACATGTCTAGGTCTTGACTCGCCTATCGCCTACCTTGATAAATTTGCGGTTTTACCCAGTCACCAGGGAGATGGCACTGTTGACTTCTTGTGGGTAGCGTTGCATGACGAGTCGTACGGGCTTGGTCATCCATTCTCCGTCAATCCCAACGGCGGAAAGGGAGGCGTGGGCGAAGGGCAAGATCTGATCTGGCGGAGCCGAGCTAATAATCCAGTCAACAAATGGTACTTTGAGCGCAGCTCAGGTCACCTTCGAATGGGTTCATGGGTTCTCTTCTGGTGCGATGGAGAAAAACGTCTTAGGGTCGAAGAAGGTCGACGGGGTAGTTCTGGACTGTCTTATGTTGAACATTGGGAAGAAGGTCGACTTGAAAAATGGGCTGATGCTGTATTAAAAATACCATCAAGTTGGGAAAATTGACCATATTTCTGTGGATGAGTTGAAAAAACAGTAGTAAGTATGTACCTAAGCCTGGAGTGGCCTTACTGTATTTTATGGCGAGAAAGTAGATCACCTTCCCCCAATTTTCTCCGTACTGATAGTTTAATTATGATACGGTATACCTGGATCCGGACCCAACATGAAAACGAGACTTAAAACATATTTAGACCCTGAGCTGAGAATGGGAAAGCAACTTCCGATTTATGATCAACCCCGATTACTGTAATGTGCCGGCAATGATCCGAAGAAAGATCCCCTGGAACTCGAGAGAAGCGATAGATCCACCATGTGAACCAGATTTATCGGATATTCTATAAGGTCTAGTAAGACGGAACCATTGTATGAGATTCTATGCCCATTAGAAAACCTTGTCCATGAGGTTGCGAGATGCTTCGACGCCGAGCTGGAATGAAACGATAAGTGACTACCAACTCTAGAATTCGAACCAGACGTACGAAGGTGGCTGCGTTGGCAGGGAAAGCCTGCAGTATACTTCGTTAACTAGGCTGCCCTGGAGTTCTTAGTTGCACGTTAGGCTTACCCTTGCCATTGCCGGTCCCAGCCCTTTCCAGAGGGCACGAACACCATCTTTGGCTATCGTTTTTCTGGCACAGTCCAGCATTCCAGAGTACGTCCCTTCGGGCGCAGATTGGATTCGAGACTTGATCACCTATGCAAATCCATTAACCTCACATGACCTGGTACATTTACAAAGAAAACGGACATCGGGAGGAATGATCAAGGACCACATTGCAATACCCGCGGTACCTCCGGCAAACATGATAGCACCTAGATTCAACTCAGCAGGTGATGAATCGGGTGGTATTAGAGCTCTTTTCGTTACTTCATATGCTGCAAAATATCTATTGGGTATTAGAATTCCGGTTGGGTGGAGGGCAATTCTGGACCTACGCAGCACTTCCTGGGCCGTCACGGGCCAGCGTGACGCCCGTTCCACGAAAAATGCTTCGCAAACCGCCCTCTCGGTAGAGGTGTTTGAGGACATCGAACACTCCCTTGTATTTCTCGGATCCTCCTTGTCCTTGTATCTGTAGTAAACAATGAATAAAATGGTTTAATGCCGCGTGTAGCTTTGAATTGACCTGTAATAAAACCTTCGCTCTTTCTACTGGGGCTGTAACCAGAGTGGTGGGGATGGCGGATAAAAATCCTGCCGCAGCTAGTTCGCTTGTGGACAGGGAATCGCTCGTCCGGTGGGGTGTCGCAGCGTAGATAAGCTGCTTGGAGGTATCGTATGCCTATACAATGTGTGACGAAAAAGAACGTATCCGAGGAGGTCCGTCCTCACCCAAAAGGATACGGCAAATATGGGTGTGACACCCAACAACGGCGGGACTATGCCACGGTACAATCTGTAATAGGCCATTATACGCCAGGCATCGAGGTCTGAATGTTCTTTACCCAGATAGTCCATCGCGGGCCAAAGTTTTCTTCACGACATCCAAAGCGCCAGTATAGGCTCCTTGAGGGGCAGTCTGTAGCCGCGTCTTCGTCAAGTCAAAAGGATGACCTGAGAACGAAGACGTTACGTTTGTCCACAGCAAAAGATAGATCACACTAACCGACCAGAACTGCCGAAACGCCTCCGAAGCCTCCCGCGATAAAAGACTTGATGGAGTCTGTCGCAGACGTCTCGCTGCCCTGTAGACTAATGGATCAGTCTGCAATATACGGTCATGAAGGGATGCAGACCATTGCTCTTCCGCAAATGAGGGACTAACAAAGAAACGGAAGGAGAGGTCGTATCAAATTACTGTAATTGACCGGGTCAACTTCAATCTCCCAGAATCACATGTGTCAATTTGCACTTTCGGCCTGCAGAAGCGAGGGAAGGAAGAATCAGAGCTCATGGCGACTGTTTAGTCAGTCGTGGGCTCCGGAGCGCGAGTATATTGTAAACGACATAAATCGTGGAGGGCATGTATTATAATAATCATGATTCATATACTAGGATTCATCGTCCGGACCGAATCCGCCAACAGGTTCATAAGTCGCCTCCGTGTCCCGAATCCACAGAACACGGATACCATAGAAAAATGCACAGATCATCAAACATCCCACAAAACCGACACCTGTAGGCGCACCATAAGCAATCCACCATGGCGGGTAATATGGAGTCAGCAGACGATCAATCTCGATGACCCCGCCTCCACCTGCGGTGGTGGACCGACCCCATGAGAGTACTCGTGCCCAGTCGGCAGCCCCGTCAGTACCACGAGCATCCTTTATCCCAACGACGTAGCCATTCGGTTCCATATCATCACGCCACCGAAAGACGATATCGCCATAGGCGGAAGAAGACGAATGCAGCGTGGAATATGTCGGGGAATCATCGAAGGGTAAAGGTCGGTTGTTATAGAGCCCGTCGCGGTCAAACATTCGCAGAACGTCTCGCGAGCGGGGCGAGGGAATCACATGTTGAGCGACAACCGACCGGAGCATCACAACGTCAAGAAAAATTTGGCTCAGGTTCAGGTTCTTGAAGGCGTCGTCTGTGGGGCAAAGCAAAGTCCAACCAGCACCAGTTAATTCGTCATCATCCCAAGGCGAGCCTTCAGGAGGAGCAGTTCCGTCAAGGAGCCAGTCAAAACCTGCTTTGATGGCCAGAGACGACATCGTACTCCCTTGGGCAGCACGGACGAGCTTCCCCACGGTCAGGTTCACCGACCTCGGGATAAGGACATCTGACAGTTCATGTATGACGCCGGTCTGAGTGAGGATATCTTGAGTATACACCTCAGCTTGCATTCCTGCCCAACCCCCACTCGGGCTGACGAAGAGAGTTCGGTTTCCCGTTCGATCCAACTGGAGATCACTGCCTTCAAGAGTTGCAAAAGTGTGCTGTGAGCCGTTCTTCAGTGACTGTGCGTACTCAACTGTGTTCAAGGCATGGTGTAGAAGGACATTCTCCAAGTCTTTTTTAGAAGATGCCGCGAGGAGATGGGCGCTGACTAACATTCCAAGCCGTCTGAATGCACTGTTGTGAGGGATGAGGAGGGACGTCCGCGGGGTGGTCTTCAACGTTTCAGCCTGTGTGGTTGAGAAGATCGCTGCCAGGAAAGAGGAAAGATCGAGTTTAGGGAGAGCAGTTTGTAGAGGGTCGCCTGGTGGCACAAGGGGTCGCGAGATGAAGTAGAGGACAGTATTGTTTATCTCGACTGGAATGCTGTTAAGAAACCATGGGCCGACATCGAAGATAATCTCACTTACTTGGTGTTCCGATGGTCCCCGCACCACCGAACCGTATCGACTTGTCCGCATCTTTCTTGCCAGGATTTGAGTCAACTTGGACACTTAATACCTGATTCCCGCCACCAAGTCCTTCCTCCTTCAACTCTGTATCCAACAACATCTCATTTTCCAGTTTTTTGAGAGTCCATCGTCCAGGAATAAAGTGATATTGTAAGAGTTTCTTCAATTCCTCACTTCCTTTCTCTGGGAGTACACCACGTTGAAACACAGAAAATACATCATCTGTCGGAGCGAGGATGGTGTAATTTGCATCCGTATTATTGACCAGTGCGTTTAGACCGACCGAATGTATCAGAGACACGAAGGTGGTACAATTGAGCGCGAGAAGGTATTTTTCCGGAGTCAATTGAAGGGCTCCAGGTGGCAAGAGGAGCGCGTCCACGAGATGAAGGACGCCATTCGACGCATAGATATCGGGTTCTATAAGTTTGGCACCTGAAACTGTCGTATTCTCTGACGAGACGGATATTTGTAACGTGTTGCCCCCAACGGTCGTCACTGGAGGAAGAGTTAGCAAAAGATGAGATCAACAAGTCATAGAATTTACGGTTGGGTCTATGATTGAATGAATCGGAGTACCGAACGCCAGTTTCCAGAACGGCGTGCATGTTCACAACGATTTTAAGATCGTCTGCTGCATATTCGCTTTCTAGATAGAGCCTTTCATACGGGTTTAGCGAGTCCCAAGCGTCATCGACGGGGAGGAATAAGGTCAACGCGGAGGATGAATTTAGAAGCTTGGTGATTTCAGGATTAAGGACCTTGTGGAAATAGGAGAGGGAGGGTTGAAGAGAGATGACGCGAGCTATAATGCTTTCAGACTCTGTGCACATATGGGGACGGCAATAAGGGAAGACATACCCAAGTCAGGTGGCGGATCGAGAATCTTGGAAACACCAAATACGATGCCATTTGTAGCCTCAGTTCTGTTCGTGATCAATGCTCCGTGCTTCCCGAAAGCGTCGACACCAACCCAGGGCTTGTCATCTCGGGATGAGGCACGCAACTTCTGCGGTTCACCGCCGAGGGTGCCGCCTGGGACAGGCATCCAAGGGGGTGAGGGGGGTGGTATTCGCGGAGGAGGCGTTTCAGGAGCTCTCGGATAATGCAAAGTCTTATATGCCACTGGTTTCTCGTCTGTGGGTAGGGCGGAAACGGTGAAGTTTAGAAGGTGGTAGAACAGCTGCTGCCTCAGCTGTTCCTGGATATTGTCAGTGAGGGAAAAGGGGTTGTCTCCAAGAAAATCGAGCCACAAAGGGTGGTTCTTAATGGCATCGTTTGTGGGGGCGAAAAGCGTGCCGTTGGTGAGGCGGTTAAGGGTCGGGATGAGACGGGCACGTTGTAGGAGGCGGAGGAGAGACGTGTAGTTGGGGTCAGCGGAGAGTGCGTCGACAAGGGTGGTGGAGCGGGTGGCAGGGATGGGCTGCTGCATATAAGCGAGGATGGAGGGGACGACGAGCAGGGGGGCGAGGATGGCTATATGCATGGTGGCGTGGCGCGTGGTTGATCAGCACCGTCATGCTCCATCTCAAACAGATATATGCCGCCTCGCCATCCCATGCCGCCCACCACCTCCGCCTCGCCCGTCTCGCCCGTTCCCTCCTCGTTCGTCCCCCTCCCCCCTCGCCGTTCCTCTCTCATCTTGCTCTAGGTCTACCCCTGTGCCGATGCCGTCGTCATTCTTGACGCCCCCTCTCTTCGTCTGCTTCGCGTTCTCACGTTCTCCGAACCATTTCCAAGTACAGGGCCCACAACCCAAGGCATCACATGCGTGGCCGTAGATTCTAGCTTGGAGCTCGTTTGTAGGTTGTCTCTGGTCGTTCCTTGTCAATGCCTCAATAGGATGTTCAGTTGCCGCCATGAACACTCGAATCGCCGCATGGTCCTCTTCGAGCTTTCAAGAGAATACCTGGCGCGTGCATTCTATACTTGCCCTCCCTGAGAACCACAATGTCACTACCATGGACTGTAAATCTGGTAAATCACTGGTTTTCTTCTTCTGCATATCGCGTTCCTCAGACCTCCAGGTCTGCTTGCTGTCGGCACTCAGCTCGGTCTTTCTGTTTACACCTTGAGTCTTGAAAATGATCTCCCAACTTGGGCCCAGAAATGGGATATTTTGTGCGCACTTCGTCATCCAAGATGATTCCGTACGACCCTCACCAGTTTCATAGCACACCCCCGTGCACACTCGTTCGGTTTTCTCCATCTCTGATGTACCTTGCCATCGCCTCAGCGGTATGCGCTCGTTTTTTATGATGCAGTTATGAACGATATGAAATTGGTCTTCTAGTCTGACCGAAATGTTAGGCTGTATTCGACAGCTTCGGGTCGCCAGACGCAGATAATACCGCATCCGCGTACCGTCACAAACATTTCATGGCGACATTCACAGGCGTCCAGCCGGTTAGTCGTGGTCTTACACGCCTGTTGCAGCTAGTTCAATGCCTCCTAGCGATGACCTCATACTTTATACAGTAACCATCGATGCCGTGGTACGCATTTTCCTCCCAGTTCTTGATTCTCCGCAGTTTCTACAACTCCATGCGTCGTTGGATCTGTGGTCCGCCATTCCCTCCAACCACTTGGAGCAGATGTCATCCACGGTGTTTTGGCTGGATAGGGAGGTCGTGGGGACCGTACTTGACCACATCTTAGCGCAATCCTCGGAAGAAGATGATACACCAACCAGGCGGATCAGAGAGATGAGAGATGAAAGGTGGGACCTTTTTCTTCGCGTCCTGCAGGACGGTTCCGTCATCGTCACCGCCGTTGCCGTGAGTTCTCCCACATCATTTTTACGCTGTATTCGACACGGAAGACTCTATCCAGGAAATAGATCGTAGACCTCCGACGCTTCTCAGACACTTCACCCTCCAACAATTCCCGCCGTCTACATTACCCGACCTTCCTTCGTACCTCTATGCAATTCCAAACCCCGAACTTCAACTGTTATCCCTTGTAACGATTTCGCCCCTCTCCGTGTTCGACCTGTCCCCCGTTGTATTTTTGGGCGCATGCCCTGAAGGTTTCCGCTTAGCGGCAAGGATGCTCGACAGAGTTTCGACAGAAGAGAACGAAATCGTAGGGCTTGTGAGGACCCCAGAAGGGAATGGTGTCGGAGTGAGGAGGCTAGGCGGTACCGGCGAAGCTTGGACAATCATAGATCACGGGTCCAGGCTGATGCGATCTAATAGATGGGATGACGTCGACCTCGTCGTTGTTCTTCAAGAAGGTGAGTCTCTGTCGATAGGTTATGACCTCGAATCGAAGCATCACTGTGTATAGGGCGGACTTTCGCAACGTATGCCTCTTCCAACGGCCTCTTAACATTACATTCGGTGCCGCCGCAGAGGCTATCCATTCCGAGGGTAACCATGCTTTTTTCTATGCCATCTCGAGATGGAGGCGAATCCCTCATCGCCATAACCACCGACTCCTCCATTCTACGCCTCCATGTGACTTATTCGCCTTCTCCCAGCCTTATAATTCGATCGCAAAGCGAGCTCCCCATCCCACTTCCCCGACCAAAAGCGATCCTTCCTGTCGATCCCATGGCATGGGGCTTCGGTAACTCATGGATGCAACACGATGTACTTTTGAGTATCTCCGCGGTTGGCGAATTGGCTTTCTGGGTACCTGAAGAACGTGTCGACGTAGGCAGTGGCTGGAGATGTACAGGTAAGGTGAAGACGGAACGTACAAACATCAAAAAAGCAAGTTGCAGCTCCGCAAAGAAGACCGCACTGAGCAAGTCCTCTCCAAGTGTTTGCCCCACATACTGACGAACACTCCGATCTCTAGTTGTTTCTGGGCCAACAGGCGACGAGTTGACAATATGGAACTCTCAAGAGTCTGAGTTCGCGACAGGATTGGAGTTTCGCGGGGCATATAGGTATGCTTCCTCTTTACCTTCGATATAATTATTGATAGTATAGAAGTGAATCTGTCCTTGATCTCGACTGGACTTCAACACCGGATATGCAATCTATCCTCGCCGTGGGCTTCTTCCATCGCGTCGAACTTCTTTGTCAACAACGGTTGACGTACTTTGAGTCAGGCTGCGGCTGGGATACGTGCACCATAATTGACTTTGGAAAGTGCGTCTTTCAGACTTCTCTTTATCCGCAATACATGACCTCGAAAAAAGCTTCATCCCGTATCAAATCAAGGATTCGGTCTGGCTTTCAAATGGGTCGCTTCTTATTGCTGCCGGTCATCAGCTTCTCCTTTATGGGGCATCTTCCCCTTCCCCTGGACAAACACCCAACCCACTATCCGAAACCCTTTTCGAATATGCTGCTCAACAGAATGGGCCCCTCGATGACTACCATCCTCAGATCATACTACAGTGTCTGCTATGGGGTGCGTCGGCCTTCTGCTATTCAGAACTGCCCTCCCAGATGAAAATATTCCTTGTTTCCAACAGACAAAGTTCAATTGGTGAAAGAGATCATTGTCAATTTATCTCGCGCTGTGTTCTCTCGCACTCCAAAGGGTGGCATGCCTGGATGGAGGCCTTTGTCCATAGAACGTTTTTTCAAGGAAGACAACCCAGCTAATCATGTCCGTGTTCTGGCTTATCCGATATGATTCTGCTGCATACAACGATCATTCACAGATTTCTTCACAACGGAAAAGAAATACGTTATTTTTTAATGGTCCAGAACAGCACGAGGAGTATGTCATTTTTTTCTTGTCATTTATGGACACATCCTAATTTGGTTCAAGGTCTGATGAGGAGGATTTCTCCCGCTCAATGGTTACTCGCCTCCTTTCAACGCTGGAGGCTTTCCCTCTTCCTCATTTAACATCTAATGAGCAATCGCATTTACTCACGCTTATTCAAACCACACTCGAAGTAAATTCACTTTCTCTTGGCCATATTCTGTTTTATCATCTGTCAATTCTTTCAGATCGACGAGCAGCGTCGCGCCCTTGATTCCAATGGTCTACGGTACCTGATATCAATGCGGTCGTTCTATATCCTAAACCATCGCGCTTCGTCCTCCAGCAGTCCCTCATCAAAAGGTGCAACACCCCTAAGGACAGGCCGCAGAGAACGACTTCGTTATCGTGATATGATCTGGGCATTCCACAGTGAGAGTCAAGAACTACTCTTGAGTGCCTCAACGACAGCATGCAAGGGAAAGATGTTGTGGTCTGACAGCAGAGCTTTGGGTCTTCCGATATGGCTGACGTCGATCGAAATGCTGGTATGTTCGCGAATCCATGTCGAGGCATTTACATTGCTAAATTCAGACCCAAGAAAAGCCAGATGGAAGTGATTGCACGAAATGAATATATGCAGGACGATCGCCGAGACCCGACAGCTTGCTCACTTTACTACTTCGCACTAGGAAAGATAAAGCTCATTCAAGGCCTCTGGAGGCAGGCTGCGTGGCATAAGGAGCAAGCCATCATGCTTAAATTTCTATCCAATGACTTCACAGAGCCTAGATGGCGCACGGCGGCGCTGAAAAACGCATTTACTCTGTTGGGCAAACAACGCTTTGGTACGGTCAGAGAATTGCAAAGGAGATGATCATACGACTCAGCGGTTTCACAGAATATGCAGCTGCTTTCTTCCTCTTGGGCAGCTCGCTCAAAGATGCTGTCAGTGTCTGCATCAAACAATTAGGCGACTTCCAATTAGCAATCGCAATAGCGCGTGTGGTTGAGCAAAGTGACGAAGGGCCCATACTCCTTGATATCCTGAAAGGGACTGTTTTACCTACTGCATTCAAGGATGGAAACCGATGGCTCGGGAGTTGGGCGTTCTGGTTACTTCATCGTCGAGACCTTGCTGTAAGGATATTGGTGGTACGTTTGAGACATCTCATCCTGTAGCCGACTTAACACAGAAGACGCAGACGCCACTCCAAGACCTTGCGACAGCTCTTGATATTCAAGTGCTAGAGATAGGGGAACCGCACTATGACGACCCTAGCCTTGCCCTTTTGTTCTCCCAGCTGAGGTCGAAGACATTGCAGGCAGCCAAAGGCACCAGCGAAATTTCCGGGCGACTGGAATTCAACTTTGTTCTCCAAATGTCAAGAGTGTTTTGTAGGATGGGTGCGTGTTTGACATCCACTCCCAAGGATGGCTTCTAATCGACATTCACAGGATGTCATGTTCTTGCTTTGGACCTCGTCAGGTCATGGTCTTTTGAATCCCCGCCAATGATCCTTCAAGGCACAACAGAGAAATATAGGAGGTCGCGTCTTCCGAGTGTCATGCCTTCCAGCCGATCTCTCTCTGACCGTCGGAGTCACCGAAGGCAGTCCATTGTGATCGACATGGAGGTCCCTTCCCTCCCACCCACAAGGCTTCCATCTCCTACACGACTATCAGGAATACCCATCCCTGAGGAAGAACCGATGCAGGACGATGGAGACTTTTTGGCTCGGAAAGTTGGTTTAGGAAACCTCATGAAGTCGGCCAAACAGGACGTTAGCGTACCCGAGTTTGACTTGGATTTGTTTATTTAGGGAAGGAGTACATTACTTGGTACTGGTAGGGAACGCGATGTACCGCTAAATTCTGGGAGACAAATTTATTGCTGGACCTCGACCTCTCGCTTTTTCAAAACCAGGTCTGACCCAATGACCCGTTTCCAGACGCTTTGAACCTCTTCGACGACAGTTTCAAAGTGCGAAGTCGCGTCGTAAGATCGAGTGATGAAGATGTTATCGGTTTCACCAAATGTCGTTGGGGTATAGATGGGCGCAATGGAAACAAATCTGAGAACGCGTAAGAGATGTAGATTGGGATAGAGAAAAATGCCCTTACTTTTGGTGAATAGGACCAAGCAGGTCGAGGCCCGGGCGGATTTCAAGCTCGGGTTTATCTGTCTCAACAATCGTGCTCACGATTGCGATGTAGACGTCCTTCGCGCAAACATTGTGAGTCGCCGACACCATGGCAATGTAAATGTCTATGTTCCCAAGGTCAGTCAATTTTAAAGCAAGAAATTTTTGAAACGTGCCGTTCCGACGGTTGACTTGATTCTGGGGAATGATGACCTGTACGCTGTCACTGTCGTCTGTCCCTGGAATCGGGTGCTTGAGGAAGCAGATGGCCCTGACTACCTTTCCTTCCTCGATAACTCTAATCTTTCCACTCTCCAACTTGCTACCGGCGCCGAAGTAACTAGGGTCGCCAATGACCTGCTTGGCTTTCACAGTCTCGTCGCCACTCCTGACGCCAACAAATTTGCCGTCGGCATCGGTCACTATCTCATCGATCGGTTTGTCCAACATGTATGTACCGCCGTAAATCGCGCTAAGTCGCGCAAACGATTGAGGGAGTTCTCCGAGACCATAGAGGGGGTAAATATATGGCGACTTGCCATATCGTGCCATCGACGACGTGTACAAAATGATGCGATCATATGTTGGACGAGCGGGCTTTGTGATGTAGCTAAAAGGACGAACGTCTCTCGCCGGCCTCTGTGTGACAGTGGGGGACTCACTCATCATCCAGATAGAGGGCCATGGCATGACCGATGAAATCCTGAGTACCGGGCTCCAGGCCGAATTTCTCATAAACAGTCTTCATGCTATCTTTGTCAAGATCGATGCCTAAGAAGGGCGGTCAGATATAGAGGAGTATTGAAGTGAGGACACAGACCTTGGTGGGTAACGGGATCGTCGTCCTTCCATCCTTGCAGGAATTCGAAGAATTTCTTTGCTCGCCTCTTCTCAAATAAACCCATGAGAGGGCTTTTAACGGCTTCCATTTCCGTACTGGGTACTTTCGAGATCTTGCCATCACGGTAGACGAAGCTGCCAGCGATCTGCTTAAACTCTAGGTAACGGGTAACGTCGGTATGAACGAGAATCTTGGTGAGTTCTCCAGATGCGATGATAAACTTTGGTATAAGATCGACGTTGTAATCGCGGTCGCGACCGAGTTCAGTCGGGGGTGCTTCATTTGGACGAAATTTACGATATAACTGGCCAAGTTGAGCCGCCAGATTTCAAAGGATCAGATAACATACCTGTGTTAAGTTGAGACTCGCGCTGTCACCACCATAGTAGTCATTGCGATCCATATGTAGCACTTTCTTACCCTCAACGGACAGCAGACCCGAGAGGATACATTCTGTTAAACCCGTTCCCAGAACGATGACCTGATATCAACAATGAATGGTTGGGTTTGGAAGAAAAGGATGGCACTGTACGTCGTATTCTTCATCCATGACGAGGAGATGGCGATGACGATTGAGGATGGCAAGGTCCGTGACACGCGTGACATACTTAGATTAAGTCATTCGAAGTCATGCTTAAGCCTCAAATTATCTAGGATCTATGTACATTACAACCACTATTAACAATGGTTACATCGCTAACGTAGTGCTAGAGAAGACCGCTCAAGATAGTGATCAGCATGATTGGTTTCATGCATGTGACGGCCTGACTGGGTTCTCAATCCTCGGCGAATCAATCGCACATACTTCAAAGAACGGTTGAAGAAATTCATGGATTGCTGATTGCGCCCTTTCCACGTTTGAGACGGCGCGCGTGGCCATCATCATCAACCTCAGCATCCGGATCTTGATATTTTCGCTTTATCTGAGGAGGATCGTTGCCCTCAGCCGAAGCCCAAGTGGGGCGGGCGCGTTGCAGATGGATCAATGACGACGATTCTGCTACCTTTCTACTGGGACTGTGTCTTTTTATTTTCCGCGCAAGCTGGTGAAGCTCTAATATCATGTACATCAACGTTTAGTCCCGAAATATTTCATATGATAACTGACGTTTTTCATTTCGACGGTAGTACTCTGCCCAGGATTTCCAGGATCGTTGAGGGTACTGTGGAAAAGAATCAACGTCACCAAAAAAGAGAAATATTGAGGAAGTTTACACGGTCGCCAAAGGGACCCCACCTCTCCCTTCCACTTGCTTCATCCCAATTAGCAAAGGACGCAATATACTTAGCGGTGACATAATAGTCAGCATCGGTAAATGAGCATCCTGCTGGGCCCATCTCGCTTTCAGACCACGTTTTGGGCGGCTCATCATCGTCGGTGTCATCTGTTTGATTTGTGGCCTGTTCCTCCTCGTCCTCGTCCTCGTCCTCCTCGCTGGTGCTAGGATCATGGTACTTTGGTCTTTGAGTCGCGAGAGCCGATTCTCTGGCCTCCGAGTCAGATTCACCATCCGCACCATAAAAGTCACCTCGCGCGGCAGCGAAAATCTTGTCTGGGAGGTCGTGTTTAGTTTGCCAATAAGAATACCAAGATGGGGCGGTATGGTGTGGTGCCTCGAAGATCGTGAGATGACCTGGACTGGATAGACAGAAAACGCGAGAGCCTACCCTTTGTGCCAAAGCAGCGCAGAGGTCTTGTCTTGTTAAAGTAGGGTCACCTTTCAAACGCCACGAGATGAACTTGAGGAAATATTCTCGGTCTTGAAGCGTAAACTTGTTTCCCCTGCTATGGGGAACTACGATGGTGGGTGGACTTGGGGAGCGGGAGGGGGGCTCTGGAACTTGAAGATCAGCGTTTGGGGCTGGAAGACGGGTGGTAAAGACGGGTGTGGGTGCGGTCAGACTGTTTATAGTGCTACGGCGACTTGGGACGGGTAGTGGAGAAGGTCTCTCCACCGAGCGTTTTTCTGCCGGCGTTCGTCGCTTTGGAAGGGGCTGTGGTGGTATGGTGGGTGAGGAATCGGTCTTGAAATCGCTGGGAGATGGTTTCTTGGCTGTCTGGACGGGGGGCTTGGGAACATTTGAATGGCCAGCAATTGTGGCGTCCAGGCGATCTTTGTGATCCAGATAGTAGTCTTTCCAAAGACTGGCAGAGTGACCATTTTTCTGAGATCCGACTAAGACCCGTGAAAAAATGACAGATAGGGGCGTGGCAACTCACACCATGAAGGGCATTCAACGCGTCCTTGTACGACTCCTTCTTTATTCTACTGTCAAGGAGGGCCTTGACAATAATGTCCTCCTCGGATGCGTCGACAGGGGCAGACATGGCGATGGCATCCTGCAGAATTTGTTGGGAGATGAAGGGGATGTTGAAGGAAGGGAATCCGGGGATGGGGGGGGGAAGGGGGTGGGCTGGGAGCTGGTTTGGGGTGGGCCAGTGGGCGTTCATCAGCTGGTTCTGTAACGGGAGATGAGGCAGCGCGCCGGGGCGGAGACCCGGTGGCCAATTGCCGGGGGGGATGTGCTCCATGCTCTGTACAGCGGGACCGTACGGAGGGTGGGCATAGGGGGGGTTGAACGGCGCAGGTTCCCGTTCCAGATACGAGTTGGAGCTCGTCGACGCCATAGACTCGAAACTTTTGTCACGCCGTTCTAGGGTCACAACGTTAACGGAAAAGGCCTCCCGAGCTCCGAGTCCTCGACAGATGTCACGTGTTTACCGTCCCGAGTTACTTACGTAACGGAGTCAGTCAATACACCTTTCCATTCGATACCCGTGTCCACCGTCCTGAGTATAACCATGTTCGTCCCCGGACTCTCCCGCATCCCTCTCCGCGCCCGCTCGTTCGCCACCTCTGCCCCTCTCAGTGCCCTCAGCCCCCTCGCAATCCCAAAAGCAGAACAAATCTCCGCTAATTGGAAAGGTACCAGCGCCACCGGAGGCACCACCAAGAACTTCATTGGCGGTGAGTTCGCCGAAAGCAAGTCGTCGGAATGGCTCGACGTCCTCGATCCTGTCCGTCCCGCCGGTTCTTTCCCCTTCTTGCCCTCATCTGGCCTTCTAGACCACGCAGACATTACTCTCCCGCGTGCCTCTCACCACCGATCATGAATTCGCCCAAGCTGTCGATGCGGCCTCCGAAGCATTCAAGACCTGGAGCAAAACCAGTGTCCTGACTCGCCAACGCGTCGCTATGAAGTAAGTTATGCCGCATTTTCCTCCCGCTCTCGAACCTCATAACTCCCGTCCAGCCTTCAGCACTTGATCCGTGAGAATGCAGATGCCATCGCAAACAGCATTGTCCTCGAGCAAGGCAAGACTATCGCTGGTATGCATCACACTACTTGTTTTTCGCCTTGTATTCTGACAGGAAAACAGATGCCCACGGGGATCTCCTTCGTGGGCTTCAAGTTGTTGAGACGTCCATCGGAATAACCTCGACGCTCAAGGGTGACAAACTCGAAGGTATCGTTGATTTTCTGGATGACTGGACATTACTGTAATGCCAACCCCGTACCCTCTAGTAAGCAGAGACATGGACACATACGTCAGGAAGCTGCCACTCGGGGTCTGTGCAAGTATCGCGCCTTTTAATTTCCCCGCGTATGACATCATTCATTGATTGCATCAATCTGGTCCCTGACTGTATGTAGAATGATACCCTTGTGGACGATACCTATGGCTACTGTTACGGGCAATACTCTCATCTTGAAACCTTCCGAGCGTGACCCAGGCGCGGCCATGATGATTGCTGAGTTATGCCAACGTGCCGGTAGGCAATGATCCTTCCCTCATACACTGATATCTGGAAATTTCCTTCATACAAGGTTTGCCTGCCGGTGTCCTCAATATCGTCCATGGGACGGTTGCTACCGTGAATGCAATCTGTGATCACCCCGAAATCAAGGCAATTAGCTTCGTTGGAGGAGATCGTGCCGGAAAACATATTTATGAACGGTCAGTTGACTTTATAATCTAGGTGTGAAGTCACATGAATTGTTTCCGGCGTAGCGGGACTAAGAATGGTAAACGTGTTCAAGTGAGACCTTTCGTTCATGGAATTCTACACTACGGTGACACCTCTATAGTCCAACATGGGTGCAAAGAACCATGCTATTCTTATGCCGGATGGTTGGTCGAGCTTCTTATCTCTTCACGGACCTACCTAATGAGATTCGCTAGCGAACAAAAACCTTACGATCAATTCGATCCTGGGCGCTGCATTTGGAGGTAATCCCATCTCAAAAGTCATTTGATGTAGCTGACCTTTAGTCCAAGCTGCCGGGCAACGGTGTATGGCAATATCTGTAGGCAAGTGCTGTCGCTCCATATATTAGAACTTCTGCTGACGAGGCTAGAACGGCAGCTATACTCGTTGGTGAAACTCAGGCTTGGCTTCCGGAGCTCGTTCAGCGTGCCAAACAATTGAATGTTAATGGTGGCTTTGAGGCAGGCGCGGATCTGTAAATCGTCACTCAAATGCCGCTCGCCCTCGGATTGACTGGTCTTCCCAGGGGCCCACTCATCTCACCAGCAGCGAAGGAAAGGGTCATTGGCTTGATCTCTTCCGCTGAACAAGAAGGGGGGGAAATCTGTTTGGATGGGCGACGAATTGAGGTCCCTGACTACCCTCAAGGCAATTTCGTTGGTCCGACTATTATTGAGGCGAACACGAACATGAAATGCTATCGGTGTGTTTCCTTCCTACACCCCGACGTCTCATCCATAACTTTCGTCAAGGGAGGAGATTTTCGGACCCGCCCTTGTGGTGTTGAAGGCCGACACCCTGGATGAAGCGATCGATATCATCAACAAAAACAAGTATGGCAACGGAGCTGCCATGTTCACACAATCAGGAGCTACCGCCCGGAAATTCGAAAGCGAGGTCAATGTTGGTCAAATTGGTATTAACGTGCCAATTCCCGTCCCATTACCCATGTTCTCTTGGAGTGGCAACAAAGTAAAGTAACACTCACAGACAGCAGACGATGGTACTTATTATTGTTCTTAGGGGAGTTTTTTGGGTGACATCGGATTCTACGGTCCAAGGTGATGATGTCCATGTCACGATCTCCACGGATTAGATCTAACTTTCGGGCTTCTTCAGCGGAATCAATTTCTACACTCAGAACAAGGTACAATCCATTATGTGCCTGCACATTTGACGCTAAAATTTCCCCTTTATTAGACCACGACAAGTCTCTGGAGAGCTGAGGACGCAGTGGGTACTCGGGCATCCGTCAGCATGCCCATTCATCGTTAGTCGCTCCCCAATTCCAATTCGGAGGTCAGATCTGTAAATCGAGGAATCCATTACAACTGCTTGTACTCAGCCCAGCTGAGAAATTTATTCTAATCACCCTTGGGAGTCCTGCCCCCTTTGAGTCTCCTGTCCGAATACTTCATCTAGGAAAGCGTTTGACAGACGCGTACATTGTCGGAAGACTGCTTCAAACCCATCCTGGTGTGTGTGATTAGGGTTGATTGTGGTCAGGAGTACACCGTCACCGACCTTTGCACCGTAATATGGATCCGGAATCGATTTGTTATCCAAATAAGCCCCCCATAAACGGATATCGGCGGTGGAGTTGCTGGGTTTCTTGCGCATCAATTCCCTCAGGTTGTTCTCGTCGGACGCTAGGATGTGGGTGAAAGAGGTGAAGTCGGCTTTAGCGACTTGCCGTGCAAGACAGGTAATGGGGACGCTATGCTGGCAGGTCATTGATATAGAGATTAGCTCTGTTCAGCAAGCCTGAGGCTACTTACCTTTTCGCAAACGGATACAGTCCTAGAGATAACCCTGTTGAGCCTCTAGAATAGTGACACGGGTTATTGTACCCAATACCTGTCATCTGGCTCGTCGCCAACATGATATCCTGCGGTACCGGCGCTGTCTACCGTAATATCTAATCCCCGTTTCTTCGCAAGATCCTTCAAAACGGCTTCGCCCATGGGGGATCGGCAGATGTTCCCTGTCAGGCCGGAGTAAGGTCATTCTGTGTGTGTATAAGATAAGATGCCAGCACCTAGGCATACGACAAGGACTTTAACGGCCTTGGGATCGTTAGATGATCCAGACATGGGGATTGCTATGTTGAAGTGATCGTGATATTTATTAATAACATACATACTTTGTAAACCTCACTGCTTGAACATCACCCCCATCTGGAATAAGTATTGATGCCTTCACCACCGATCGGAGTGTATCTTACCACCATAGCCTCTCAGCCAGCTCTGAGACAGAGACAAGGTAGACGGTCCCATCCATGTCAATAGGAAGGAGACCAAGAAATGACTTACCTCACGACCAGAATATATCCTACGCATCTTGCAAGTCAAGAGGATACCCTTTACGGCTTATGATCTAGCCAGTGACGAAGCTGCCAAGAGGATGTGGAAGAGGAAGGCACCATTATGTAGGTTGTTTGTTGTTTCCTGCGACATTTGCTCAAGTCTGTGGTCAACTCAGCCAAGCAACAGCTTCCAGGAATCCTTGTTGGGGGACAATTTCCTGGAGTAAGTATGTCTGGTCTCAACAGCGTTTTCGTAGCCCTCACTTACGATGCGGCATGCTAGGATTTTTCTGAATTGCGAGTATCCCAATCTCTTTCATGGCTCTGCATTTTATACCTAGGTGTTCTAGCGAAGACGCTGTCGAGTGCGGTGACTTGGCGACATTCTTACGCCTCAACGAATCCTGGGAAGCGCGCGAAGATGAAAACACAGCTCCTGTCAAACCCATTGGTGTACCAGGTGCTGTTGCACCTCTGCAAATGACCCCAGATCATATCAAGAAGAAGATCCTCGCCCAACCGCCCGCCGAATCTCCTCTGAAAGGGAAGAAAGTTCCGGTCAACAAACAGGGAGGCGCCTTTGACGTCAGCACAGAACTTGAAGGGTATGGACTACAGGGTGTTCACGCCACGGACGAGGAGCTTAGAAAGCTGGTAGCGGAGCTGGGACTCGAGGGTGACGATGCGGGCGAACTGGTCAAGGGATTGAGTGGTTCGTCTACTGTGGAAAGCAAGACTGTTGCGCAAAGCGAGCCTCCTCATGAACTGGACGACAAGTCAGAAGAGTCAGTTATCAAAGACGATACTATTTGAGTGATAAAGAGTTCATTTCTACCTACAGGTAGTTCCTTCTTCCTTCATCCGAGGTCCCTGTAATATTTCTGTGATAGAGATATTGTTGTAGGTATAGTGTACCATATAGTGTACCACGAGATAATTACTACAGCTCGAGTCTGGATGGACATGCCTCTTAAAAGTTAAAGCAACGGAGAATGCAGCACTAGCCTGGGAGAATTGGCCCACTTGTTCCGGCGTTACACTGACTCGGAAAAAGTATTGGTGATAGTTTCGAATTGTTAATGCCAAAAGATATATATGATAGCGAAAACATGTGTTTGTTATCCGAATAGACTCCACGGCGGAGACTCCCTCGCAAGCGGGATGAGTGAACGGGTCACCGGACTCAAACTGTCCGGGCAGGATAAAGGTTCTAGCAGTTTACTTGTTGTGTGAGTTTGGAAAAGGGTCAATAAACATATCCACCGTCAGGAGATTGTGAAAACTGCATCCCAATCAGTACATCTTGGGGGTCAAAAAGAACAAGGAGTTCGTCAAACAGCGTGTGATCAAGCTGCGCACACTCTGGGTGAGCACCTTCAAGTTCTTCGTACTTGAAGTAGCGATGCGTGAATGCGAGGCAGCTTAGCTCTCGGCAGCCTTAAAAGTCATAAAAACCGAAGGAACAAAGAGCACAACATCCTTCGGCCTCTATACGCACCTTGGCACAAATATCACTTTCGACGCGACGGCGATCGATCACGTTGTTGGGAACTCTTCTGACACCAACGACTTCCGCTAGTGACAATTCGCCGAAAACGACCCCAACCTTCGAAAGTCGCATTCCCAAGAATCATCCAAGCTCTGGAAAAGAAGGGCAGACGATGTTGTATGCTGTGGTGTGACATGTCAAACACCAAGGAGACAATGCATGTCCGGGATTACGGGATTCGGCTGCCCGATTGCGAAGAGTCAAACCTGCTGCGACCGCGGAGAACAAGGAAAAGCTTCGCGATTCACCTGTGTCGCTGAACAAAAATGAAGAGATTTAAAAAAAGGATATTTCAATGGACGTGGGCCTACAAAATTTTAACGGAGTATGATATACATTAATCTACCTGGGGACCTGGGGAGTTGATAGGAGGAATATAGGTGCATCAGGCTGGCTTCATAGATCACGATCTGTGGCTCTGTCAGCTGTCCTCGATGCCCTTCGTCGAATGGAAAGTTTAGTTTGTGAGGTGGAGACGGCGGACGTTTGGGATCTTGAACCCTGCGATGACGGGTAGTTTAGCAAAGAGTGGTTTTGAATGAGTGGATAAGTAGCTGACGGCTCTTTTAGTGCCCAAACGAAGTTTAGACTTGCGTCTTCGGGGAAGAGACTTCGTATTGGACTCGGGAGTGACTCCAGCCGATAGTGATGTTATGCTCGCATAATCTGCTTCAGGCGGGATGGTGTCAGTCTGGTATGCTCTCCGTAATGCCATAGGAAGCGTGCAAGCCGCTAAAATGGATGACAAAATCGCGAGAAATGTGGCGGCGGATAAGAGGGCAGATGTCATTGGGAAGCGCGTTACAAGGCCTCTGATGCATCGTTCAGAAGAATAGCTGAGTACATGGGGGATCCTCATACCTTATACCATGATGAACAAGAGAGCCGCGAACAGAAGCCGAAATTACGCTGAGTTCCCGCGTTGTTCCAATGCTAATACTGGTCCAACTGTCCCGTCGCCCAACTTCGACGAAGGCAAAGACATCGGAGGACCTGAAGTGAAACGAGGAGAGCATTGGAACATTGATAGTGACGGTTGTGGGTTTTTGACGAAAGAAAGACGAGCTTTGAGGGTACGCAATTGCCTAGTAGCGGCTATAGCTGCGTGTAAAGAGTAGAGAGGAGACTCACAGGTTGACGAACTGAGGTCAGGGTCTGATTTGAAGGAGTTGTCAGGGTTAAGGAGGTCATGAAGTTTCCCAAGGCAAAATTCGATTCAACAGCAGGAATAATGAATTGAACAGATATATCATAGCGCTGGTGAGGAACCAATGGTGGAAGTGACGCCCTGGCATATGGTGGCTGCCCGTCCCTAGGAAGCGTTATTAGAGAGTTCGGGGGGGAGATAGAAGATCCAACGTACCCGAATTGGAGGTGTAGAGGAGCATCCCAAGGCACTGCGATATTCCTCCATACGAGAAAGCCAGCATAGATAGAGACGAAGATGACAGCCGGCAGGAGAAGAAGACAAACGAGCAGTGGAACCAGCTGTGGAGCGTAAGGTCTGAGAACGCGAACGAGGGTGACAAGGGAAGAGAGAAATAAACGGGCGGGGACCAATGCAGCGCTGGCGATGAAGGAAGGGTCTGCATCGCCGTCGTCGACGGCGTCAATGTGGGTGTCGTCCATTGAGTCTTGGACACGTGATTACGCGCATCCCGATGACGGGCCAAAACCTCAAACAGCTGCTTGGTCTCCGTCCGTCTTCACCACACTTGGCACACTTCCTCTCGTCGCTTGCAAATTCTGGCTCTGCCCCAGTCCCGGACGTCAAGTCTTATTCGGATGCGGTCTACCTAAACTACTACACTCTGGGCTTCAGTCTTCTCTTCTCTCCTCTCCCTGGCTACAAGCCAACCGCGGGAGCGACACTCGCCCAGTTGGTGGACGAAAAACTGGTGCTGGACAGCATCGATGTCCATAACATACCTTCCCGTGCACCCACAAATGCCAGGTCCAGCGGGACCTCCGCCCGCGCCGCCGAGCTAGCATTCTCAACATTTCCCTTGCCTTCACTCGTGTTGGATGTGGGAGGAGAGACTGAGGACAAAGATGGGAAGACTGAGAAGCGTCCCGATCATCTAATCGTCACTCGTGACACGACTGGAAAAGATTTTGTCGCCTGCCTCGGTGAACCCAATCGCAAAGGTGGAGGTGCAGGACCTTCATCCGGGTCCATTGGTATATGGTGCGAATGGTCCAAAGACGGATTGATGGTCGAATTTGGCGGTGATGAGGCGAAAGGACCGCAGGCATGGGAACGCGGAAAGGATGCAGTTTGGAAGGTGATCACTTTGTTCTCTCGGTAGGATGGTTTTGCAGAACATGTGATCCCTCCTTATAGATACAATCTACTTTGCCACTTTCTGTCGCTCCACCATGGCCGCACCAGATAACCTCACCATTCTTGATCTCAGTGGCAAATTTGTCATGGTGAGATCGACTGTCACCACCTTTCCTGATGAACTTATGCATTTGCCAGAACAAAACCCTCAGCGATAACAATTTCGAGAAGATCCTTGAGCTTCAAGGCGTTAGTTGGTTCACAAGAAAGGCGATCATGATGAGCACCATCTCCCTTGATGTGAAACACTACAAGGACGGGGAAGGCATCGAACATATCGACATCGACCAGACCCTCACTGGTGGAATCCCAGGCTCCACTGAGAAGAGGACCCTCTGGTGGAAAGAAGCACCCCATGAAGACCACATATTCGGCCACGTCATCGGTAAATCCAGGAGGACCAAAATCGATGTTCTACAGGAAGAATTCCTAAAGAAGAATTGGACCCAGGACACGCTCAAATATGGGGTGGTCCAGTCGTACGTGGAAAGCGATACACCCAAGAGTGGAACGACATGGGTTGCTAATCAGGTGGGCTGCGTTCCTGGTGTATGGTTTGGGTATTGCTGATCCTGCTTAAGACTTGGGGGATGGAACTTGTCAACAAGGAGAGACGGCATACGAGGCACATAAAATTTACCGGTCCCCGTGGCGAAGATATCGAGTGCCGTCTGGTTTACGACTATAGTCAGTCTTGCTACGTCGTGCCTCGTTCTCTTCAACTCGGCTTCGATAAACAGATTCCTGATGGACTGCGACATTTTCGGGATTTTGTTGGACGTTTGACGACGATCATGATGATCATATCTAGTAACATATATATGTATATCTCATACTGCACACATACAAGCTTTCCAACGTCTAACGCCCCTCCCATGGCGGAGAGCCTCAGCTCTGAGAGTTTATCCCTCCAGATTAGAGAGCGGCATCAGGATGGCAACAGCGATGTCGACGCGGAGACGGGTTCTCACCTCACCGAGTTTGTCCACCAACCAACAAGTTCCAGTTGGAGGAGGGCGATTGCCTCCAAGTGTCCGCGCGCGCACACGCAAGCCATCCGTTTCCTGCAGTACTGGAAAGGTCCCCGTCCTAAAATCGGTCTGCCAGGTTGTTTCCCGATGACTATCTTGCTGCAGTGGACCCACCTGACACTCATCCTCTAGAACCTGTCCCCATCTTCGATATCAATTTCAATCTACGAAAATGGCACCTACAGCTTCCTTTAGAGTCTGCAATTGCCAGGTCGTGCATGTCCCTGGGTAGGCCTTGGCTACTATTCATCTGCGGGGCAGTATATATCATATCATTCGCTTTCTTGTCGCGCTCACAGTCATACCTCACGCCCGCTTCCTCCTCCATCAGCTGCACATCGACGTTCTGGGTTCCTAATGACCGGTGCGACTTGGACGGCCACCTGTGCTCGCCTTTCACCAATTCAAGCTTCGACTTTCGATGTCCGGCCCAATGCGACTCTGTGATTTTACAGAATCCGAGAACCATCGGTAACGAACGGGTCGCTTACCAACCCTTAATTGTGGGTGGGGGAGATGAGCTGCAAACATACAGAGGAGATAGTTTCATCTGTGCTGCTGCCATCCAAGCGTGCGTCTCCAGGCTCGCACTTCTCTCCTTGTTGAATTTTGTTCCTTCAGAGGGATGATTGGAGAATCTAAAGGAGGATGCACATCGCTGGCGCTCATCGGCAATTTCACAAACTTCCTTCCCACAACTGCGCATGGACTCACGTCGGTCGGGTTTCCGACAGTCTTCCCACTTTCGTTTAGATTCCATGACTCGACCTCGCTCACTAATTGCGTTGATTATCGCAACCCTATGCTTGCATTCGATATAATCGTCACCTGGATTTTGTTCGTTGTCCTGCGACCTCGCCCGATGGTTCTTTATTGGTGTCTGGTTTGTATCGGGTATTGGCACATAATCTTGTTCTCGCAGCCTCGAGGCTCACCGCCTTCGTTGAGCACCGCATTCGGCACCTTTCTTCCAACACTCTTCGTCGCATACGCGTTGTGGCGGCTTGCATTCCGTTTCACTCTCCCTCCTTTTGCCAAGATACCTCTGGAAGGTGCAGTTTGGTACCTCGCACCCTTTTGGACGGGCGTCCTGGCCAACCTGACGACTGAAAGGATACCGATCAGTCGCTTGTTGGCATCTGATTTGTCCAAAAGACCTGGTGCCATTACTACACTTGTCATCATCATTGCCGTCCTTGCAGTTCTCGTCATCAATCAAGTTCGCGTCATTCGCAAAACGGGTTGGTTTCCGTACTACTTTGGGTGGTATATCCTCGGAGGTTTAGCTATGCTCGTCATGGGTCTGCTGCCGGGACTGCAACTGCGACTCCACCATTATATCATCGCGATAATTCTCATTCCGGGTACCGCCTTTCCTACTAGATTATCTGCGATTTATCAGGGTTTCCTTCTTGGGCTGTTTTTGAACGGGACAGCGGCTTTTGGATTCGCTTCCATCCTCCAGACGACTGCAGAGGTATTTGTTCGGCTTCTTCTCCACTTTGCAGCACTTCATTTGTTTTCCATAGCTCCGACGAGATGGACCGCAAGGATCATCTTTGCCAACTTTCCTGACCAATTCGACAAATTACAACGCGTCAATCGCTTTGGCTAATCAGACTATTCGGTGGGCTGGTCTTACGGGAGATTGGGATGGATTCTCGCTTCTCGTGGATGATGTTGAGAGATATTTTGGGACGGCTCTCAATTTTTCGCTTGCTGCCTTCGACCCCACACTGCCTCACTTCTTTAGACTTGCGGTAAGCGCCATTTGGAGTTTCTCCCGGCGAGGTCCGTTTGACAAGTTTTGGACAGTACACATATCGAGCCCAGGCGGGAGATTTCACCATGCCCGCCGTGCTGTGGCCGAACGGGACGTGGGTTGATCCGCTTCCTGGACCTTCATGAAAAGAGAAGGGGGATTCTGATGTCATATCATAGTTTGCACCATTGGTACATGTGAGATTGGGTGGGATCGACCTCCAGAAAGTGATTTCTCTGTACAGGCTCATCAGACGCTCCGTGCATGATCGATATGCATGATCAGTAGCAGCCATCCTTGACGAAGCTTGGGTTGAACGGTGGCCGTGTTGATCACCGACATCGCGATCGGCCGCACAATGGTGACGTAGGTATCTCGTAGATTATCGGTATGGAGTGATATATCATTGAGCAGGCCTATAGGCATGCACCTTCAGTCAACGGATACTGCTTCAGCTCGATAATAATACTTCGGACCCAATCTAGATCTTCGATTAGGTCCTGCCGCGCAGGCTCTTTAAGTACGGCCACAGCCGCATTACCTGAGCGCTGAGATCTGAGAGCTTGCACCCAACTCGCACTCCGCTAATCTGCCCAACTCATGTCCCTCCGTTCTTCGACAACAGCCAAATTTGCCAACTCACAATGTGAGATCTGAGGAGTCTGCGTCGATTGAAGATTTCACATCCAGTAGATTTTACGCAGTCGGGGAGTCTGGACGAATGGTTCTGCAACATCTGCCCGCCGAGCAGGGAAGGAGAGATCGATTGCATGACACTACGGGCAGCACAGCAACACGAACGCCAATCTAACGAACACGCAAAAAAGGTGATAGAGGCCGAGACACGGATGTGGTTGGGTACAGCAGCGGATGCGGCTGCGTGGACAGCACCGATCAGGGATAACCCACCGCTGTCGTTGGCAGAGATGAAGGTGCGAGAAAGCAGGATACACGTGGATAGTGTTCAGGACATGGTGCCGTTCTGGATAAGAGGTGTTGAGGCAGCGGAGAGAGGGGAGGTGTTGAGCCTCGAGGAATTCTTGGACAGCCTTCCCAAAGCACTGGAGTCGTGGGGAGGGTGCGGGTGGGGGGAAACTGGAACTGGAGTGGGGTGGGGTGGAGACGGCGGGGTTAATGGGGGATGGGGCCCTGCTCCTGAATGGAAGGGGAAGGGGAAGAGTGCTGGACAGGGACGGGGACGGGGGAGAGGCAGAGGCAGAGGATATTTCAATTCATGACATTGTAAATAATAATGCGGTAAATATTGAATTGTTCAACCCATGTCGGTCCTCCCTCTGTCGCTGAGCCCGCACGTATGCATTCTACCCTCGGACGATCTCACAGACCTTCTCTCCGCCTCTTCCCTCCCCCCTCTCCCCAACATCCTCCAGTCCTTCTCTCCGCTCCCCCAAGGTATGCCATGCCGTACCTCCATTACAAAAAGTTCATTGCCTTCTAGTCACCACACGCACAACCGCTCTCGTTTCCATTCCGCATTCATCCTTCGCTCTCCGGTTTTCCGACCTCACCGAAATAGAGGCTGCATCCCACGAAGACGAAGAAGAGCGCGCCGGTCGTACCCTCGACTGGATTGGTGCGCGCATCCACAGACGATCTCCAAAATGGGTCGAAGATGTCGAGCAACTCGGAGAGAAAGACGACCCCAGGACTCCATGGTGGGATGATTTGCGCAGGTGTATCGAAGGAGATCATGTTCCTTCAAAACGTGAGGCTTGGAATCATCCCGTTGCAGGTTCGTTTTCTCCGCGCACATCGTCTGCATCATTCCTCAAATCCTGCCCAGTCATATTGGCTGTCTCTACCGCTGCTCCAAATCCATTGCAAGCAATAACAACCTTACACGCTCGTGCCCTCGATCTACCCCCTTGGGTTGACCGCAACATCCTGCGCTACACCCTCATCATCCATCCCCAAAACTCGGTACTATCGGACGAAGAGTATGTGCCTTGAAACATCACGACCTTTCCCTGTTTATTCCTTCTTCCTATAGAGCCGGAGCTCTTTTCAACGCTGTCAAAAGACAGTATGGCCTCCACAGCTATCTGCTCCCCTTAAATATGCCGGTACCGCCACCGCCTCCTGTACCAGTCCCAGCTCTCGTCCCACGCCTTCCCCTCTTGACAGACTCTGGTTCATCTGCCGCGAACTCACCGACAATAGATCCCCCATCCCCTGACCTTCGCCCCTCCCTCAGAATGTCAGAGAAAGACATTCAACAAACTGCGCGGTTCACACGAGAGTTTGTTGTCATGAGTCTTCTTCCATGGATGGAAAAATGTGTCGTGGAGTGGAATGAAAATGTAAGTCTGTTCTCTCGACTAGACATGCGTCATGATCAACATCGAAGCCAGTTCTCGTCCACCCGACGATTACCATCACGCCTCTTCTCATCAACTCGCCGTCTCTTTGGGTCACCGTCGCCGTCACCGTCGCCAACCCCAATTCCTTCCATCTCGGCTTCCCTTTCATCCCTTCCATCCAGGACTCCTCCCCCCGTCGGCGCCGACTCTCAAGGTGGTTCAAGTGCACCACCTTCACATTTGCGTCGGTTGGCAGAATTTGCAACGATCTTGGGAGATCTCAAGTTGGCAGTCTCGATATGGGAAACGTTACGCAAAGAGGGCAAAGGAGGTTCCGTGCGTTTCGCTGTCATTCCTCCTGTTCTGGAGTTTCCCCGCTAAAGATATAACTCCAGGATATCCTTCCTTTACTGCTTTCACCCTCGCTCACAATATCTCTCCATGCATCCAACGCACTCTCAAGCATCAACAGTTCATTTGAACCTCGTCCGCTTGAGCAATTCTTGGCTCTGAAATACGCCGTCCGCTGGGAGGTTGGTATCGGCCGTTCAGATTTCACTGCTCACCCATTAGAAGCAGAGCGGTGGCTAGTTTGGGCCGCAGGAAGCGTATGTTGACACCCCCTTCTGCCACCGTACAAATTTAAAACGACTAATGGTGTAACAAGGCAGAGGAACCCACTTCAGCTATTTTATTGGCACATGCTGCGTCGCTGAGCACTAGCAAACGAGTCAAAAGGAGAGCAGCTCTGTGGTATTTTTCCGCCGCTACCAAATTGGAAAAATGTGGGATTGTGAGTAGATTCGGACCAGATCAATGTATCTCTCCACTGAGGAACAACTCTTCTGAGAAACCTTTGACCATGTATTTTCTTCGCAAGGCACATAAGCTGTATAGTGACCGTCCTCAGAAATCTCTCTCGCCGTCATTTTGGGACTCTGAGGGCAAGTCGCCATCCCATGGCCAGGTATTCGACGCCGTTATGGCCGGTATGGAACACCCACTCGGTATGAGCCATTGACTTTCTTTCTGATAGATTTTCTTGAGGACTAAAATAACTTACAGGCCGACTGCTTTACGCCACTGGCGATATCGCGGGCGCCGTTCGGTGTTTCCTAGGCTTACTCCGAGGATCGTCCACAGCCCCGAGCTCTCAGCTAGGTTCTTCGGCTTTGGTGTCCACCAACGAGGCGGTCAAAGTTCCGGGGACTGACAGAGTCTTCTTGGATGATTTTCGCGTTGCATACTCCGTCAGTCACAAGATGTCTCTTCTGCAATCTATCACCCACAGGCCCTTGTTGCTCAATTAGCACTTGAAATCTACCTCGATTGGTGAGGCAGAGCTTGCAGATCTCAAGCTGCCATTTACGTTTTGCCTCCCACGACAAACCCGCATAAGACTCTCGAGGGAAGACACAGCTAGTCCGACATCTGAGGTGTGGGAAGCACGTATAGAGGATTGGAAGGCGTACCAGAGATCTCATAGTCACAAAGGTCTCATCACGGGGGGAAAGGCATCCGTTAATGGTAAATATCGATTCTGATTGAGCAATCTGGAGCTGAATGAGATTTTCCATAGAGACTTTTTGGATTGATTTGGTTCTTTTTAACCCTTTGGAAGTAGACGTCAACCTGGCCAATTTGACGGTCGTGGTACAGGAAGCCGACTCTTTGGATTCCTCCTCCCTCCCTGTTTGTGTTGAACTTGAAACCGTTCACGAGATTACACTCGCAGCGAAGGAGTTACTTACAGTAAGTATCCATACTCGACAACTTTGTCAGGCCCAAAAATTCAAAGTCTCCAGGTGTCGATACCAGCCAAGTCAAGCCGTCCCGCATCTGTGATCTTCACCCATGCAACATACGACTTCTTGTCGCTCCTACCGACATCGGAGTCGCTGGCTTCCCGTGGCCGTAGGCTCCATGATACACCTGCTCAGCGGCAGCAAGCAGCATTTGCCCCTACTGTCGTTGTTAAAATAGAAGTGGAAGAAGTAAACCACCGACTTATCGTGGATTTTGTGGAAGACGGGAGGTTAGTCCTTGCTCAAGGCGAGAGGAAAACCATGCGGCTTTGGTTCTCAAATACCGGTTTATGCCCCATTCGGGAAATATGGCTGTTGGCCGGCCGGGATGATGTCCTTTGGGTGGGTGCAGATCAGGAGTCTGAAGACGCTAGTAGGTTTTCAATTTCTTGAGTCTTTCCGTCCTGAGGGGTTTATCCAGGTATCCCTGAAGCACTCGAAATCCTTCAATCTAAGAATTCTCTTGCGTCCCCGAGCCCGCATGCCATCCTCTCTGGATCGAATAACTCAGTGTTGAACCCAGGTGATAGCATCGAAGTCCCGGTCCTGTTATATGCCGACTCGACGGGCGAGCGGGAACTGAGGCTTCTATTTGTCTATCGAGAGGTACGGTTCGTATCCGACGTGTTCATGATCTTAGAGTCACCTCCCGATGGTTATAGAACGATACAGATCCTTTTCGATCATCCCGGGTGATTCGCTCTTACGAAGTCCACAAATTACTCGACGCTTCTGTGGCGGCACGTCCATCGGAGTCTCCAGACCATTCATTCCTGCTGGCTCTTGAAGTGCACAACGTGTCTTCTTCGGAAAATATTCAAGTCACGCAGATCAGCAGTCTTAGCGCAGCATGGAAATGTCCCCCTATACTGGAACGCGGCTGGTATGTGTATTTCATTCTTTTCATTGCCCAACTTTGAATGCCCACCGTGATTTGTTCTCTCAGTGGACCCCTTCCCCCCAGTCAATCGACTCATCTGCTTTTCGGTGCAAATCGTTTATATGGCGCATATTCCGACGTTCAGCAAACGTTAGATTTCATCTCTAGCAAACTGGCGGATGTCCTCCAAGGAAGAACCCCAGAGCTTTCCTATCCACCAACAATTAGTCTGTTGTGCAACCATATGTCCGAGGTGAGCTTCGAACATGAAGCTTTATGTAGATAAGGTGTTCTCTGTTCTCACAGCCAAAACAGCAGACTATTAATCCGCTTGGGAGTAGGCCATCTACATGGTACCTATTGTCTCGTCATATACGCAATACCAGCTTCAGCGCTGTATCCAATTCTCACCCTTCCATCCCACCGGACTCATTGCCATTCATCTTCCCGCTCCACAACCCCGTTGCTGTGGACTTCGTTGTGTTCTGGGCTACGCCCTCGAACGAGCGTGCCGGTCATATTTTCGTGCCAGGACCTGCCCTGTGGGCTTCTCATGCTGCACTGGAAAATATTATAGACGACGCAGAAAGTATGAAGGCGAAACGTAGCATTTATACGGAGACTCGGCGAGAAAAAGAGGGAATCCTGCAGGGCATCAGGAATAGTGAATGGAATGCAGAAATGAATCCGCTCCTCCTGGCGTTACAAGAACCAGGGACGAAAACACACGACTTTGATCAAGGGTACGCGTCGCTTTCTTTCCGGTTATCAGCATCCCTAGTTAACGTGAACCGTTTCTAGACCATGCCGTATTTCAATCACTCTGACAGTTCGCAACTATTCCTCGACACATTGTTCGCGGTTTGTTCTTGGACTTGACTCCTCTCCCTCGTCCTCCCCTACGCTCTCGTGAGAGTCTCCTGGTCACTCCAAAGGCTTCAATCGGTATTAATTCTATCACAGGACCACACACTCTCCCCCATACATCGGACAGTTGACCTTCCGGGGTACGCTGGATCCAGGGGCAAGCAGAACATTCCGACCTACTCTTTGGGTCACTCGTCCCGGTACATACCATCTTGGTAGGTGGTACCTCGAGACTGAAGTTCTCGAGCCATCTTCCGACGACCAGCAAAACGCGCGTACACGGCGTCGGTATCGACAAGTTCAATCGGCCGAAGAAAATCCATACATTAACGTTCGCTCAGTGCAAACGCCCTAAGTATGATAGATAAATAGAGGCCTGGATTCCTCACGCTTGCATAATTGCATACGATGCGCATATTGATGTCGTTGCCGCTTCCAGTAGCTGTGTTTTCGTCTACGCTAAATCAGTGATCACTGGGCGTTGAAACCTTTGAGTGTTGGTCGAGGCTTCATAACAGTAACCTGTATGCAAATCAGGACGAACCCGTCCCTTCACACTTGCCTCAGAGACACAAGATAAATGATCCAACGTTATCGATATTCTAGGGTATTATATTGTTGGATAAGCTGTATTGCAGTCTAAAGCTCTAGTTATTGATCCGATGACTACTGCCTACCCTTGACCCTACAGCAAATTCATCAGAAGACAAGGCTTGCACTAGCTGCTTGGCATTACGCACCAAATTTTGACGTAATCCGCGAAAGAGACCATGCAGACAGTTTGCCAGATCCCCAAGCCAATACGGGGTGTCACGCCGCGGTACAATCCTTTGATGCCGTTTTCCTTGTAAATGAAGGCCAGGGTGTTGAGGATCGTTAATTTCGCGGGACGATTGGCATTAGCTGTACCCTTCGCCATCGATTGCATCTGCACTCGATGATCAAAAGCCGATCACCCAACAAGAATACGAAGATTCAGCACCTCGACGCGGATGACCTCAATTGGCTGGTTCCATGTTGCAAGAGCTCCTCCAATGGTGGAAGCAAGGACCTTGTCGGCAGCGCCAAGTTTGTCCGTTTCAGTCTTACCCTTGATTTTTCTGATCGACGTCTCAGCTAACCGAGCGAAACCCATGCTTAACAACAAGATGAGCAAATTGTGCTGACGTCGTGATCATGGTCTTACCGTGAACCCCAGTTGGTGCATTGGCGGACAGCCACCGCATTGACACCCTTGTTGACGCCAGCCAAGCCCTCACGGCGGTAGATATCAGCGAAGACAGCCCACGTCGACGGGGGCTTTGCGCCTGTAGCCGCCGTCTTATGACGAGTGATCTCGACGGTTTTCATGCAAGTCGTGAATCCTATGGGCGGCGTTAGATCAAAAAGTGAAGATGTAAAGAAAGAGCATTCACCCATTGTCACATAGGCCTGGGAGATGCCACCCGTCATACCGCCCAGAAGCCCAGCAACGGCAGGGTTAATATTGGCGCCAAGCGCTGCTGTTTCGACCTCGGAGGCAGTGAAAATCAACACAGCGCCCTTCGTCGATGCCTCAATCCAAGCCTGAGAAGCAGGGAATTCAGGTTATGTCAGGGTGAAATGAAGGGCAAGACAAGCGAACCCATGGAATAAGCCCCTGGTAGTAACCGACAATGCCGCCACGCGACCAGACTGTTTTACAGGCCTGCCACATGGTCTGTGAACGGTTGGCAGCCATTTGGGTTTTGAGAACCTCGAGGGGTTGACCGAGGGTTGTGACCTGACAAGACGTTATACTACGTGTAGGCAATATACCGAACGTACACTTGCCTCCTACAAGGCAGCGCGTAATAATTAGTAGCTGAAGCTCTGAAAATTAAACACACGCACAAACTAGCCGTCACCAAAACGCCGAAGTGAGCGTCTGTCTTGAAATGTGATGTTTTTAAGGAGTCGTACCATGTTCATAATAGCCCCTTCGTTTGAATGTGGGTTAAAGGCTAGTAAGTGAGAAGATATGGACGTACCAACGGCAATGTTAGACCAGCTGACGCCCTTTTGACCTGGTTCTTTCTGAATAGCCATTGGGACGGAAACAAGAGAAGGAGGGAAATGCAGCCAGCTCAAAGTAATTTTGATCCGGCACGGACCGAGCCGCCGTTGGACCTCTACGGACATGGACTTATATTAAATCATAATGGGGTATGTCGACTATTTAATCCTCAAAGGAACCATACGCTAGACTACGAGGCAACGCAACGAGAAGGGCGCCTGCCAAGTAAGATCAATGAATGTACCCACACTCATTGTGGAGGCGCGTCCGTGTTCCGTCGTTCGGTCAGGGTATCGATGTCTTCTCTCAATCTGAGGCAATTAAATCAATGAATACGCATCACGAGAGACAACATTAGAAAAAGCCGAAAATAATAACCAGTGCCAAGGAAGAAACGAAGAAACTTTTGAAACCGAAAACTCCAACATACCGAGTGATCTGTTCTTGTTGCTCTTCTTGTTCTTGTTCAAGATACTGGATCTCCATTGTCTTGCGACCTATCTCCTCCTGCAACTCCCCGACCTTACTATTCGAAGCCTGGAGCTCGTCTTTCAGGACCTTGGTAATTTTCTGATGTTCGGCGTCAAGATCATGGATCTTGAGATTATGTGCCTCATACATCCGCTGCAACTCTTCTTTCGTTACGCCAGGTGATGGCGGCACGGCTCCATTTCCGTTACTCTTTGCAGAGACAGTTTCGACGGCAACTTTGGCTTTAAGGGTGGAGAACTCCCCCTCAAGGTCTGACAGCTTGATCGAGAGCTCTGAACTCTCGTTGGCAAACGCCTCGATCACTTCAGCATGAGAGTTCTGCATTTTTTGGACCTCTTCCGCACGATTTTGCGCTGCTTCTTCTAATTCGCGAGAATGGTTGTTGGATAGTTCAGTGAGTGAGGCTTTCGTGAGATTGAGTAATTCAGTAACCGCGGCAAGATCATCCTTGGTATTAGCCAACTGCTGGGCCAGTCGAACAGCTTCTTCCTGGGCAGCAACTCCGTCGATAGACGATACAGAGGAAGCTCGGGCCTCGTCCTGTTGACTCCTGAGGTTCTCAACCTCAGCACGAGAAAGTTCGAGCCCAGATTTAGCCTTCGCAAGATCGTCCTGAGTAGCCCTGAGGTCTAATCTCAACCCATTGATCGTATTTTCAAGGCGGGCAATTTCTGAATCCAGTGAGGCTGCGTGTTCCGCTTTAAGATCGTCGAGAGCCACTTGGTTTGCCATCTGTATTTGCTCCATCGTCGCTGCCGAACTACCACGAAGTGCTTGCAATTCAAGAGTGTGTTCAGCTCCTGCTTCGTGCTGCAGCAAGGATGAATTGAATGGACATTTACTACAACTGCACGACATACTTTGGCACGTTCAAAGGCCACTTGCAGTAGGTGATTGTGCTGGTCTTTGACAGCATTGACCTTGGAATCGTACAGAGCTTCTTGGTCCTGGATGTCGTGTGCATTAAAACGGAGTATCAATTGATGGGGGTGAATAAGAACCTGAAGGGTAGTAGTAATACTTCTTATCTCTTCCAAGAGCCCGGCTTTTTCTGTCGCGTGTAGCTGCACCAATTCTTCAAGTTTGCGAGCATTCATGTCCTCTGTCGCAAGTGCCTCTGCTTCGAGGAGATCCTTCGCAGCAACGACGTCTGCCAGTTCTACCTTAAGGGCTTCCAGGGAGGCGACCACCTTCACATGATCCTCAGACGCAACATCGACCTGCTCTTTGTGGAGATTTCGAATGTCGTCAATCTGTGCAGCAAAATCGGCAGCCTGGGTCTTGGTTTCTTCAGATGCCTGTTGTGTCGCACTCGTAGCGACGGCTAGCTGTTTTTCTAGACTGTTGACGGTTCCCAACGAAGCATCGCGTTCATATTCGAGCTTCTCCAACGTCTCTTTCAACTCTAGTATCTCGACCTCCAGCTCTGACAACTTGCCAGCATTCTCCTCCTTCTCCATTTTCAAGTTGTCCACCTGTATGAGGAGATCATCGGCCATAGTGACTTTGGTCTCCAAGGCCGCTTGTTTGACCTGAGCTTCATTCAAGGCCTGGGCATGTGTAAGTTTCAGAGTGTCCCTTTCAGCTGCGATTGTTTTTAGGTCCTCCCTGGCCGTAAGCAATTCCTCATGTTCGGTAGAAGCTATGTTTGCATCGGAGGAAGCAGAGGCTCGAAGGGCCTCAAGGCTTTCCTGTGAGGACGAAGCTTGTTCCTCCATCGTCCGAAGCTGAGCACGAAGATTTTCAACGAGTTCCGATTGTGTCGTCAGTGCAACATTTACTGCTTCCAACTTCGAAGAGCATGTGATCAATACCCAATTCCAGAAAATACTAGGCACTCACTTCTTCCTGTAAAGATTTCAACGAAGAGATCTCGTCTTCCTGCTTGGCTTCTCGATCCACCAAACTTTGTTGCGTTCTCTTCAACTCCTTCTCCAATGAGGATTTCCCGAGTTCTAACTGTTCAACTGATGCAATTTTGGATGCGATAGCTTCCTCGGCTGTCTCTAAGGACGTGGACAGCTCGGAAATTTGACCCTCTAACTTTGCAATGGCTTCCACTTTGACAGCCAGCGATTCCGTCATTTCCTTAAGCTGCGAGATAGCAGTAAATGAGCATCTGCGGGTTCAGAAAGAACAGGATGAATTACCTTGTTTTGCAAATCCACCGAGCTCGTTCCATCTTCCTTGGCCTCGTGAATAGAGGATACAGAGAGAGTCCGACTCGGTACTATAGGGTTTGAGCGAACCGCTGGCGACTTTGAGTTTACGGGAGGCTTTGATGCAGCAGTAGCCAGTTTGGTAGGCGCCCGTTTTAAACCTTCTGTTATGGATGCGCGAGGACGGGAAGCAGAGGACGTGGCAGAGCCAGAAGGCGATACGACTGATAAACGCGTTGCACCCGCCGAAAGAACCGGCTTTGAGCTGGTTGAAGAGGATAACGCAGGTCTTGCTGCTGAAGTCCCAGCTGGCTTTGCTGGGGCAACGGAGAGTCTGCGGTTTGGGGGTGGTGGTGGGGCCATGGTAGGCTTCGACGGAGCTGGAGAAGCACTGGTAGACTTCTTGGGAACAGGAGCTACCAAGGTCTTTGCGGTAGTAGGCTTCACAGCGGCTGCCTTGACGGAACCAGCACCAAAAGTTCCAGAATCAATAATCTGTATGCCCGGATTAGCATGACCAACTCGGAATCATTGGTCAAAGGCTAACCTTCTTGACGATAGGTGTAGAAGGTCCACCATTTGATTTGCTGGGGACTGGTTTGCCAGACATGGTTGGCTTGGCCTTTGTGCTGGCCTGCTTCCTGCCATGTGAAATATCGGCCGCAGGCCCTACACCCACCGAGATGTGCGGCTGTTCGATTGGTTGGTCCTGTGTAGATTCCAAACCTATCTGATCTTCGGGCACACTGTCCGTGGCCGGGACGGCGTCCGTGGCTGTCTCGACGTCCTCGTGTTGGCCTTGAGGCGTTTCGTGGTGCGACACGACTTCCGAACCCACAGTGTCGTCCATCGCAGGCGATGCCATCGGGCCCACCTCTGACATGGTTGAAATTGGGTGGCAAAGCAGGGAGCGGCCGGTGTAGGCGTTGTTGACCACAAGCAGCCAATCAGGAAAAGACACCGAACTTAGGGTCAACGAAATGTATACAATTGATACACGAGTACAAAATTACACTTTAGATTACATTTGCATACAAGTTCAGAGCGTTGAGCGTCGGTTCTTCCAAGGAATTATGGGCGTATCCGAGGATAGATACCTTGATAAATAAATTCTTGAAATGAAACTCTTCCAAAGTAAAGCAGATTGTCTTACGGAACCTGGCTCGACATTAAAGTGTGTTCCTAAGGTGCGAGGTAAGCCACGTCCTTGAGTCATTTACCAATCGTGTCTCACCAAAAGGAAGAGGGAAGTTCAACCAGCGGGCTACACACACACGGCTGAAATGCCCATGTGCCACAATCATAACATCTCGTGCGTTGGTACTACCTTGCACATATTGTTGATGGTGTTCGCGAACCTGGAACCATCCACATAAATATATTGTAGAGTTCCACTTGGACGTTGCCCTGACCTTTAAAATAACGCTGTCTACCCGAGCTTGCATTTCATCGACAGACTCACCCCCCGGACATCTAGATCATATCGAAAAATGAATGACTCGAATAAAGAAAAGCGGTACCCGTCCTTCCAAATCCTCCACTTGCTGTTTTTCTCTTTGATTTCCGAACTCGTAAGGCCCTCGTAATCCCCTGTTTACTAATTCAACAAACGGCAAGAGGTATACACATAGGAACGATGACCATAATCCCATTCTCGAACTTCTTCGGACAGAATATGGGGCTGCTCAGGGAGGTGTTCAAACAAAATGTCGAAGGTTCGGTGAGCACGCTGGCGCGGTGACACTAGAACTAGGTCGAGATTTTTGGGATCAATGACAACTTGCAAGGGCGACGAAGTGAGTTTCTGGAACAAAGGGATGATTATCCACGTTGCTCACGAGAATCGCCAACGATGGACATGGCTTTAGTGTGCATCTGGGATTCTCCGCGTGCAGTAAGTGGGATGTCGGTCCGTCCCGTCTGTAATTGTTGTTTTCTGGGCCAAATCTTTTCCTTTACTAATGCCTACTCACATGGCGTCTGATGTCAGGAGAACCGCGAGGATAAGCAGTCGGCCAGGAGGTTGAATTGGGACTGACCCATTTTGACTCCACTCTGTTTCGCCTACAAAGAATCAGATCGCACAAATTTAAAGATATAGAGGCACTCATAAATACCATGCCGAACGAGGAACAGACGGGGCATAGGACGAGGCATGATTAAGCGCTCAGCTCTAGCGCTATAGCAGGACAAGGAGGGGGGTTCGCTGAGGGACTGATACCATCTGATACCCGGGTTCAAATAATCGGAATCATGCTGACGTCGAAATGACCAAAAGGTTTGTCCGTGTTTCGTGCTTTGACGCTGTCATTCCTCGTCGTCGTCATGTTCGATGAATGTAAGTCCTACCTTCGCCCCATGCTGCCGCTGCATATTCTCATGCTCCTCACGAGATGTGGAACACTCCGGCGGCACTTCTTCTGGTCAGCTCAAGCTACAATATCAGGGCTTTGAGCCAGAAGCTATCAATGCCGACCCGCATGTCGTAGGTCTAGTTCTCCTGCTCGTCACATATGATAATTCATCTATATAGCAAGGTCACATCGACTCGAACGTTGCTCTTGCCCCGATATTCGATCTGGGTCGCGTTCAATATACATTCCCTGCTCGTCTCATATCATTTGCCGTCTGCTCGGACATGCTTGCCATGGCACTTTCATCGAACGTCATTGTCCTCATAGAGCTCTCTCAAGCCGACCAAGTCGTCAAGATTCCAATACAGAGGAAACCCACAGAAATGACTATCCATAAACTCTTCATGGACCCTTCCGGACGACACATCGTGATAACCTCAATACAGGGAGAAAACTGGTATCTCTTTCGGACATGGAAGAAGCCCCGTCAACTTGACGGTTTCAAAATGGTGATCGAGAGTATTGCATGGAACCAGAGTTGGTTATTGTCGAACACCAACTCAACCTCCACCCGGGAAATCCTGATTGGAGCCAGAAACGGGACCCTTTATGAAGCGGCTCTTGATGCAGAAGAGGGCTTTTTCAAATCGCAAGAGCGGTATCTGCAGTCCGTCTATTCATTACCGGAACGTCACCCAATTACAGGAATCCGTTTTGATTTCTTTCCCCCATCGGACTTGAAGAATTGTTTGATTGTATTGACTACTCCTTCTCGAATATATCAATTTGCTGGATTTCCCGACAAAAGATCTCAAGACAGCGGTCGCGTCTTCTCGGGGCTGTTCTCTACATATCGCGACACGGCTCCGAGTACGTTCATTTGAATTCCAATGTTTTAACTCATTCGTTCAGCAGAAATCTTGGAATTACCTGGCGACTTGCAATATTCTGAACTTCACTTCTACAGTTCTCACCCTGACCAACCTCTTTCCCTGCCCAATAGGATGGCATGGCTAACAGGTAAGTTTTTTCCCACTCCGTGATCTCCAACTTGACCATTTCTCCTTAGCGCAGGGGATTTACCATGGAAGTATGAATTTTGATTCCAATACCGAAGACTTCATCGACGCGGCGCAGCTGCTGCCTTATCCTCTACGTCCCCCGACTACAACTCCTCAACCACCTCAATCAATTGCATTGACGGAATTTCACTTCATACTTCTTTACAAAGACAGGATCGCGGGGGTGTGCAGCCTAGATGAAAAGCTTGTCTATGAGGAATCTTTACCTCTTGTGAGTCGGAATCACACCGTGATAAAAGGGATTCCAGGTCTTGATGTTCACGACCAGAAAGCCAATGAAGAGGTTTTAGGATTTGCCTCAGATCCTGTTCGGAAGACGTATTGGGTTTATACGGATCAATCGTTGTTCGAGCTCGTGATAGGAAATGAAGACCGCGATGTCTGGAGGATATATCTGGAGAAAGCTCAGTACGATTTAGCCATGAAATATGCCAAAGTACCTTCCTCCTATGGTTAGGCAACAACGGGCTAATCGCAGCTAGACACCCATACAACGCAACGACATACTTTCTGCTCAGGCCGATGCATATTTTAGTCAGAATCGTTTCTTTCAAGCCGCTCAGTGTTATGCACAATGCTCCACCCACTTCGAAGATGTTGCATTGAAATTCCTTGATGTCGGCGAAAGAGACGCTCTGCGATCTTATCTCATATCGAGGTTGGAGCGGACGCGCAAAGGGGTATGTCATCGCTAGTTCCCAGGTATTTCGGATTGATAATTTTCAACGAATCAGGACATGACTCAGCGAATGATGTTGGCCACTTGGTTGGTTGAGTTTTATCTCAGCAAGTGCAATGAGTTGGACGACATCATTGCTTCAGAATCGGTGTCACAGGATGTCGAAAACCTTCGTACCGAACGTACCATACTTGAGGATGATCTGCGACAATTCTTCGATACCTACAAAGTAAGATTCGTCCTGTACTTGCTATACATCACTGTTCATTGTCGCAAACAGAGTAACCTCGATCGGAGCACAGTCTATGAGCTTATCCAAGGACATGGCAGGACTGATATGTACATCTACTATGCGACAACAATCGGCGATTTGGAGAGAGTAGTTGAACACTGGGTTCTCGAGGAAGACTGGCCGAAAGCCATCGAAATCATTAATCGTCAGGTCACTTTATTCTTGTATCGACTCCTCGCAAGCTATATTGACTGCACGATAGACTGACCTTGAATTATACTATCGATTCGGTCCTGCACTTATGCGACGAGCCCCCAGAGAGACGGTGGATTCTTGGTTACGGCAACCGAGTCTTGACCCGCTGCGCCTCATTCCTTCAATTCTTCAGTCACAACACACACTTCCTGACCCCTTGTCCCCAAATCATGCCATCCGATACCTAAATCACCTTGTCTTCGATCGTCAGGATACAACCCCGACGATTCACAACCTTCTAGTCACCCTCTATGTCACACATTCTCCACCCCAGGACGATGGGCCGCTTCTCCGGTTCTTTTCTACAGCTCCATCGGACCCTCTCACTGGGAGACCTTATTTTGATTTGGACTATGCCTTGCGGCTGTGTAAAAACGCAGGTCGTATACATCCCTGTGTCCATATTTACTCAAAGATGGGACTCTGGGAGAACTCGGTGGATTTAGCGCTTGCGAAAGGTGATGTAGAGTTGGCAAAGATCAATGCCGACATGCCTGAAGAAGATCAACCCCTCCGGAGAAAACTCTGGCTCAAGATCGCTCGTTATGTGGTTCAGGATAAAAAAGACATAAAAACGTGGGTGCCTCCTTCAGCCTATCGATATTATTCTTATTCTTGGCAGTGCGATGCGCTTTCTTGAAAGCACGGATCTGCTTAAGATAGAAGATATTCTCCCCTTTTTCCCTGACTTCGTCGTAATTGACGATTTCAAAGAGGAGATCGCCCATGCTTTAGAGGGCTACTCGTCCCACATCGAAGCTCTGAAGACCGAGATGAATGAGGCAACACAAACTGCCGAATCACTCAAACAGGATGTGGTCGCATTGAAGAATCGCTTTGTCACAGTGGACGCCGGCGAACAATGTTCCGTTTGTTCACAATTACTTCTGACTAGGCAATTCTATGTTTTTCCATGCCGCCATTCCTTCCACACAGACTGCCTCATTGGGCTGGTGAGCTGGTTTTCGTTCCAGAGCGGACCGCTTATGATCCTCTTGTTAGGTCAAGGAATATTTGCCACCTCAAATGCTACGCAAAATCATCTCATTGCAGAACGGGTTAATCAACGAGGCCCGTCCAGGAAACCATCCTGGAGAGCCCCTTCATCATGTTCAAATAAACCTTTTCCCAGCGACGAAGCAGCCTACGCCACGTCCTCTTATCTCAGCCAACTTCGAGAATATTGCGCAACCTTTAAATAATGGTGTTCGAGCGGCGAATTTACTTGGGAGAAATATCATTTCCGCAGGCGATCGTTTGCGGGACCTGGTAATACCTGATGCATTGGCGGCAGCTGTGTGGATGGGAGGTGCCCCAAAACCTGTGAGTGGTATAGGCCCGAGCGACAATGTGGAGACCATGAGAGTAGAGCTGGAGAATATTCTTGCCAGCAGCTGCCCCTTGTGCGAAAGTGTTATTGCGGGGTTGGATCGACCTTTTGTGAAGGAGGGAGAGGTTGACACGACTTGGGAGCTCTAGGGAAGACAGTATCGTATTATATGCATCGTATTGGATAGCAACTCCAAGGAATATTCAGCCATTGATTTTTTTGTTCCTGCCTGCTTTTTTGCGTAGTCTTGCTGCCTTTCTTGCCCCCATCTAAGTTACGACCATATTATGAGGGATCATGATCGGCTGGGAAACACATCGTACTTACTTTTGCCTTTGCTTCCTCTAGTCGCTGACGTTCTTCGGCTGCCTTCTTGCGCTGAAGAGTGGTTTCTTTACGCCTGTGTTGTGATCACAGGGTCAACACTCAACAGGGCATGTGTATGAGAGATGAGCACCGAACGAACCTCTGAATTTCTGCCTGCTTCTCGTCTTTCAGGTCTTTCTGTACCTTCTTGGTGGCAAGGGCTTTCTGAACCTTCTGCATACGGTCCTCCCAGGTCTTTGATTTTACGCCTCGAGGGAGCTGAGATCGACTGAGATTGTGTTAGAAATGTGGTGGGACCTGGGACATGCGTGGAAACGTACACAGTTGCAGTTTTCTGGGCTTTCCAGCCCTTTCCAGAGAGACGACCATTTGAGGAGGATGAGACAACAACGATGGATGTGCCGTCGTCCATCATTGATTGAAGACTAAGTTAAGAATGTAAATATGCCACACGTGGGGTCAGATCCTTCACCCTTTCCCCCCATGCAGAGGTCCGCCAATGCTACCCGGTGCCCTCATATCCAGCAATCTGGACGACCGTTTCATCCATACGACCCCGTTTCGGACGCAGACGAACATTCCCAAATGGCTTTCGATGACGACGACCAGCTTTCGGCGTCTGATGATAACACGGACCTTGCTCTACCTCGAATGAGTCTTGGGCCCAAAATGCGCTTCCACTCGCGAGCCCCTTGGGAATTGGGCGACGGCGGTCTTCAAGAAGAGAGTGATCCTGAATACACGCGGTCGTTTTCTACTCTCAAAAAGGGCTTGACCTTCTCCATCGCAAAGTCTCCTGAGTCAGGCAGGGCTAGTGGAGAATCGTGTCGTTCCCAAGCGAAATCCAAATGCTCTTTCGAAACCACATCATCGCAGGTATCTTATCCGCGAGGGGCCTTATAGTGCGGATCTTATCTTGTCACGATATACGGTGTCCAATCTGAATAGTTTGTTTTAGCGCATTGGCTCGAGAAAGTTTATCAACCTCTTCATTAGTGTCATCTACCGGACCACACGTTTCGCGCAGAAAGTTCTCTTTGAACCAAAAGGACGCTCCGTCTCCCCCCGATGCTCGTTTTGAGGAACCATTACTCCGACCCGACCGACAGTTATCAGATTTTCCCTCGTCACGCGGCCACCTTACACGCAGTGTCGCTGATGATTACCATCCTTATGCCAACCCTAACCTCGTCACTTCACACACTCCCACTCAGTCCCCTACACCAACGGAATTGGGAATATCGCACAATGATTCAATCACGAGAGTGCCAGAGTCAATAGCGTCGGCCTCTCAACGATCGCCACACCCTACTCGTAGAAGTACAACGTCAGTTTTGCAAGGTAAAGATATATCTGCCCCTATTCATGGCCTCGGCGATGGCCTCTGGACAACAGTAACCTCCCTATCAGCGGACATAACTCGGTCTCCCCTCCCTTCGGAGACTGTGGCTAATGGAAGCATGACCGCAAGGACGGGCCGGGATACCATGAGGTCGTTCACTCTTATCTCTTTGGAGGAGGCCCGAGCTCAACGATCGGGGGGTGCTATCACCAAAGCCACCCAGTCTGGCCTCCTGGATCATTCGCTTACAGTCCCTGACGCGAGAGACGGGGCAGAAATTGAGACGCGTAGACCTGAAAGTATTGTCGGTCCATCGAGGACAAGAGCACACTCTATGGGCGCTGGTGCCAAGGCCAAAACTGCCATGCAGTCGGTCATTGGTGCTGGTAGTGGACCGAAATCCCCTGGAGCACCTTCTATCTCAGGCGGAACTTCTGGAAAAGCTTTGAAGCACAAGAAAAGCGGCCTTCTGAGACTATTCAATAGTCGGGCAGTTGACAAAGAAGAAAAGCCTCCAGTCCCGCCGATACCCACCTTGTCCAGCGAACACATCACTCATCCTCGAGTGTCTAGAACGGCACCTCATACCCCCCTGTCAGATTTACCTCCTTCGCCTTCGGTAGACGACGAGCCCCTCTATCATACTCGCTTACTTGACCAAAAGTCTTCCCCAAATTTAAAGCGGCTTCCACATCTGTACATCGATACGGAGCCTAGGACTCGTGCCAGTCGTGGTTCAGTCTCTACCACAAGCGACGTATCTTTAGGGACAAGGGATGAATCCTGTGACCTATCCGAAGTGCACAAAGGTCCTTGGCCGCAAAGCGCACCCGCCAATGCGTCCGATTTTCCTAGACTGAAATTACGACCAGTATCAACCGTTTTTAGTGCTCATTTCACCGACCACATGGTATTCCGTGAATCCCTTTCTTCGACCGATACTGAGTTGGATACCCCCTCTTCGGCGTCCATGCCAAAAGGCTTTCCACCGAGAACGCCAAGCTCCGTGGCTCGTTCAACATTTTCAAATCTCAATACCCGGCCACCCGAATCAATTGATGAACTGCAAGAGCAGATCGTAGCTGAATGGCCCGAAAAGCTTGTGCACGAAAGAGAACGCATGGAGTTGGAACGTCGAGTGAGGGAGCTTGAAAAAGAGCTCGAGGGATTGCGTAAATCCTGGAAGCTTGATGGTTACTGTGGGGTCTGTGGCAGGGGTCAGCCTTCCATGAACACTGCTGACGACCACCAACGTCCTCAAGACATACTAGCAGGCAAAGAGACCTGCCACAGCACCACGCACAGACTACGAGCACGAACGGTCACGTCTCGATTCAACAGCCCTGTGTCATGATTTATTCCTTTGGATGACAGGAACGGATTGCATGTCAAGTTGTATGCCTTACTATTTATTGTATCATTTATATACCCTATCATCGCACACCACTGTTTTCAACCTTCCCCACTCTTCCCGGGTCAGTATCCTGACCGCACACACAAACTATTCACTCTTTCGTTATCAAGTCCTATAGAGTGTGATGCTCCTACTTGCTTGGGTCCGAATTGGACCTGGACTAGATGTCTGATGAGAATGAGCTACATGCTTTCTTCAGCACCAATCAGCCATCCAATCCCTCTTGAGAGCACCCGCGTAGCCTGTGCAGATACATCCTCTTCTAACCTCCGAGAGCGAGCCCCACCTTCATCTGAGGAAACAACGGAAAATGGGAATTTAGCAGCAACAGTTCTGAAGGTTCGACTAGCGAGCATAGCGGCGTCGGGTGTACTGAGCAATGGAGGCGAAGGCATATGGAAATCTTTCAAGCGAGCCCGTAAAGATGAGGCCACATCTCCTGATGCCACGGTACCACGAGAGGCAGGAAGAACATCTCCATCACCCAAGAGTTTTTCGCGAGCCTCCATATCTTCCTTCTCCAAACGCCGCCAAAATGTGAGGATTTCGTGAACCTTATCGGGGGGGCAAAGCTCAAGGGCGCGTCCCAAGAGCACAAGCTTTTGCCGTGTATTGTTGAATTCGGATTGTCGCCCTAATTGGACGCACGCAACCCAACACACCTCACTTGCTTCTGTGATCGCGGGATTCAACAGACCCGCGGGATTGGAGGTGCGAAGTTGAACCACAGTATTCACCATCCGTTCGCTGAGTTCATATGCGCGGGAGAAGTCTTCAGTCTGGAGTGCGGTATCGGCCAACATAGCTAGTGTTTTGACTTCAGCCGCAACGTCACCCCGAAAACCAAGTTTATGGACAAGATCGAGGATAACTTCCGTATGTTTGTATGCGTCATTATTGCTTGAAAGGATTCGAGATATCAGGGTTAGTCGATCCTTCGTGAGTCGAATCTCCAGGGGTGAAAGAGGAATGCCTGGTCGCGAAGTGACATTGAAAGAAGAGATCTTGGAAGTTGCTTCTATGAATTCCCTTTCCCTTAAAATACGTTCTGTGGGTTGGGGAACACCCAAGCTGAAGTCGTGATGAAAGAAACGTCAAGTCGAGACGAACCGTGGACATACCAGTCATATGCTAGCTTCATATCGCCAAATTTGTAATTACCGGATGGCGCGTTGTCGTAAAATTCGCGTGAGCAGGAAAGACATATTTCTTCCACTTGTCCTGAGTCCAAACACAAAGTATTCTTCTTGGAAGACAAAAGGCTGCGAGCCACGTTGAAATCTGTTTGAGGGAGTCAGGAAAGGAACCGATATCGGATTGATGAGACTGACTGCCTGTGCTCAAGAGGCCGCTGAAAAACGACTGAGTGATCTCTTGAGGTTGAAGAAGCCCAAAAGCGCTGAACGCATTGCCTATACTGCACAACTTTAACATGTCATCCAATAACCACTCCCAGTCTTCAAGGGTATCGAGGTGATCTTCGGGACTGCCCGCTCGTCGCGCCATTCTAATCGCCCAAGCACGTTGTTCCGAGATATCAAGGTTGCTCTGGAGGAACCAACGCAACGGTGCTGGTACGTTCCAACGCGATAGAATTTCGCCCGATTCTAGGTGTACATCCAACATGTCAAGTACCCTGGAAAGAGAATTACGTGGAAGAGGTTTAAAGAAGGCAAAAAGATCCGCTGGGGCACCCGGGGTATGTGCGGTTGAGGGTGTGACGAAAGCACCAAGAGAAAGAAGAGTAGTATCGACTACGTCTCCGTCGTCATCATCAGAGTCAACCTCCCAAGCTGGTAAACACTCAAAGATCCGGTTCATTACTGGCCATTGATCGAGGCAACTGTTTCCGTACAAACAGGCAAGTGCCAGGCGGACCATGTCTTCATCATTCCGGATCAGGCGCTGGGCCGGGGGCAAAGTGGGCTTGGAGTGTTCGAAAGTCGAAGCCACCATGTCGAGTGGTGCAAATAAAATATATTCATATAAAATGCGTGTAGGCAATTGGGGATCTGGCTTGTCATTCCGTTCTGCACGGGACTCGAGAACGAAAAGGTAAGGCATAACAAGGCGGGTTATGTCTTCTGGTAATGATTCTGGAGAAGAATGCGCAACGTATGCCCGCACGATGGCCGATGAATCCATGGCCCGCCAAAGAGCGAGAGTCCAATTATCTGGGATGTCGGGGTCTTGTGGGGCATCGTAGATGAGACGGGAAAGGAGACTCAATTCCTCTCCTAGTTCATCGAGTGCGGGGATTCCCTGTGCCGCGCCGTGTTGGATCAACGTCAACGCGTTTTCAACAAGGCCGGTGGCATTTAAAATAGCCTCTGCGCGAGTCCTATACCACGTTGAAAGCTCGTTGGTGGTAAGAAGGGCGGTACGAGGGGGGGTATATATGGACTCGGGATCATGAGACTGTGGATAATATGTCGGCTCGAGCTCGGCCAACATGGCTCGGACTTCAGCAGTCTCTGTCCAGTCAGGCTCAGGTCGCCAAGGATGGAAGATAGGATCTAACTCGGTGTCTCGAGAAGGGTCAAATGCGGGTAGAAGACTGCGATAGTTCGAAGGGGGAATGTGCTCTGGAATGCTGTCCACCATTGTAATGCGATGAGGCCAGGTATATGGACCATGTCGGTCGAAGAGCGCCTGGAGCCCTGCAAACCGCTGCAGCGATGTCAACCGGTATAAGGAATGGAGGAAATCGTCCGTCAGGAATGCCGACAGGGAGAACGGCAATTCGCTCGTCAGTCCGCCCTCGTACGTCACCGTATGAGAGCCAGTTGCTTCCCCATCTGCCCAGGGGTCATCTTCCCATTCTTCCATCTCTTCGTTCGTTTCATCAACCAGGGTGGCCAGGTTCTCTTTGCTAATCTCGACAAAAGTATTCAACTTGTCGAGGCGTTGGAGCAGTGTCGCACGCAAAGCACACATCTTTGCATCGTGAGGTGAAGCTTGGAAATGAGCCAGGAGGGCCTCCTTGTCTGATGATGCAGCCCTACTTCTGTCTGCTGCGTGCTGCGTGCGTTGTATCCCTAGCGAGAGAAGCGTTCGTTGAACCTGGACGTCATCGACAAGTCTGTCGGCACATGCAGCAGCGACAAACAAGTCATCTTGGGTGTCATTCAGAGCCTTCTCGACAGTCTCGACAGTGAGCTCGTCGTCAGCAAGAGTCGTCCAGTACGTGTAAGGATCAGCAGTCATTCCGAAGTCCGACACACGCTCCGAGCAAGCTCAAAATCCTAAGTTATGAATAGATTCACCCCCCCCCTCACCCGCGGCATATGGCGAACGTCCCCTTCAAGTTTTCAGCATACATTCGACATGGTATAGGCACTCAAATACATCGGCCGAGCACTTCAAAACCGAGGCTAATACAGAGCTAGGATAATCCATAAAACATGAAGTCCCAGAATCAAAAAGGTAAACTTGCAAAGTCCACGAAAATGATTAGAAGAGAGTATCCTGAGGGTTCAGATTTAATGTACCGTCGATTGGGTAAAGGAAATGAGTGTTCTCACCTCGTCACGTAAATATTCCCCCACATCTCTGTGATCCTCGTCAATGGCAATGCAATATCCTGATCGAAAGCAATATACGTACGCTTGGTGAAACACGATGATGGATGTTGGATCTATCTTCCGTGTGTCGACCGTTGATCTTGCAGTCACTCCGAAACCCTGAAAAAATTATCAATGAATATGATTATTTTTCTTCGTCGGAATAAAATGCGCACCAGTGGTGCATCCTTCATTGAGAAAACGACCACCCCTTGATGTTCTGGAGTGTCTTCTGTTATCCGGCCCAAGTGTGCTTTGACAACGTGATTTCCGTAGAGGAAAGGCATCTCGCCGTTGGGCTTTATCCACACCTGAATTCAAAAGATGAGAAGGATATGACGAAGACCACTCGACCAATCAAACCTTATACTTGGCATACGGGGCAATGAAGTCAAGGGCAGTGATGTGCAACTTGAATTTACCGCTTTTGCTGAATTTGCCAAAACATGTGCCGAGACTGACGAGATTTGGGCGGGCGACTGATATCCCTAAGCGCATCGAAGACTCTGACACGTAGTAAACTCGATCTTTGTGCAAGCGAAAGCAGTAGGGTTCGTCCGGTCTGTCAATCAGATGTATAAGATTCTTTCCCTAGTCCATAGGCACTTCAGTGTTGTCCTGGAAAGAAAAGAGAAGATGGTTACAATGTAGTTTGCCAGCTTTGTGAAAACTGCTTTGGACTCATCCTCAGTAAGGGGACGCATGTGGAAGAGTGTGTTCAGTAAAAAGGAGAAATTGTAATAGCGTTCACGCTGTAGTTACGTAATCCCATCTCTGTCGTTCAAAATGTCAGTACCCTCCTTCTCGTCGTTTCCTGATCTCCCAGTGGACCGCACGACGGAAACTCCCAAGCCTCTACAAAGGTCTTCAAAAAAGAGAAAAGATGGTGCCAGACATAAAAAAGACAAGCGCATCGGCCGTCCTGGCAAGGGTACACCTGAGCGTTCCAAACACGATGACGAAAAGGACAAAGAACGAACAGTTGGCAAAGAATCCTCAGCTTCCGTACAGGAACTAGCCACCTCCATGTTTTACTCAGATCGCAAAGGTGACCGTTACAATATCGAATATGGAGGGTTATACGCGGGGGACGTCCCAAGATATCATCTTGTGAATCGTAAGCTCAGCTAACAATCCACCATCGGAGACTAATAACGGTAAAGGTGGCAGAACCATTTTAGGTCTTTCACACGCATGGACGGCATACCATAGGACGGGAAAAGGTGTCGAAGTAGGTTTGAGAGGACGACGGAAGGTGCGACCAAGTACAATCGCACGACGGAAACTGACATCTCCCTTATATTCCAGATGACAAGCCTGACTGATTCTAGCTCCAGGGCGCTCCTAGCTGCGCCTCCTACGCGAAGATTCGTTCAATCTGGGGATGTTTACAAACACGACGAAGTCGATGGTTTCTTAAGACTTCCTTCCAGCGGGCAAAACAGAACGGGGCAGCGGCACCCCTTTACATCACTCTCAAAAGGTGACACCGACTCTGATACCGAAGCGTCTGATGCGTCTGGAATCAACTCGGGAGGCGAGTCCTCAGAGACAGAAGAACTAACGTTGACCTCGTACCAGGCTACCCTGAAGGAAATAGAAGCGCGGCTTAGGGAGGATCCAACATCGGCCGCTGACTGGCTTCACTTACTGTCGCACACACTTTCCACGATCCCTGTCACATCTAAGAACGCGACCGTGGCGCGCTCAGAGATTACGCTTTCGGTCCTTTCCCGTTGTTTTGCTGCTGACACCCGCAATCGAAGCTCTAAAGTTTTGCAACTCATGCATATGAAAGCCGGAGAAGAGATTTGGCATGAGAGCAAAGTCAAAGCGGAGTGGGAAGATGCTTTGAAAATCGGTGGCACGGAACTCTGGTTCGAGTGGCTTGAATGGAGAATCAGAAAGGGAGACCGGGGCGTCGACGGGGTTGTGGACGATGCCGTGCGCATTCTCAAAGTTCTGGGTGATGAGGAAGAGGACGAGCTTGCAAAGGTACGAGTTTTTTGGAGAGTTGCAGTTGTCCTCAAGAACGCCGGTTGGTCGCATTGCAATGTGCATGTCTATATTTAATTACTGACCATCACTTAATAGGATTTCCGGAACGCACCACGGCCATGTTTCAAGCTCAGGCTGGATTGTAAGATACTGGGTGATCGCCTGGTAATCTATCGTCTAACCTGCTCTTTAGGACGTTTAAAACCCCAGAAGCATGTCATGGGCTTCCTCACAACGTTCAGGTAATGCAACTCGAAGAGTTTTGGGAGTCTGAAGTTCCTCGGATCGGCGAAGAAGGAGCTGAAGGTTGGGCGGCGTGGGTCTCTTCTGGACGTAAGCAGGCGAATCCTGGTTTGCCCACTATCCCCCCCGCGAGCGGTATAACAGACCTGGATCCCTACCGCCAGTGGGCCGCACGAGAACAGCAAGCAGATCAATCTCAAAACCTTCCTTCTCGCTCATTCGAAGGATCAGACGACCCCTATTCGAGTACCCTGTTTAGCGATGTGCGCGCACTTCTCATACCGTTGCGGTCTTCGTCGGCCAAAGCGGCTTTCCGCAAGACATGGCTGTCGGTTCTCGGTTTGCACATCCCCGGATTTTCGGCATCACTTTCCGATGCGATTGAGGTCAACTGGGATGATCGATGGAGTGCAGGCCATCTCACGAAACCATCGTATCTCTCTGCACTGTTTCCCAGAGAAACGCTGAAGCAGTGGCTGCCGACAGAGGCAACCGGAGGTGTCATTGTGGGACGCGAGAAAGAGTATGCGAGCGGTTTCGGTCCGTTGCGATCGTGGGGCCATGGCGTCCTGAACCCTTTAGACCTCGGAGTCCGGAGTGAAAAGCTTGGTAATGGGGGGATTACGGTTGTGTTCTGGGGAGTAGAAGACGTCGAGGGGTTGGAGGTATCATTTGTGAGACGGATATTTTCTCAATTGCGCCTGGGCGATGTTGACATGGAGTGGGATGTTTTGACATTGGCTTTCGAGGCTTTGGTGAATGTCAAGAAGTACGTGTTCTTCATAATGAAACGAAATCCTGCTTGACGATGTTAAGTGCCATCAAAATTTCCCGGACCTTGCTTTCCAAGAGCGAATCGCTGTCACGATGGACCATGCATGCTCAACTTGAGGCGTTGCGTGGTCGACTAAACGACGCCCGCAAGGTGTATCAAGCAGTCCTGATCACGTCTCATCCTTTGAAGGGCACAAGTTTACTGTGGTGGAATTGGGCGGAAATGGAATGGCTGGCAGGGAATAATCAACAGGCTCTCAATGTTGTTTTGCGCGCAGTAGGAGTGGAAGGTCATGGCGGGATTGCGATCCTTCGAGGGAGGCGTGGTTTGGACGACGTTATTCAGGATGAGGTCCAATGGCAACATCGTGAACGGTGGATCAAGATGCGGGCGCTTCTTGAATTGTTGGCCAATGAAGGACCTTTGTGTGCATGTGGAATTTTCGACTCCTACTTATCCGGTGAGCGACCGAGGAGTGTCCAACGCGAGAGTCTGTTGGTTAGCTGCTTGGTGATGCTATATCACTACGGGGTTGTTTTGAAAAATCCGACACCGCCTGCTACGCTCCGACAGCGGGTGAAAGATGCTCTGGAAGAGTACCCCAGCAACTCTGTGATACTCGGCATTTTTTTGGAGGCGGAGAGGGGCCAGGGTGTTTGGGGCCGGGTGAGGGAGATGCTGGGGGAGAGCGGTGGGAAGGCGAAAGACGTTTTGCGCAGGGTGGAAGAGGTGTGGATTGCTGGTTGGGAAAGAGGGCGATGGGTCAGTGAGATTGAACGCACGAGGAGTGGCTTGGGTGCTGCAGTGGAGAGCGAAAGGTAGGTTCGGACCAAATGAATGTATTACTGGTGAGCACTGATATACTACCCAAGGACTCGAGGAAGCTACATTATTTGGCGTGTATACTTGGAGCTGGAGATCCGGGCAGGGGAGCTGCGACGAGCAAAGAAGCTGTTCTTCCGTGCGATCGGAGAGTGCCCGCTTGTGAAAGGTGCGTCGTCAGCGATGTAGGAAGGAAGGTGTGCTGATACCGCGGTGGCACAGAACTCTATCTGCTCGCGTTTGGGCCGCTGCGAGAGGTGTTTAGCGGGGCGGAGCTGCAGAGGATCGGAGACACGATGGTAGAACGGGGGCTTCGTCTGCGGGAGGGCCTTGAGGAGGGTTTGGTGGAGTGGGGTGGTGGGGACAAAGAGACGTCGGACGAAGAGGAGGCGGAGGTGGAGGCGGACGCACGGGAGCTTCGACGGCTGATGCCGTACTAGGGTCGATGTGACGCGTGATGTGACTATTCGGTTTACCATTGTGCTCGCCATTGTCGACGTTGTCGGCATTGTATCCTCTCTTTTCCAAGCAATTTCCCTCAACCGCTCCCTTCTTTATTCGCTACTTCCCTAATGATCACCATCCCCGCTCCCACCCTCGTTCTTCCTCGAGAAGAATGGCCCGACGCCGACTTTGATCTCCCAGAAGGCGACCTCCTTCATCCTCCATCCGACAAGGATGCCGACGACGAGGATTGGGACTTGGCCTCCAATACCTCCCTCTCTCCGCCTCGAAAACGCCCTGCTGACAATGTTGTCGCCCGCATCGTCCAAAAAATTGAGTCAGCCTGGATCAATCCCCCATCCCAATCACTTCCCCGTATTTTCACCATCCGCCCGCCCCTCGCGTTGCCCGACAACCCCAATGACGACGACCTCGACGATGAAGGGGTATCCACAATCAAAGTTGCGGCTCTCCCAGTCCCGCTTGCGAGACCACCCCACTCCCCCATCATTGAAGATTTCGAAGACGCGTTTGCCTTGCCTTGCGATCTAACACAGCTGTCACTCGCCCCTTTGTCTGTTACCCACCGCTCGTCAAAGAATTCTCTTGAATGGGGAGATAAAGACCAGACTTCTTCGTCTCAGTCATCCGACGCATATTCCTCCCTTGGGTTCGCTGATGCTTCGCCCTCTTCTAATTCCGCCTCTTCTGCCTCAGTAACTGAGAGCGAAACCGACGAGGAAAAAGAGGAAGACGAGCTAGACGGCCTTGTTCTACCATCCTCCATGTTTGAATCCCATCATAGCGTCCAACGACTCACCAAGATTCTCGAAGTCAGGAAAAACGCTTCAACCTCCAACCATCAGCTCAAAATAACTAACCCAGATCCCGAGGATGATTTCGAAATTGGGCTTGTCATTGATGACGACGTCGATTTAAGCCCCAGTCGTCTTCTCGGCAAGCAACCACACAACCACCGCACACACACCCGGAGCCACACCGCGCCCACACAACGTCATCCATGCCTCCGGCCACCGTCTCGCGCTGCCCGAGCTAAATCGCCTCTTCACCCTCCTACCGCGTCCATCCGCCAATTCCAGAAATTGCAAAGCTCTCCTCCCCCTCCCCTACGACCTCCTCCTCGTTCCCAGACATACCAGACCTTGTCGGCAGCCTCACCAGTTCCCTCCACATCTGCATCAGCTTTCCTTTCCCCGAAACCTGGCAGTCTTCGTGGTCAGAAATCATATTCTGGCCTCAAACCTCCGACCCCACCCTCGACATTGCGGCCCCTCATGAGGCAAGCATCCTTATCCTCTCTTGTTGAGCCAAGTACCCAAGGATCAGGCTATGCATCCACCTCAGCTACTGCCAATTCAAAGGCCCGATACGAAGAACCTACCGCCGCATCTCGAGCCAAGTCTCACAAATATTCTACCAGCAGAATCCAGGATTTCAAAGTACCCCCTACACGTCCACATACACCCACGTCCAACCCCGCCGCTCTCCGTCTAACTCTGCCTACGCAACGAACGAAGGTCCGACCTGCGCTTTCTACCGTATTCGGTACAACAGCTGTTCAACCCCCAACTGGACGAGCCACTTCGCCTCTCCCCCCTCGGCCATCATCAAGTTCATCCACAAAGCCACAACGCCTTACCAGCAACCCAGGTCCTACCATTCCCAAGATACTTCGCCGACCGAAACGTCAACGTACGTATGGTGATGGGACAGAACTTGATGGTATCGAAGATCTCCCGACCGACCGTGAAAAGGAAGGACGGTTTCGTACTCAACCCAAAGGTTACGGTAATCGTGTTCCCGGTGCTTCTTATCCATCCAAGTCAGATGAGAAAGGCACGATTCGGACAAAAGGACGTCGAGAAGGATCTATGGGAAACAATGGTGCGTTGGTATTTAATCCAATTTCACTGGTGGTTAGAGTGGAAGTAACAATCCCTTAGACCCAACGGCACCAACGTCTTTCGTGGCTCCAATACCCACGCTTAGGCGAACCACGACGCGCCTTGAATTTCCCCCCAAACAGTCGAGCCCAAGCGAGAAACATGGGCAGAAGAAGAAGACCGTCACAACGCCTTCGGCATACCCGCAGAGAAAACCAACACTGATACGGAATTTAGGCGCTAACAATGCCCCAAAAGGTTCGCCTTGATATTGATTATTTCGAACACATTCCGACGCCTTATATACATCAGTGATTGGAGAAATGAAATGGAATCCATTCTCTCTCCGTTGGGAAGGGAACGATCAAGTCCTCCGCGAGTTTGACGCTGCTGTCGGAACTTCAACTCGACCAGCCCTTATTACCCACCTCACTGGTTCCTCCATTGGCTCACCCATTGGCTCATTTGCATCTGGGGCGCGTATAGTGGGGAACATGATATTCGATCCAACACGAATGTGTTGGATATCAACTCTACCCCCTGATGAAGATGAGCCAGATGTGTTTGAGAACCTTGCAGACGACGAGGAAGATAGTGACGCTTGGGAAACCAAGGGTGGGACGATCCGCGCAAGCGTGCAGACGGGTTCTGAAGCTACCATTAGCGCTGATTCCAGCACTTCTTCACGAGCAGAAACTCCTAGTCCCGCTCACAGTCATACTCGGACGATATCAGAATCGGGCAGCGATCGCGGATCGAGAGCGTCTATCTTTTTTGATGTCGACGAGACGTTCTCGGAGAGCTGCAGATTTGCTGAGCAAAGACATCATCGGGAGATGAAAGGATGGTTGTCCTTACTTGCGAAGCGCGACGACTTATCGATACCGGATCGTTCGAATCTCTATGACATCAGGGCCCTCGCCACACGCAAGTATTGATAACATGCAAATATCCCTCCTATGCCTATCATATAACCTTTACCTAGTATTGATACCATGCACATTCATTCACCTTCTTTCTTTCATCTCACACAGACTGACTTCATGATGTTATTTTACGACTCTTTCTCCCTCGGCTTGCCATCCATCCCGAGCCAACCACTCCTCAACTATTCGCCTGTACCCTCTCTTTGTAATCTCTGTTCTATCCACATGTTCCAAGTACTCACCTAAGTGTATATACGAACACTATTTCTCCTTGTATTGAAATAAACCGAGGGTCAAGCTCCCCTAATTATAAATGGCGGTTTATTTTCACCATCACTCCTTGGTGCCGGTCCCTGTTTACCAGTTTAGCGAGCGATATCGATGCAGTCGTCGCTCCCGAACCTTCCGCCAGGCGCCGGTCGAATCTCATTGACATCGTATGGATCGAATGCCGTTCTTTCGCAACTATCATCAACTTACCCGCTCAAGTTAATTTCCCCTCAAGTTATCCATCGCAACGTCGCTGTCGTATACTCACTGTCCTACGGAGGTGGTCTGGTCGGAGGCGATCGCGTCAATGTTTCAATCAAGGTCGATCAAAATGCCATCCTCGTCGTACGCTCCCAGGTGAGCCTGAATCTCTCTCTGGTCCGTAGAATACGATGAGAATGACGGTCTCCGATATTTCCGCCATCTAGGGGTCCACTAAGGTCTTTAAATCGAGACCAGAAACACGACTTGCTTCTGTTCGATATGCGCAGCAAAATACTCGCAGTATAGCGAGCGTTTCCTCTCCAGAGTCATCATCATTGACGATGCAGAGTATGAACGCTACCATAGCTGCACAGGGTGCCATGTTTCTGCTTCCGGACCCCGTTACTTGCTTTAGATCCGCATCATACGCCCAGAAACAGATATTCCATTTATCCGATAACGCATCTCTCCTCGTCCTCGATTGGATAACTTCCGGCCGATCCTCTATGGGAGAGGAATGGGTGTTCGCCCGGTATCACAGCACCAACGATGTTTGGGTTGATGGGGAGAGAATAGCGAAGGACGTCATGCTGTTGGAAGAACCTGGGACCAACACACCCATCCTCCCTGCCCGATCTATGGGTGACAGGCTCGCTCCCTACTCATGCTATGCGACTGTTATACTCTGGGGACCTCTCGTCCAGAGTATCATCGAAAAGTTTACCTCTGAATATGACCAAATCTCAGTCTTCAAGGCCAAGATTCCATCTGAGATCATTTGGTCCCTCAGCCCCCTTACTTCCAAGGGTGGTGCAATCGTCAGGGTTGCCGGCAAGGAAACGGAAACGGTGAAAAGGTGGCTTGGTGAAGCTCTGGTGATGATTCAAGACATAGTTGGGATTGATGTATATCGGAACGCTTTTTTATCGTAGGAGGTCTATTCCGACTTGCGGTCATATTATAATAGAAGTTTCCGCAGTCCTTCGACCCCTCATGACCTCTGTCGATCGACAAGATATCAATCTAGCAACAATCCTTCGTGACGACAAGTGCATATCCATGCGGTCGACTCTCGGGTCTAGGTGTTGGAAATGGAATTCTATCGGAATGTATAGAGTCACAAGGTCCCTCAACCCTTGATTTGCAAGCTTTCCTTTCGACGGTATAAGTAGAGAGCATGCGGCCTGCAGAGCTCATTCTTTTCAAGATTCCTGTGTCTTGAACTCGAGATAATTTTGTCATGGAAAAGGAAGCAGCCGACGCAGGCCTCACCACGGACCCGGTCTACCGTCCGGAGGTCGATATATCTAGTGTCAACGAAAAGCACCTTCTCCGAAAAATCGATCTTCGGGTTATTCCGTGGCTGGCCTTCCTCTACCTACTCAGCTTTCTCGATCGAGGCAGCATCGGAAATGCGAAGGTATGTCTGTATTGATATCCCATTGGCGGTATGGCCTAATATTGCACAGCTATACCATCTTGAGCAAGACATTCATATCACAGACAAGCAGTACCTGTTAGCGCTGACTGCCTTCTTTTTTCCCTATGCGTTGTTCGAGGCAAGGAAAACAGTTACCTGATGATTTGGGTCAACTAACTGCTTGGACTTGAAAGCCGGCAAGTAATGTACTCCTGCGCAGACTTCGCCCCTCTATATGGCTTTCCAGCTTGGTCTTATCATGGGGTATTGTAATGGTATGTTGCTGCCTCAACATTCAACTATTTTTAAATGCTCTTCAAGGCTTTCCATGGTGTGATACATAATTTCGGTGGCCTCGTCAGTGCGTGTATCATTTAAACCGTGGCGATTATTATTGACATAACATCCGTGTCGTTTGCTCCACAGCTGTACGTGTGCTGCTCGGCTTATTTGAAGCTGGGCTGTATCCTGGAATAGTTTACTATATCTCGAGGTATATTTGTTTCTCATCTCCGTTTTATCGATGTGGCTCATACCCAACCCATCAGCTGGTACGGACGTTCAGAGATGGGCTCGAGAGTCGCAATTTTCTTTTCGTCCGCCACGATTGCAGGTGCTTTCAGTACGTCGACTTTCGCTGAGCATTTTTTTTTTCATTCATGGATGACAGGTGGTCTCTTGGCCGCTGGAATTACCAAAATGCATGGAGTAGGGGGAAGACCTGGTAAATTTGCTCCTGCATAATTTTTTTCATATGAAGAGTAAGCGCTTAAGCCCTGATGGTTTTAGGTTGGGCGTGGATTTTTATCCTTGAAGGACTTGCGACAGTTATTGCGGCCGTTTTCTCGTATCGGCTCATCCAAGATTTCCCGGATACAGCCAAATTCCTCACAGAGGAAGAGAGTGCGTGATTATAATATGTACACCGCTTATTCTTCTTAACTTGGTCTCGTATAAGGAGTTTTTGTCATCCGCCGCCTCCAGAATGACATGCAGTTCAGTGCAGCTGGGGAGAGATTCGCGAGAAGACATATCTATGATAGTTTAAGAGATTGGAAGACCTGGCTGGCAAGTGAGCACACATCCATTATTCCCATATCAATCTGTTCATTGATTCGAGTGTCTAGTGGGACTATATATGGGATTGTAAGTCTTTACGGGCTCGTTGATGTATGGATCTCATACCACTCCACAGCGACGGCCCTCTCTATGCCTTTTCGTTATTCACTCCTTCAATCATTAGTGAAGTAAGTAGGCTCTGCTATGATATGTATGTGTCTCATTTTGCACTTCAGCTGGGTTTGGCGCTTTCCATACCGCAATCCGTCATTAAATTGACAAGGGATCTCCAGGCTATCAGGCGACGCATGCGAATCTGCTTTCTGTCCCAGTCTATGCTTGGGGCTGCTTTATGACCGTTATATTTGGGTTCTTGGGGGATCGTGTTGGGAGCCGATGTTACATTAACCTGTGCGGCTTCCGAAACTTGGTTTGAAATCGAAGTCCTTAAATTTCCCCCCTCGGTTTAGAGCGCTGTTCGGAGTCGGTATGTCAAGATTGTCACCGTTTCTCAAGACGAGTTTGTAATCACATACAACAGGGCTCATAGGATACATTATTCTGATTGTTTCAACTTCACCAGCACTGTCGTACTTTGCTGTATACCTGGCGGTCTCGTGAGTTCGGTTCTCCTTCGTTTCGATTGTTCTGATATATATTTCAACAGAGCAATATATGCAACGATTCGTGAGCTTTTTGGGTTTACCTCTTCTTCATAATCTTGATATTTTGGGTTGCGGTCAGCTAATTCTGTGTGAGATTTGCATCGACTGTTGGTGTTCCTCGTTCGTCTGAAGCTTTTAAATTTATCCAGGGCCTGGGTTGCGAGCAATGTCGAAGGGACATATAAACGCAGTGTTACCCTGGGAATGGCCATAGGATTCGGCAACCTTAATGGTGCGATCACTGCGAACGTTGTGAGTCTTGACCGACTGGGTGACGATGAAAAACATCTGAAGTTGTGTGTCATTAAGTATCGGGCAACAGACAAACCACGATATCGTTTGGGACATACCATCGTGTTGGTGTATATCGCGATTGGTTTCATGTGCTCTGCTTTGTTCGGTGTTCTCCTCCAGCGAGAGAACATCCGCCGTAGTCGAGGGGAAAGGGACGAGGTAATTACAGGTGTCGACAACAAGCTTGCTGACGAGAAGAACGGCCGTTATGAGACGGTATTAGCTGCAAGAATCGATAGAGGGGATCAATGGAGCGGATTCAGATACGTGATCTGAACAGGTTGCTTGCGTTAATAATCGGTACTAGTTTGCAATCATGACATGTATATTCGATGTATAGTGACATTGGACGCTTGTGAGGGGTGAGCTATCTCTATTAGTATGCATTATAGGGAGGTATTGAAAAGTAACTAAAACCTGAACCTATCCACAAGGCGCGATGCCGCTGCAACAGGGGAGGGAAGAGGCTCATCTACTTCAGGCGAAGGGGGAGGACTCTCTGGAGGGACTGTCCTCCTGTTCTCGTCTAACCATTTATCCATGTCGTCTGATTTTCCGACGAAGGGTCGCTTCCCGAGAAGGTCAATCATATTTTCTCTGCGACAATGGTTCAAATGTTAAGTCTTTGAACGAGGTAGTAATTCATACCGGGTTATCACCTCTCGTTCAAGGAGAAGGCTGGCCACCTTGATTACATCGTCCCGATGTTCGGTCAACAGATTTCTAGTCCGTTCATACGCATCACTAAAGCAGAAGTTAAGGGCATGCGCTAGAATTGGAATTGCAAAAGTGGAAACGAACGTGATCATCTTGCGTACTTCTGAATCAAGCATCTCTGCAGTTTTCTCACTGAAAGGCTTCGTCCAGCCTTCCTTTGCACCCCGACTGCCGCCATAACTGACTGGCCCAATCATCTCGCTCATACCGTAATTGGCGCAAGCCTCGAACGCCATACGAGTAATCTTTTGCAAGTCGTCCTGAGCACCAGTAGTAATGTTTTCTGCTCCAAAGAAGATTTCTTCGGACACTCGGCCGCCTAGAGTCATACATATTCGGTCCAACATTTGAGGGGTAGAGAGCAAGTAACGGTCTGGTGGCAAGTACTATAGAGAGAATAAGATCAGGGAAATAAAGACGGTATGGACCAAGGCACTTGCCTGAGCGTAACCGAGCGCTCCAGTTCCTCTCGGGATGATGCTGACCTTCAGTAAAGGATCTGCATGTTCCAAGAACCATCCACAGACAGCATGGCCTGCCTCATGATAGGCCACTGTCTTCTTCTCCTCAGGACTCATGACACGACTCTTCCGCTCAAGCCCTACGATGACGCGTTCGATGGCAGTGTCAAAATCGACAGATCCCACGTATTCCGAGGCCTTTCGTGCGGCATGCAACGCTGCTTCGTTGCAGACATTGGCAATGTCAGCACCAGAAAATCCAGGGGTGAGCACAGCAAGCTTTTGAGCTAAAACGTTGATATCTTTCGCCAGTTCCTCCGCGAGTCGAAGAGGGGCAAGATGGACGAGGTAGATCCCTTTGCGCCCAGAGACATCGGGGAGATCAATCGCTATATGTCTGTCGAAGCGACCAGGACGCATGAGAGCAGGATCCAGAACGTCAGGGCGATTCGTCCCAGCCAATATGACGATGTGTTCTTGAGTACCGAAGCCATCCATCTCCACCAGTAGCTGATTGAGGGTAGATTCACGCTCATCGTTGCCCCCAAAATTGCCACCTTTGGAACGGGATTTACCAATGGCATCAATTTCATCAATGAAGATGATACACGGAGCGTGTTTCTTGGCAGAAGCAAAAAGGTCGCGGACTCTTGACGAGCCAACACCCACGAACATCTCGACGAACTCTGAACCGGACACGGAGAGGAAAGGTACCGAGGCTTCACCAGCAGTGGCCTTTGCGAGAAGGGTTTTCCCGGTCCCTGGGGGCCCAGAAAGGATAGCACCTCGAGGAATCTTGGCGCCGAGGCGCTCGTATTTCGCAGGCTCCTTGAGGAATTTAACAAATTCCATAATCTCTTCCTTTGCTTCATCCATCCCCGCCACATCCTTGAACTTGGTCTTGACTTCTGTATCTTTGTTGAAGAGTTTAGCGCGGCTCTTCCCAAAGCCAAAAATGCCTCCTCCCGCCCCGCCACCCCGTGGGCGGGACATGTAATATAGGAAACCGACTAGCAATGCTGTGGGGGCGAGGTTGAGAGCGGCGCTGAAAGCTGAAATCTCATCCTGGTAAGCGACGGGAATCCGTTCATGACTGGGAATGCCCAATTCGGCCTGGGCTTCGTCCAATCTGCGTTCAAACGCATCAACGCTGCCTATTGAGAAATAGATTTCTCCGTTTCCCAGGGGAGCGCCAGGATACATGGCACTAGCAGCATTAGAATGAAACTTGACGCGGACCTTGTGACCGTTGACGACGGTGAGCTTCTCGACGAGCCCCTTCTCAAGGAATGCCGTGCGGAACTCCTGCCAGGTGATCTCGCGTGAGCTCGCGCTGGTAGCATTGGAGTACGCTAGATAGGCGATGGCGGATGCAGCCATCCAGGCCAGTTGGTTGTTATTGAAGTTGTTACCTGGGCCAGGAGGTGGGGGACCATCGTTCTTCTTCTTATTAGACTTGTCTTGCGATGAATCGGAGTGGCGTGATGAATCCTGCTTGGGCTGAGAAGACTGTTGCTGCTGGTACTGCTGGAAGAAGCCTTCTAGGACCTTGGGGATGTCTGTTTTTGGAGGGGTGGTGGGTTTAGCTGACGAGTCCTGCTCCGCAAGTGTCCCGTCTGCCTCTGTCTCCTTTGCCTTTTCCTTCCCCTTGTCTAACGGGTCTGTGGACCTCTCGGGTTGCTTTGGATCGACTGGGGTTGCGTACGAGCGAGCGAGGGAGAGAAGGAATCTGCGGTTCGGAAGGGACGCCACGCGGAGTGAGCGGGAAAGCATTGCGACGCTGCCGACGCAATCTCCCAAAAATCTTATTTTGTTTAAAATTTTATTTAAATTACGTTGCAGTTCGGCATGACTCAGCAGAAAGAATAATTAGCATTATTCATCCACCACCTCGAAGGCACAGCAAAATTGCTCCTTGTCCAGCAGAACCAACCCCTGCCCTTCGGGAGTCCATTTCAGATCCCGAGTGTCGAATTTTTCTGCTGCTTGTCAGGATCACTCACCGTCACGGCTTATTTTGTCACTTACTGGCCGGCACACCGATACATTCCGCGATCTCTTCTTCATCACCTCCCTCGCCGACCCACTCGTCGCTCCATAGATAAACGCTCGGGCCGCCACAACATAGGGCTAACTTTCCTTTGCGTACAGGGTTCCATCGCGCTTGCAGAACAGGTTGTGAATGTAAAAGCACTGTTCTTAGCTTCGGTGAAAACTGTTGTGTAGGAGAGGGGAAGTCGAATATATGGAGGACGGTTGGCGTATTATCTGACGCGACATCTTCAGCTTATGTGCAACAGGATTTACTGAATCCTCACCGAATCTGACGAGTAGAAGACTTCCAGATATATTCCATTCCAACTGAGCCACTCCACTTTTCGGATTCGCCTTGGAGGGATCGGCTCGCGTGAATGGAATTGTCTGAGCACCTGATAGACGCTCATCTGGAACGATCATAAGAAGGGAAGTCTATATTTTATGGCTTCATTGCCCACAGGACAAAAAGCCGCGTCCCGCGGTGGCTTCTAACCATCTTGGTGGTTCCCGCCAGATCGCCTGAAAACAACAGTCAAAGTAACATTCTTATATGTTCCCGTTGTCTTACAACGGTGGCTGACACTCTGCTCGTTATTTCGAGCATCGTTACTGGAGACCAACTCAGGCTGTCCAAAATATACACCTTCAGGGCTACCCATGAGTAATATTCCACCTTCGAACAGTGTTCGGAAACCCACTTTGTCATCCCATCCGCCAACAGCAAGGAACATGCCATTTGGATGCCAAGCCACGGAGCGTATTCCGAATCCGGGATCAGGCTCTGGCGTAAAGGATCCAAGAACACTTCCTGTCAAATTCAATATGTAAAGTTTGTACTGTTGAAAAATCTCAATACGGGACCAGATGCAAAGTCTGTTGCTAACCTCTAGCGGTCCTTCCCAGACGGCTACATAATTCCCATTCGGGGAAAGAGATAGCGAAAATAGAGAAGATGTCGGGAGCGGAAAATGCTATGTATACCCAACTTTAAATGGACAAAACAGACCAGAAAGATGGACTTACGCGGACTAATCGATAGGTGTCAGAGGCGTCATATAAGCCCAAAGTCTCCCTCGATTTATAGCGCTCCGCCACCACGAAATACCGCCCATCGGAACGAAAGGCATAACCTAGGGAAGACTTGGTCATCCGGAAATGGTGTAAATCTATCGATTGACGGACCTCTGTCTGTATGAACAGGGAACTGTATATATGTAGCGGTGCAAGATACCAAAGACCACAAAGTAACACGTAACTACATGACGAGAATGAGGAATCAGCACGAGAGACATCAGAACAGAAAGACTGCTTACTCCCCATTGCGAAAAACAGACAATAGTGCGACCATCAGGAGCCCATTCCGCTTTGACTAGGCCTGCTCGAACCATGGTCATTAAGATAACATATGCAACATCCGAGGTGACCTTCAGCGCCAGAGTCAATGCGGCCATTCCATTCCTCGTCCTGCAACTTGAAGATGTGGATAACACCACGTTTCGCGCACGTGGCAAGTATGTACTCGGAGTCGCAAGACCATCCTACGTGTGAGATCCAGGTGTCCGAGGCCGCAGTGGTGGTCGATGTGCTTGGCTTGGCCTTGAATGTCGTAAGGGCGGCTTGTGTAGGAGATGGCGAGGTATCGACTTTCCAGGTACGGGTGATCTGCAGCGTGTCAGTGCGGCGGACGATGATTCTATCTTGCACGCCGATTAGAATGAAGTGGCCTCCAGGACTGGGCGCGACGAGGAAGGACGATTGCTTGTAGATTTCAGTAAAGTCCATTCCACTCTGTCGTTTTCCCACGATACATTTACTGCCCACCATGCCGCCGATGTCCTTCAATGGAATCGTCACCAAAGCAGGATTCATGAACAAAACCGCCACCGTCACCGTGTCCAGATGGATCGTCCATAAGTTGACTGGCAAGGTGACTGCTCAGTCATTCAATCATCCGTCATTCCTCAATGACACCTGACAGAGAATCGAGCGGACCAAAAAATTCTTGGTTCATGATGAAAAGAATCGTATGTCTCGTTCTTCCCTTGCATTCACACATGCTCAAGCGGGAACCAGAACTGCGGAAGGATGACCTGGTCACCATTCGAAATTGCCCGCCTATTTCTGCCATGAAACGCTTTAAACTGGAACAAATACTCAAAAGTCCAACGACCGAACGTGAACTGGTTCGAAAGACACAGGCTCCCGCAAATATAAACGTGTCGGCTTCATAGCACCAGCTGAATACGTCTGGTTCCTTAGACGCCGGAGCCAGAGCTCGTGCTTTGGTTCGGGGAGCACTTTATGCCGGGAAGGTCGGTGGAGATTGAGAGGGGGCTTCTCTCTGTTGAGTTGCTTGGAGAGCGGTCTGTATCTCGACGAGCTGCTCGTGGTTTTAGCACTTTTGCCTTGGAAGCATGCTAGTTCTGAATACTCACATCGCTCTTCTTCTGTTCCTGTCTGATCTCAGTGTCTTTTATCTGCGCCTCAACTCTTTTGCTGTAGAATTATATCAGCCCCAGGCAACGCCGATAAGATGTCCAATGAATACACACATTTCGCTTCGGATAAAATCCAACCGTGTTTCGACGTTTGTCTTTGCCTCAGCCTGGTCCTGTTCCACTAGGACAGGCCCAATAAGCTTGTATACCGTGTTCTCTGGTGTCAATTTCGAGAATTCCTGTTCTGACAACAATTAGTCTCTGCTGAATAACGTCTGCGATCCCCGAGACCTTCTTCACCAACTCATTCTCGGATAGCTGTGCATCGAGCCTTTGTCTTGCCCCAACAGCGTCCGACAGATCCCCTTGGATTTTCTGGAACTCTACCGAGGCTTGTTGAAATCTGGCCTGAAGGGAAGCCGACATCACAGGATAGTCTATTTTTAGACGAGTACTTTCAATTTGTTTAGTACACCCATGGCATCAAGGCATACGGCACTCGTCGTGCCCAATTTTCCCATTCCTGATTAAAATGGTCCTTCAGCAACTCGTCCTCCAGCGGAACTCTTCGACATGCTGAGGCAGTGACGCCCGATATAACTGCCATGGCTCCAAAGGCGGCCGTTCTCCCTAGAAGGGAAGCCAGTACCCCTGATTCCCTGAGCCACGCGCCACGAGACGTGAACCAAAGGATCATCCCGATGCTTATGAGCATGACGGCGGTGTAACTCGGGTGGCGTACGATGTTATAAGGTCCAGTAGTCACCAACTGGTGTCCCTCGCGAATACTGACATCGAATGTGAAAAACCGACCCAAGGTACGCTAGCACTGAAAGCGAAGAAGCCCCCTGCTAATCACGAAGACCATCCCGATAGTGGATTGCAGTGTCAGTTCAACGCCAGTTGAGTCATTTCGGATCAAGAAGGCGGCTGGCATGATCGACGAAAGGGATGAAAATCCTGGTAACCGATGGGCGAGGATGATCGCAATTTCAGAGACGGCGGCTAACCACCAGCAGACCTGCGAACTATGTCAGTCCCTCGCTTCGGCCGATGACGACAATTTCCTCACCCTCATGACCGGGAAAAAGTACTGGACTGTGAGGCCTATGAAGCGATCGGACATCACGATGTTAACCTTCGGGGGACGTTCACTTTCCGGGGGCGGAGGATTTGGAGGGGTGGAAGTGACATGCAGCGCTAGCGTAGTCGCTAGGATAAACGGAATCTTGAGGATAGGAAACATCCTTGGAAGTTGGAAATGCCAGGGCAGTCGGAACTTGCTCGCAACGCCGCATACTTATATATTCTATTTTTCTCGTTGGAGTAGGGTGACGCCCTACTCCACCATATGCCAAGTACGTAGACAGTCATCCACCGTAAAACATCAATGCATCATCTGCAACCACCATTTTATTTAAGCATGGCATGTCCGCCTTCACCTTAGTCGCAACGGCCACTTTAACCTATCTACTACAAACCTACGCAATCCGGGACTCTACATACGGCGTTGCCTTTCACTTCCAACTGTGACAGGCTTAGATCTAGCTCACAACTTCGGGTAAAAACACCACATACCTGCCTGTTGCCGTCTATAATCTCGAAGTTCTCTGGTCCTATCGGGTCCTTGGATTTTTCCCCATCCGGAGAGAGGCACGACGAGAGCAGTTGCATTGTCATCCCCACCCAATTCTTCCGAGAAGGACAAGATGTTATGCGCCGCAGATTTGGGATCCCGCGCACCGCGAGCGAGGTCGACAATCTCCTCGTCAGACAGGATTGAGGATATCCCATCCGAAACAAGGACCAGGTAGGCCCAGTCGTTTCCTTGGAAAGAATATTACGCCGGCTTTAAATTCAACGTCTGGGAGAAATATCAACCTTCTAAAAGTTTCGTTTCCACCTGTGGCTCCGGGGTGACACCAAATTTCTTGTACCGGAGGTCGCCAAGACTAGTGGGCCCAACATTGAGAGTATATACTCGACGAGCAAAGCGCGGTGGTCATACCAACGGGTGTTCGAAAGGGCGCCCATCCACCTGTAAAGTGTAAAGAATCATGACATACAATCGATGCACAAGGTAGTCGGTTTACCTTGATTCGCCAAATGAATCCGTTATCAAGGAGGAACCCATCATTCGTCGTAGTCGCATGCTTTCTATGCGCGTATCCGCATGGTGGTTCTCGGTCATCGGGATCACCTGCCCGCCGTGGATCGAGCACAACAGGACCCGGGTATCCCTTGGTAGGTCAACATATTGAAATAGGGGGACAGAGTGAATGACGCACCCACAGTGGGCGACGGTAAGGGCCAGCCTTTGAGAAGAAAAGAATGGAGCAGCAGGGGCATCCAGAGAGTGAAGGATGGCGACCGATGCAGTAGCTCCACAGGTTTGGGAGATCTCGTCGGAAGATAGATTTCTGTCGATCTATTGTTGGTATTAGTGAATTTATTGAGCGACGGGAACAGTAGGGCCGGCCCACCTCAAAGAAGGCTTGAGTAGCACGAGCTGCAAGGTCTAACCGGGGAGTGCTTTCGGCCTTGTAGATCCAAGGCGCCAATGCACCGCCTTTGAAACGTTTGAAATACCCACCCAGTTCCTGAATCCACTGGAAGAGTTCAGGAATAGATGATTTATCCACTGATTCGAAAATGCCATGAAGCTCTTGACGGAGGTATTGGGACACCGCAGACCCTCCATGCCTGAAGAACCCTATGGGCTTCAGATGTCAACGGTAAAACAAAACACGGCTCTACCCGTCATATATCCCTACAAAGAGCACCTGTCTTGCGAACTGGTCACCGACTGCCGTAGGATCCCAGTCAAAGCCGTGAAGCCTTTTCACGCTAAGACGAAGCTCCTCGGGGTCCAAGCTGAGTGTAGCAAATGCATAAAAGTCTTCCTGGTGGCTGGAAACCAAGTCCGTCGATAGTCGAAGAAACGCGCCATGACGACCCACCCCCTGTTGCCACGCGAGTTGGCTATTCCGATGACTTTTGGTGATGCCAATGGAACGCGTACTACGCCACCTAATCCCAGTCGGTCAAATTGTGTGGAAGGTGGATGGTTTCGTTACCTTGGGTGGAAACCCTCACGTAATCGTGGTATAGCGCAAGATTCCGCAGGTGTGGGGAGGATCGAAGGGGATGTAAAAATCTAAGAGCCATTCACGCCGCGACTGTTCATAACATCCCTAGGGCGGTTTGAGTAATAGTGGACAGCAAATCGCTTGTAGAGAGGGACTACATAAGCACTGCCCCCTCGGCCACCGGCCGGTCACCCTCAGCAAGTGACCAGGTAGCACATGGGCGGAAAGCATTCTCTCCCCAAGATCACCGCGCAGGACCGTGCAATCTTGGAGTAGGCCACTCCCTTCACTGGACTGCTGTTTTCGGGTGACATGACGTCTGAGCCAGTCTCAAGTTGCAACGGGATAAACTACGACAGTATCAGAAAAAGGTGCTATACAATATCCCCTTTTCTCCGAATAGCTTCTTGAATCATCACAGATACAAGTGATCCTAGACAGGGAACACGCCATCGCAAGGGCCCATCTGGCATCCGGCCAGAAAGATCGAGCGGTCATTGCGTTGCGCAGGCGAAAGTACCAACAGGGCTTGCTGTTAAAGACAGACAGCCAACTCGAAAACCTGGAACAGTTGGTAATTGCGCTGCTCTCTTGGTTGGTCAAAGCTTGAAGTCCAGCCTTAGGTCTCGACGATAGAATTTTCGCTGGTGGAGCTATCGGTTGTACATGGACTACAGCAAGGCAATGAGGTGTTGAAAGAGATTCACAAAGAGTTGAATGTAGAGTCAGTGGAGAGATTGCTCGAGGAAACTCAGGAGGCAAGGGAATACCAAAGGGTGAGTTCATCCAAGCCGAGCACAACTTCCGAACCAAAAGTTTGGCCAGGAAATTGGTGATATGCTATCATCCAGCCTCACGCTTGATGAGGAAGATGCTGTCCAAGCAGAGCTGCGCGAACTGCAGGCCCATGTTGTGAGCGCCATCTCTTCCACCCCTTCTTAACTGACGATTATTAGGAGGTCGAAACGCCCTCTATTGTGGAGTTGCCCACAGTCCCAGACACAGAAC
>Ga0307516_10000058_pt1 | contig 121424 bp, 105 predicted proteins | sample 19_EM_MG_FD_203310 | JGI IMG/M metagenome (GOLD analysis project Ga0307516, IMG submission 203310) | Populus trichocarpa ectomycorrhiza microbial communities from riparian zone in the Pacific Northwest, United States - 19_EM | ecosystem: Host-associated > Plants > Roots > Unclassified... | reverse complement strand
GCCGTGGAGGCAGCGCGCGCTGGCGACCAGGGCCGCGGCTTCGCGGTGGTGGCAGGCGAGGTGCGCAACCTGGCCCAGCGCTCGGCCCAGGCCGCGAAGGAGATCAAGGTCCTGATCGAACAGAGCGTCGAGAAGGTCGACACCGGTGCGCGTCTGGTCACCGAAGCCGGCACGACGATGGACGACATCGTGCGCCAGGTGCAGAAGGTGACCGACCTGGTCGGCGAGATCTCGGCCGCGAGTGTCGAGCAGTCCAAAGGCATCGAGCAGGTCAGCCATGCCATCGCCCAACTCGACCAGGTCACGCAGCAGAACGCTGCGTTGGTCGAAGAATCGGCCGCCGCGGCAGAGAGCATGAAGCACCAGGCCGCTCAGCTCGCCGAGACGGTGTCGATCTTCAACGTCGGTGGCCAGTTGCAAGCCGCCTGATCCTGTCGCCTCCATCGGCCGGGCACGGTGCCCGGCGATCCCGCATGAAGAAGTTGTTTCGTGATCTGGGCTGGCATGGCTGGCTGGTGGTGGGTGTTGCCGCGGTGCTCTTGCCAGCCGCAGGCGTGGCCACCTGGGATGCGTTGGACCTGTTCGACCTGACCGGCACCGGCTCGACACCACACGCCAAGGCACAGGGCCCGAACCCGCTGTCCCCTGCACCCGCATGGCTCGACCCGCTGAACTTCGTGGCCCAGACTGTCGACGGTCATGTGGTGACGCTCGAAGTGGCGATCGACGCGCCTGACAAGACCACCCGCCGCCTGTTGGCCGCCGACACCGCGCAGCTGATGCTGCTGCTGAAGCTGCAGGTCGGCTCGATGCCGGCGGCCGAGCTGAAACGCCCCGGTGGCATCGAGCGACTGGCCGCCCGCATGTTGAACGCGTTGCGCGACTACATGGGCGACGATGCCGATGACCAGTTGGTGCAAGTGCGCCAAGTGGCGATCGGCAACCTGGTGGTGCGCCGGCCTTGAACCTGCGGGTTAGAAGCGGTAGACGACGCTGTTGAAATCGGCCACCGCGAACGCATAGAGGAACTGCAGTTCCTCGGCGTGCGGATTGCGAATGCCGTGTTCGGCATCGCCGGGGATGAAGACCAGCGTGCCCGCCGGGACGTCGCGGGTGACGCCGTCGATCGTGACGTCGCCACGGCCGGTGAGCATGAAGTAGGTTTCGGGCTGCGCGTGGCGATGAGGTGACAACGCTTCGCCGGGTCGCAGCCGCGCCACACCCATCACCATGTTGGCGCCTTCGGCCGGGTCGCTGCCGAGCAGGTCCTTCCACATGACCTGCCCACGCACCGCCACCTGCTCGGCTGGCCAGCCTTGCCAGTCGCGATCAGCAAGCTGACGAACGATCGCCTGCGTGGCCATGCCTAGCGTCCAGATTTGTAGCGCAGCCAGGCCTTGTTGTAGGCCCGCAGCACGTCGTCTTCTTGCGGCGTGTACGAGAACAGGTCGCCCATCGTCGCGTCGGTCAGGTACAGCGACGGGTCGTTGGCCAGCTCGGGCGCCACCAGCGCCTTGGTGGCCGACACCGCGCTCGGGTAGGTGATCTGGTTGGTCGTCTCGGCGGCGATGTCGGGCTGCAGCAGGAAGTTGATCCACTTGTACGCGGCCTCCTTGTTCGCCGCGTCCTTCGGGATGCCCATCATCGTGAACCACAGGCCGCCCTGGCCTTTCGGCGAAACGAAGCGGATGTCGTAGTCCTTGCCTGCTGCCCTGGCGCGCCGCTTCATCACGTGCACGTCGCCCGACCAGCCGTTGGCGATGCACAGGTCGCCGCCGGCGAAGTCGTTGATCATGTTGTACGAGAACAGCTTCACATGCGGGCGGATCTTCATCAGCTCCTTGTGCGCATCGTCCAGGTCCTTCAGGCTGGCGCTGTTCGGGTCGCGACCCATGTGGGCCAGCGTCATCGTGTAGATCGACGACGAGTCGATCAGGCCGATGCCGCACTTGGCGAACTTGGCCGCGTACTCGGGCTTGTAGAGCAGGTCCAGGCTCAGCGGTGGCAGCTCGCCGCCGAAGGCCTCGCGCGCCCGCGTCACGTTGATCACCATCGCCTCGATGCCGTAGACATAGGGCACGCCGTAACGGTTGCCCGGGTCGGTGATCGCGACCTTCTTCATGATGCCCACATCGAGGTTGACGCGGTTCGGGATCCGGCTCCAGTCGATCGGCTCGTAGATGCCGGCCTCGATCTGCTTGGCCATGTAGTTCGAGCTGGGGTAGACCACGTCGTAGCCGCTGCGGCCCGACAGCAGCTTGGCCTGCAGCGTGTCGTCGCTGTCGATGACACCGTAGTTGACCTTGATGCCCGTCGCCTTCTCGAACTTCTTCACCACCTCGGGGCCGATGTAGTCGGAGAAGTTGGCCACGTTGAGCTGGCCTTGTGCAAAGACCAGTGGGGCCATCAGACCCAGCAGCACCCCCAGGCACCACCGCATGACGCGAAGACAAGGGGCAGGTTGTTCGGTCATGCGCGGTACTCCAGAAGACCTGCGATCGATACTACTATACGGTTGTACAACAAGCACATCAGGGTATCTGCTGGGCTCCGCTGGTCGTTCGTTCAACAGTAGACCCACAGCACGCGCGCAATCCGCTGCGTGCGGTTGGCGTAGCGCGTCGGCGCACCGCTGGGCAATTGGCAGGCATCGCCAGGGCCCAGCGTGCAGGGCTCGCCGTTCCACCACACCGTCACCTCGCCTTCGAGCACGTACATCGCCTGCTCTTCGTGCTCGACCAATGCGCGCTCGCCGGTGTCCGCGCCGGGCGCCAGTTGGCTTTCGAGCACGCACAGGCGGCCGGCCATCGTCGGCGACACCAGGTGGTCGACGAAGCCGTCGGCATAACGCAGCGTGCGCCGCTCGGAAGGCCGCGTGGCCCAGCTGTGCGACGGTGGCTCGGCCAGATAGAAGTAGCCGCCCGGCACGCCCAGCCGCTCGGCGATCAGGTTCATGTCCAGCACTGTCGGCTGCGACAGGCCACGCTCGATCTGCGAGATGAAGCCGACCGAGCGGCCGGTCGCTTCGGCCAATTCGGTCAGCGTGACGCCCACGCGCTTGCGCAGATCACGCACCAGCGAGCCGAGCGGGATCTCGGCAGCGGCGGCCTTGCGGCGCGGCCGCGCCGGCTGGCTGGTCTTCTTGGCGGCGGGCTTGGCGGCCGGTTTGGCGGGGGCCTTGTTGACCAGCTTGGCAGGCGATGCAGAGCGTCGTGTGGGCATGGCGATCCAGCGATTCGATGAAGGGCCCGCGGGACTACCCTGAGGCCGCGGCAGGCGTTTTGCCTTGTGTGCTGATTTTCAGCTTCGTATAATTTTTACACCATTTTTTCATGGCAGGAGCGTTTCGGTGAACACCATTCCCCTCGTCCACGCGCCGACTGCCCAACTGCCTTCGCCCGATGCGCTGCACGCCGCGATGGCGGCCTACCGCCCAGGCCACGCGCTGCCACGCGCCTTCTACAAAGACCCGGCGATCTTCCCGCTCGACATGCACCGCTTCGTGCTCGCGCACTGGCACTGCGTGGGCCACGTCAGCATGGCGGCCGAGCCGAACGACTTCTTCACTGTCGACGTGGCCGGCGAATCGGTCATCATCGCCCGCGGCAAAGACCGCGAGCTGCGCGCGCTGCTGAACGTATGCCGCCACCGCGGCTCGCGCGTGTGCACCGAGCGCGAGGGCAAGGCCCGCGGCGGCGTCTTCATCTGCCCCTACCACGCGTGGACCTACGACTGTGCCGGCGCGCTGCAGACCGCCCGTCTCGCACCGCCCGATTTCAGCAAGGCCGACCACGGCCTGAAGCAACTGCCGCTGCGCGTGGCCGAGGGCCTGGTCTTCGTGACCTTCGCCCAAGAGCCGCTCGGCTTCGAGCATGTCGAGCAGGTCTTCGCCGCATCACTGGCCCACTACGGCTGGGCCAACGCCAAGGTGGCCGCGCGGCGCATGTACCTGATCGATGCCAACTGGAAGCTCGTCGACGAGAATTACCAGGAGTGCTACCACTGCGGGCCGGCGCACCGCGAATACTCGAAGCGCCATGTCTTCGCCCGCCCGCAGGAAGCACGCGTGGACGCCGACGAACTGATGTGCGCGCGCGACCGCGAGCTGGGCATCGCGCTCGACGATGTGGACCACTTCGCGCTGTCAGCCCAGCCTGGCCAGGAAGCCGCCGATTGCAGCCGCTCCGCGCTGGTCGACGGCTGCGTGACCGGCAGCGAAGACGGCCACCCGGTCGCGCCGCTGATGGGCGCCTTCAAGGGCAAGGACTACGACGGTGGCTTCATGTTCGTCGACGTCGGCGCCACCACCAACTGCGTCGCCTACCCGGACTACGGCCTGGTCTACCGCACCGTGCCACTGACGGTGGACAAGACCGCGTTCGAGCTGATCTGGCTGGTCGACCCCGAGGCTGTCGAAGGACGCGACTACGACGTCGACAAGCTGATCTGGATGTGGGACCACACCAGCCTGGAAGACAAGAAGATCATCGAGCTGAACCAGGCCGGCGTGAACTCGGCCTTCTTCGAGCCCGGCCCCTACACGCCGATGGAAGACGACGCGGCGCGCTACATCGAGTGGTATGTCGAGACAATGAAACGGGTCTGATGCGGCGTACTGCCGGCCAGCGGAGGTAAAGACGGCTGGCGCCAGCCGGCGGTGGGCGGTCGGGCCCCATACTCGGCCACCCCACTCCCGTCTCGAAGCGCTCCGCGCGGGCTTCGTCCCCCCGCGCCGTGCCAGGCTACCTGACCAAGCAAGAAATCGTCGCCATCGCCGGCGCCGATCCGCTGACGATCCGATCGCTGCTCGATCGCAACCAGTTCGCCGATCCTTTGGGCGTCGCCGAACGCCTGGGCATCTCGTCCGCATCCTGGCCGATGTTCGGCCTGCTGTGGCCCTCGGGCCACCACCTCGCTGCGCGCATGGCACTGCGGCCGGTCACGGCCGGCGAGCGCATCCTCGAACTGGGCTGCGGCATGGCGCTGGCCAGCCTGGTGGCGCACCGCCGCGGCGCCGACATCACGGCCAGCGACCGCCACCCGCTGACCGATGGCTTTCTGCTGGAAAACCTGCGCCTGAACGGCCTGGCACCGATGAAGTACCGCCATGGCGATTGGGACCTCTCGTCCCCGCCTCGCGATGCCGACAGCGTGGCCGCGTCAGCGCCGGTTTGCGGCCGGTACGGCCTGCTCGTCGGCAGCGACCTGCTCTACGACCGCGACGCCAGCACCGCTCTGGCGGGTTTCATCGGCCGCCATGCCGGGGCGCAGGCCGAGGTCTGGATCGTCGACCCGGACCGCGACAACCGCTCGATCTTCAACCGCGGCATGGCCGCGCTCGGGTTCGATCGGCGCGAAGAGCGCCTCGACTGCGTGGCCTCGCCCGGTGTGCTGGCCTACAAGGGCCGCTTGCTGCTGTACCAGCGAGGCGGGTCGGGCCAGGCAGTGTGAGGCGGCTCTCGCAGGCGCTTCAGTGACGTTGCCCGACGACCGCCTCGGCTGCCTGCTTGGCCGGGTGCTGCTTGGCCGCGTGGGCGTCCAGCAGCCACCCGATGTCGGCGGCCGTGCCGACGACAACGTAATGCGGCGGCTGGTCGTCCCCGGCCGGCATCTCGAGCAGGAACCCGGGCCGGGCCGTGAACTCGATCAGGTCGAGCGAAGCCAGCTTGACCGCCAGTTCGAGCTCATGGATGGTGACGTCGTCGACTTGCATAGGCTTTCCTTCGCTTGAATGCGTAACTTCAGAAGCAAGCAGTACGCTGGCGATCAGGTTGGAAGACCTTGGGTTCGACAGAGGACGCTCCCTTAACAAGACGGAAAACTTCGGGCAACTCAGACAACGGTTTGAACCGGTACGGGTAAATACCGAGATGTGCGGTCGACCCGCCACCGCCAGCGTGACCGGTTACATCAGCAGAACCTAACCGTTGCGGAACAGGAAGCTGTAGGCGTTCAGCGCCGGCACGCCGCCCAGGTGGGCGTAGAGCACCTTCGAGCCTGGTGCGAACTCGCCGCGGCGGACCATGTCGATCATGCCGTGCATCGATTTGCCCTCGTACACCGGGTCGGTCAGCATGCCCTCCTGGCGCGCGCACAGGCGGATCGCCTCGAGCGTGCCATCGTTCGGCAGGCCGTACTCGGGGCCGCCGTAGCGCGTGTCGAGCACGATGTCGTGGTCGGTGATCGCGCGGTTCAGGCCGACCAGCTCCGCGGTGTGGCGCGCGATGCGCAGGATCTGCGCCTTGGTCTTCTCCGGCTTGGCCGAGGCGTCGATGCCGATGACGCGGTCGGCCCGGCCGTCGGCCGCGAAGCCGACCACCATGCCGGCCTGGGTGCTGCCGGTGACCGAGCAGACGACGATGTAATCGAAGCGGATGCCAAGCTCGGCTTCCTGCAGGCGCACCTCTTCGGCGAAGCCAACGAATCCAAGCCCGCCCAGCGGATGCTCGGAGCAGCCGGCCGGGATGGCGAACGGCTTGCCGCCGGCCCGGCGCACATCCTCCAATGCCTGCTCCCAGCTCGGCCGGATGCCGATGTCGAAGCCGGCCGCGTCCAGCCGCACATCGGCGCCGAGGATGCGCGACATCTCGATGTTGCCGACACGGTCGTACACCGCATCCGAGTAGTTGACCCAGTTCTCTTGCACCAGCACGCACTTCATGCCCAGATGCGCGGCCACGGCAGCGACCTGGCGCGTCTGGTTCGACTGGATGCCGCCGATCGACACCAGCGTGTCGCAGCCCTGGGCCAGCGCCTCGGGGATCAGGTATTCGAGCTTGCGGGTCTTGTTGCCGCCGAAGGCCAGGCCGCTGTTGCAGTCCTCGCGCTTGGCATACAGCTCGACCTGGCCGCCCAGGTGGGCACTCAAGCGCTTCAAGGGCTGGATCGGCGAGGGGCCGAAGGTCAGGGCATGGCGGGGAAAGCGTTGCAGGTTCATGGCACGGGCTCACACAGTGGATCGGTGAGCCAGATGCTAGAAAGATCGTCCTTTAACAGGGTTGCGAAATCGGCGCCGTGAACGCATCATCAAAATGCCTTTCCCAAAAAATTGATGCCTTCATTGCATGAGATCCATCAGCCGCGCAACAAAAGTTCGTCGCCCCTCGAAGACGACTCCGCAACCTTCGTTGACCGGCGAGATCGACCGCACCGACAAGGCGATCCTGCGGCTGCTGCAGCGCGACGCGTCGCTGTCGAACGTGGCGCTCGCCAACAAGGTCAGCTTGAGCCCACCGGCCTGCCTGCGGCGCGTCGAGCGGCTGAAGCAGATGGGGCTGATCACCGGCATCGTGGCGCTGCTAAACCCGCGCGCGCTCGATGCCGGCATGCTGGTGATGATCGGCGTGGTGCTCGACCGGTCCACGCCCGATTCGTTTGCCGATTTCGAGAAGGCCGCGGCCAAGGTCTCGGGCTGCATGGAGTGCCACGTGGTCACCGGCGAGTTCGACTACTTCATGCTGATCCGCACCCGCGACAACGACAGCTTCAACCAGCTGCATGCCGAGCAGCTGCTGCACCTGCCGGGTGTGCGGCAGATCCGCTCGTTCCTGGTGCTCAAGCAGGTGCTGTCGACCACGCAGTTCCCGATCTGACGGGCAGGCGCCGCAGCAGCGGTGCGACCGTGTCCACCGCACGCTTCAACGCCGCCTCGTCGTAGCCCGCATAGCCGAACAGCCAGCCGCGCCGCGTCGACTCGATCGCGTAGCGAGACAACGGCGAAAGCATCACGCCCGCTTCGAGCGCGCGGGCCGACAGCACGTGGTCGGCCGAGCCGGCGCGCACCTCGTGCAGCAGATGCAGACCGTGGTCCAGCGGCGGCAGCTGCAACGCGCCGTCAGTGGCCTCGGCCAGCATGCGGCGCAGCGCCGCCTGGCGCGCCGGGTACAGCTCGCGCATGCGATTCAAGTGGCGCAGCAGATGGCCCTCGCCGATGAAGCGCGCGAGCACGGCCTGCTGGTCGCCAGGCGCATGGCGATCGGCCACCGCGCGTGCCACCGCAAAAGCCGGCACCAGCGCCAACGGCAGCACGATGAAGCCCAGGCGCAGGCCCGGGTGCAGCGCCTTCGAGAAGGTGCCGACATACAGCGTGCGGTCGGCCTGCAACAGGCTGCCCATCGCCGGCAGGCGGTGCGCACCGTACTGGAACTCGCCGTCGTAATCGTCCTCGACCACCCAGCCCTCGTGCGCACGCGCCCAGGCCAGCAATGCCAAGCGCCTGGGCAGGCTCATGCGCACGCCGGTCGGGAACTGGCAGCCCGGCGTCGTCACCACCAGCTTCGCCTGCGGCCAGCGCGCGGCGCCGTGCTCGATGTCCAGGCCCTGCTCGTCCATCGGCACCGGCCGGGTCACCGCGCCCTGGCCCGACAAGGCGGCGCGGATGCCGGGGTAGCCCGGGTCCTCGACCATCACCTCGTCGCCAGGGTCCAGCAGCATGCGGCCGATCAGGTCCAGCGCCTGTTGCGAGCCCGAACACACGAGCACCTGCGCCGGGTCGCAGCGCAGGCCGCGCGATGCCCACAGCCACTGGGCAATCGCCTCGCGCAGTGGCGGCCAGCCGGCAGGATCCAGGTACTGCGCCAAGGCCCGGCGCTCGGCCAGCGGCACCTGGCGCGACAGCCGGTCCCACAGCGCGTAGGGAAAGCTCTCGACCTCCGGCGCGCCGATGCGGAACGGCACCGCCGGCTGCAGCGGCGGTTGCCAGCGCAACGCAATATCCGCAATCGATTGGCCTCGGCGCGACAGCATCGGGGCAACTGCACGCGTCACGCGCTTGCGCTGAGGCAGCTCGCCGAAGCCGGGCGCGACAAAGCTGCCGCGGCCGACATGGGCGAGCACATAGCCTTCGGCGCGCAGCCGCTCCATCGCCCACAGCACGGTATTGCGCGACACCCCCAACTGCAGCGCCTGCGCGCGCGTGGGCGGCAGACGTGCACCGGGCTTCAAACCGCCCTGCTCGATCGCGCTGCGCAGCTGACGGTAGACCCGCAGGCGCAGCGGCGTATCTTCTGCGGCAGGGACACTCGATTTGGCTCTGCGCGACATCCCGGATTGGCTCCTTGTCTGTACAGGATAGCGCCTAAGCTGAAGGGCCAATACAGCTTCACCCGCAGAACCCGAGGATCGCCCATGGCCGAGTACACCGCCCGCACGCTTTGGCTGCGCCAGCCCCACGAGACGTTCACCGACCAGCGCTACCACCGCCGCCACCTGCTGCAGTTCGATGGCGGGCTCGAAGTGCCCGGCTCATCGTCGCCGCATTCGGTGCCGCTGCCCTATTCCGACCCCGCCGCGGTCGACCCCGAAGAAACGCTCGTCGCCTCGGTGTCGAGCTGCCACATGCTGTGGTTCCTGTCGCTCGCCGCCAAGGCCGGCTTCGTCGTCGACGACTACCGCGACGACGCGAGTGGCACGATGGCGCGCAATGCCGAGGGCCGCATGGCGATCACGGCAATCACGCTGCGGCCCGCGGTGCGCTTTGCCGGCACGCAGCCTTCGGCTGAGGCGTTGCAGCACCTGCACCACGAGGCGCACGAAGAGTGCTACATCGCCAATTCGGTCAAGGCCGAAGTGCGCTGCGAACCGCAGATGGGGGCCTGATGCACCTGCCGCAATTCGCCAACGACGACCCCGCCGCGTGGCAAGCGCTGATGACCGAGTCGCCGCTGGGCACTTGGTTCAGTGCGCACGATGCCGTGTTCCGCGCCGACCATGTGCCGTTCCTGTTCGACCCCGAGCGCGGCCCACATGGCACGCTGCTCGCCCACGTCTCACGCGCGAATCCAGTGTGGCGCAACCCCGGCCAGAGCCTGGTGGTGTTCAACGGGCCGCAGGCCTACGTGTCGCCCAATTGGTACCCCAGCAAGCACGCGCATGGCAAGGCGGTGCCGACTTGGAACTACGCCGTCGTGCATGTGCACGGCACCGCGCGTGCGATCGAAAGCCGAGATGAGTTGCTGGCGCTCGTCGAGCGACTGACAGCGACGCACGAGCATGGCCAAGCGCATCCATGGAAAGTGTCGGATGCGCCCGCCGACTACATCGACCAGCTGCTGCGTGCGATCGTCGGCATCGAGATCACGGTCGAGCGCATCGAAGGTCGCTGGAAGATGAGCCAGAACCGCAGCGAGGCGGACCGTGTCGGCGTGGCGGCCGGGTTGCAGCAGATCGGCAGCGAAGAAGCGCGCGCAGTGGCCGCGCTGGTTCAGCCCAGCCCGGCTTCAGCCAAATAGTTCAGCCGAGCAGATGCGCGATCGAGCCGAGGCACACTGCCTTGGCCTCGTCGACGCTGAACGACTTCGGGTCCAGCGACCACTGCAGCCACAGCCCTTCCATCAAGGCCATCAGCCCGATCGCCTGCAGCCGCGCATCGATCTTCAGCCTGCGCTTGGTGGCCAGGCGCTCGAACTGGGTCTGGAAGTGGGTCAAGTCCTGCTTGTACAGCGCCCGGTCCAGCCGCTTCAGCTCGGGGTTCTTCGGGATCACGCTGTAGAAGCCGAGCCAGATGCCCAGGTACTCCTGCTTGAACATCGCCGGGTTGAAGTTCTTCGAGATCGTCGCGCGGATGGCCTCCTCGGGTTCGAGGCTGCCGTCCATCATGTCCTGCGTGTAGTAGGCCCACTCGTCGCAGAGCTTGCGGTAGGACTGCAGGATCAACTCGTCCTTCGAGCCGAAGTGGTGGTTGATCAGGCCACGCGACACACCGGCCTCTTCGCAGATGCGCTCGATCGTCGTGCCGGAGTAGCCGTACTTTGCGATCGAGCGGGTGGTCGCTTCGATCAGCATCAGGCGTCGCACCTCGGGCAGCTCGCGGCTGCGCGATGGCGATCCATCAGCGGCGGGCTTGGCGCTGCGCTTGGCAACGCGCTTCGCGAGGGGCGACAACGCAGAGGTCATGGACGAGGCCGGTTCATGGCGGTCGCGGCGATTGTAGGGACGACGCGTCAGCGCCCGCACCGCGCCTCAGCGCTCGACAGGCGGCGTCGCCCGCCGCCGCGCCGGCAGGTAGAACGGCCGCTCGACGATCCACGCCCGCACGTTGCGCCGCTCCCAATGCAATTCGCGGTTCAGGTACAGGTCGACCCAGAGGTCGCCCTTGCTGTCGAAGTGCGGTGCATCGATCTTGGCGATCGCCAGGTTGCGTTTGCAGGTGGGCGACCACAGCGCGGCGGTGATTTCGCCGACCTGCTTTTCGTTGGCCTTGTCCGAATAGACCAGCGAGCCGTGCGCGGGGTGCTTGCCCTCGAGCTCCAGCCCGACCAGCTTGCGCCGCACGCCGCGCTGCTTCTCGGCGAGCAGCGCGCGCCGGCCGGTGAAGTGGCCTTTTTCCATCGCCACCGTCCAGTCCAGGTTCAGCTCCCAAGGCGAGCTTTCGCGGCCGATGCGCACGGTGTGCATGCACGAGATGAAGTCAACATCGGGCAGGATGAAGCCGGCCTCGATGCGCGCCATGTCCAGCGCCTGGTAGCCGATCGGGCGGATGCCGCGCACGTGGCCGGCGATCATCAACCGGTTCCACAACAGCGCCGCGCCTTCGGGCGCGATCCACAGCTCGTAGCCCAGGTCGCCGGTGAAGCCGGTGCGCGAAACCATCAGCTCATAGCCTTCCCAGCGGTGGTGCGACATGCCCATCGCGGTCAGCGTCTCCAGCCCTTGCAGGCCCAGCGCCTTCAGCACCGAGTAGGACGTCGGCCCCTGCACCGCCAGCGCGGCCACCTCTTGCGTCACCTCGGCAATCGACACGTCGTAGCCGATCGCCGAATCGAGCAGCCAGTCGAGCTGGCGCTCGGCCGTGCACAGCCGAAACTCCTGCGGCCCGAAGCGGAACACCGTGCCGTCGTCGATCACGTGGCCGTCGTCGTCGCACCAGACGGTGTAGATGACGCGGTTGACCTTCAGTTTGCGAAGATCGCAGGTGACGACGCGGTTGAGATACGCCTCGGCGTCCGGCCCGGCGATCCGGTACTTGATCATCGGCGTCAGGTCGAAGATCGAGCAGTTGTTGCGGATCGCGAAGTATTCCTGCTCGACCGACGAATAGACGTCGGGCACGCAGTAGCCGGCCCAGCCGACGAAGACATCGGTCTGGATCCACGGCTGGCTGGCCTCGTAGAACGGCGTGTGCCGCAGCGGCCGGCGGTAGTGCGAGTTCGAAGGCGCCAGCAGGCCGGGCGCCAAGGCAGGCCGCGGCACTTGCGCAGACATCGGCGAATCGGTTTCAGTCAAGCTCATCGCGTCATGCTCCTGCCAGAACCTGGGCCGCGGCGTTGCGGCCAGCGTGGCCCATCAAGCCACCGCCAGGGTGGCTCCCGGCGCCGCAGAGGAAGAACCCATCCAGCGGCGTGCGGTATTGCTGTGCCCGCGGGAACGGGCGGTTGATGAAGAACTGGTCGAAATCCAGCGCGCCCTGGTGCCAGTGGCCACCGGCCAGGCCGAACTCGCGTTCCAGGTCGATCGGCGTCAGCAGCTCGCTGGCCGTCACCAGCGCACCGATGCCGGGCGCCAGCCGCTCCAGCGTCGCGAGCACCGCCTGCTGCAAGCGTTGGCGTGCGGCGTCCCGCTCGGGGCCCAGGTCATAGGGCACGAACTGCACCAGCACCGACATCACATGCTGGCCGGCTGGCGCGAGTGACGCGTCGTTGAGGGTCGGCAGCGTGATCTCCAGCGCCGGGTTCTCAGGCACCTCGCGGTACTTCGACGGGTTGAACGCCAGTTCGAGGAAATCCATGCTCGGGCTGTGCACGATGCGGCCGGCGAGCGCCGACGGGTCCAGCCCCGTGAAGCGCGGCAGGCCCGACAGCGCCAGGTGCAGCTTGCCCACCAGGCCGCGGGCGCGGTGGTGATCGACCCGGCGCACGAAACCGGTGTCCAGGTGCTGCGGCCCGACCAGCCGCATGAAGCTGCTGCGCGGGTCAGCACTGGAGACGACCGACTTCGCGGCAATCGTTTCGCCGGATGCGAGCCGCACGCCACAGACCTTGTCGTCTTCGACCAGAACCCGATCGACGCGCTGGTTCAGGCGCAGCTCACCGCCGACCGATTGCAGCGCGGCCACCATCGCATCGGCCAGCGCGCCCATGCCGCCAGCGGGCTGCTGCAAGCCACCGGCGCCTTGCTCGCCGGCCAGGCGCGTCAGCCAGGTCAGCACGGTACCAGGCGAGCGCGGGCCGTAGTCGGCGCCCAGCGTCGCGTCGAAGGCCAGCGCGCCTTTCAGCAGCGCATCGTCGAGGTTGTCGTCCAGCAGGTCATAGGCATTCATGCCAGCGATGCGCAGCAGTTCCTGCATCCCCTGTCGGCCCAACATCCGCAGGCGCAACGCGAGCTTGCCCATCGCGATGCGATCGTCCCAGGTGTCCATCGTCAGCTGCGGCGGCGTCATGCCCAGCACGCTGTGAACGACCTGGGCATAGCGCGCAAGCCGCTCGCGCAGTGCGGCATAGGCCGCCGCATCGCCAGGGCTGAGGCCCGGGCCGCTGGCCTGTGTCGTGTCGATGCGCCGCACCGCGCCGCCATCTGCCAGCGCGAAGGTCGGCAGGTCGCGTCCTGCCATGCGCAGCCCGTGGCGCTCCAGCTGCATGTCGCGCATCAACTGGCCAGGGAAGGCGAACAGCAGGTGCGCGCAGGCCGAGACCTTGAAGCCGGCCGTGAACTCACGCGTCACCGCCGCGCCGCCGGCCCTGGCCGCCGTTTCCAACACCAGGACCTTGCGGCCCGCCTTGGCCAGGTCGAACGCACAGGCCAGGCCGTTGTGGCCGGCGCCGATCACGATCGCATCAAAACCGCTCATTGCAGACTGCTCCTCAGTCCCAGGTCTTCGAGCACGCTGCGCGCCGCGTTGGCCCCAGGCGCGCCCATCACGCCGCCGCCCGGGTGCGTGCTGGAGCCGCACAGGTACAGGCCCTTGACCGGCGACCGGTACTGCGCATAGCCCGGCACCGGCCGGTTGAACATCAGCTGGTCCATCGTCAGCTCACCCTGGAAGATGTTGCCCTCGGTCAGCCCCACCTCGTTCTCGATGTCCCACGGCGTGCGGATCTCGGCGTGCAGGATCAGGTCCTTGAAGTTCGGGCTGTGGGTGCTGATCGCGTTGATCACCGTGTCGCCGAAGGCTTGCCGCTTCTCGGGCGTCCACGGCCCGTCGGCCAGCTCGTAGGGCGCGTACTGCACGAAGACCGACATGTAGTGCTTGCCCTCGGGCGCCATCGTCGGGTCGATGATCGACGGCAGCAGCATGTCGACATACGGGTGGCGCGACCAGCGGCCGGCCTTCCAGTCGTCGTAGCCGCGCTCCAGGTCATCGATCGACTCGGAGATGTGCATGTCGCCGCGGATCGCCGGTGAGTCGTCGGGCAGCAGCGGGAAGTCCGGCAGGCCGTCGAGCGCGATGTTCAGCTTGCCCGACGAGCCGCGGATCTTGAAGCGCTTGACGACGTTGACGAAATCCGCCGGCAGTTCCTTCTCGTCCATCGACTTCAGGAAGGTGCGCTTCACATCCATGTTCGACACCACCGTCTTCGCCTGGATCTCTTCGCCCGATGACAGCGCCACACCGGTCACGCGCCCGTTCTTCGCCATGATCTGCTCGACGCCAGCTGCGACGCGGATCTCGCCGCCGCTGGCCTTGAACGACTCACCCATCGCCTTGGTGATCGCGCCCATGCCACCACGGGCAAAACCCCAGGCGCCGACCGAGTCGTCGATGTCGCCCATGTAGTGGTGCAACAGCACGTAGGCCGAGCCGGGTGAGCGCGGGCCCAGCGCGGTGCCGATGATCGAGGTGCCGGCGAGAAAGGCCTTGATCAGGTCGTTCTCGAAGTACTCGTCCAGGTAGTCGGCCGCGCTCATCGTGAAAAAGCGGATCGTGTCGTGCATCCGCTCTTCGCCGAGCTTGTGGAAATGCTGGCCCAGGTAGACCAGCTCCATCAGATCACGCGGGCGGAACGAGCACGGGTCAGGCGGCGTGCGCATCAAGAGAGGCTTGATGAACTTGCAGTGCCGCATCACGTCTCGCGAGAAGCGGTTGTAGGCCTCGGCATCGCGCTTCGAGTGGCGCTCCAGCTCGCGCCGCATCGCGTCTTCGTGGGCGTAGGTGGCCAGGCACCGGCCGTCGCGATGGAACACCGCGCCGCCTTCGTAGGGGATGACCTGCAAGCCGTACTTCGGCAGCTCCAGCCCACGCACGATCTCTTGCCGCAGCAGGCTGCAGACATAAGAGCAGTTCGAGTAGGTGAAGTCGGGGTGCAGGCTGCGGCTGACCGCGGCGCCGCCGATGTGCTCGTTGCGTTCGAGCACCAGCACCTTGAGCCCGGCCTTGGCCAGCAGGCAGGCGGTGACCAGGCCGTTGTGGCCCGAGCCAACCATGATCACGTCGTGGGAAGGATTGTTCGCCATCCGGGGCTCCGATTTGCGTCTTACTATACGAACGTTCAATGGCCACCACAAGCATGATTGCATGCGACAACCGCAGAAGCAGGGTTTGTTCGGGGTCCGGGCTTGCGCTGATTGACGCTCGTTCTTTACTGGCCTATCGTTCAATAGCGGTTGAAAAAGGACGAACCTTCTCATGGCCTATCCCCTGTCGCCCGAGACCCTGGAATGGCAGCGCAAGGCACGCGCCTTCGCCGACGACGAGCTGATCCCTTTCGAGGAACAGGCCGAGTTCAACGAGGGCGTGATACCGCCCGAAACGAAGGCCCGCCACAAGCGCATCGCGCAGGACCTGGGCTTCGCCCGCATGGATGCGCCGCTGGCCTACGGTGGCCTCCAACTGCCGATGCTCGACCAGGTGGTGATCTGGGAACAGCTCGGCCGCGTGACCAACGCGCTGTGCTGGTGCCTGTCTGAAGCTCACGCCTGGATGTTCGAGGCCTGCAGCGAAGACCAGATCCAGCGCTACGTGCTGCCGACGATGCGCGGCGAACGTGTCGAGTGCTACGCGATCACCGAAGGCGAAGCCGGCTCCGACAACGCCTCGATGAAGACCCGTGCCAGACGCGACGGTGATCACTACGTACTGGACGGCGAGAAGTGGTTCGTCACCAGCGCCAACAAGGCCGATTACCTGTTCGTGCAGGCGGTCGTCGAAGATCCTGAAGCGCCGCCCGGCGCGCACGCCCTCTTCTTCGTCGACAAGGCCTCGCCCGGGCTCGTGGTGATCGACAACCCGGCCTTCGGCCACACCTTCAGCTCGCACCACCCGACCTACCGGCTGGCCGGTGTGCGCGTGCCGGTGGCCAACCGCATCGGCGAGCCCGGTGCAGGCATGGACTACACGCGCAGTTGGTTTCGCCGTGAACGGCTGATGATCGCGGCGCGCAGCTGCGGCGCGGCCGAGCGCATGATCGACATGGCGCGCGAGTTCGCCGCGACGCGCATCGTCGGCGGCCAGCCGATCGCCGAGTTCCAGCTGATCCAGGCGATGCTGGCCGACAGCCTGACCGAGTTGTGGGCAGCGCGGTTGATGACCTACGAAGCCGCGGCGATGCAAGACCGCGGTGAACCGCTGGCGCTCGTCCACACCCATTGCTCGATGGCCAAGCTGTACGCTTCGGAGATGGCCAACCGTGTCGCTGACCGCGTGGTGCAGATCTTTGGTGGCCGCGGCTACATGCGCAGCAACGCGGCGCAGCGCTTCTGGCGCGAGTTGCGGGTCGATCGCATCTGGGAAGGCACCAGCGAGATCCAGCGGCTGATCATTGCGCGCAGCTTGCAAAAGCGTGGTGTCGCGGAGCTGCTCGGTTCATGAATGCTGTCCCCCGTCCGCCGCGGCCGTCCAACGCGGGCGGTGAAGACGGTTTCCTGCGTGTCGAGGGCGTGGTCAAGCGCTTCGGGCCGGCCACCGTCGTCGATCATCTGAATCTGTCGGTGCGCCGGCGCGAGGTGTTCGCTCTGCTGGGCAGCTCGGGCTGCGGCAAGACCACCTTGCTGCGCATGATGGCTGGGCTTGAGACACCGAGCGAAGGCCGCATCGTGCTCGACGGCGAAGACATCACCCACCTGCCGCCCTACCAGCGGCCGGTGAACATGATGTTCCAGTCGTATGCGTTGTTTCCGCACATGACGGTGGAGACCAATGTCGCCTACGGCCTGAAGCGCGAAGGCGTGGCCAAGGCCGAGATCGCCGAGCGGGTGGCCGACGCGCTGGAGCTGGTGCAGATGCGCGCATACGCACGCCACAAACCGTCGCAACTTTCCGGCGGGCAGCAGCAGCGGGTGGCGCTGGCACGCAGCCTCGTCAAGCGGCCCAAGCTCTTGCTGCTGGACGAGCCGATGTCGGCGCTGGACAAGAAGATCCGCCAGCAGACGCAGTTCGAGCTCGGCAACATCCTCTACCAGGTCGGCGTGACCTGCGTGATGGTCACGCACGACCAGGAAGAGGCGATGACCATGGCCGACCGGCTGGCCGTGATGAGCGAAGGCAAGCTGGTGCAGCTGGGCACGCCGGAGGAGGTGTACGAATCGCCGGCCACGCGTTTCGCGGCCGAGTTCATTGGCTCCGCCAATGTCTTCACCGGCACCGTAGCCGATGGCGACGCCGCGCGCATCGACTGCCCTGAGCTGCCATCGCCTCTGGCCTTGCCGAACGCGATGAACGCGCGGCCCGGCGCCGAGGTGACGCTGTCGGTGCGGCCCGAGCGCATCACGGTGGCGCTGGCCAACGGGCACGTGCCGTCGCACGCCGACACCAACCAGGCGCTCGGCACGGTCGAGCAGATCGGCTACATGGGCAGCTACACGTTGTACTACCTGCGCCTGCCGTCGCAGCGCGTGGTCGTTGCCAACGTGCCGCGCGGCGTGCTGATGGCGATGCCGCAGCAGCCCGACTACGGCGATGTCGTCGAGCTGCACTGGTCACCACGCAGTCTCGTCGTCTTGAATTGAACAAAGCGATGGCGACCACCAGCACCTTGATCGCGGGAACGAAGCTGAAGCGCTTCGTGCCGTCGGGCCGCACGTTGGTGATCGCCACGCCCTTCGTCTTCCTGCTCGTCTTCTTCCTGCTGCCGTTCCTGGCGGTGCTGAAGATCAGCTTCGCCGACTCGCGCCTGGGCGTGCCGCCGTACACGCCACTCATCGCGATGGTCCACGACAAGCTGACGCTGCATGCCAGCCTGACGAGCTACCTGGCGGTGCTGACCGATGACTTCTACTTCTGGTCGTACATCAACTCGATCCGGGTGGCTTTCGTCACCACGGTGCTGTGCTTGGCTGTCGGTTACCCAACCGCGCTGCTGATCTCCAAGGCCAACCCGAGTCGCCGCGCGATGCTGATGATGGCCATCGTCCTGCCGTTCTGGACGTCCTACCTGGTGCGCGTCTACGCCTGGATCGGCATCCTCAAGGACCAGGGGCTGGTGAACGACTTGCTGCTGCGCCTGGGCCTGATCGACACCCCGATCCACCTGATGCAGAACAGCTTCGGCCTGTACGTCGGCATGGTGTATTCGTATCTGCCGTACATGATCCTGCCGCTGTACGCGTACCTGGTGAAGATGAACCCGAGCCTGGTGGAAGCAGCGGGCGACCTGGGCGCCAGACCTTGGCAGGTCTTCGCGACCATCACGCTGCCGATGTCGCTGCCGGGCATCTGGGCCGGCTCGCTGCTGGTCTTCATCCCGTCGGTCGGCGAATACGTGATCCCGGAGCTGCTGGGCGCGCCGGACGAGCTGATGATCGGACGCGTGATGTGGGTCGACTTCTTCAACAACATCGCTTGGCCGCTGGCCGCCGCGGCGACCTGCGTGATGGTCGTTTTGTTGCTGCTGCCGATGGCTTGGTTCCAGCGGCTGCAGGACAAGGAAGCGGTGGTCGCCGCATGAGCAGCACCACGACCCGACCGCAACGCCTGGCCGCGCGCGCCTGGCTCGCGCTCGTGTTCCTGTTCCTCTACGGGCCGATCGTCAGCGTGGTCGTCTACTCGTTCAACGAGTCGCAGGTGGCCAGCGTGTGGACACGTGCGTCGCTGCGCTGGTACGCCAAGCTGCTCGAAGACCGCGAACTGATCGACGCCGGCTGGACGAGCCTGGTGCTGGCCTTCGCCACGGCCTTCACCTCCGTCGTAGTCGGCGCCTGGGCCGGCTACGTGCTGGCGCAGTACCGGCGCTTTCGCGGCCGCACGCTGTTCACCTCGATGATCAACGCGCCGATGGTGCTGCCCGAAGTGATCTCCGGCATCTCGCTGTTGCTGATGTTCGTCGGCATGGAGCAGTTGATCGGCTGGCCGCCCGGCCGCGGCCTGGCGACGATGTGGATCGGCCACGTGATGCTGTGCGTCTCGTATGTGGCGATCACCGTGCACGCGCGGCTGTCGGCGATGGACGAGTCGCTGGTCGAGGCGGCGAAAGACCTGGGCGCCACACCGCTGCGCGTCTTCTTCGACATCACGTTGCCGCAGATCTGGGCCGCGCTGATCTCGGGCTGGCTGCTGTCGTTCACGATCTCGCTCGACGACGTGATCATGTCGGCCTTTCTCTCCGGCCCCGAGACGACGACGCTGCCGCTGGTCGTGCTGTCGCGCGTGCGGCTGGGGCTGGACCCAGAGGTCAACGCACTCGGCACCTTGTTCATCGTCGCCGTCGGCGTGGTCGTCATCGGCCAGGGCTGGTGGGTGATGAAACGCGAGCAGCGCCAAGCGCGCAGCCTGGGCATGCCGAACGGGATGTCGTCGATGCCTGTCGGGCAACGGCCGGCGCCCTTTTCCTGACAACGCGGTTGTCGGCTTCGCCGCCGTGACCACGCCCATCGGCGTTGGCGCACAGGCACCGCTACCGCCTTGTCAGGAGAACCAATGAACACCGACCACTTCAACCAGATCCGCCAGGACGACAACCGCTTCTGGATGCACCCCTGGGAGCACATGCCCACCGCCGGCCAGGCCGACCGCACCATCGTCGACCGCGCCGAAGGCATCTACATCTACGACGAATCGGGCGCCCGCCTGATCGACGGCCCCGGCGGCATGTGGTGCACGCAGATCGGCTACGGCCGGCGCGAGATGGCCGAGGCGATTGCCGCGCAGGTCATGCAGGTGCCCTACTTCAACCCCTTCTCCAACACCGCCGCCCCCCCGGCGCGGCTGGCCGCGAAACTGGCCGCGATGGCCCCCGGGCGCATGAACCACGTCTTCTTCACCAACGGTGGCACCACCGCGGTCGAGACGGCGTTGCGCTTCATGCACTACTACAACAACGTCAAGGGTCGGCCGCTGAAGAAGCACATCATCTCGCGCGCCGACGCCTACCACGGCGGCACCTACCTGACCGGCCTGATCACCGGCAAAGACCGCGACAAGAACTTCTTCGACATCACCGCACCCTATGTGCACATGCTGTCGGCGGTGAACCCAGTGCGGCGGCCGGCAGGCCAGAGCGTCGAAGAGTTCTGCACCGCCCGCGTCAACGAGCTGGAGGCCAAGATCCTCGAGATCGGCGCACACAAGATCGGCGCCTTCATCGCCGAGCCGATCCAGGCTTCTGGTGGGGTCATCGTGCCGCCCGAGGGTTACTTCAAACGCTGCTGGGAGGTCTGCAAGAAGCACGATGTGCTGTTCATCGCCGACGAGGTGGTCACCGGCTTCGGCCGCCTCGGTCACTGGTTCAGCTCGAAAGAGGTGTTTGGCGTCGAGCCCGACCTGGTCACCAGCGCCAAGGGCCTGACCTCGGGCTACCTGCCGATGGGTGCCTGCCTGATCTCCGACAAGGTGTTCGACGAGGTCGCGGGCGACCGCGCGCAGGGCGGCTCGTTCGGCCATGGCTACACCTACTCGGGCCACCCGGTATGCAGCGTCGCGGCGCTGAAGAACATCGAGATCATGGAGCGCGAAGACCTGCTCGGCCATGTGCGTGAGATCGCGCCGCACTTCCTTGCGCGGTTGCATGCGCTGCGCGAGATTCCGCTGGTGTTCGACACGCGCGGCATGGGGCTGGTCGGTTGCGTCGAGTGCACCGTACGTGGCGTCGAACACAGCGGCATGAGCCAGGAGGAACTGCTGGCCTTCGACACCGATCTGGGTGCGCGCATCGACAAGCACTGCCAGGCGATGGGGCTGATGCTGCGGCCGATGGTCAACCTGTGCGTGTTCTCACCACCGCTCGTCATCACCCGTGCGCAGATCGACACGATGTTCGACATCCTGCGCGAAGGCATCGTTCGTACGATGCATGAGGTTCAAACCGCAGTTTGTTGACCCCCACGCTCGCTGGCGCGAGCTGCCCCCCGAGGGGGCTCGCGCAGCGGACCGGCAGAGCCGGATCCGCGCACGCCATTTGAAGCGGGCGACGCTTCGCGCACCCGGTTCGCCTTCCGTGACAGGAGATTGACATGGATACCACTCTGCAAGCCAACCTGGATCGTGCAGCGAAGCTGGCGATCGAAGGCCGCGCATTCATCGACGGCGCCTACGCCAACGCGGCCACCGGCACGCGCTTCGATGCCTTCAGCCCGATCGACGGCCGCGTGCTGCAGATTGTCGCGCGCTGCGGTGAAGACGACGTGAACCGCGCCGTCGCCGCCGCGCGGCGCAGCTTCGAGTCGGGTGATTGGTCGCACGCCACACCGCGCGAACGCAAGGCGGTGCTGCTGCGCTGGGCCGCGTTGATGCGCGAGCAGTCGGCCGAGCTGGCGCTGCTCGAATCGCTGGACTGCGGCAAGCCGATCGCCGACACGACAGGCGCCGACCTGCCCTCGGCGATCTACTGCCTCGAATGGTTTGCCGAGGCGATCGACAAGCGCAACGACGAGTCAGTGCCTTGCGGCCGCGACTTCCTTGCGCTGGTCACGCGCGAGCCGATGGGCGTGGTGGCCGCCATCGTGCCGTGGAACTACCCGCTGCTGATGGCGGCATGGAAGTTCGCGCCGGCGCTGGCGGCAGGCAACAGCCTGGTGCTCAAGCCTTCCGAGAAGTCGCCGCTGACCGCCGTTCGCATTGCTGCGCTGGCCAAGGAAGCCGGCCTGCCCGACGGCGTGTTCAATGTGCTGCCCGGCTTCGGCGACGTCGGCGCGCTGCTGGCGCAACATCGTGACGTGGACTGCGTGGCCTTCACCGGCTCGGGCGCGACCGGCCGCAAGATCATGCACGCGGCGGCCGACTCGAACCTGAAGCACGTCTGGCTGGAGCTGGGCGGCAAGTCGCCGAACATCGTGCTCGCCGACTGCCCGGATGTCGGACGGGCTGCGGCGGCCGCCGCCACTGGCATCTTCGCCAACATGGGCGAGGTGTGCAGCGCCGGTTCGCGACTGCTGGTGCACCACAGCCTGCGCGATCGGATGATCGATGACATCGTCGCCGCGGCGAAAGACTTCCAGCCTGGCCACCCGCTGGACCCAGCGACAACGATGGGCGCGATCATCGACCGCAGCCAACTCGACCGCGTGCTGGGCTACATCGACGCCGGCCGGCGCGAGGCCACGCTCGTCGCCGGCGGCAAGCAGGCACGAACAGACAGCGGCGGCTTCTATGTCGAGCCGACGGTGTTCAACGCGCCTCACGCCAAGCTGCGCATCGCCCGCGAAGAGATCTTCGGCCCGGTGCTGACGGTGGTCGGCTTCGACACCGAGGAAGAGGCGCTCGCGCTGGCCAACGACAGCGACTATGGCCTCGCCGCCGCAGTGTGGTCGGCCGACGCCGGCACCGCACACCGCATGGCACGTGGCCTGCGCGCCGGCACGGTGTGGATCAACTGCTACGACGAACTTGTCGACATGAACTTCCCGTTCGGCGGCTACAAGCAATCGGGCAACGGCCGCGACAACTCGCTGCATGCGCTGGACAAGTACAGCGAGTTGAAGACGACGCTCCAACGTCTGCGGTGACTTGGCGAGTTCGTGGCGCTGGGCTGCTCTGTTCCGCTCATGTCCCCCGCCGCCAGCCCGAGGGCTGGCGGCTCCTCCTTTACTTCGCTGCACAGAACACCCCAGCGCCACGAACTTCGAAACGTCGCACCCATTCAACGCAAGTCAATCCACCGCGGTTGCCGAGTGTTCCGGGTGAATGGCGCAGTGAAGTAAAGGAGGAGCCGACAGTCAAAACTGGCGGCGGGGGACATGAACGAAGCCAGTCACCCGGAGCGCTCGGTGCGTACCCTTCGTTTGACGAGCCGCTGAAGGGTTGACCCGAAGACGCAAGTGAAAAGATCAACCTCACAATTGAACGTACGTTCAGCCAGTAGTCGGAGGAGCGAATGATGCGCAAGCCCCCTGTGGCCATCCTGGCCTGGTCCATCCTGCTGGCCTTTGCCGTGCCCGCGCAGGCCGCCAGCGATGAAGAAATGCAGGCGATGCAGCGCCGCGTCCAGTCGCTCGAGGCCAGGCTCGAGCAGATGAGCAAGCTGCTGGAAGCCAAGGGCATCGCCGCCGATGCAGCCAAGCCCGATGCGGCCGGCGCCGGCTGGGGCGCGCCCGCACCGGCGCCTGCGAAACTGAGCCAGGCCGAGCTCGACGCGATGAAGCAGAAGCTCGCGCGCCATGAGCTGAAGATCGGCAAGCTGTACCAGGACGCGTTCGACTCACCGGGCTCGGGCCTGCAGCTCACCGGCTACATCGACCCGATCTATGTTGTCAACCGCAACCAGCGATCGGCCTCGTTCTTCTTCCTCGATGCGGGCGACCCCTACACCTACGACCACTCGCAAGTGGGTGACGTCTTCCTGCGCATCCAGAAGACATTTGGTGAAGGCCTGCTGGCACCGAAGATGGACCTGCAACTGGCCCCCGCGCGCGGCAACGGTGCCTTCAATACCCGGTCGGACGGCACCGTCGTCTCCAGCATCGTGCACCAGGCGCTGGCCTCGCTGCCGGTCAGCGACACCTACTCGGGCTACGAGTACTACGAAAGCACGCTGACCCACACGATCTCGCACAACCTGCTGTACGACTTTTCGGCCCCCGGCAACATGGTGGGCGCGGGGCTGGCCTATGCGGCCACCAACTACACGATGGCCGGCAAGGTCTTCATCGGCAACGAGGAGTACTACATGGGCGGCAGCCGCGCCGGTGGCGCGCCGAACCGCATGCCCAGCGTGATGGCGCGCTTCGACTACACCCCGAACACGGCCTACTACGTCGGTGGCTCGCTCTACCTCGGCCGCAACACGCTGTACTCGGCCTACGACTACGACGGCAACCTCGTCTGCCCGGGCGATGCGGGCTACGGCTACCAGTGCAGCAGCCCGCGCGCCTACACCACCAAGTTCCAGGGCGAGATCGATCTCGGCTACTACACAGCCGACAGCCAGTACAACGCCGAGGTCGACTACGGCTTCGTCGAGAACGGTGCGTGGAACGGCGGCCAGGCGGTGTGGTGGGGTGTCTCGGGCCTGGCCCACCAGAAGTGGACGCTGGCCGCGCTCGGCCGTGTGGGCGCCACGCTGCGGCTGGATTACCTGAACAACTCGCGCAACGGCGGCGGCAGCAACCTGTACTTCGGTGGCCCGGACACGCCGGGCACCGACCCGCTGAACGGTTTCGGCATCGACCAGAACTGCTTCTACAACGATGTCGACGCCGACGGCAACAGCAACAACGGCCGCCACTGCAAGGGCGCCAACCGCTATGCGCTGACCTTGGCCGTGCTGGCCTACCCCAGCGACCGCTGGACGCTGAAGGCCGAGTACCGGCGCGACTGGGCCAGCCAGCCGGTGTTCTGGACGCACGACTACCGCTTCCGCAAGAACAACGACGTGTTCAGCGTGCAGACCGTCTACAGCTTCTGACCGTGGACCAAGCTCGCCGCTCGCTGCACAGACTGCTGCGCCCCTCGTCGATCGCGGCGATCGGCGGCGACGACGCGGCCGAGGTGATCCGCCAATGCCGGCGCAGCGGGTTCGACGGCGCGCTGTGGGCCGTCAACGCCAGCCGCGATGCCTTGGCTGGCCTGCGCTGCTGCCCCAACGTCGACGCATTGCCGGCCGCGCCCGACGCCGCATTTGTTGCCGTGCCGCGCGAGCAGGCCGTGGAAGTGGTGCGTGCACTGGCGCGACGCGGTGCCGGCGGAGCGGTCTGTTATGCCTCCGGCTTCGCCGAGGTCGGCGACGACGGCGAAGCGCTGCAACGGGCGTTGTTGCAAGCCGCCGGCGACATGCCCCTGCTCGGCCCCAACTGCTACGGTCTGCTGAACCACCTCGATGGCTCCGCGCTGTGGCCTGACAGGGCCGGTGGCAGACGTGTCGAGCGCGGCGTTGCGATCCTGACCCAAAGCGGCAACATCGGCCTGAACCTCAGCATGCAGCGCCACCACCTGCCGGTGGCCTGCGTGATCTCGCTCGGCAACATGGCGCAGCTGGGGTTTCATGACCTGATCGATGCACTGCTCGACGACCCGCGCATCAGCGCGATCGGGCTGCACATCGAGGGCCTGAACGATGTCGCGGCGTTCTCCGCGGTCGCGCTGCGTGCATTGCGTCAGGGTGTACCGATCGTCGCGCTGAAGACCGGCGCGTCCGCACTCGGCGCGCAACTGGCCGGCAGCCACACTCGTGCGCTCACCGGGCCTGACCGGTTGGTCGACGCGCTGTTCGACCGCGTCGGCGTCGCCCGCGTTGCCGATCTGCCGCTGTTCCTCGAAACACTGAAGCTGCTGCACGTGTGCGGGCCGCTGACTGGTTCTGCCATCGGCTCGCTCAGTTGTTCGGGTGGTGAGGCGTCGCTGGTGGCCGATCTTGGCGAACGCGCCGGCTTGCAGTTCCCGCCACTGCCCGCCGCTGTTCAACAAAGCCTGCACGACGTGCTCGGGCCGCAGGTGCCCTTGGCCAATCCGCTGGACTATCACACCTACATCTGGGCCAATGTGCCTGCGCTGGCACGTTGCTTCACGACGATGCGGCAAGCGCCGATCGACGCGTCGCTGCTGGTGCTCGATTTTCCGAACGTCGGGGGCGATGGCGGTGAGCTGGGCGATGTGCTGGCCCCGGGTTGGGCCGAATCGCTGGACGCTTACCTCGCAGCACGCGCGGCCGGCGGAACGCCGGCGCTGGTCGTCAGCACGTTGGCCGAGCTGATGCCTGCCGGCGCAGCCGAGCGCGCGCTCGCCGCCAGCGTCGCGCCAATGCAGGGCCTGGCAGATTGTCTGCAGGCGTTGGCCGCCGCGTCGTTCATCGGCCGGCGCCGCAGCGAGCAGGCAAGTCTGCAGCCGATCGCGCCGCTCGTCGCCATTGAAAACGGCGGCGTGCAGGCACTCGACGAAGCCGAAGCCAAGGCCATGCTTGCGGCAGCAGGCGTGCCGGTGCCGGCCCACCGGCTGGTCGTCACGGCAAACAAGGCTGTCGCCGCGGCCCACGTCATCGGCTTTCCCGTCGTCGTCAAGACGGTGGCGAGCGGATTGCTGCACAAGAGCGAAGCCGGCGCGGTGCGCTTGAACCTGCACAACGCCGAGACTGTCTGCCAAGCCGTGGCGACGATGCCGGGCCCCTGGCTGGTCGAGGCCATGGCCAGCGACGGCGTCGCGGAGCTGCTGGTCGGCGTCACGCACGATCCGCAGTTCGGCCAGGCGCTGACACTGGGCGCTGGCGGCGTCTGGGTCGAGCTGTTCGGCGACACGCGCACGCTGCTGCTGCCGGTGCAGCGCCAAGAGATCGAGCAGGCGCTGAAGAGCCTGCGTTGCGCACCGCTGCTGGCCGGCTACCGCGGCAAACCGCCCGCCGACATGCCGGCGCTGCTCGACGCAATCGAAGCGCTGCTGCGCTTCGCCGAACAGCATGCCGGCCGGCTGCACGAACTCGAGATCAACCCCTTGATCGCGCTGCCCCGCGGCGCCGTCGCCGTCGACGCGGTCGTGCACCTGGCCGACCAACCTGCCCCCACCGCCACGCCATGACCTACGCCACCAAGAAACCCAACACCCACACGCTGCGCGCCAGCTGCCCCGCGGCCACCGGCATCATTGCCGCGGTGACCAGCCACCTGGCCGGCCGCGGCCACTACATCAGCGAGCTGTCTTCGTACGACGACGAAGAGACGCAGCGCTTCTTCATGCGCTGCAGCTTTCAGGTCGACGGTGACCATGGCGACGAGCGCACGATCCTCGGGCCCTACTTCGCGAGCGTGGCCGACCGCTTCGGCATGCACTGGGAGGTCAGCCGCGCCGACCGGCCCAAACGCGTGCTGCTGATGGTGTCCAAGCACGACCACTGCCTGCGCGACCTGCTGTACCGCTGGGAATCGGGCGAGCTGAACATGGACATCATGGCCGTGGTCTCGAACCACGACACGCTCGAGCCGATGGCCGCGCGCCACGGCATCCCGTTCCACCATCTGCCGATCACGCCCGACAACAAGGCCGTGCAAGAGAACACGTTGCGCATGCTGGTCAACGACCACCGCGTCGAGCTGGTCGTGCTGGCGCGCTACATGCAGATCCTGTCCGACACCTTGTCGAACGAATGGCGCGGCCGTTGCATCAACATCCACCACTCGTTCCTGCCCGGCTTCAAGGGCGGCTCACCCTACGCCCAGGCCCACAGCCGCGGCGTCAAGCTGATGGGCGCGACCGCGCACTACGTGACCGGCGACCTCGACGAAGGCCCGATCATCGAACAGGACGTGCGCCGCATCGACCACCGCTACTCCGTGGCCGAGATGCAAGCCATGGGCCGCGACGTCGAAAGCCATGTGCTGTCGAACGCGGTGCGCATGCACCTGGAAGACCGGATCTTCATGGACGGAAACAAGACAATCGTGTTTGGGTAGCGGCCTGGCGCGAAGACGAGTATGAGGGCGCCTTCCTGGCCTGTCCGTCCATGAAGGCGACATGCGCTGTCCCGGTATCGCTGGACCTTGGGGTCCCAGATTGATGCAAGCCGGCGGCTGAGCGAGACAGGCATGCGATTATTCCCGCGTGAATGGTCTGTCCACCCTCCGCCGCGTGGCCTGCGCGCGCTGCCTGCGTCCGCAGGCGACTTGCGTGTGCGCGCTGGCGCAGCCGACCGCCCACCGCACCGAAGTGCTGGTGCTGCAGCACCCGCAGGAACAGCGCCAGGCGAAGAACAGCGTGGCGCTGCTGCGTCTGTCTCTGGCGCACTGCGAGGTCGTCGTGGCTGAGCGCTTCGCGCCCGGGGCGCTGCAGGCACTGCTGCAGCGCCCCGGGCGGGATACGCGGCTGCTGTACCCGGAAGTGCCGGCCGCGCCTGCGCCGCCGGCCCCGGCGATGAAGGCGGCTGCGCCCCTGCGGCTGGTGGTGATCGACGCGACGTGGCGCAAGAGCCTGCGGATGCTGCTCGAGCACCCGGCCCTGGCTGCCCTGCCCCGGCTGTCGCTGGATGCGCCGGCGCCGACCCGCTACCGCGCGATCCGCGCGGCGCGGCGAGCCGACCAGGTCTCGACGCTGGAAGCCACCGTGCAGGCCCTGGCGATGCTGGAAGGCCCGACCTTCGACGCCGCGCCGCTCCTCACCGCCTTCGGCCACTTCGTCGCCGGCGTGGCGGCCCGGCAGCGGCCTCAGAGGTGACCGGGACACGAGAGCCATTTGCATCGCGCCGGCGTTGAGCCGACGCTTCGCTCTCGGCGCGTGACCCCATCCATCGATTCGCCAAGCCCGATATCAACCGCCGGCGAGACGGCCGACAGCCGCGTCAAGCCATCACATTGCAAATGCGAAGGAAGCTGCCGTTGGAAATCTGCAGGAAGTCGCCGCGGCTGCTGCTGCGCACGGCCACAAAGATCTTCTCGCCAGCCAGCAGAACGACAGGGCCTGAATTGAGGTAGCACCATGCATCCTGGTTGTTGCCGGCGCTCTCGACAGCCGACTCGGCCAGCAGGTTCATGGCTCCGCTCGGGATGGCGACTGCCTTGGCACCGTACCGGTTCTCCACCATCACTCGCGCGACGCCAGGCGCCACGATGCGCGCCGAGATCTGCACGGCGGCGTTCTTCTTTTCGCCCAGGATGGCATCCGTCAGGCTGGAGTGGCTGACCCGCACCAGGTCGCCGACCGCGGGGTCGAAACTGCTGGAAGGCAGCGGCACGTCGGTATAGGTCATGCCTCCCGCCGCGATGGTGCCGGGCTCCCAGGTGACGGTGGTGCGCGCGGTCTTCGGCACGCTCGAACCGGCCGTGTCGCACGCCGCCATCCGGTCGTACCGGCTCGTGTCGGGGATCGGGGTGACCTCGCCTTGGGTGTAGACCGGCGGCTTCACGCCCGCCCTCGCGCGCAGGATCATCAGCTTGCGTGCGTCGACATCGTACCCGTCCTGTCCCGACCCACGCGACTGCGCCGGCCAGTCCATGTTGGCGGTTATGTGGTACAGGTCGTCTTTCAACACGGTGATGACGCCGTCGCCCGTCATCGCGTACTTCCCACCGTTGGACTCGTCGAAGATGTTCTTCGTGAGCGGGATCATGTTGAGGCGATCGTCCGGGATCCGGATCACGCCGTATTCCTCGACATGATCGGTCGGGGTGTAGGTGTAGTGGCCGCGCTGGATGCCGCGCATGCCGCCAGGAACAAAGTGCTCGGGCTGGGCGCCGCCAAGTGCCTGCCGGCTCGACCGCGCATTCGCCGCCAGCGGCATGGCCAAGGCTGCCGCAGCAGCTGTCAAGATGGTTCTACGGTTCGTCACAGTATGTTCTCCTGGTCAGTTATTTCAACGTCATTTCAAAAAACACAACGCCTTGGCCTGCCGACGATCCAGCTGTTGAACGTGCGGACACGCGCCGGCCGAAAGGCCCGCCTCGGACGTCGTCAGCGACGGCCCTCGCCTGATGTCGTGACGCTCAGACGTTATGTTTCGCGAGCGCTCAATGAAAAAGACGTGAAAGAGACGGCAATGAAGACATGCAAGTTAGGGGGGCGGGTGCCGAGGGCGCACCCGCACCGGTCACCTCACGAGCCGAAACCCGGTCACTTCTCGAAGCTGAGGACGAAGTTCGGGCCGCGGTCGTCGATCTGTCCGTTTTCCAGCAGTACCTTGTTGCCGTCCACCGTGTCGGCCAGGTGGCCGCAGCCGCCGTACCTCTGGTCCGTCAACACATTGCGCTCCCAGCCGATGCCGCTCTTGCTGGACTTGTAGACGACGTCCGGCGCCTTGTCCTGCAAGGTCTTGTCGCAGGCCGCGTCCTTCAGTGCCACATAGATGTCGGGCCGGCCGTCGCCGCCGAATTCGCCGACAGTCAGCGAGGTGCCGATGCCGGGCAGCTTGTCGCTGAAATCGGCGCGCTCGAACCAAGGTGCCTTACCGACGTTGAACCAGATTTCAAGCACCGACTTGTCTCGAATCAGCAGCAGGTCATCGCGACCGTCACCGTTCATGTCGTGCAGTTTGGCGGCGTTCCACTGCCCCACGAGGGCGGCCGGGAAGATCTCCTTGAAGTCTCCCTTGCGGTCGTTGAGGTAGATATGGCCGGCATGCTTCTCATGGCAGACCAGCACGTCGTCCCACCCGTCGTGGTCGATGTCGCCCTTGGCGGCGCACTGTGCGCCGCGGTCGCCGGTGGCCTGCGTCACCTTCTCGACGAAGTGCGTGCCACCCTCGTTGATGAACATGCGGCTGATGTTCGGCTGGCCATCGTCGCGCAGCCTCGGGAAGTTCGTCATGTAGAGATCGGGGAAGCCGTCATGGTTGAAGTCCATGAAGACCGGGATGCGGGCGCTGCCATAAGGATCCTCCGCGCCGTGGTTCGCGGTCTTGGTGAAGCTGCCATCGACGTTCTGCATCCACAGTTCGTTCAGGCCGGTGCCGGTGCCCTTGTCGGCGCCCACTGCGCAAAACAAGTCGATGCGGCCATCGCGATTCACATCGGCGGCGTCGCAGTCGTGGCGGTCGACATGCTCGAAGACCTGCTCGGCAGGCTTGTAGCCGTTCTTGGTCCAGTACCAGACCTGGTCGTCCTCGTCATGGCCGCAGACGAAGATGTCGTCATGGCCGTCGGCGTTGAAATCGGCGACGACCGATCCCCATCCCTTGCTGTACTCGAGGTACTCCTCCTTGTACTTCGCCTGAACGGCCATCGAAGAAGCAACCAGCAATGCGCAGGTGGTCAGTTTGAATATTTTAGGAACGTACATAACTTATTAGATTAATGGATATGGCTGTTGGCGTGGTTTAACGAACGACGCCTATCCAGAAGGACGGAAAGCAGCCCCTGATCGCGACATTGGCGATCAGGCAGTTGCAACCGACTGTGAGGAGTGGCCTGGTATCAGCAGCTGCGATGGGCCGCGCAACCGGGTCGGCCGATTGCGGCCAAACGCCGGCCGCGGCGCTGGCTTAGGCCGAAAGCGCGGGAAAGGCCACGGCAGTCTGGGGCGGCAGCTTCGTCATGCAGACCGCGAACAGTTCGCTGTCGAGCCATGCCGCGAGCCAGGTCTTGAGAGCTGGCAACTCCTGCGCGTCGAACCAGCGCGGCTCTACCGCGGCGAACTGGCGCACGAACGGAAAGATCGCCAGGTCCGTTGCGCATGGCGTGGCGCCGCCCAGACAGGGCTGGCTTTGCAGCCGCCGCTCCAGCGGAACGAGCAGCGCCTGCACCGCCTGTGAGCGCACGGCGTCGCGGGGCGCCGTTTCCTCCGGGTACCGTTCCGGGTACTTGTAGCGGTCCAGGTGGTGCTTGAAGTCGCCGTCGTTGCAATGCAGCAGCGCCAGGTTCTCGGCCGACTGCGCCCGATGCCACCAGGCTTCGTGATCCCGCGGCTCCAGGGCCCAGCGCATGATGTCCCAGCTCTCGTCCAGCACTTGCCCGTCAGGCAGCAGCAACACGGGCACCGTACCCTTGGGCGACAGGCGCAGCAACTCGGCGGGTTTGTCGCGGAGCACGATTTCAAAGACCTGGAAGTCCACCTTCGCCTGAAGCAGCGCCATCCGGGCCCGCATGGCATAGGGGCAGCGGCGGTAGCTGTAGAGCAGTGGCAAGGGGTCGGTGGTTGGCAAGGGCACGGCTTTCAGTGCGCGCCGGCTTCACGCGATCGCGCCCCGACCAGCCTATCAAAGCAGGCCAGGCTCTGGGAGAAGGCGCGCAAGAGCCTACTTCCGCGTCGCCGAGATGAGCCACGGCTCCAGCCGCTGGCCGAACGCCACCTTGGCTTCGAAGTGCGGGCCCTCGTCCATTGACCGCTGGTAGCTCGGAGGCAACGCGCCATCGAACGCAGCACGCATCTCCAAAGGCACATTGATCGCTGCCGCGCTCAGGTCGTAAAGGGTGCCGCTGATCTTGCCGGATGGCTCCCAGGCGGGGCGGACCTGGCCGCGAACGATGGCGTATGTCTGGCGGTCCGGGTACTTGGCCCGCAGCGCGTCGCGATCGAGGCCAGCGTCGACGGCGAACAGGCGGCTGCTTCTGCGCTCTGCTCTGTCAATGATCTCCTGGGCGTTTTTCTTCCCCTCGCCGCGCTCGTTTTTCGACTCCACCTCCGTGGCCGCGCGCCTGGCGCGCTCGAGCGCTTGCTGATAGACCGGCCCGTTCAGCTCCAGCACCACGAGCACATCGCGGGGCAGTTGCCGCTCGTGTCGCCACTGTGCGTCCGCGGCTGAGCGATTGACCATGATCTTCCGGTCGAAACCGAGTTCGGCCATCTTGGCCGCATCGAGCCAGGCGGGTGCGCCCCCACCCGCACCGTCGAATGCATAGACGCTGCGGATCTCGGCTTGCTGCAGCACGCGCCACCTCAGGTGCAGCGTCAGTCCGCTGTTTTCCTTTCGGTAGACGCCGATGTGGTCGGGCTGAAGTTCACGCTGGGTGACGCTCAAGCTGCTGTCCGGCTCGCCGGACCGGTTGTAGGCTGCGCCGCCCAACGCCACCAGGTTGGTCGTGGTGATGAGGGCGAGGCCCGCGATCAAAGCGGTTTTGCTTGTCCACTTCATGGGGTCACCCGGCGCAGCCGTTTGAAGACCAGCAGGAACAGGATGGCGGTCAGGCCCATCACCAGGAAGAACAGGGATTTGGGCATCGCATCCCACCACCAGTCGAAGAGCTTGGTGTAGAAGAAGACCACGAAGAGGGTGACGCCGGTGTTCACCACTTCCTGCCAATGGCGCCGGGCACCGTACCAGGTCAACGCCGCGGCGCCGATGAAGCCGATAGTCTGATACAGGCTCTCGATCAAGTCGCGATCGAGCTCGAGGTAGCTCACCTGGCCCCAGTTCGCCAGCACCAGCACCGGTAGGAACAGCGCCAGTGCGCCGAAGACTCGGTAGGTGGCCGCGAAGCCCGAGAACCTGGACTGGTCGACGAACTGCGGCAGCAAGAAGATCGCGAAGGCCGCGGGAAAGAAGTTCTCCGGCCTTTCGCCGAAGTGGATCCAGTACATGCCGCTCCAGGTTCCCGTTCGCGCCGAGATGAAGGCGATCAGGCAAAGGATGCCGGCCACCTGCAGCAGCCGCAACTCGAACGTGTACGCCAGGACAAACGCGAACGCTGCCCAGGGCAGCAAGGCCTTGTCAGAGGGCGTGATGTTGAAGATCTGGCCGAGCATGACGACGTTGAGCACGAAGCAGGCGAACGCCACCATCGCCGCCAGCTTGGTGAAGTAGCCGGTTTCGTCCCGGCGCGCGACGCCCATCGTCAACAGGAAGGCGCCGACACCCACGCCAACCAGCACGGTCACCTGCACGGCGGTCGAGAAGTAGCCCCAGAACTGGTAGAACAGGAAGAAGACGCTGGCCGCGAGCGCGATGGCACCGATGAACGACGCGATGCGCATGCCGAGCGAGAGCTGCTTCGACCTCGGGTCGCGATCGATGTCGAAGCCGCTGGCCAACGCGGCCAGCAGTGCGTCGTGGTGCTTCGTCACTGCGGCGCGCTGGGCCTCGTCGATGTGCAGCACGCCGTCGAGTTCGAGGCGTGACAGCTCACCCCGAAACGCGCGGATGTCGTCGGCGCGCTGCTGAGCTTCATTGCGGGAGTTGACAGTCATCGGTGTGCCGGGCCGGCCAGGGCCTCAAATTGGCATAACGCCACAAGTAGAGTACTGCATGGCGCGGCGCTGGCGCACACAGGCCCGAGGTAGCGTTTGCCAATACCGATGGTCTTCGCCAGTGCTACTTCGGTGTTCACGTTTGCATGTGCGAATGCCATCGATGGCGCGCGACCTGACGATCCATGATGTTTTGGGGGGCAGTTTCGAAACAAACTGCGGTTCGCTTTCCAGGATCATCCTCGCCGCAGCGCCGCCGCCGCCCATGCGCTGAATCTGCACGATCAGTTCTTTTCAGGGGACACCCATGACTTCAACACAATCGACCGGCCATCGCTCGAAATCGCTGGCCTTGTTTGGCCTGTGCACGATGGCTGCCACGCTGGGCTCTTTCACCGCCACCGCTTCGGCAGCCCAGGCCGCCTTCGCCCGGCCCTGGGTGGTAGGCAACCAGACGGTGCCTGTCTTCAACATGGCGGAGGCCGTCAAGGAAGTCGTCAATGTCGAGACCGGCTTCGACCGCGACCAGGACGGGAAGATCGACACCATCAAGGTCGAGGTCACCCGCCCGAACGCCGCCCAGGGCGCGAAGGTGCCCTTGATCATCCACGCGTCGCCGTATTTCTTCCAGGGCGCACGCGACGCCTGGGAAACCGACTTCTTCGTCCCGCGCGGCTATGCCGTCGCGACCGTGGCGTTGCCGGGAACAGACTTCTCGACCGGCTGCGACGACGTCGGCGGCAACCGCGAGGTGCTGGGCACCAAAGCCGTCATCGACTGGGCCAATGGCAGGGCCAAGGGCCACCACGACGACGGCAGCAACGCCGACGCCACCCAGTGGACCAACGGCAAGAGCGGCATGATCGGCGTCTCGTGGGACGGCACGATCGCCAACGCAGTCGCCTCCACCGGTGTCGACGGCCTGAAGACCATCGTGCCGGTGGCCGCCATCTCCAGCTGGTACGACTACACCCGCGGCAACGGCATTCCGTTCTACGAAGAGTACGTGACCTTCCTGGCCGACTACATCAGCCACTACAACAGCCAGGTCTGCAAGGACCTGACGCCGGTCCTGCAAACGAAGTCGGACGACCCGACGGGCAGCTACAACAAGTGGTGGTCGGTGCGCGACTTCCGGATCGACGCGTCGAAGCTCAAGGCCAGCGTCTTCGTGGTCCATGGCCTGACCGACGAGAACGTGAAGACCCGCCACTTCGGCGAGTGGTGGAACGAGCTGGCCAAGTACGGCGTCGAGCGGCGGATCTTCCTGCACCAGAAGCAGCACGTCGAGCCGTACTACGAGTTCGGTGCCACCTACAGCACCCCGCTGCTGCAGTGGTTCGACTACTACCTGCAGGGCCTGGACAACGGTCTGCCGAACGAGCCGCAGGCCATCATCCAGCGCGAAGACATGAGCTGGTCGACCGACGCGGTGTGGCCGCCGGCCGGCACCCAAGACCAGAAGCTGCAGCTGACCTCGCCGCTGGGTGGCACGCTGGCCGCGCGATCGACCAAGGCCGAGCGTTACCTGACCTTCAAGCAGGCGAGCGAATACTCGAGCGACTCGATCGTGTCGAACCCCAACCAGGCACGCGGTGACCGCTTGGTGTTCCTGAGCAACCAGCTCACCGACCAGGTGCGTGAATCCGGCACCGCCACGATCACCTTGCGCGTCAAGGTCGATCGCAAGGCCGCCGGCTTGCAGGCGCGGGTGGTCGACTACAACGGCAACACCGCCTACATCGTCTCGCGCACGATCGCCGACGTGGGCCACCACAAGTCGTGGAAGGTCAAGGAAGACCTGGTGCCGGGCCAGTGGTACGACATGACCTGGGAGATCAACGCCGACGACCGCATCTTCGCCAAGGGCCACAACCTCGGTGTGGTCATCTCCGCGGAGAAACCCAACCCGCTGATCGCGTACGAGGCTGTGACGGCCACTGTCGACACCAAGAACTCCTGGATCACCGTGCCGCTCGCCGGCACCCTGCCGATCATGGCCGCCCCGCGGGAAATGGCGCCGATGGCCACCACGCTGGTCGGCCCCGCGGGCCCGACCAGGGACGTGCGCGAGTTCATTCGCGAGTTCTTCGAGGGCTCGAAGAACTGACCTGAGCGCGTCGCTCATCGCGAGCTTCGGGCTTGCCATGCGGGGCCCGTCGGCAGTGATGCCGGCGGGCCCCGCCCTCGTTCAGGTTGGCGGCCACGTCCTCATGACTGTCGGCTTCGCGCTGCCAGCAGGCGCAGCGCCTCGAACCCCAGCAGTGCGGCCAGGCTGCAGCCGAACACCGGCAGCGCCCAGCCCACCAAGGCACCAACGGGCCAGAGCCACCTCGGTGCCAGGCGCAGGTCCGATCCAGCCAGCGGCGGCGCCGCCAGTTGTCCACGCGGGCGGCGCAGCCACCACATCACCAGGCCCGATACCACCGAGAAGATGGCAGCCAGCGCCGCCAGCGCCAGCAGCACCTGGTTCCAGAGACCGAACTCTCCGCGGTGGAACGGGATCCCCACTGCTGTGGCGCGCGACAGCAGCGGCAGCTTGTCCCAACCACTGCTGAACAGCAGTTGCCCCGAGTAGGCATCGATCACCTGCATGAAGCGCCCGGTGGGCTGGCTGCGGTCGAAGTTCTCGGCCCGCCAGGTGCCCGTGGGGCCGGCCGGTGGCGTCAACTGCATCGCCACATCCGGCGCGCTGGCACGCACCCGTTCATAGACGGCTTGCCAGCCCAGCGGTTTCTGGCCGGCCACGACCACCGATTGCAGCCCTTTGTCGGGCCTGGGCGCGGACTGGCCAGCGCGTCTTGCGCCGCCTTGAAGTTCTCGCCGCTGTAGCGGGCCCAGGTCAGGCCGGTGACCAGCACCACCGACAGCACCAGCCCCAGCACGATCGCGACCGAGGCATGCCAGTCGCGCCAGCTGCGCCGCCCGCGGCCCAGAGACGGGATCAGCGCGCGCCAGCCCGGCCCACCGCGCGCTTGCGAACGCGGCCACCACAGCGTCAGGCCCGTGGCGAACAGCACCAGCATCCAGCTGGCGCCCAGCTCCAGCAGCCAGCGCCAACCGTCGCCCAGCAGCGCGCTGGAGTGCAGCTTCTTGGCCCAGGTCTTGAAGCGCTGCATCTCTTGCAACTGGCCCAGCACCTGACCGGTGTACGGATCGACATAGGCGATGCTGCCGGTGGGCAGCCCGTGTTCGTGATCGCGACCACCCGCGAGTGCGCCGTGGTGCTCATGGGCCGCGCGCAGGTAGACCTGCGTGCTGTCGCTGGCGTGGTGCGCGGGCACGACGAAGCGCAGGGCCTCGTGCGGGTAGGCCGCTTGCACGGCCGCCACCTGCTGGTCGAGCGGCAGCACTGAGCTGCCTTCCGCCACATGATCGAGGCCGGCGTTTCGCCAGGCCTCGATCTGCGGTGAGAAGACATAGATCAGCCCAGTCAGCGCGGCGAACAAGACGATCGGCGCGCCAATCAGTCCGGCCCAGAAATGCAAACGCCAGAACAGCCGGCGCAGGGCGGCCTTGCGCAGCGGCGCTTCGAGAAGGGTCGTGGTCATCGTTGTCCCTTTCAAAGCGCGAAGCGCAGTTCGGCAAACAGCGTGCGGCCGGGATACGGGTGCGACTGGTAGGCGCGCTGGTCTGTCACGTTGTTGGCGCCCAGCGCCAGTTCGAGTTGGCGGCTGAATCTGTAGGCGCCACGCAGATCGAGCTGGTTGAGCTTTGAGATGCCGCCGTAGACGTCCGGGTGGGTGTCCAGGTTGTAGGTGTCGTTGTAGGCACGACCCTGGTGGCGAAAGCCCGCCGCGAAGAGCCAGTGCTCATCGGGCCGCCAGCTGGCCTGCAGCGTGGCCCGCGTGCGCGGCACGCGCAACCACCACTTGCCCACCATCGCGGGGTCGTTCTTGTTTGCCACGACTTCGCTGTGGAAGGTGTAGGCGGCACTCGCGTCGATGCCGAAACCTTTGATGCCCAGATCCTGGGCCGACCAGGCCAGCTCGACGCCGGTGGTCTTCACCCGGTCGACGTTCTGCACGCAGGTGTAGCTGGCGGCGCCGCTGGCCGTGGTCTTGCAGACGGCCGGGTCGGTGGTCGATTGGCGCAGGATCGCGTCCCGCACGTCGTCATGGAACAGCGACACGCGCAGGCGCTGACGGTCCCATTCCTGTTCAGTGCTCAGCTCGATCGCGTCGGAGCTCTCGGCTTTCAGGTTCGGGTCGGACAGCGTCACGCTGCCGGCGGTGACAGTGCCGTTGTAGAGCTCCTCGACGTTGGGGAAGCGCACGCCACGACCGAGGCTCAGCTTGAGCAGCAGGCTGTCGCTGGCGGTGAAGGCCACGGCCGCTTTCGGTGAATGGCCGCGCAAGTGACGGCCGTCATAGGCCACGGTCTTGCCGTCGCCCAGTTGCTGGCCATCGAAGGCCTTGAACCACTCTTCGCGCCAGCCCAGCGTCAGCCGCCAGTCGTCGGCCAGGCGCCAGGCGTCTTGCGCGTAGAGGGCCATCACCTCGCTGCGGCCGCGGTAGAACTGCGACAGCGTGCCGGCGTCGGCACGCCAGTCGCCCGGGGCATCGACTTTGGTGACGGTGTTGTCGAGCCGGTAGCCATTGCGGTGGGCGCCGAAGGCAAGCGTGTGGCGGCCGGCAGTCCAGTCGCCGTCGGTCGGTGTCCAGGTGGCCTGCAGCTCGGCGGTGTTCCAGCCGGTGCCGTCGCGCTGCGTCACGCTGCCGGCGCCGCCGCCGCCGGCCGCGACCGGATCGGGGTTGTTCGCCTGGCGGCTGCTGTCGTTGACGATGAGGTAGCCGGACATGACCAGCGAGGCGTTCCAGCCCTTGGCATGGCGGGTCTTCAGCGTGGCGCCAAGCTGCTGGTGCGTCTCTTCGCGCGTGGAAGGGGCGAAGGCTGCGGCGGGAATGTCGAAGCTGTTGATGCCGTCCGTGACGAGGCCGGACCAGACCGCGCCAGCGGCATCACGCAGGAAAGACTGGTTGCGGGTGGTGGTGTCGTTGTGCCACCAAGAGGCCATGCCACTGGCCTCGATCTCGGGCGTGAAGCGGTAGCCGGCGCGCAGGTTCAGCGTGTCTTGCACCGTGTGGTCGATGGCACCGCCGCTGGCGCCGAAGACTGCGCGCTTGAACCCTTTCGGGTCGGTGTCGTAGACGATGCCGCTGACCGCCTCGGGCGTACCGGTCACCGTGGGGAAAGCGCCCTTCGCGTCGGCTGACACGGTGAAGTACTGCATCGGCTGCGAGGTCGAGTCCTGATGGTTCACATCGCCCACGAACCACAGGCCCGAGGCCAGCCGGTGGCCCAGGTGCAGCGACAGCTGATGGCCCGCGTAGTCGTCTGCGTGGCCGTACTGGTCGAAGTGCTGGCTGTAGCCGCTGACCCGGCCGCTCAGATCGAACGCCTGCGGCGTGCGCTGCGTCACCGCCACCGTGGTGCCGATCGAGTTGCCGGGGAACAGCGCCGAGTACGGGCCATACAGCACATCGACGCGCTCGATCGCCTCGGGCGAGACCATGTTCCAGCGCGGCGCATCGAAGCGGCCGAGGAAGTTGCTGATCAGGTAGCCGTCGAGGTAGACCAGCGCGCGCGATGGCTGCAGCGTGCCAAAGCTGCGGCCGGCGATCAGCGCATTGCGGTCGCCCAGGTAGCGTTTGCGGATGGTCGTGTTCGGCGCGTACTGCAGGGCGTCTTCAGGGTTGAACAGGTTCTGCTCGCGCAGCTGTTCGGCCGTCTTGCTGGCGGTGCTGCCAGGCAGGTTGCCGGGCAGGCCACTGCGGATGGCCGCGCCGGTGACGACGATGGGCGCCAGTTCGGCCTCGGTTGCCACGCCCTGGGCATGGAGGTGTGGGCTTGCGCTGGCACAGACGAGCGAGCAGGCGCGCGCAAGCGCACCCATGCGGAAAGATGATGGAGACATGGTGCTTCGGATCGGATCGCCCGCGGGCCCGCAAGACGGCGAGGCGCAGGCACAGCGACCTCGGGGGCGAGCCCCGAGGCCAGGTTCAGGCTGTGAAGATCAGACCGAGCGAGGCGGTGCGTGCAACTGGCCCGTCAGCCAACGCCGGCTGGCGTCCGCAGGCAAGGCGCGGCTGGCCACCGCTGGAGCAGCGAAGGCCTGCGGCGGCGCATGCAGCACCACCGCAGCTGCCAGGGTGGGCAGTGCCGCACTGGCCAGCAACGGCGTCAAGGCACAGTCGAAGCCACCGGCATGCTGGCCGGGCATCGGTGCCGGTTGGCTGTCGGGCGAACCGGCATCGGCTTGCACCATGCGCACGCCGTAGACCGAGCAGATCTCGACCAGGTCGACCCCACGCTGGGCCGCTGCTGCCATGGCCAACAGCGGAACAGCGGCCTGCACCAGCAGCAGCGCCGCCACCACCCATGCCCACACGCGGGTGGGCACCGAGGGACGGCGGCGCAGGGTGCAAATCATGGCGCGCGGATTATCGGGCAGGCCATCCGGCGGCGGCCCAGCCGCATCACTCCGTGCTGTGCCACAGCACCACCCATCCGATCACCGCCACCGCCACCATCAGCGCCGGCAGCCCCCAGCCCGGTGCCGCACTCAGCGCCAGACCCCCCAGCAACGGCGCCACGCTGCCACCGAGCGTGTAGCTCAGCACCAGCACGGCGGTGAAGTTGACCAGTGCCACGCCGGTGCCGCGCGCGCCTGCATCGGCCATGGCCAGCGTGTATGTCGCGCCACCGGCACCGCCCCAGATGGCCGCCACGATGTAGGCCAACGGCGGCCAGGCCGGCACCAGCAGCATCGCCAGGCTCGACAAGGCGAGCAGCCCCGCGGCCAGCAGGTAGACGCGGCGGTGAGACCAGCGGTCGGCCAGCAGGCCGGCCGGTGCCATCGTCAAGGTGCCGCCCACACCGCAGGCCGAGACCAGCAGCGCCGCCATGCCGGTGCCCAGCCCCAGGGCCAGGCCATACAACGGCAGCACGCCGGTGCCGCCCGCTTCGTAGAAACCGCCCAGCGCACCGGCCACCAGCAGCAGCGGCGCGGCCTGCAGCGCGTCGGCGATGCCGCGCCAGCCCAGGCGTGCGGCGGGCGCGCCGGCCGCATCGTGGTGGCTGTTCATCTGCGGCATGCCCAGGCCGACCAGCACGCCCAGGCCGCCAATGGCCACCGCTGTCCAGCGTGAGCGTTCGACCGCATCGCCCTCGGTGCCCACCCAGGCCAGCAGCGCCGGGCCGGCGATGTAGGTCAGGCTGATCATCGTGCCGAACAGGCCGACGACGCGCCCGCGCGTGGCTGCACCGGCCAGCTCGGCCACGCTGGCCTCGGCGACGATCCAGCGCATCGAGCCCGCAATGCCGCTGACCAGGATCAACAACGCCCACAGCGCCGGCCACGGCGTCAGCGTGATGGCCAGGTAGGCGACAAAGGGCACCACGCCGCTGACGAGGAATGCGCGCCGCAGCCCCATGCGCCGCACCCACGCGGCAACGAACGGCGTGCCGAGCGCCAGGCCCAACCACTCGGTGGCGGCAACACCGCCGACCCAGGCGTCCGGCCAGCCCCGCCCCTTGAGCGTGAACAGCAGCAAGGGAAAGAACATGAACAGCGCCACCAGGCCGAGGCAGGTGGCGGCGAACACCGCGGCCAGGCCAGCCAGCCGCGAACCACCCCGGTCGTGAAATTTCATTGACTCATTTTCACAGCGACGGCGTGTTGCCGCAATCGGCGTTGGCGGTCACCGCCCGCTGAGCGACCAGGCACGTGTCCACGCCAGCTCGACGACGTTGCCCGCCAATCCGCCCCGCGCCGCTTCTAGCCGGCCCAGGCCGACACGCCAGCGGCCACGGGCCGGCCCGGCCCATGACGCCCAGGCCATCGCCTGCACCACCGCGCCGCCACCGGCGTCAACGCCACCACCGCCCGCGGCGCCGGCGGTCAGCTCGATGCCCGTCCGCAGGCCGGGCGTGTCTCGATTGCCGGCCCAGCCCAACCCGACCAGGCCGATGCCGAACGCGCCGGCCCGGCCCGCATAGGCGCTGTGCGCCTCGCCGGTGGCGTAGAGGTGTTCGCCCAGCGAGGCGTCCAGCTTCAGGCCGACCGTGTCGAGACCGAGCCGCGCACCGTCACGGCGCTGGACCTGTGCGTGGTGCCGCAGGGCCATCGACACCTCGATCTCGGACGGGTGGTCGCCGGGCGCGGCCGCGCGTGGGCTGCCCAAGGCGATGCCCAGCCAGGCCTGCGCCAGGCCCGCGTGCCAAGGGCCGTCGACGCCCTGCGCCTGACCCCAGGCCGCGCCCAGCGTCCACCCGGGCCAAGGCTCGGCCTGCGCAAAAAAGGCGGCCTTGGCGATGAGCCCGCCGCCTGTCGGCACGGCGCCACCGCCGCCCAGGCCGGCGCCCAGGCGCAAGCCGACGCGGCCACCCGGCCCCATCACGCCAACGGGCGCAGCGAGGTCGAGCGTGCCGAAGATCGCCATGTAGCCGGCGGCGCCCCCCGAGCCGGCGGTCTCTGCCTCGATACCCCAGCGGCCGCCGCCGGCCGTGGGCGTCACCCGGGCGCCCACCAGCCCGACATGCCGGCCAAGATGGCGGCCGCTGTCGCCAGCCGGTGTGTAAACCCCGGCCGTCGCCTGCAACTGGCCCAGCGGCGCCGCTGGCGCAGCGTCCGGCGGCTCACCGTTGTCTTGCCCATGTTCGGGGTGCCAGGCCAGCGTCAGGCCGACCTGGCTGCTGCGGATGTCGCCGCTCGAAAAATCGACCCAGGACCACGACAAGCCGGCATCGAGCGTCGGTCCGAGGGCCTTGAGCACGGAAAGCGACGGCCTGAGCACCAGGCCGCTGCCGACCGGCGCGCCGGCACCGCCGCCAGCGCCGGCGAACAGGCCGGCCGATGCGCCCCAGCCGTTGCCGAGCGCCCAGCGGCGTCGCAACGACAGCCCACCGACGAACAAGCCTCCGCGTTGGCCCGCCGCCGCACCGTAGACGGCCGGGCCGATCTGCCAGCCGCCATCGCCGTCACCGTCGAACAACAGCTCGCCGCCGAGCCACCCCATGGTTTCGCCGTTGGGCAGGCGCAGGGTTTCGTAGCCGGCCCAGACGGACGGCGTGGGCAGCTCATCGGCCGCGCGCCCGTCAGCCCACGCTGGCCCGCCAAGCCACAGGACCGCGCCGAACAATACGAGGGCTCGGCCGGTCCGGCCGTGACGAGGCCGCCCCACCGGCCGTCAGTGGCGCATCCGGCTGCTGGCGCCGATCTCGGGAAAGTGGGCCGCGTACTTCTCGATCCATTCGGCCGCGGCCTCGTCCACATCCATCTCGCGGCCTTCGGTGCGTTGCACCGCGCGGCGATAGTCTTCGATGTGGCACAGCTGCTCGACCATGCGGGCGCGGAAGGCGTCGTCGTCGTCGAGGAAGGTCACGCCGAGCTCGTAGCCACTCAACGGATGCGGTTTGCACCACGCCACCCGGGCATGGGCCTGGAACGGCGGTTGGACGTAGCCGATGCTGATGTCGACCATCGAGCCGGGACGCACCGCGCAACCGGACCGGAAGGCCAGGCCGCCCAGGCTGATGTCGTGCGTGTGGTAACCCGACGCGGGGACATCGTCACCGATGCCGATCTCGATTGGAACGTCGATCGGATGTCTTATGAATTGACGCATGCCCACCTCCCTGCCGGAGCAGCTTGCCGCTGGATTGAGGATACGCCTATCACCACCGGCGCAACAAGGCCCCGTCGACCAGGGGGAGGGTTCATCGCCGCTCGTCTGCACTTTCAGTCGGATGGCCGTGCCGCCAGTTCAGTCATGCACGATCCCCAGCTTGCGCGCTTCGTAGACCGCCTCGGTCTTCGAGTGCACCTGCAGCTTGCGGTAGATGCGCTTCACATAGGTTTCCACCGTGTGGCGCGACAAGCCCATCATCCCGGCGATCTCTTCGTAGCCGTAGCCTTTGGAGCTCAGCACCAGCACCTGGCGCTCCTGCGTCGAGACCAATGCCTGCGCCGCAGCGGCACCGGCCGACTGATCGGCCATGGCGCCGACGCGCAACATCAACCGCCGCGCCACCGTCGGGCTGATCGGGCTGCCGCCGGCGCACAACAGCCTGATCTGCTCGACGATATCGACCGGCCGAGCGTCTTTGAGCAGGTAGCCGGTGGCGCCGGCCTCGATGCAGGCGAGCACCGCCTGCTCGTCGGCGAACACCGTCACCACCATCGATTCGCACAGCGGCTGATGGGACTGCGCATGGCGGATCAGCTCGATGCCGCTGCCACTTGGCAAGCCGAGGTCGACCAGCAGCACATCGGGCGTGGTCGCATCGAGCAACTCGCGCCCTTCGGGCAGGTCGGCCGCGATGCCGGCGATGCGCAGGTCGACGGTGTCGCGTATCGCCCGTTCGAAACGGTGGCGAATGCGCTGGTCGTCTTCGACGATGAGGACTGTGCGTGCCATGGCGCCGACTCTAAAGGCGTGACCAACGGCATGCGCTGCCGCGCGCGCGGCTCGTCATCAACATGCATGAAGTGTCCCGGGATCCCGGTACGAGCGCCTGTCGACGGCCTGGCGGGCTCGCTTGCACAGTGCGCCGGCATCGACTCCAAAGGCACCGGCACCATGCCAGATCTCAGTTTGCTCATTGACCAAGTCGCCGGCGGCAACCGGGAGGCGCGTCATCTGTTGTTCGCTGCGGCCTATGGCGAATTGCATCAGTTGGCCCGCGCGCGGCTACGCCGCAATGGGCACGACCTGATGCTCGATGCGACCACGCTCGTGCACGAGTCCTACCTGCGTTTCGTCGTCTCGGCGCCGCTGCGGCGGTCCGATCGCCGCGCGTTCTTTGCGTATGCATCGCAAGTGATGCGCTCGGTGATCACCGACGCCGCGCGCAGCCACTGGACCGAGCGACGCGGCAGCGGTGAATCGCCCCAACCCCTCGACGACGACATGCTGGTGGCACTGCCTGCGGGTGACGAGCAACGCCAGCGGGTGCATGAGGCGCTCGCCGCGCTGGAGGCGATCGAGCCGCGGTTGGCGCAGGTCGTCCAGCTGCGCTGCTTCGGCGGCTACGAGGAGCGAGAAATCGGTGCGGCCCTCGGCCTGCACGAGCGCACCGTGCGACGCGACTGGTGCAAGGCCTGCCGGCTGTTGAAAGGCTTGATCCGCAATTGAGGGGATGCCTCGAACGCGCACGTCCGCTTGGGCCCGACAACGACGTCTGGGTCGGTGAAGGGGATCAGGTGGCGTCGCCGCCGACCTTCGACACCAATCGCTAGGAGAGAAAGCATGAACGTCAAGAAACTCGCCCGCCTGCTGGCCGCCGTCGCGCTGTTCGGCAGTGCGGCTGCCCAGGCCGAATCGAGCTGGGACGCCGTCGGCAACTTCGGCATCGGCGCGAACCCCAACGGGGCTTGGTCGTACCGCGTACGCGCTGCCGACGGCGGCCTGTCGCTGATGGGCTATTGGACTGTCAGCTGCAATGGCACGCCGGGAATGGCCTGCTGGAACACCGATGCAGGCGGCTGGGACCTGCCGATGATCGGCACGAACACCACCGGTGCCGAGATCGTCTTTCCCAGCGGCGTGGTGCCGTTGTCGACGCTGCACATGCACCCCGGCGCCGACGGCGAACGGCCGGTGCTGACCTTCACCGCACCAGCCACCGGCTGGTACCGCGTGACCGGCCAGTTCCAGGCGGTCGATCGCACGCCGACCGGTGTGCGGGTGATGGTGAGCCAGGACGCGACCACCTTGGTCGACAAGCCGCTGACGGCGTTCGGCCAGACCGTGCAGTTCAACCTGAAGCGCCAGCTCAGCGCTGGCCAGACGATCAACTTCTCGGTCGATGCCGCAGGCAACTTCGCCAACGACAGCACCGACCTGAAGGCGGCCGTTCTGCGCCTGAACTGATCCGTTAGGCAGGCACTGGCCCGCGTTCCGCCATCAGGTCGGGCGCGGGCCTTTTTCGCTGCGGGCCAGGCGGCCGGCCAGGTAGGTCCAGACGAACGCGGCGGCGGCATACGAGGTCAGCTCGGCGTGGTCGTAAGGCGGAGCGACTTCGACACAGTCCATGCCGACGAAGTCGAGGTCGGCCAGGTCTTCGAGCAAGGTCAGCACCTGGTTGGTCGTCAGGCCGCCTGGCTCGGGCGTGCCGGTGCCGGGGGCGAACGCCGGGTCCAGGCAGTCGATGTCCAGGCTCAGGTACAGCGGCGGGTGGCCGTGCTCGGCCAGGCGCTGGCGGATGGCGCCGGTGACCTCGGCCAGTTGACCGCTGTTCTCGCGCCCACGCAGGTCGCGCGCCGTGAAGATCTGGCCGCCCTGGTCGCGCACGTAGTCACGCGCCTCACGCTCGCCGGCCGAGCGGATGCCGATCTGGGTGAAGCATTCAGGCACCACCAGCCCTTCCTGGAAGGCTTCGTAGACCCAGGTGCCATGGCCGCTCGGTTCGCCGAAATGGTCGGTCCAGGTGTCGCAATGGGCATCGAAATGGATCACCGCCAAGGGTCGGCCGAGCCGCTCGCGCTGCGCACGCAGGATCGGCAAGGTCACCGAATGGTCACCGCCCAGCCAGACCATGTGATGGCGTGCCAGCAGCGCCGGCAACTGCTGCGCGAAGGCAGCGCGCATGCCGTCGATGCCGGTGTTCGGCAGCGGCAGGTCCCCCACGTCGTCCAATGCTTCGCTGGGGCTGACGTCGAACAGCGGGTGGATCGCATCGCACAGCATGTGGCTGGCCTCGCGGATCGCGCGCGGGCCGAAGCGCGCGCCGGGCCGGTTGGTGGTCGAGCCGTCCCAGGCCAGGCCGGCCAGGCCGAACGGCCGCGGTGCGCCGTCGTGCGCAGGCGGCACCTTGAGAAAGGTCGAGGCGGACATGAAGGCGAACTGGGTCATGGCGAAGATCCGGTCGCGGTTGGCAGCGGCGGCTCTGGCAACATGCCCGCCAGCCCTGCACCCACCGAGCCCCGAAGCCTAGCCCGGGCCCGGCCCACCACCCATGACGCGCCGCGCAAGTTCACTTGACGACCCCGCCGCCCTGTTCGCTGGCGACGCGGCACGTGCGCTCGCACCGGTCGACGAAGCCGAGCTGCGCCAGCTGCGCCTGTTCTGCGTGGTCGTCGCGGCGGGCGGCTTCTCGGCCGCCACCGCCGAGCTGCAGGCGGACCTGTCCACCGTCAGCCGGCAGTTCAAGGATCTGGAGACCCGCGTCGGCACCCGCCTGGCGCAGCGTGGCCGCGGCGGCTTTGCGCTAACCGCCGCGGGCCAACAGCTGCACCAGGCAGCGCTGGCGCTGCTGGGTTCACTGCAAGGTTTTCGCGAGCAGATGGCACGGCTGGGCGAGGCACCGGCACCGCAACTGCGGCTGGGCATCGTCGACGCACTGTTGACGGCGCCTTCCAGCCCGTTGCCGGCCGCGCTGGCGCGCTGTGCCGACGCGTTGCCAGGGCTGCAATTGCAGCTGCTGTCGCTGCGGCCGATCGAGATCGAACGCCGCATCCTCGCCGGCGAACTGGACGCCGGCATCCTGGCCGCGCACCCGCCCGCCGCCGGCCTGCAGCAGCAGCGCCTGTACGCCGAAGCCAGCAGCCTGTATGTCGGCCCCGGCCACCCCTGGTTCAAGCGCAGCGACAAGACGATCACCCGCGACAGCCTGGCCGAGATCGACTGCATCGCCGACCCCTACTCGGTCGACCTGCCCGCTCACGCAGGCGCCTTCGTGCGGCCCGGCAGCCCCCGCGCCGACAGCATCGAAGGCGTCGCACTGCTCATCACCACCGGCCGCTACGCCGGCTTTTTGCCCGACCATTTGGTGACATCGAACCACGCCCTCGCCCCGCTGCGCCGCGTGCACCCGGCCCTGTTCAGCCATCAGCAGGACATCATGCTGACCTGCCGGCAAGGCAAGGCCGAGGCGCCGTTGCGGCAGCTGCTGCGAGAGCTGCACGGCTCAAGCGACGCCTAGCGCGGCACCGCCCGGTCCAGCTCCCGTTGCGACAAGGCCAGCTCGTCGAGCAGCCACTGGCGCAGCGCCATCAGTGGCGGCCAGTCGGCCAGTTCGGGCGGGTAAGCCAGCCAGTAGGTCTGCGCCTCTTCATGCTGCATCACCACCGGTGACAGCCGCACCAGGCGGCCGTCCCTCAGGGCATCGGCGGCCAGGATCTCGCGGCCCAGCGCGAGACCCAGGTTCTGCTCGGCGGCCTGCAGCATCAGGCCCGCGTCACTGAAGGTGGCGACCGGGTTGACGCGGGTGCGCAGCTTGTTCAGTGCGAACCAGCGTTGCCACATCACGGTGCTGCCCAGCAGCGGTTCTTCAGCCAGCTCTGCGGCGCTGCAGCCCTGCAGGCGCCTTGCAGCCTGCGGCGAGCCGATCACGATCATCGGCGAGTCGGTCAGGCAGACGGCGTCCAGCCCGCGCCATTGCCCGCTGCCCTGGCGCAACGCAGCGTGAAAGCCCTCGCGCTGCAACTCCACCAGGTGCTGCGAGGTGTGCAGCTCCAGGCCGATGTCAGGGTGGCATTCGCGCCAGCGGCCCATGCGCGGCAGCAGCCAGCGGTGGGCGAACGATGACAACAGGGTGATGCGCAGGCGCTGCTCGGCGTTGCCCGAAGCCAGCGCTGCCGTGCGCACCCCTTCGTCCAGCGCGGCGAGCGCCGGCTCGACTGCTCGCAGCAGCGCCATGCCGGCCGCGTTCAGCGCCACGCGGCGGCCGCGGCGATCGAACAGTTCGAAGCCGATCTGCTCTTCCAGCAGCTTGATCTGCTGGCTGACCGCGCTGTGCGTGAGGTGCAGCTCTTCAGCGGAAGCACGCAGGTTTTCGAGCCGCGCCACGGCGCGGAAGGCGGGGAGCGTCTGCAGCGGCAACCGGGTCATTGCATTTGGCCTTTTGGTAAGCATAGCCGACCAACTTAGCCAGAACAAGTCGATTCCCTTTCGACCTATGGACTCTTATGCTTACCAGCACCGAATCAACCGGCCAGCCCGGACGACCCGCCCTGCCACTTGCTGGAGAGCCCCATGAAGACCCCGCTGTGTGTTCGCGCCACCGCCCTCGTCGTCGCCGTGATGCTGACGACCGTCCTGGCCCAGGCCCTGGCCTTGTTCGCTTTGCCGCCGTCAGGCGAGGTGCTGCTGGCGCAGGCCGCGACAGCCCATCACCCCACGCAATGACCGTGAGCCTGCGTGTGTCACGCCGTGGCCAAGCCGGCTGCGGCCGACACGCGCGGCGCCACCGCGTCCAGGGTGTTGAACGCCTGTTCCAGCGCGGCATGCAGGCGCGCCGCCGCGGCGGCCTGGGCGCTGTGTGGCCCGGGCTGGCTGTGCGACAGCTCGCGCGACAGCTCGTAGACGTCGGTCAGCCCCAGCATGCCGGCCGAGCCGGCCAGGCCGTGGGCCAGGCGGGCAAGCGCCGACCAGTCGGCCGCGCGGCTCAGTTCACCGATGCGCGCCAGGTCGCCCTGATGGTGCGCCACGAAAGCCTGCAGCAGCTTGCGGTACATGCGCGTGTCGTTGGCCAGGCGCTCCAGCGCCTGCGGCACCGCCACGCCGGGCAGCAGCTGGTCCAGCGCGCTGGCTTCGCTGGCGATGCTGGCTTCGGTGGTCGCCGACTGCACGCTGCCTTGCGTCGGCGCGATGCGCGACAGCAGCGTCTCGACCAGTTCGCGCGGGTCGATGGGCTTGGCCACGTGGCCATCCATGCCGGCCGCAAGGCAGTCCTGGCGGTCTTGCGACAGTGCCGATGCGGTCATCGCGACGATCGGCAGATCCTGCCCCTGCGGCAGCGTGCGGATCAGCCGCGTGGCCTGCAGGCCGTCCATCTCCGGCATCTGCACATCCATCAACACCAGGTCGTAAGGCTGGCCCTTGACGCAGTCAACGGCCTCGATGCCGTTGTTGGCCACGGTCACCTTCATGCCGGCCTTGGCCAGGAACTCGGCCGCCACCTGCTGGTTGATGACGTTGTCTTCGACGAGCAGCACCCGCGCGCCGTGGATCGGCCGCGTCGCCTCGGCAAAGTCGAAGCGGCGCCGCGACGCCGGCATCGTCTGCACGCGGCCGCCGTTGCGGCTTTGCAGCAGGACCACCGCATCGAACAGGCGTGACGGCGTGATCGGCTTGGTCAGCACCATGTCGGCAGGCACCGCGCCGGCCAGCTCCAGCACGCGCTGGTGCGCCGACACCGAGACCAGCATGACGATCGCCAGCGGCCGGCTGCGCGCCGGGTGGGCATGCCGACGCAAGACCGCGGCGAGCCCGCCGCCCTGGTCGATGCCGGGCGTTTTTTCGTCCAGCAACACCAGGTCGAACGGGGCCCCACGCTCATCGGCCGAGCGCAGCTCGGCCAGCGCCTCGCCGCCGGTCACCGCGCCACCGACCTCGAAGCCCCAGGATTGCAGCTGCTGCGTCAGGATCTGTGCTGAGGTGTCTTGCGGGTCGATCACCAGCGTGCGCATGGGTTGGATGCGGTGCAGCTCCAGCCGGCGGCGCGAGCTCGGCGCCACCTCGAAACGGGCCGTGAATGCGAACACGCTGCCCTGCCCCGGCACGCTGGTCACCCCGATGCGCCCGCCCATCAGCTCGACCAGCCGGCGACAGATCGCCAGGCCCAGGCCGGTGCCGCCGAAGCGGCGCGTGGTGGCCTTGTCGGCCTGCGTGAAAGGCTGGAACAGCCGCGCCGCCTGCTCGGCCGACATGCCGATGCCGGTATCGCGGACCTCGAAGCGCAGCATCACCGCACCTCCCGCGGGCCCGCCGTTGGAGGCGGTGGCCGGGCCAGGATTCGCCGGCTGCGGGGAGGCATCGACCGCGACGATGATCTCGCCGCGCGGCGTGAACTTGATCGCGTTGCCGACCAGGTTGCTCAGCACCTGGCCGAGCCGCATCGCGTCGCCCATCAGGCCCTGCGGCACGCTCGGGTCGATCTCGAAATACAAGCCCAGGCCGGCCTCTTCGGCCCGCGCGGCGAACAGGCCGCCGACCTGGTCGACCACCTCTTCAGGGCTGAACTCCTCATGCTCCAGCGTCAGCTTGCCGGCCTCGATCTTCGAGTAGTCGAGGATGTCGTCGAGCAGGCGCATCAGCGCCCGCGACGAGCCGTGCACCTTGGTCAGGTAGTCGCGCTGGCGCTCGTTCAACTCGGTGTCCAGCGCCAGATGTGTCAGGCCGATGATGGCGTTCATCGGCGTGCGGATCTCATGGCTCATGTTGGCCAGGAACAGGCCCTTGGCGCGGTCGGCCTGCTGCGCCTCGTCGCGTGCGCTGGCCAGCGCCTCACCTTGCTCGTGCTCCTGCCAGTGCATCGCGACCAGGCGGCTGTACAGGTGGGCGTTTTCGGCCAGCAGCTCCGCCAGCACATAACTGGCCGACAGCAGGCCATACAGGCGGCCGCTGTAGAAGCCGAAGTCGTAGCGGCCCGCATTGAAGACGGCTGACAGCGCGATGTCGAAAATCCACGCGAACATCACGACCACCAGCCAGAGGTCGAGCACCGTCTTGTCCGGCCGGCGCAGCAGCAACGCCACCGTCAGCACGTTGGTCAGCCAGACGCTGCCCACCACGGCCGTCATCGTCGGGCTGTAGTGGTCGCCGAGCATGATCGGCGGCAATCGATCGACGCCGAAGACGGCCAGCAGCGTGAGCATCGCCACCGCCACCAGCACCGCCAGCGTGCCCCAACCAGCCACGCGCCGCAACTGCACCGCCGACGGCGCGGACGCCGATTCACCCGCCCGCCCGCGGCAGGCATATGCCAGCACCGCCAGCGGGAAGCCGGCGTGCCAGAACATATAGAGCCAGGCAGTCGTCTGCGGCCCGCCATCGAGCGCTCCGCTTGGCGCAAACAGGCCCGGGAAGCTCAGCGCATGCACGCTGGCCATCAGCGCCGAGAACAGATAGGCCGCGGCCAGCAGGCCCAGTGCGGGTCGCCCGAGGATGCGGAACTGGCCCAGCAGCAGATAGGCGGTGATCAGGTCGCAGACCACCAGTGCCGACTGGTACAGCGGGATGAAAGCGCCCACCGTCGGCAGCGGCGTCTTGGCCCACGGAACGAGCCCAATGAACAGCAGCGCCGACAAGACCACCGCCGCCAGCGCACGGCGGCGCACCGGCAGGCGGGCCGGCGTGGTGGCAACGAACAATTCGCTGCTGTCGACAGCCGAGACGGGCACGGTCATCGTGGACGAGGCGTCAGGCCGCAGGCCAGCGGCGCGCCGCGTTCAATGCACCCTTGCGTTCGGGGTCCCAGGCGGTGGCTCGGCAGGGCCGATCAGCGAGTTGCGCGCGTTCAGGTGCGCGTGCGGCGACACGCCCACCCCCAGGCGATCCACCAACTCGCCACCGAGCCAGGCGGTGACCAGCGCGACACCGGCGCCGCCGAACGACAGCGCATAGGCCACAGCCGGCGCCTGGACCGACTCGTCGGTGCGCAGCCACCAGCTCGCGGTGAAAAGCAGCAGCACCAGCACGTTGCCGCTGCCGTGCATCGCGCCGACCGCCTTGGCCCGCGTGCCGCGGGGGATGGCCAGCCAGTCCATGTAGCCCCAAGGCGCGGCGAGCACACCACCAACCAGGCCAGCCGCAATCAAGGCATGGGCGACAGTGGCTGCCGAGGCGCTGTCACCGAAGAGACTGATGAGGTCGAACACCACGGAGGTGGCCAGCAGACCCAGCGGAAACACGATCAGCATCTGATGCAGCGGATGCCCGAACAACCTGACTCTGCTCTCCATGACAACTGCCTTGCGCGAATTGGGCGATACCGTCCTCCCGGCAATCGATGTTCCCGCGCATCGCAGCGTCAGTGCGTCGTTCGCACGCGGAGTCGAGTCATTTCTCAGCAATTTCCGCGGGTCGCGATGGTACCGATTACCGGTCACTTTCCTTTTCGTCAGCAAGTTCAACGACGGATTTGCAAGGTGTTGGCCCTTGCCCATCGCCCAGATCGAGCACCTGACACCGTTGCAGCAGCGCATTCATCGCTTGCCGCAGCGCCTATTTCAAAGGTGCTGATGCAACCGTAGATTCGACTCACCCCAACACCCCCGACATGAAGGACCCGTCCCATGAAGCTCTATTTCGCCCCGGCTGCCTGCTCGCTGGCCGTTCACATCGCGCTGCGCGAAGCGGGCATCGCCTTCGACACCGTCAAGGTCGACCTGGCCACGCACAAGACCGAAGACGGCGCCGACTACTTCGACATCTCACCTCGCGGTTACGTGCCCCTGCTGGAGTTCGACGATGGTTCCCGCCACACCGAAGCCGCGGCGCTGCTGCAGTACATCGCCGACCAGGACCCGACACAGGCGCTGATCGGCCAGCTCGGCAGCACGCGCCGCCTGGCCGTGACCGAATGGCTGGCCTTCGTCGCCAGCGAACTGCACAAGGCCTTCAGCCCTTGGTTGTGGCACAAGGAGACCGCGGACTCCACCAAGCGTGACGTCAAAGCCAAGCTGGCGGTCCGCTTTGCCGAACTGGACAAACACCTCGCCGAGCGCGAGTACCTGGCCGGTGAGTTCAGCGTCGCCGACGCCTACGCCTTCACGATCGTCAACTGGTCAAATTTCCTCGGCATCCCGCTGTCGGACACGCCGCACCTGCGTGAGTACCTGGCGCGCGTGTCGGCCCGACCGGCGGTGGTGGCCGCGTTGAAGGCCGAAGGGCTGCTCAAGTAAAGGAAAGGTAAAGGTCACCCCCTAGCTCGCGAGTTGGATGGACGAACCGGTGCCTCCTACACTGGTTTTTCCACCACTTTGCGAACGATGTCCATGCGCTTGCGTGAACTCCCCTCGTTGTTGTTCGCCGCCTTCGCCTTCTTGGCTGGCCCGACAGTCCAGGCGGCGCCGCCGTGCACGGTGTTCAGCGGCAGCACCTTGCCGGCGACCGATTCGCTCACCTACAAGTACCGGGATCCCGGGCACCCGGAAGACGACCTGACGGTCACCTATCGCAAGTGGAACGACTACTGCTATGCCGACGCCGAGGTCTGGCAGGAGTGGCACGCCGAAAACAGCTGGCTGAACGCCAAGGGTCAGCCCGACAAGCTGAAGCTGTCGCAGCGGCTGGACTTCTATCGGCGTTCGAACCAGCCGTTGACGCAAGCCCTGCCGCTGGTGATCTTCGCCCACCCGAGCGGCCCGACGGAAGATTTTGCGGACGACTCGCCACAACTGCGCTGGGTCGTGATGACGCTGGTCAAGGCGGGCTACGCGGTCGCATCGGTCGAATCGCGCCATCCCATGGGCAGCATCGTGGCGCCGCGGCTGCCGAAGTTCGAAAACCCCGACTGGCCCCCGGTCACGACCAGCCCGGTTCCCAGCGACGACATCGCTTCGGCCGTGCGCTGGCTCAAGTTCAACAAGACCGCGTTCGGCATCGACCCGACGCAGGTCGTGCTGGTCGGCCAGTCCCGCGGCTCGGCGGCGTTGCTCAATGCGTTGCTGAACATCCCAGGCGATCCGCAGGCGAACGACTGGCGGTCCAAGGCCTCGACCGTGCGCGGCGCCTTTCTCTATCAGGCCCAGACGACCTATGTCGAGGACGAGATCGCGCAGGTCCTCATCGCGGACGGGGGGCTGTACCGTTACTGGGTGCATCAGGACACGCCGGACGCCATCGCACCGCCGGGCGGCGATGTGAACCGGCTGCCCGGCAGTGCCGTGCAACTGGCTCGTTCGGTGCCGCTCGACGAGCTGGTGCCGGTGCACCTGTCGTACGACCACGAGACGGTGCTTCAGCCCGACGGCGTGCACCTCAAGCCGCTGTGCTTCGAGAGCAACAACCGCAACCGGCGCTACGAGGGCTTCGACGACGACAACGACTCGAACACCAAGCCCATCTACGACCCGAAGGAAATGCCGCGCTGCGACGGCGACGGTTTCGACGTGCACAACCCGAACTACGGCCAATACCTGGCGCAGGCCTATGCCGATCGCGGCACGCCGGACCGCGTCACCCGCTGCGGCAACGTCGGCACGGACAACGTCAAGGGCGGCTACGCCGATCTGCTGGGCTTCGTGCAGGGCACTCTCTCTGGTCAGACCTACACGCCGCGTTGCAGCGCCGGCGGCCATGTGGTGCCGACGCCGCCGCCAAACGCCGGACGTTGATCATCGGCCTCGCACCAACCTCTAGCTCCGGCATTGGTTGGACCGCGCATGCTGCCTAGACTGCGCTGACCGGATCTCCAACCTACCAGTCCATCGGGAAGGACCAATGGCTGGACAACGTCTCCATCCGCCAGTTCACTTGCGCACACCCGGTACACCAGTCCTGCGATTGATGCGTTGTCAGCGGTCCTCGCGATCGGCCGCCGCTGGCGGCTAAGAGCCCGCGAATGCCAACGCCAGCATCAACCAAGCGCCGTGCGGCAACCACTGCTCGCTCCAGCGCCACGAGTGCATCGGGTCGGTCTGCGCGGGCAGGCGGAAGTCGATGTCGTCTTCGTCGTCCAGCCCGGCGGTGATGCCGTTGCAGACGCCGCCGGGGGCGTTCCAGTACCTCGGCTCGTAGCGCGGTGCGGGGCCGTGCCCGGCGCCTTGCATCATGCAGGTGTCGAAGGGGTTGCGGCCGAAGATCCAGTCGAGCGTGGTATCGGCGTAGGCCTGCAGCGGGTCTTCGCCGCCTGAGCCCAGGTGCGGACGTGCCCACAGCACGGCCGCGGCCAGCGAGGCCAAGCGCGCGTTTTCGCCTTGCCACCAGTAGCCGCTGTCGTTGGTGTGTGGCATGAAGAACTGCGAGCGGCCTGGCTGGGCCGGCGTCTTCACATACTGGCGCGGCAGGTGAAAAGGGTTGCTCTCGCCGTTGGTCGTGACGTGCAGTTCCCACTGCAACCCGCGGCGCAGCGCGGCACGCAGGGCATCTGCATCGACGACGCCGGCGCAGGCTTCGAGCGTGCGCAGCACGGCCACGTAAGGGAGGCCGGCTTCAGCGGCATGGGTATAGCTGCGGGTCTTCGCGTCGTCGGCCCAGAACCAGCCGTCGGCATGTTGGCGGCTCAGCAGGCGCTCGGCGCGGTGTTGCACCGCGCCGGCGTAGGTGGCCTGACCGCCGGTAGCTGCGCACAGCTCGCTCGCGGCCAGCAACGCGCAGTAGTCGTCGATGATGTTCTCGCGCCCGTCCGGCAGGTAGCGCGTGTTGTGCTCGGCCAAGTGGGTGAAGGCGCGATCTGCGGCGGCGAGGTAGCTGCTGCGCGTGAACGCGCCGTCGCGCGGCAAGGTGCTTGCACGCGCGAGCGCGGCGATCGCACTGCCAGCGCCCTGGCGAAAACCGGCCTGCACCGTCGTCAGCAGGTGACCCTTCTGCGTGGCGTAGGCGCACAGCTTGCGCTGCGTCACGTCCTTGCTCCAGCGATCAAACACGGTCTGGCAGAAGTAGCCGTCGGGGTGCAGCATGCGACGCAGGAAATCCGCCCCGTGCAGCGCCTCATCAACGAGGCGGTCTTCCATCCAGATGCCGGGTTCGGCCAGGCGAGCGCGCGTTTCGAGCAGGTTCCACACCACCTGCGGTGTCTGCTGCGGGTTCAGGAAATTGGCGTAGGAGAGGTGCGTGAGGTACTTGCTTGCGTCACCCGAGGCGTCGTACCAGCCGCCGTGCACGTCCATGCGTTCGGCGGTGTCGCCTTCGCGGTGCACCGGGCAGTTGCGATCAGCAGCGTCGAAGATGCCGCCACAGCGCTGCGACTTGATGTAGTGAAGCAGGTCGGAGATGTGCTGCCCGTCGTACAACTGCTCGCTGATCGCGAACGGCTGTGATTGCAGCGGCGGGTTCGCGCCTGGCACGGCCACGATGTAGCGCCCGGGCGTCTGCAGCGAGCCCAACTCGGCCGCCCAGTACTGCCAGTCGCGCCAGCGCTGCACGGTGCCCAGCGGCTGCCAGCGGCCTTCGAGCACCACCCGCCGCTCGTCGGCCTCATAAACGATGAAGCGATCACTCGGCGGTGCGCTGCTGGCTTGCAGCAGTGCGCGCTTGCTCGGCGCAGCAGCGCGGTAGCCCAGGTGGTTGTGCAGGATCTTCATGGTGCGTCATCTTCGCTGGTTCGCGGCAGTGCGCGGCCGGCGGCGTCGAACAACAAGCCGTGCCGCGCGGCCACTTGCAACACCACCGCCGTGCCCGCTGGCGGCACATCGAGCGGCGGCCGCTTGAGCGCCAACCGCGTGCCGTCGGGGCCGACCACCACGTGCAGCAGCTGGTGGTCACCCAGGTATTCGGCCAGCGCCACCTGGGCCGGGATGCGGTTGGCGCCGTCGTCGGACGCGTCAGTCCATTCGAGGTGCTCCGGGCGAATGCCAACGGTCACGGCATCGCCCACCGACAGCCGGCGGGCATCGGCCGCGACCCGCAAGCGGGTGAGGCCGGGCACGTCGACCTCGGCCCATTCGGCACCAGCGCGCAGCAGCCGACCGGACAGCAGGTTGATCTTCGGTGTACCGAGGAAGCCAGCCACGAACAGGTTGCAGGGTGCGCGATACAGCTCGGCCGGCCGACCGACCTGCTGCACGACGCCGCCGTCGAACACGGCCATCCGGTCAGCCAGGGTCATCGCCTCCACCTGGTCATGCGTCACGTAGACCATCGTCGCGCCGAGCTGGCGGTGCAACGCTGCCAGTTCGACACGCAGCGTCTGTCGCAGCGCGGCATCGAGGTTCGACAGCGGCTCGTCGAACAGAAAGACGCGTGGCTCGCGCACGATTGCGCGACCGATCGCCACACGCTGGCGCTGCCCACCGGACAGTGCGGCCGGCTTGCGTTGCAGCAGCGGCTCGATCTGCAGCAGCTTCGCGGCGCGGTTCACGCGCTGGGTGACTTCCGCCTTCCCCATGCCCGCCATGCGCGGCGCAAAGGCCAGGTTGTCGTGCACGCTCATGTGCGGGTAGAGTGCATAGCTCTGGAACACCATCGCAACGCCGCGCTGGGCCGGCGGCAACTCGGTCGCGCGCTTGTCGCCGATGAAGATTTCGCCGCCGCTGGCCTCTTCGAGCCCGGCGATCAGCCGCAACAGCGTCGACTTGCCCGAACCCGAAGGCCCGACGAAGACGACGAACTCGCCGTCGGCAATGTGCAGGTCCACGCCCGCCAGCACCGGCTGGCCCGGTTGGAACTGTTTCGCGACGCCCTGCAGAGATACCGAAGCCATCTTCTAACCTAACCCTTGACCGCACCGGCCGCCAGACCCTTGACGAAGTAGCGCTGGCCGGCAAAGAACACGATCAGCACCGGCAGCGTCGCCACCGCGCCGGCGGCCATCATCAGGTCGACCCGGTGCTGGAACTGGTTGATGAACAGGCGTATGCCCACGGGAATGGTCTGCACCTCGGGTGAGCTGGTCAGCACCCAGGCGAAGAACAGTTCGTCCCAGGCCAGCAGGAAAACGAAGGTCGCCGTGGCGATCAGGCCCGGTGCGCACAGCGGCAGCACCACGCGCACGAAGGCCCCCAGGCGCGAACAGCCGTCGAGGATCGCTGCTTCTTCCAGCTCGCGCGGCACCGAGACGAAGAAGCCGCGCATGATCCAGATGCTGGCCGGGGTGAACAGGGCCACGTAGAGGAACACCAGCCCATGCCGCGTGTCCAGCATCGCCACGCCCCACTCGTCGCCGATGTGGCGGTACAGCATGTACAGCGGCAGGAAGAACAGCATGCCGGGCACGACCTGCGTCGCGGTGATCGACATCGACACCGCCTTCTCACCGCGGAAGCGGAAGCGCGCCAGCGCATAGGCCGCACAGGCGGCGCAGGCGGTGGAGATCACCGTCGCCGCGCCGCAGACGATCAGGCTGTTGGCGAAGTAGTTGAAGAAGTCGACCTGCAGCCAGAGATCGACGTAGTTGCGCCAGCGCAGGCCGGCAGTCGGCTCGCCGTCCAGCGCCAGCTCGGCCGGCAGGTGCAGCGAGGCCCACAGCAGCCAGGCGATCGGCGCCAGCATCAGCGCGACCACGCCCCAGGTCAGCGCGTCCAGTACGCGGGCACCGATTTTCATTTCAATGCTCCACGCCGTCGAAGCAACATTCGCGCACCATGAAGTCGACCGAACCAAGAGGCCACCGCGGAGCCGGCTTTGCCGGGCCACCAGTGGCGCCCCCCTTGAGGGGGAGGCGCTGAAGGCGCTTCGGGGGTGGGTCATTCCATCACCAGGCTGCGGCGGAACGTGCGCATCCACACCGCGACAAAGGTCAGCATCAGCGCCATCAGCACAAAGGACACCGCCGCGCCCTGACCGAACAGCCAGTAGCTGAACGACTGCCGCGTCAGCAGCGGCATCAGCAGATCGGCCCATTCGCCCGGGTGACCGGCGCCCTGACCGAACATCATCGAGACGATGTTGTACGAATAGACGTTGTCGATCACCTGGAACAGCGCCTGGATCGCGATCACCGGCTTCAGCAGCGGCAGCGTGATGTGCAGGAAGCGGCGCCAGCGGCTGACGCCGTCCAGTTCGGCCGCTTCGTACGGCTCGGTCGGCAGCGCCTGCAGCGCGGCCAGGAAGATCAGCATCAGCAGCGGCGCGTTGCGCCAGACGGTGGGAATGACGATGGCCCAGAAGCTGTTGCTGCCCAGGAGCCAGAACGGCCGCTCGTCCAGCAGGTGCAGGCCATCGACCAGGATCGTGTTGATCAGGCCCGCATCGCGCTGGAACAGCTGGCCCCACAGCGTGCCGACGACGTAGCTCGGCACGATCCACGGCAGCAGCAGCAAGGTGCGGGCGATGTTCTTGCCGGCGAAATCGCGGTGCATCAGCAGCGCCAGGCCCAGGCCGATGGCGATCGACAGCGCCGACACCACCAGCGTGAACAACGCCGTGTTGCGCAGCGCCAGGCCCAGGCCGTGGCGCAGTGGGCTGGCCGGGTCGGTCAGCACGCGGCGGTAGTTGTCGAGCCCGATGAACGGTGCGTCCAGGTACTGAGCCAGCGTGTACTGGTTCAGCTTCAGCAGCGACATGTAGAAGCCCTGGACGATGGGCAGCAGGTTCACCGCCGCCATCAGCCCGATCGCGGGCAGCAGCATCAGCCAAGGGAACATAGGCCCCCACGGGCCCTTCCGGGCCCGAGGCCTTGCAGGCCGCGCCGAGCCGGAGGCTCGGCCCTTCGCTAGGCACGAACAGTCCTCAGGACTGTTCATGTCCGAGCGAAGCCCCGAGGGGGCTCGCGCAGCGGACCGGCGAAGCCGGATCCGCGCACGCCACTTGATGGGCGGCGACTCCTGCGGAGCGCCTAAGCCCTCGATAGGCGGACGCACCGAAGCTGGTGTGACCGGACTAGACACGATCAATTCGATTCGGAGAGCACTTGATTCGCCTCGAGCGCGGTCGCATCCAGCGCCTGCTTGACCGCCAACGGGCTGTACTTGCCGCGCACGCCGGCCACCATGTCGAACATGTTGCCCAGGTTCTTCAGGTACACCGATTCGAGCGGACCCCAGCCGGCGACCGACGGGTAGTGCCGGCCATTGCGCACCTGGGCCAGGAATTCGGCGTAGTGCGGGTCGGCCGTCAGCGCCGGGTCGTTGGCAGCGTCCAGCCGCGCCGGCAGCATGCCCGACATCTGGCTGAACTGGACCTGCGCGTCGCGGCTGGTCAGAAAGGCTGCGAGCTTCCACGCGTCGGCCTTGTGCTTTGACGACTTCATCACCGCCAGGTTCGAGCCCGAGAAGAAGGTCTGGCTGCCTTTCAGCCCCGCCGGGTACGGCGCGATGCCGAAGTTGTGTGCAGCCAGGCTTTCGAGCTGGCCGCCCTTGGCCTTGGGCGTCTTCATCTGCTTCAGGATCCACGGCCCGGAGAAGATCACCGCGTACTGGCCGTTGAAGAAGCCGTTCTCGATCTGGCCCGAGTCCTTCTCCAGTGCGCTGGAAGGCACCAGGCCTTCGGCGGCGAAGCTGGTGTAGTAGACGGCGGCCTGCACCGCCTCGGTCGAGTTGATCGTGGAGCGCTTGCGGTCGCCGCCGAGGAAGTCACCACCGGCGTTCCAGATCCACGGCGCCATGTTGTGGACCACGTTCCAGTCGTTCTTGCCCGGGTAGCCGAGTGCCGCCATCTTCTTGCCGTTCAGCTCGGTGCCGTTGACCTTCTGCATCGCCTGCTTGAAGCTGCCCCAGTTGGCAAAGGCGTCGCGCGGCTCGATGCCGGCCTTCTTGAACACATCGGTGCGGTAGTAGGCGGCGCGGGCGTCGGCGTACCAGGGCACGGCGTAGACCTTGGCGTCGTCATGGCGGTGGGTGGTGCCCCACATCACCGGGAAGAACGCAGCCGCACCGCCAACCTCTTTCTGCTGCGCGTCGTTGACCGGCTCCAGCGCGCCCATCGACGAGATGGCGGCGACCCAGGTGCTGCCCAGCTCCAGCACATCCGGCCCCTGGCCGGAGGCGGCGGCGGCGGTGATCTTGGCCCAGGCCGACTCCCAGTTCAGCACCGTCACGTTGATGCGCAGGTTCGGCTGGTTGGCGAGGTAAGGTTTCAGCAGCTCGCGCATGTCCTGCTGCTGCTGCTCGGTGGTCGACATGACCCACAGGTTCAGTTCAGTGGCTTGGGCGGCGGCCTGGTTGGCACTCAGCGAGGTGGCCAGGGTCAGCGCGATGGCGGCCAGGCCGCGGGTCAGGAAATACTGCATCGGGAGTCTCGGTTTCACGGCCTTCATTTCAGGCGATGACGCCCGGGCGCACAAGACAGATATTTACCCCCGACCCTTGGTAGAACTACCCGGGCAGCGAAGTACATCTCAGAATGGCCCGCACGGAGATGTGACGCTCCAATGGCGGCGTAGTCGATAGGAGTACGCATGAGATTGGCCCCCAGCCCCTTGATCCGGTTGTCCCCACTGGCCGCCGCAGCCGTCTTGGCTGTGGCGGGCAGCTGCTTGCCGGCCTTCGCGCAGACGGCCGCCGCGCCGGACAGCCCACCCGCACCGGCCGAGCCGGCGAAAGAAAACAAGACCACCGAGCCGCCGGTCGAGCGGGTCGAGGTGACCGGCATCCGGGCGTCGCGCCAGCAGTCGCTGACTGTCAAGCGACAGGCCGATTCGCTGGTCGAGGTGATCTCGGCCGAAGACCTGGGCAAGCTGCCGGACAAGAACGTGGCCGACGCGATCCAGCGCGTGCCCGGAGTCAACATCAGTTCATCGTCGGGTGGTGAGGGCGGCTTCGCCGAGAACGACCGCGTCAGCATCCGCGGCCTGTCGCCCAGCCTGACGCAGACGCTGGTCAACGGCCACGGCGTGGCCAGCGGCGACTGGTTCGTGCTGGCACAGACCGAAGCCGTGGGCCGCAGCGTCAGCTACTCGCTGCTGCCATCGGAGATCGTCGGCCGCGTCGTCGTCAACAAGAGCATGACGGCCGACCTGCCCGAAGGCGGCGTCTCGGGCGCTGTCGACATCCAGACCCGCAATCCGCTGAGTTTCACCAAGCCGCTGACGATCGAACTGGCGACGCAGGCCGTCTACTCCGATCTGGCCGACAAGACCGACCCGCAGTTCAACGCCTTGTTCAACTGGAAAAACGAGGCAGGCACCTCGGGCTTGCTGTTCCAGGTGTTTTCCGAAACGCGGCATGAACGGCGCGACGGCCAGGAGTTCCTGGGCTACAGCATCGTCGACCCCGAAGGCGCCGTGGCGCAAGCCCACCCGGACCTGGCAGGCATCGTCTACCCGTCGCTGATCGGCTCGGCGTTCTTCGAGCAAAAACGGGTGCGCCAGGGCGGGCTGCTGGATTTCGAGTTCAAGCCGACCAAGGACCTGACTGTCGACCTGAACGGCTTCTACTCGCACATGGCGGCCGACAACTACGACAACAATTTCATGGCTGCGCCGCAGGCCCTGATCGACGGCGGCGTTTCGCCGACCAGCTACAGGATCAAGAACGGCACCCTCGTGCAGGCGACGTTCCCGACTGTCGCCTACAACCCGAACGACCCATTCACCACGCCGGGCATCGTAGACCGCATCTTCCGCCCTGGTGCGGCCGCCGAGACGTACTACGTCGATGCAGGTGCCAAGTGGCGCGTCAGCGACGACTTCAAGCTGTCCGGCAAGTTCGGCTACACCCACGGCGTGGGTGAAACACCGGGCGACCTGGGCTACGAATCGGCCCTGGCCGGCCACGGCATGGCCTACCAGATGTACGGCCTGGGCAAACCGGCCGATGTGTCGTTCCCGGGCGGCGACCCGACCGACTTCAACACGGCTTACCCGCTGGGCGCCTGGTACTCGACAGTCAAGGTGGTCGATGAAGAAAGCTACGCCCAGGCCGACGGCGAGCTGGCCATGGACATGGGAATGCTCGATTCGCTGAAGTTCGGCCTGCGCTGGAACGAACACAAGCGCACGCTGAACTTCCCGAACAACGGCGGCTGCGGCTGGGCCGACGGCGGCTGCGGCGCAGTGCCCGAATGGCACGGCGAACAGTACCCCGGCAACTTCGGCCACGGCCTGGGTGGCGGTCCGGGCTTCCTGTCCGACGTGTGGCATCTGAACGGGCAGGCTGTCGAAGACTTCGTGCTCGGCCATGCAGCCAAGACCACCCCGTACTGGCCTGGTGAACTGGCGGTGAACGAGCAGGTGATCGCCGGCTACGGCATGGCCAACCTGGAAGGCGAAAAGTGGCGCGCCAACGTCGGTGCGCGGCTGGTCAGCACCCGGCAAAAGGTCGACTTCAACGAGCCTGACGGCCCGGCGCCGGTCGATTCAGAGTTCGGCCCCTTCACCCACGTGGTGGCGACCAAGACCTACTTCGACGCGCTGCCCAGCGCCAACTTCCGCTTCAACCTGAACAAGGACCTGGTGTTGCGCGCCGCTGCCTCGCGCACGATCGCCCGGGCCGACTACAGCGCGCTGGCCGGCGCGATCACCAGCCAGGACGACCTGACCCATTCCGGCACCGGTGGCAACGCCGAGCTGAAGCCGGTGCGCTCGAACAACTACGACGCGACTGTCGAGTGGTACTACGCGCCCAAGGCCTTGCTGTCGTTCGGCGTGTTCTACATGGACATGCCGAGCTATGTGAGCTTCGGCACCTCGCGCCATCTGCTGCTGAACAAGACCACCAAGCAGTTGGAGTGGTACGACATCACGTCGCCGATCAACGTCAGCGCCAGCAACCGCGGCTTCGAGCTGAGCTGGCAGCAGCCGCTGTGGGGCGGCTTCGGCGTGCAGGCCAACTACACCTACGCCGATGGCAAGGAAGGCAACGGCAACAAGCTGATGGGCTCGTCGAAAAACACCTACAACGCCGAGGCCTACTACGAGAACGACAGCTTCAGCGCGCGCGTGGCCTACACCTGGCGCTCGGACTTCCTCGTCGGCCTGGACCGTTCAACCAACGAGTACATGGCCGCCGAAGCCAACCTCGCCGCGAGCCTGAACTACAAGATCAACGACACCTTCACCATCACCTTCGACGCGCTGAACCTGAACAACCCGGTGCTGAAATACTACGCCGACAACAAGGACCAGCCGCGCGCGTTCTACTCCAACGGCCGCCAGTTTTATCTCGGCGTGCGGGTGTCACTGTGAGGCCGTCACCGTGATCGCCACCGCTGCCCTGCCCCGCCCCGCCGTGCTGCCGCGCCTGAACGAGTTGCAACGCGGTCGGGTGCTGCCGATCGATGCGTTCCGCGGCCTGACCTTCCTGGTGATGGTGTGGGTCAACGAGATGCATGGTGTGACCGGCATCTCGCGCTGGTGGAAGCACATGCCGGCGGACGCCGATGCGATGAGTTTTGTCGACGCGGTGTTCCCGGCGTTCCTCTTCATCGTCGGCATGTCGATCCCGTTCGCTATCCACGCGCGCATCGCCAAGGGCGACGGCTGGGCGGCGCTGCAAGGCCACATCGCCTGGCGCGCGCTGGCGTTGATCGTGATGGGGGTGTTCATGGTCAACGCCGAGGAAGGCTATGTGCACGAAGCCTCGATGGCATTGCCGATCGAGGCCTGGTCACTGCTGTTCTATGCGGCCGTCGGTCTGGTCTGGGGCGTGTACCGCGCGCCAAGCCCTGCGATGGACCGCGCGCTGCGCGGCGCCGGCGTTGCGCTGATGGTGCTGCTGGCCTGGCTGTACCACGGGGGGCCCGACGGCAGCCAGGGTATGGCGCCGCAGTGGTGGGGCATCCTCGGGTTGATCGGCTGGGCCTACCTGATCAGCTGCGTTCTCTACCAGCTGGCACGCGGCAAGGTCTTCGCACTGTGGTTGATGCTGGCCGGCTGCGTGGCCTACTACGCCGGCCACGCGGCGTTGGGTGACAACGCCACCGGCCTGGCCGCTGTGCTGCTGAGCCAGGACGGCCATGCGGCGCACACCAGCATCGTGCTGGCCGGCGTGATCTGTGCGCTGATCTACCACGAGGTCGACGCAGCCCGCCCGCTGGCGCTGGCGAAGCGCCATGCGCTCGCCGTGGCGATGGCCGTGGCGCTGCTGGCCGCCGGCTTCGCGCTGCGGCCTTTGTTCCCGATCTCGAAGATCTACGCCACGCCGAGCTGGTGCCTGCTGAGCGCCGCCGCCTGTGTCGGCATCTATGCACTGCTGCAGGCGTTGATCGTGCAGGCCGGTGTGTCGGGCTGGGTGGCCTGGGTCGAACCGGCGGCGAACAACCCGCTGGTCACCTACCTGCTGCCCTTCGTCATCGCCGCGGTGATGGGCTGGGCCGGTTGGGGCTGGCCGCCGGCGCTCAAGGACGGCGCGTTGGGCATCGCTTTCTGCGCGCTCTACGCCGCCGCGGTGCTGTGGGTCGTGGCGGGGCTGAACCGATTGAACGTCCGCCTCAAACTCTAACGTCTGAAGGAGACTGACTTTGTTGCATCTGAATCGTTGGGCTGCGGCCAGCCTGCTGGCCTGCACACTCGCCACCGCCTGGGCCGGCAACCGCCCGTTCCCGCAGCACGTGACCTACACCGCCGGCGCGATCAAGCCGAGCAACGTCACCCAGGCCAGCATGGACGCGGCCGTGAGCAGCCAGTACGCCAAGTGGAAGACCACCTACCTGCGCAGCGACGGTGGCGACGGCGACTGGATCAAGTACGACAACACCAACTCCACCGTGTCCGAGGCGCACGGCTACGGCATGGTGCTGGCCGCCTACATGGACGACCAGCCGGTGTTCGACGAGATGCTGCGCTACTTCCGCAACCATCCGACCGACCAGAGCCCCGACCTGATGGCCTGGAAGCAGACGCTGCAGAACGGCCAGATGGTCGACGTGGAAGGCGTTGATTCGGCCACCGACGGCGACCTCGACGTTGCCTACTCGCTGTTGCTGGCCCATACGCAGTGGGGCTCGAACGGCAGCCACAACTACCTGGCCGAAGCGAAGAAGGTAATGGCGGCGATCCTGCAGTGGGACGTCAACCCGAAGAAGCACAACCTGACAGTCGGCAGCTGGGTCAGCGGCACCGACCGCAAGTACACCCGGCCGTCGGACTTCATGGCCAGCCACATCCTCGCCTTCGCGCGCTGGGACACGGCCAACGCCGCGGCCTGGAACAAGGTCCACGCGGCCATCGTCAAGGCGGTCAACGACCAGTTCACCCATGGCAGCGAAGCGACAGGCATCGTGCCGGACTTCATGGTCTTCAAGGACGGCCTGTGGGTGCCCACGCCCGGCAAGTTCCTCGAGACCAAGCACGACGGCGACTACAGCTACAACGCCTGCCGCACGCCGTGGCGGCTGGCGGTTTCGTGGCTGGTCGACGGCCGCACCGACCTGCTGGCTTCACAGCAGAAGACCGCGAGCTGGATCCGCGCCAAGACCAACGGCGTGCCGACCAACATCGACGCCGGCTACATCGTGCTCAACGGCACCAACGGCACGTCATTCCGCAGCTACGACGACCTGCCCTTCACCGCGCCGATGGCGGTCAACGCGATGACCGGTGGGGCCGGCGCGCAAACCTGGCTGAACAGCCTGTGGACCTCGATCAACGGTGGCGACTACGGCGCGGTGACGGACTACTACGGCGACGCGATCCGGCTGCAAGTCATGCTGACGGTCTCGGGCAATTGGTGGAGACCGTGAGTCTCCGTGACTCAGTGCCAGCACATTGATCTGACCAGCAAGCGTGCTCGGCCTCGGCAAGCTCAGCCCGAACGGAGTGGGATCAGTCCAACGGAGTGTGATCAGTCCGAACGGGGGTGAGGAACCGGGCGAGTGGGCGCAAGCTCCTCAGTTTGCGGCGAGCTCAGCGATGAAATCGTACGTGTCGCCGCGGTAGAACGACTGAGAAAGTTCGACCGCGCGGCCGTCGCGCAGGTAGCCCAGGCGCTCGACCAGCAGGCCGGCGTCTCCTGGCTGGGCCTGCAGCAGCGCTGCTTGCTCGTCGTTCAGCAGCAGCGCGCGCAGACGCTGCAGGGCACGCACCGGGCGGTGGGCGTTGGCTTCCAACGCGTCGTAGAGCGACTCTTTCACCGCATCGAGCGACGGCAGCGCCGAGGCGATCACCGTGGCGTATTCGAGCGCCATCGGCGCGTTGTCGGCGAAGCGCAGGCGGTGGAAGCGGTAGACCGTCGAGCCCGGGCTGAGCGCGAGCTTCAGCGCCTCTTCGGGCGACACCGTGCCCGTCGTGCGCTTGAGCCATTCGCTGCGCGGCGTGCGGCCGCGGGCGCGCATGTCCTCGGAGAAAGAGGTCAGCTTGGCAAAGTTCTTGTCGATGCGTGCGCTGACGAAGTTGCCCGAGCCTTGGCGGCTGACCAGCAGTCCCTCTTCGGCCAGACCGTCGATCGCCTTGCGCACGGTGATGCGCGACACGCCCAGATCCGCCGCCAGCTGGCGTTCGGAAGGCAGCGCATCGTCGGCCGCCAGGAACTGGCTTTCGATCGCATCGCGCAGCGCGCGCTGCAGTTGCTGGTACAGCGGCTGGCTGGCAGACGCGTCCAACGCAGAGAGCAAGCGCTCGATCAAGGAGGGGGCGGGGCGGTTCATCGGGCTGGATTGTCGCCGGCTCGGCTCAGAAGTCATAGAAGGTATTGACCGTCAGCCGCCCCTGGCGGGGATCGCTGCTCAGGCTGCGGGCGGGGTTGATGCACGCACTGTGCAGCAGGCTCCCGGGATAGACCACCAGGCGGTTGAAGCGCGCAGGCATCATCCCGAGGAAGGTGAATTGCTCATCCGACCGGTCGAAATAGCGGGCCGGCGGCTGGCGGCGGTTGACCTCGTCGTGATAGGCATCAAGGTAGTGCTCCCGCTTGTCGGCGGTGATGCGTTGCAAGCCGGTGGCGTTGTGGCGGTAGAAGCCGGTGCCGCCATGCGCCTGGTCGCAAAGGAAGAGCAAGGCGGCCATGTAATGCGGGCTGCTGGCGTCGAAGTGCGGCGTGCGCTGCAATGGCCCCAGCGCCTCGGGCGGCGTGGTGGTGAGGGAGAAGGCGCTCAAGCCCACCTTGACGGGCAGATCGTCCGGCACGCCGAAGTTGACCTTGATGAGCGGATCCAGCAATGCCGTGATCGCCTGCGTATAGGCCGCCGGAGCCGGTGCCCGCAGGCCGGGGTAGCCTTTTTGCGCCAGCGCGGGCGCAGCAGGCTCGAAGTGACTGCTGCAGGCCGCCTCCACCAGGGCATGCGGGTCTTCCAGGAAGTCGTCGATGAAGACGATGGTCTGGCCGCCGACATCCACGGACTGGATGTCGCAAGGCATGCGGATGGCGAAGGGCGAGCTCATCGAGGCAGAGCGTAGCAATCACGAAAAAGCCCGGCCAGGGCCGGGCTTTGCGTCGTCAGCGTCAGGTTCAGAACTTGAGGCTCAGGCCGACGCGGTAGGTGGTTTCACCCTGGAACGACCAGGCCGGGAAGCCGTTCTGCAGCGAGGCGCGCTGCGCAGGCGCGTCGCCGGCACCGTACTGCACGTCGTCTTCCGCGGTCAGGTTGATCGCCTCCAGCGACAGGCGCAGGTGCTTGTTGATGTTCCAACCCAGGCTCAGGTCCAGGCTGCCGATGTCGTCGTGCATGCGGTTGCCGTACCAGCCGGTCTCGCGAACCATGTACTTGGAACGCCAGCTGTAGGCCAGGCGGGCCGAGTAGACATCGTTCTCGAAGTAGCCCACCAGGTTGGCCGTGTGGCGCGACGACAGCGTGAACAGGTTCAGCTCGTCCTGGTAGCTGGTGGCAGGCGCCTTTGCATTCGCATAGGTGTAATTGAGCGCCACGCCGAAGCCGTTGTCGAAGGCGTGGTTGCCCTGCAGCTCGATGCCGGAGATGTTGCCGCCACCAGCGTTGATGTACCGGTTGATGGTCCAGTTGTCGACGCCGGTGTCCGGGCTGATGACGCCGACCTTCTGGTTCAGCAGCGTCTGGGTGGTCACGAAGTTGTCGATCTTCTTGTGGAAGAGCGACGCGGCCAGCAGGTTGCCGCGGCCGTAGTAGTACTCGAAGCCGAGGTCGAACTGGGTGGACTTCTGCGGCTTCAGCCCAGGCGAGCCGTAGTTGAACGCATCGTTGCTCGCATTCGTGTCGTCGAAGCCGACCACGGACGTGAGGAACATGTTGTCGAAGTTCGGACGCGTGATCGCCTGGGCGGCCGCAAAGCGCAGCTTCGTGCTCTTGCTCAGGTCGTAGACGGCGTTCAAGCTCGGCAGCACCTCGCTGTAGGTCGAGCTCGACGTCGTCTTGTCGGTGCTCCAGCCGTTGTTCTGGCCGATGTCGGTGGTGGGCGTACCGTCGAAGACGTAGCCGGTGGCCGAGACGTTGGTGCGGATGTAGCGCAGGCCGAAGTTGCCGTGCAGCGCGTCCTTCTCGAAATCGAACATGCCGTACAGGGCGCTGTTCTTCTCTTGCAGCTGCGCGTAGGCCGAGCGGTCATTCACCCAGCTGGTGATGTTGTCCGAGGCCAGCGACAGCATCGCATCGATGTCCGGGCGGGGCACGCTCCAGCCACCCACCACGTCGAGCGAGCCGTTGTACAGGTCTGCCGTGTCGCCCGGAATGGCCGTGGCCGCGTGCACGCCGCGCTGGCCGGTGCGGGTGAACGTGTGCTTGGTCGCACGCGCGCCGGTCTTGAACGAGGTCAAGAGGCCCCAGTCGACATTGAAGTCTCCGTCCAGCTGAAGGAAGTCCTCCTTGTCGGTGTTCGGGCCGCGGCCCGAGGCCCAGGTTTCGGGCGACGAGGTCGCCGGCAGGTTGTCGACACCGATGGTCTGATCAGACGACGGATGGACCTTGATCTGGTGGCCGGTGGCGTCGATCGTGCCGGTCCAGTAAGGCAGCGTCGCGCCCGGTGTCCAGCTGCCATAGGCGAAGTTGGCGGTCTGGTCGGTGCCGCCCTCGGCCTTGGTCGAGCCGCCGATGGCCGACACCTTGAAGCCGTCGCCCCGGTACGAGCCGTCGAGCACCAGGCTGTCGGAGGACATCGACGCCGAACGGACCCAGTTCTGCAGGAACACGTTGTCCGTCGCCGGCGTGGCCACATCGCGGTGGTGCAGCACGCACAGGCCCGAATCGTTGGTCTTCTCGCAGGTGCCGGAGTTGCCGGTGAAGATGTAGTGGCTGGTGTTGGAGTTGTTGGCGTCCAGGTTCAAGTGCAGGTAGTTCAGGCTGAGGTCGACACCCTTGGCCGGGCGGGCCTGCAGCGTGACGTTCAAGGCCTGGCGCTCGCGCTCCTGCACGAAGGTGGTAGGCGCCACGTCGCCGGACCAGCGCATGTCGGCCTCGACGCCACGGCGGATGTAGTCACCCTTCTCCCAGGCGCCGGCGACCAGCACACCGAAGGTCTTGGCCTCGTTCTTCCAGCTGTAGAGGCCGGAGACCTCATAGCTCGGATCGCTGATGGTGCCAGTACCGTAGTGGATGCTGCCGAAGATGGTGTTGGCATCCATGTCCAGCGGCTTGCGTGTCTTGACGATCACCGTGCCGCCGATGCCGCCCTCGGTCAGGTCGGCCTGGGACGATTTGTACACCTCCAGGCCGCCAATCAGCTCTGAGGGCAGCAGGGAGTAGTTGAAGGAGCGGTCGACCGCTTTCTGGTCATACCAGCCGGTGGAAGCCACCGTCTGCCCATTGAGGGTGGTGTAGGTCATCTGCGGGTCGGTGCCGCGGATGGAGACCGAAGCGCCCTGGCCGAAATCGCGGCCCACCGAGACACCGGGGATGCGACCCAGGCTTTCGCCCACGTCGGAGTCCGGCAGCTTGCCGACGTCTTCAGCGGACACCGCGTCGACCACGGCGTTGGCGTTCTTCTTGACGTTGACCGCCGTTTCCAACGAAGCGCGGATGCCCGTGACCACGATCGTGGTCGCGCCCGGCTCGACAGGATTGGCCGGTGCCGAAGCGGCCGCGGCCGGTGTCGGGGCTTGTTGCGCCTGTGCGGCCAGGGCGGCGCCCATCAGCAAGAGCGCGACGGCTGAAGCGATGGGGGTGGGCTTGCTTTTCATGTTCACCTCTCGGGTTGGACCTCTAGACGCACCGCAGCCGGCGATATGGACTTCCCAGGGCGCCCTCGCACCCCGATCGAAGCGGGCCGTGTCGCGCACTGGCATTACAGCCGCTTACGCAACGATGCATGCCACTATGATACCAATACACGCCAATGTGGTACCACCTAGTAGAAACGCTGGTACGTCGTCAACAGGCCACACACCCGGCGTCGATCACGCTCAGTGGTATCCAGGGTTGGTCTTTTATTGGTATTGATCGACCTGTCGCACGTTGACGAGGATTTCTCCTTCCGTCCCATGCTCGGCGGGGCGCCATGGCTTTGTCATCTGCCATGCACCGATGCGTACCAAAAGTCATACCAGTGCACTGGTATGCAGCGGCTCGCGCCCCTTGCCGGGGCGCTGTGCGCCACCGCGCTACGAGACCAGCGGTGGTCAACGCGTTTTCCCCTAGTAGAAAGTGGTAGCTAACTGGCATTCATTGGTCGTACATTGGTACGCACCGAAGTTCGTCACAGCTCCTGGAGGGGTCCATGAAAGCGCAACTCACACCGATCGCCGCGGCGGCGGCCTTGTTCCTGCTTCACGCCGCAGCGGTGGCCCAGACGGCACCGCAACCGGCGGCCGCGGCAACCGCACCGGCAGCGGCCAGCGATGACAAGATCGAGCGCGTGGAGGTGATCGGCATTCGCGGGTCGATGCAGCGCTCGCTGCAGGTCAAGCGTGACGCCGACACCCATGTCGAGGTGATCACTGCCGAAGACGTGGGCAAGATGCCGGACAAGAACGTCGCTGATTCGCTCCAGCGCGTTGCCGGGGTGACGATCAGCTCAGCCGGCGCCAACGAGGGTGGCTTCGACGAGAACGACCGGGTCAGCATGCGCGGGACCAACCCCAGCCTGACCCAGACGATGATCAACGGCCACGCGGTGTCGTCCGGCGATTGGTTCGTGCTGAACCAGACTGGAACTGTCGGGCGCAGCGTCAGCTATTCGCTGCTGCCTTCGGAGCTGGTCGGCCAGGTGGTGATCCACAAGAGCGCGCAGGCGAGCGACATCGAAGGCGGCGTGGTCGGCACGGTCAACATCTTGACCCGCAAGCCGCTGGACTTCCGCAACCCGCTCACGCTGGAAGGCAACGTCGGCGTGGTCTACGCAGACCTGCCCGAAAAGACCGACCCGCAACTCAGTGCGTTGCTGAACTGGAAGAACGAGTCCAATACCTTCGGCATCCTGGCACAGGCTTTTTCGGAGAAACGCCACCTGCGTCGCGATGGCCAAGAGCTGCTGGGCTACGAGCAAATCGCTGCGGGAAGCGCCGTCGCCAACCTGCATCCCGATCTGGCTGGTGTCTGGTACCCGACGATGATCGGCGCTGCGCTGTTCGAGCAAGAGCGCACGCGCACGGGCGGCCTGATCGATGTCCAGCTCAAGCCCTCGAAGGACTTGATGCTCGACCTGACCGGCTTCGCTTCCAAGATGGACGCGCCGAACTACAACCGCAACTACCTGCTGTGGAACACGCACTTCATCAACAAGGGCGCCGGCCAGTCGCCTGACGATGGCTACGTGGTTCGAAACGGCACGCTCGTCGGAGCCAGCTTCGCGCCGGTGGCCGGCACGCAGTACGGCGTGTACGACCAGATCTCGCGTCCCGACTCCAAGGCGGATTCGTCGTTCGTCAACTTCGACGCGAAGGTCCGCGCCACCGAGAACCTGACTTTCTTGACGAAGATCGGCACGACGCGCGGTACCGGCGAGACGCCGACGCAAGACGTGGCGGAATGGAACACCGGTGCTGGCTCAGGCGGCAGCTGGGGCCTTCACGGCACTGACCGCGCTGCCGACTGGTCGCTCGGCAATGCGAACAACGCCAGCCCCGCCGGCGTGCCGCTGGGCTGGATCTTCGGCGACCAGTTCGTCAAGGTGCGGGACAAGGAGGATTGGTTCCAGTTCGATGGCGAGCTGAATCTTGACGCCGGCATGCTGTCGGGCGTGAAGTTCGGCGTGCGCAACGCCAGGCACAGCCGCGAGTCGCATGGCGTCGTCGGCCAGGGTCCTGCGTGCAAGGACTCCTCCGGCAACACGGTGGCCTTCGATTGGTCGCAGCAGTACTTCTGCCCCGCCGGAACACAGTCACCGTTCGACCCGGCCAACTTCCCCAGCGGCGGCTATTCGCAATATCCGAACAACTTCGGCGGCGGCCTGAGCGGCACCTTCCCACGCAACGTCTGGTTCTACTCGCCAGCGCAACTGGCCGCCTACAACGAGAAATTCACCAACCGTGCCAAGGACGGCTCGCGAGAGGACTGGAACTCGGAGTACGGCTTGACCGAACGCAGCAACGCTGTCTTCGTGCAGGGTGACCTGTCCGGCGACGGCTGGTCGGGCAACGTCGGCATGCGCCTCGTTCAGACCCGCGAGCGGATCTTGAACAACACGGCCGTCAGCGCCGCCACCCCCGGGGCGATCACCACGTCGGCGTTCGGCCCGTTCCTGCCCGTCGTCACGGAGCACACCTACAGCGATGCCCTGCCGAGCGCCAACTTGCGCGTCAACCTGAACAAGGACCTGGTAGCCCGCTTCTCGGCATCGCGCACGATGACGCGCCCGGACTATTCGGCACTGGCCGGCGTGGTGTCCCTGTCGCCGCCCGCGGCGGAAGGGGTCAACGGTAGTGGCAGCGGCGGCAACCCCGACCTGAAGCCGGTGCGCTCGAACAACTTCGATGCGACGCTGGAGTGGTACTTCGCCCCACGCTCGCTGCTGTCGGTCGGTGCGTTCTACATGGACCTCGCGAGCTACATCGGCTACGGGAGGGTCAGCAAGGAGTTCCTGACCTTCAGCAACCTGCACCCCGAGGGCCAGCTCGACACCTACGACCTGACGGTGCCGGTGAACACCAAGGGCAAGGCGAGCGGCCTGGAAATCGCCTATGAACAGCCGGTGACGTCCAACATCTCGGTGACTGCGAACTACACCTACGTGGACGCCCACGAGTCGGGTGGCAAGCCGCTGGTCGGCGCGTCGAAGAACTCCTACAGCCTGGGTGGCTCGTACGAGAACGATTACCTCAGCGCCCGCGTGAACTACAGCTTCCGCTCAAAGTTCTACAGCGGCCTCGATCGCTCGACAGCCTTCTCGCAGGACGACGTGGGCAATCTTTCAGCCACGTTCGGCTACAAGATCAACGACACGTTCTCGATCTCTCTCGACGGCCGCAACCTGAACAATCCCAAGCTGAAGTACTTCGCGTTGAACGAAGATCAGCCTCGATCGATCTACGAGAACGGCCGCCAGTACTACCTCACGCTGCGCGTGAAGATGTGAGATCCAGTTAGGGGACACTCCTCGCTCGGTTCTGAGTGCCGAGCATTTCAAGGGCGGGTTGATCCCCGCCCTTTTTTCTTTTTTAGCACGGTAGGCGCGCCACTGGCCAGGTGGTTTCGGCGGTGTGCAAAGGATGGCGAGGCGGCCGGACGGAACGGGTCCGGGCTCCTGTTAGACACTCACGCGAACCCATTCCGACCGCCCGCTGCGAGACGTGGTGCCTTGCGAAGGCGTGCGATTGGCTCAGACGGGGAAGATCGAACGCGCCGCCACGCCGCCGACGGTGGCAGCGAAGGCAGGGGGCCGCCGTGAGGAACGTCTAACGCGAGGAGCGGCGGCCCCCTGCCTTCGCCGAGACGCCACAGCTTGTGGCCAGGCTCTGCCGCCAACTATGCAGCGGAGCGTATCAGTCCCGCGCAAAGTCGTAGGGTCCACCACGCTGCAACGCGCGCTGATAGGCCTGGCGTGAATGGATGCGCTTCAGGAAAGCCATCAGCTTGGGCCGGCTCGCATCGAGCCCGGCCCGCTGCGCCGCCGCTTCGAGCGGAAAGCTCATCTGGATGTCGGCGGCGCTGAACTTGTTGCCGGCGAACCATTCGCTCTTGCCGAGTTCAGCTTCCATGTAGTCGAGCTGGCTCTGGATGTTGGGGTCGACGAAACTGGTCAGCACCTTCTTCGCGATGCCCTTGGCGATCGGCTTGGCGAAGAACGGCATCGGCGCGCTGAGGATGCGGTTGAACACCAGCTTCATCAGCAACGGGCTCATCGCCGAGCCCTCGGCGAAGTGCAGCCAATAGGTGAAGCGCAGCCGCTCGGGCGTGCCGGGCGCGGGCCGCAGCAGGCCTTCGCCATAGGCGTCCAGCAAGTACTCGATGATCGCGCCCGACTCGGCCAGCGTCGCCGCGCCATCGGTCACCACCGGCGACTTGCCCAGCGGGTGCACCGCCTTCAGCTCGGGCGGCGCCAGCATGGTCTTGGCGTCGCGCTGGTAGTGCTTGATCTCGTAGGGCAACTCCAGCTCTTCGAGCAACCACAGCACACGCTGCGAGCGGGAGTTGTTCAGGTGATGGACGGTGATCGTCATCTGGTGTCCTGTCTCAGGAATACATGTCATTGAGATTCGATCAGATGGTGATGATCGTGTGCCGGTCTCGCACGCACCCTCAGGCCACGCGCGTTTGCCACCCCGCAAGCAAGCCGCGGGCCGCGACCACGCCGCTGGCGAAGCAGGCGGTCAGCAGGTAGCCGCCGGTCGGTGCTTCCCAATCGAGCATCTCGCCGGCACAGGCGACGCTCGGGTGCGCGCGCCAACGCAGCGCTTCGTCCAGCGCCTCCAGCCGCACGCCGCCGGCGCTGCTGATCGCCTCGTCGATCGGCCGCGCGGCGCGCAGCGTCAAAGGCAAGGCCTTGCTGCGCTGGGCCAGCCACGCCGCGTCGCGCGAACGTTCATTCCAGTCGGCGCTGTCGACACCCTCGCGCAGCAGCCCGGCCTTGACGCCGTGCAGCCCGGCCTGTTCCTTCAGGTGGTTGGCCAGCGAGCGGGCGCCGCGGCCACGGGCGAGCGCCTCGGTCAGGGCGTCCAGCGGGCGCTCGGGCAGCAGGTCGAGCTGCAAGGTCGCCGTGCCGTTGGCCTCGATCTCGTCACGCAGCAAGGCCGAGGCCGCGTAGACCAGGCTGCCTTCGAGTCCGGTCGCGGTCAGCACGCATTCGCCCTTGCGGCGGAACTGGCGGCCCCGGCTGTCGGTGAAGTCCAGCAGCACGCCCTTCAGCGGTGCGCCGGCGTGCTTGGCGGCCAGGTGCTCGCTCCAGCCGATGTCGAAGCCGCAGTTGGACGGCTTCAGCGGCGCAGTGTCCAGCCCCGCCGCCTGCAGCGCGGGCAGCCAGGCGCCGTCGGAGCCGAGCCGGGCCCAGCTGCCACCACCCAGCGCCAGCAGCACCGCATCGGCCTGGGCCTGCTGCTCGCCGGTGGGTGAGTCGAAACGAAGGCGGTGCACACCGTCGACAGGCACCAGCCCGTCAGGCAACCAGCGGTGCCGCATGTGGAACCGCACGCCGGCCGCCCGCAGCCGGTGCAGCCAGGCCCGCAGCAGCGGCGCGGCCTTCATCTCCGCGGGGAAGACGCGGCCCGAGCTGCCGACAAAGGTGGTGATGCCCAGGGCCGCCGCCCAGTCGCGCAGGTCTTGCGGCCCGAAGGCCCGGAACCAGCGGTCGACCTCGTCCGCGCGCTCGGCGTAGCGGCTGGTGAATGCTGGCAAGGCTTCGGAATGGGTCAGGTTCAGCCCGCCCTTGCCGGCGAGCAGGAACTTGCGGCCGACCGAGGGCATCGCGTCGAACAGGTCGACCTGCGCGCCGCCGGCGGCCAGCACCTCGGCGGCCATCAGGCCGGCCGGGCCGCCGCCGATCACCGCCACGCGCGGGGCGGTCGGTGCGGGCAAATGTGGATTCGTGTGCACTGTCATCAGGCCGCGCAGTCTATGCCCCGCAGCGCCCCCGGCTGCACAATCAGGCGTCTTTTCGCTCACGCCCACTGCCTTGCTGTTGTTGCTCGAAGCGTCTGCGTCTGCCCTGCCCCCAGGGCTGGGCGCCGTGGGGGAGCACCAACGCTGGCCGCTCGCCGATGTGGCGGCGGGCCGTGCCGGCCTGCTGGCCGAGCTGCAAGGCCTGCTGGCCGAACCCGACTCGCTGCTGCTGGTCGACGTGACCGCGGCTGAGCAAGCCCAGGCTGCCCTGCGCCAGCTGCAGGTCGGCGCGACGCTGGCAGCGCCGTGGCTGGCACTGTTGCCTCCAGGGGCCGATGGTGACGCGGACATGTGGTGGCGCCTGGGCGCCTTCGACGCGGTGGCGGGCACCGACATGCAAGCCCTGGCCCGTGCGCTGCGCCACGCCCGGGCCCAGGCCAGCCGGGCGACGGTCGCGCCCGCCGAGCTGCGGGCCTTGCGCGCGCAAGTCCACGCGATGCAGGCCAGCCTGGACAACATCCCGGCGCCGATATTCGCGAAGAACGCCGAGGGCAGCTACACCGGTTGCAACCAGGCTTTTGTCGACTTCCTTGGCCTGCCACGCGAGCAGATCATCGGCAAGACGGTCTACGACGTGGCACCGCCGCAGCTGGCCGCCGTCTACGACCAGGCCGACCGCAAGCTGCTGGCCAGCGGCGGCCGGCAGGTCTACGAGGCCCAGGTCAAGTGGGCCGACGGCAGCCTGCACGACGTGATCTTCCACAAGGCGGTGTTCCACGACGGCCAGGGCACGGTGGCGGGCCAGGCCGGCGCGATCTTCGACATCACCGATCGCAAGCGGCTGGAGCATGGCCTGGTGGGTGGCGGCCGCGCCGCTGCTGTTCGATGGCCGCGAGCTGCCGTGCGCCATCAGCCTCGGCGCGGCGGTGGTGATCGCCGACGACCACGACATCGATTCGGCGCTGCGCCAGGCCGATGCTGCGCTGTACGAGGCCAAACGCCAGGGCCGCGGCCGCGCGGTGGTCTTCGGCGCCGACGGCTGAGGTCAGGCGCGCAGCGTGCGCAGCACGGCGCCAAGGCGGGTGGCCAAGGGCTGCGGTTGCCGCGCCACCAGCCAGACCACCGCCGGCGCCAGCGACAGACGCGGCTCCGCTTCGACCAGCACCCCATCGACGGTCGCCAGAGGGCTGCCCCAGGCAGCCGGCGGCAACTCGACGGACTGGCCGGCATGCAGGAAGACATCGTCTTCGCAGCCCGGCCAGGTCAGCCAGACGCCACCGCGCAAGACCTGCAGCGTGACGCCGCCGACGGCGGCATGACGGGGCCACAACCGGCGCAGGTCATGGCGGCCGGACTCTGCCCGGGGCGACAAGTGCAGTGCACGGCCGGGTATCAGGTGCAAGGGCCGCTGCAGCGGGGTGGGCTGGATCAGGCTCATGGCCTCACGGTAGGCGCCACGCGGCTGCGCGCCAAGGCACAGAGCGGGTCGGAAACAGCGAACACACCGGGTGTCCGAGCATCTGTACCGGCTTCCGGTGCGGCCATCTGTACCGGTTCAAGGCCCATGCCACACCTCACAATCAGCCCATGGAGCCGCAGTCCAACGCTGCCCGCGCAGCCGCCCCGGAAGCCCCGATCTACCGCCAGTTGTGCGAGCGGATCGCCGCGCTGATCCACTCGGGGGCGCTGCACCGCGGCGATCGCCTGCCATCGGTACGGCACATGGCGCAGCAGCAAGGCGTGTCGCTGTCGACGGTGCTGCAGGCCTACCGCGAACTCGAAGCCCAGCGCTTGATCGAGGCGCGGCCGCGTTCGGGCTACTTTGTTTCGGCGATGCCGCCCCCGCCGCGGCGCCGGCCCACACTGGCGCTGGCGGTGCCCGAGATCACCCGGCCGCCGGCCGAGTCGCAGACGGTCGGCGTCACCGGCCTGGTCGAGCGCGTGATGAGCGCCGCGTCGGACCCTGCGATCGTCTCGTTCGGCGCGGCCTGCCCGGGCGGCGACCTGTTCCCGACCGACAAACTGCGCCGCGCCGTGGCCCGCGCGATGCAGCGCCACCAGGCGTCGCTGGCACGCTACCCGTTCACGCCCGGCGTGGCGCCGCTGCGCGAGGCGGTGGCGCGGCGCGCGCTGGGCCTGGGCTGCAGCCTCGACCCAGCGCACATCCTGGTCACCAACGGCTGCCTCGAATCGATCAGCCTGTGCCTGCGCGCCGTCACCCAACCGGGCGACGTGGTGGCGCTGGAATCACCGACCTACTTCGGCCTGCTCCAGATCCTCGAAAGCCTGCACCTGCGGGCACTCGAGATCCCGACGCATCCGCGCACCGGGCTGTCACTGCCGGCGCTGGAGCTGGCACTGGACACCCAGCCGGTCAAAGCCCTGCTGACGGTGCCGACCTTGTCGAACCCGCTGGGCGCGACCATGCCGCTGACGGCCCGGCGCGCCCTGGTGCAAATGGCCCGTGCGCGCAACCTGCCGGTCATCGAAGACGTGCTCTACAACGAGCTGCACGAGCGCGCCGAGTGCCGGCGCGCCCTGAAGTCGTTCGACACCACCGGCCAGGTGATGCTCTGCGGTTCGTTCTCGAAGACGCTGGCGCCCGGCCTGCGACTGGGCTGGGTCGAGGCCGGCCGCTGGTCGGCCCAGGTGCGGCGCCTGAAGAGCGCTTTGAGCGGCGGCCACACCGAGCTGATCGAACACGCGATGACCGAGGCGCTGAACCAGCCGGGGCTGGAACAGGCGCTGAGGCAGCTGCGGGCGACCATCGGCCATCGCATTCAACAGGCGCGGCGGCTGATCGGGGCCAGCTTCCCGCCCGGCACCCGCGTCACCTCACCCGAGGGCGGCTTCATCCTGTGGCTGGAGCTGCCAGCAAGCCTGTGCGCAGTCGAGCTGTTCGAGGCCGCGCTGCGCGAGAACATCTGCATCGCGCCCGGCCCGATGTTCAGCACCAGCCAGCGCTACGACCACTGCGTGCGGCTGGGCCTGGGGCGCGGCTGGGGCCCGGTCGAGCAGCAGGCGCTGCAGCGGGTCGGCGAGCTGGCGCGGCGGATGCTCGAACGCGCCCGGCCCGGCCTGCTGGAAGGCGACACGCTGAAGCGCGCAGCCTGAGCGGCCGTTCGCGTCAACCCGCCGCAGCCGCCACGACGCGCGGATGCTGGGCCCAGGCGGGCATGCGTGCCATGTAGGCCAGCGTGCGCTGCTCGGCGCCCGCACGGCCGAGGCTTTTGTCCTCGCGCAGGGCCCACTGCACCATGCGTTCGAAGCGGGTGTCGAAGTCCTGCAACTGGCCTTGGCTGTCGACGCAGTAGGGGCAGTAGCGGCCAGTCTCGATCGACATGCCGCAGCTCTCACACGAATGGCTCATGGTCATCGGTCCTTGGGGCTGAGGAAACGGGGGGCGCCGCGGCGGCAACGCGCGGTGACGGCACCGCGGCGATCAGCTGGCGCAGGCTCTGCAACAGGGCAGCGCGCTGCGCAGCGTCCAGCGCTTCGGCAGCCGCCGCCAGGCGAGGCGTGTCGAGCACGTCGACCGCTTCGTCGAGCACCGCCCGGCCGGCTGGGCTGAGCCAGATCTCGGCGCGGCGGGCATCGCCAAGGTCGGGCTGTCGCGCCAGCCAACCCTGGCTTTCGAGCGCAGCCACCTTGGCGCTCAATGTCGACATCGCGCGGCCGAAGTGCTGCGCCATCTCCGACAGCGTCATCGGCCCGGCCTGCGCCAGGTGCAACAACAGCGCGGTGGTCTCGGCCGAGAGCTTGTCGCGGCCGTCGTCGATGCGACGCACGGCGACCCGGTACAGCTCGCGGTACAGCGCGCCGAATTCGCGGGCAAAGCCTTGTTCGTCCATGCCGCGAGTATCGCGACAGCGAAATACTTCGAACAGACCGAAGCATCTTCATCCGCCCGGCAGCGCCGGGCGGGTGGCGGCCCCGATCAGGGCTTCTTCGTCAGTACCAGTGACAACGAGTCGGCGTAGCCGTCGTTGTAGCTGCCGGCCATGCGGGTCATTGTGACCACGACGCGGGCCGAGCGAGCGCCGACCGGCACGTCGCCCACCGCCTTACGCTTGAGCAGTCCCGTCACGTTGGCGCGATCGGTCGCGGTCACGGTTTGCAGGCTGCTGGTGCCCAGCTCGACCCCGGCAGCGTCGACATAGGTCATGACCACGTCGGCATGGTCTTCCTGGCTGCTGTAGCCGCCGAGATAGCCCGCCAGCGTGCCTTGCACCACGCCCGCGTCGATGTCGGCGGCCAGTGGCTTCAGGTTCAGCGTGCGACTGATCGACGACAGGGCATTGCCCGGGCCGCCGGCGAAGAACTTCTGGCCGCGCTTGGCGGGGCCGGGGCTGTCTTGGTTCGGAAAGTCCGGCGCGCCGTACAGCACAACGGTGAAGTTGCCTTCGGTGGTCCACTTCGGCACCGGCAGCACGGTGTTGCCGTCCGGCGAGCCTTCGCCCTTTTCGGCGGCGCCGTTGCTCAGCAAATTGGTGTTCAGTTGCACCGCACCCGCCATGGCAGCCGCGGCGATCAGTTGGCCGGCAACCAGAAGGGCTGCGGCACGAATCGTTCTTGCGCTTTTCATCTTTTCACTCTGATGGAACGCAGCAGGCAACGCGCCCGCCGCGGCGGGCACGTTATCGACTGGTCCGGCACGGGGCCATCCCTAGCGCTTCGTCCTCGAGACGACAGAGGCGCTTCAGCGACGATTCGACTCAGCGCACTGGCGTCAGCAGCACGGTGCCAACACCAGCCGGCCCGATGCCCTGGCCGACGATCTGGCCGCGCTGGTTGATGGCGGTCGGGAAGAAGCTGGTGAAGCCGTTGCGCAGCGGATCGGCCGTGTCGACGAGGCTCCACAGCTCGCGCGTGCCGTGGGTGGCGTCCCAATAGAAGGCGGTTTCGTCCTGGCCGTCTTGCCACTGGCGGCCTACCACCTGGCCGGCGTTGTTGATGTCGATCACGAACGTGTGCCCACCGTGGGTCGCCTCGATCTCGCGCAGCCCCTTGACGGCCGACCAGACGAAGGCCCGGCTGGTGTCGAACGGGTTCATGTTGCCGATGACCTGGCCGCGGTCGTTCAGCGCCACGGCTTCGCTGTGGCACTTGGCGGCCACTTCAGCCTGCGTCGCGATGCAGCCCAGATCCTGCGGTGCCGCGTCGCGTGCCAGCACGGCCGCATGGCGTTCGCCATTGGCGCCCACCACATAACCGGCCACCTGGCCGTCACGATTGATGTCCAGTCCACCGCTTTCCAGCGCCTCGGCCGGATGCAGATCCACCATGCCGTCGGCCGCGTTCCAGATGAAGGCGTGCAACCGACCGTCAGCCGCGCCGCTGCCGCCCGCAGCCTGGCCCAGGTTGTTCAGGCTCTTCACGTCGCTGTGCTGGCCCGGGCTCAAAGCCCCGAGCGGTTGCACGCCGCCCTGCCGGTCACCCACGAAGGCGGTCTCGTCGGCCAGCGTGCCGCCAACCTGCCCTGCCGTGTTGAAGGCATGGACGAATGTCTTGTCAGGCCGCGAGTGCCACTGGTGCAGCGCGCCGGTCTTGGGCGTCCACACCACGTAGGCCAGCCGCTGCCAGTAGGGGCGCAGGATCAGCACCTCACCGCGGTCGTTCAGCGCCGTCGGCAGGTCGTCCTTGAACCAGTCCGGCGTCGGAAGGTCCACGAAGTCGATGCGGTAGGTCGGCAGTGCGGCCTGGGCAGACAAAGCCAGCGACAAGCCGAGCGCGGCCAGCGCGCGCGAAATCAGGAATGACAAGATGGATCCTCCGGTTTTATACCGGCCAAGTCTAACTCGACTCCTCCGCGGCCCGAGATCCGGCCATCAGATCGACATGCGCGCCCGGACACCGTCGACGTCCATGTCGGCGCCGTGCCCGCGGGCAACGATCTCGCCGCGTTCCATCACCAGGTACTGGTCGGCCAGCTCGGCGGCGAAGTCGTAGTACTGCTCGACGAGCACGATGGCCATCGTGCGGCGGTCGGCCAGCATGCGGATCACGCGGCCGATGTCCTTGATGATGCTGGGCTGGATGCCCTCGGTCGGCTCGTCCAGGATGAGCAGCTTCGGGCCTGCCGCCAGCGCACGGGCGATCGCCAGCTGCTGCTGCTGCCCGCCCGATAGATCGCCACCGCGGCGCGCAAGCATCTGCTTGAGCACCGGGAACAGTTCGAACAACTCGGGTGGGATCACGGTACCGCCTGGCTTCGTCGCCAAGCCCATGCGGAGGTTGTCTTCCACCGTCAGGCGACCGAAGACTTCGCGACCCTGTGGCACGTAGCCGATGCCGCGCCGGGCCCGTTCGTATGCGGTGGCTCGCGTCAGGTCAATGCCGTCGAGCTTGATGGTGCCGCTCTTGACCGGCACCACACCCATCAGGCTTTTCAACAGCGTGGTCTTGCCGACGCCGTTGCGGCCGAGAACGACCGTGACTTCGCCGAGCTTGGCCTCGAAACTCACGCCTCGCAGGATGTGCGAGCCGCCGTAGTACTGGTTGAGTGAATCAACGCTCAGCATGTCAGGGTCCCGGGACAGCGCAAGCCGATGATGCCGCGGGACCGGCTGCGTTCATGTCCCCCGCCGCCAGCCTCTGGCTGTCGGCTCCTCCGAATACTTCACTGCGCCGATCCCACAACACCATCGGCCACCACCCTGGATGACTTTGCGTTGAGTGAGCGCCACCGTGCCGGATCAGGACGGCGGGGTGCTCTGCGCAGCGAAGTAAAGGAGGAGCCGGCAGCCGCAGGCTGACGGCGGGGGACATGAGCGAAGCAGAGTACCCCGCTGCCCTGATCTCACCTCGACCGTTGCATGCAGGCTTGAACCTTGTCTTCGTTTCACCGTCCAAGGTACACCTCCACCACCTGCTCGTTCGCCTGCACGTCGGCCAATGTGCCTTCGGCCAGCACACGCCCCTCGTGCAGCACGGTGACCTTCTTCCAGCCCTCGGTCAGCTGCTCGACGAACTTCATGTCGTGCTCGACCACCACCAGCGAATGCTGGCCTTCGAGCGAGAGGAAGAGCTCCGCCGTGCGCTCGGTCTCTTCGTCGGTCATGCCCGCCACTGGTTCGTCGAGCAGCAGCAGCTTCGGGTCCTGCATCAGCAGCATGCCGATCTCCAGCCACTGTTTCTGGCCGTGGCTGAGCAAGCCGGCGGTGCGCTGCGCTTCGGGCAGCAGGTGGATCAGCGCCATCACCTCGCCGATGCGGTCCAGCTGCGCACCACTCAGCCGCGAGAAGAGGCTGGCGCGCACACGGCGGTCAGCGGCCAGCGCCAGCTCCAGGTTCTCGAACACGCTGAGCTGTTCGTAGACAGTCGGCTTCTGGAACTTGCGGCCGATGCCGATCTGCGCGATCGCGTTTTCACGCAGACGCAGCAGATCGATGTTCTGGCCGAAGCTCGCACTGCCCAGGTCGGGCCGCGTCTTGCCGGTGATCACGTCCATCATCGTGGTCTTGCCGGCACCGTTGGGGCCGATGATGCAGCGCAGCTCACCGACGTTGATGGCCAGGCTCAACGCGTTCAGCGCCTTGAAGCCATCGAAGCTAACGGTGATGTCGTCCAGGTACAGCGCCACACCATGTGCGAAGTCGGGCTCGTGCGCGTGCACCAGGCGGCCAAACGACGCACTGCGGCCACCCGAACTCGCGGACACCTGCTCTTTCTGGCGCCAACGTTGCAGTGCTTCGGCACCGGCTTGTTGCAGCTCTGGCGTCATTCGGCAACATCCTTCTTCTTGCGTCGCAGCTGTGCAGCCAGGCCCACCAACCCGTTCGGCAAGAACAAGGTCACCGCGATGAACAGCGCACCGAGAAAGTAAAGCCAGAACTCCGGCACCACCTGGGTGAACCAGCTCTTCGCACCATTGACGAAGAAAGCGCCGACGATCGGGCCGATCAAGGTGGCGCGCCCGCCCACCGCGGCCCAGATCGCCATCTCGATCGATGCCGCCGGGCTCATCTCGCTCGGGTTGATGATGCCCACCTGCGGCACATAGAGCGCGCCGGCCACGCCGCACATCACTGCAGACAGCGTCCAGATCGCCAGCTTGTAGGCCAGCGGGTCGTAGCCGGTGAACATCACGCGGCTTTCGGCGTCGCGGATCGCCTGCAGCACACGGCCGAACTTGCTGGTGACGATGGCGCGCGCCATCAGGAAGAAGCCGATCAAGACGCCGCCGGTCAGCACGAACAAGAGCATGCGCGTCGACGCCGTCGCGATCGGCGTGCCAAGAATGCGCTTGAAATCGGTGAAGCCGTTGTTGCCGCCGAAGCCGGTCTCATTGCGAAAGAACAGCAGCATCGCCGCGAAGGTCAGCGCCTGCGTGATGATCGAGAAGTAGACGCCCTTGATGCGTGAGCGGAAGGCGAAGAAGCCGAAGACCAGCGCCAGCAGCCCCGGCACCAGCAGCGCCATCAGCATCTGGAAAGCGAAGCTGCCCGAGCCGGCCCAGTGCCAGGGCAGCGCCTTCCAGTCGAGGAAGACCATGAAGTCCGGCAGCTCGCTCGCGTAGTTGCCGTCGCGGCCGATCTGGCGCATCAGGTACATGCCCATCGCGTAACCGCCGAGTGCGAAGAACAGCCCGTGGCCGAGCGACAGGATGCCGGTGTAGCCCCAGATCAGGTCCATCGCCAGCGCGCAGATCGCGTAGCACATGATCTTGCCAATCAGGCCCACCGCGTAGTCGCTGAGGTGGAACACGCTGTCCACCGGCGCCACCAGGTTGGCCAGAGGGACGGCGATCGCGACGATGGCCAGCGCCAACAGCACGCCGCCCCAGCCGGCCGGCGTCAACAACCGTGGGCGGCTGGCTTCTTGCAGCGCCGTCGCAGGATCCAGCACGGCCTTGACGTCGAGCAACGCAGGCACTTCAGGCATGCGGTCGCGCTTCATGCTTCGGCGCTCCGGCCCTTCATCGCGAACAAGCCTTGCGGCCGTTTCTGGATGAACACGACGATGAACACGAGCACCATGATCTTGGCCAGGACCGCGCCAGCCCAGCCTTCGAGCACCTTGTTCAACACGCCCAGCCCCAGCGCCGCGAGCACGGTGCCGGCCAGCTGGCCAACGCCACCGAGCACAACGACCATGAACGAGTCGACGATGTAGTTCTGCCCCAGGTCGGGCCCGACGTTGCCGACCTGGCTGAGCGCACAGCCGGCCAGCCCGGCAATGCCGGCGCCGAGCGAGAACGCATAGGTGTCGACGCGGGCCGTGTTGACGCCCACGCAGGCCGCCATGCGGCGGTTCTGCGTCACGCTGCGCACGAACAAACCGAGCCGGGTGCGCGCAATCAGCAGCGCCACGCCGCCCAGCACCAGCAGCGCGAAGCCGATGATCGCGATGCGGTTGAACGGCAGCGTCAGGTTGCTCATCACCGCCACGCCGCCCGACAGCCACGCGGGGTTCTCGACAGGCACGTTCTGGGCGCCGAAGAGTGACCGCACCGATTGCATCAGCATCAGGCTGATGCCCCAGGTGGCCAGCAGCGTTTCGAGCGGCCGGCCATAAAGCCAGCGGATCACGCTGCGCTCCAGCGCCGCACCAACCAGTGCCGCCACGATGAACGAGGCAGGCACCGCCGCCCACAGGTAGTAGTCGAAAGCTGTCGGCGCGTGGGCCCGGAACAGGTTTTGCACCATGTAGGTTGCGTAGGCGCCGATCATCATCAATTCGCCGTGGGCCATGTTGATCACGCCCATCAGCCCGTAGGTGATGGCCAGGCCCAGCGCCACCAGCAGCAGGATGCTGCCCAGGCTGATGCCGGTGAAGAGCACGCCCAACCGCTCGCCCCAGACCAGGCGGCGCGACACCTTGTCGAGCGACTGGCGCAATGCGGCTCGCACGTTGTCGTCGGGCTCCGTGCCATCGGCCAGCCGTTCCAGCAGCAGCGCCTTTACCGCCGGCTCGCCGCTTTCGCCCAGCGCCTGCGCCGCGTTCATTCGCTTGGCCGGGTCGCTGCTCGCGACCAGCACGCCGGCGCGCATGCGGCCCAGCTGCGCCTTCAACGCCGCGTCGCTTTCAGAGGCCCAGGCCTTCTCGATCAACGGCAGCTGCGCTTCGTCGGTGGCCTGCTTGCCCAGCTCGTCGATCGCCGCGGCGCGCGCGCCGCGTTCGGGCGACAGCAGGCGCAGCGAGGCCAGCGTGGCCTGCAACGCCCCGCGCATGCGGTTGTTGTTGACCACGTCTTCGGCGTCGCTGGGCAAGGCAGTGGTTGCGCCGCTTGCAGCGTCTACCACCTTGTCCCCCTCCACGACCAGCACCTGCGTCGGCGTCAGCTTCACCGCGTCGTCAAGCAAGGCCTGTACGAATGTCGCCAGGCCCGGCTCGGCGGCCGCGGCGGCATCGCCAAGGGCTGCCACCCGCCCATCGGTATCGCCCTCGGCGATGGCCCGCGTCTGCAGCGCCGTCAGCGCGTGGGCCGACGAGGCTGCATACAAGACGCCGATCAGCAGCAGATGACGCAGCCCCCGCATCGCGCGCTCAGCTCTTCTTTTCAGGAACGTTCTTCTTGCCCTTGTTCTCGGGAATGAAATCGCTCCACGGGTCGGCCTGCACCGGGCCAGGCGTCTTCCACACCACGTTGAACTGGCCGTCGGCCTTGACCTCGCCGATGAACACCGGCTTCCACAGGTGGTGGTTCTCCTTGTCCATCGTGCTGACGAATCCACCCGGGGCCTTGAAGGTCTCGCCGGCCATCGCGGCGATCACCTTGTCGGTGTCGGTCGACTTGGCCTTGGCGACAGCGTCGGCCCACATGTGCACGCCGATGTAGGTGGCCTCCATCGGGTCGTTGGTCAGCGGCTTGTCCTTGTGGCCAGCGACGCCCTTGGTCTTGGCGTAGTCGCCCCACTTCTTGACGAACTCGGTGTTGGCCGGGCTCTTGATCGACATGAAGTAGTTCCATGCCGCGAGGTGGCCGACCAGCGGCTTGGTGTCGACGCCGCGCAGCTCTTCTTCGCCAACCGAGAAGGCCACCACCGGCACGTCGGTCGCCTTCAGGCCCTGGTTGCCCAGCTCTTTGTAGAACGGCACGTTGGAGTCGCCGTTGATGGTCGACACCACGGCGGTCTTCTTGCCCTCGGCCGAGAACTTCTTGATCTTGGCGATGATGCTCTGGTAGTCGGCATGGCCGAAGGGGGTGTACTCCTCGATGATGTCGGCATCGGCCACACCCTTGCTGTGCAGGAACGCGCGCAGGATCTTGTTGGTCGTGCGCGGGTAGACGTAGTCGGTGCCGAGCAGCACGAAGCGCTTGGCGCCGCCGCCGTCCTTGCTCATCAGGTACTCGACCGCGGGGATCGCCTGCTGGTTCGGCGCGGCACCGGTGTAGAACACGTTCTTGCTCAGCTCTTCACCCTCGTACTGCACCGGGTAGAACAGCAGCGAGTTGGTCTCTTCGAACACCGGCAGCACCGATTTGCGGCTGACGCTGGTCCAACAGCCGAAGACCACGGCCACCTTGTCCTGGGTGATCAGCTGTTTGGCCTTCTCGGCGAACAGCGGCCAGTTGGAAGCGGGGTCGACGACCACCGGCTCGAGCTTCTTGCCCAGCACGCCACCCTTGGCGTTGATCTCGTCGATCGCCATCAGCACGGTGTCTTTCAGCACCGTTTCCGAGATGGCCATGGTGCCGGACAGGCTGTGCAGCACGCCGACCTTGATGGTGTCGGCGGCCTGGGCCGAGAGCGACACCAGCGGCAGGCCGGTGGCGGCCACAACGGCCAGCGCCATGGCGCTGACCTGCCGGGCGAAGAGACGACGGGGGATGGAAGGCGTGCGGGACGTGCTCATGACTGCGGGGCTCCTGCGGGGTTGAAACAGACGCCTTGCAGGGTAGGCAGCCCGGCCCCGCGACGAAATACGCCGGATGGCGTATGGCCGCGGGTTCACTCGCCCGTCAGCGAGCCGCGGCGCGGCATGTAAACGCTACCTGTCACGTCGGCGGCAGTTGGCCCTCAAGCCCGCGGGTCGGCGGGCCGATACCGCGACATGGCCTGGTTGTGAAGGGCCTTCCCGAATGCAAAAAATGTCACGCTGCTGTTTGTATCCCCGCTGCGATGGCACCCTGGAGGGCCGCCTGTGAGCGCGGTCGCCACTCCCGTGGGGACCCGCCGCGTGCTCGTGGTCGACGACAGTCGGGCCATGCAGGCCATCATCCGGCGCGTGCTCGAAAGCCAGGTGCTGGGCCGCACCGAGGTGGAGACCGTCGCCTCCGGCGAGGCCGCGCTCGACGCGTTGGAGCGCGGGTTGCCGAACCTCATCGTGTCCGACTGGCACATGCCGGGCATGAGCGGCATCGAGCTGTTGCAGACCGTGCGCCAACTGGGCCACAGCGACCTGGCCGTGGGCTTCGTGACCACCGAGACCACGCCTTCGCTGCTGCAGCAGGCGCTGACCAACGGCGCCGCCTTCATCGTGCACAAGCCCTTCCACGACCACGAGCTGCTGGCCGCCGTGGGCAATGTGCTGAGCCGCCCGGCGGTGGCCGAACCGAATGCGACGTCGGCCGAGCCGGTGCAAGGCGTGCGTGCGCTGCGTCGCTTCATCCAGGCCTGGATGCCGGGCGTGCCTTTCCGTGTGATCGAAGGCGAGAAGTTCGACAGCACCCAGCTGACCGCGCAGAACCTGCTGGCGGTGTATTCGCCCGAAGAGGGCGGCAACCTGTGCGCGCTGGCCGCCGCCAACCTGCCGGCGCTGTGCATGCTGGGCGGCAGCGCGATCCAAGCCGACCCGAAAGACATCCGCCGCGCGATCCAGGAAGGCATGCCGAGCCAGGAGATGATCGACAGCGGCATCGCGTTCTTTCGCGACATGACCCCGCTGCTGGTCAGCCAGATCGGCGTGTCCGACGCCCGCTTCAAGGGCGCCAACCTGGTCGCGCGCGACTTCGCGAAACTGCGCGCCGCTGTTGACGACTCGGTCGCGCGCGCCGACTACCGCTTGTCGGTCCCGGGCTACGGCGACGGCCGCCTGGTCTTCATCAGAGCCTGATGATGAGCCTCGCCGATCTGGGCATCCTGGCGGTCGTTGTGTGCAACGTGCTGTTCGTGGCACTGTGCACCTACATGGCCTACCGCATGATGATCCACATGCGCGACAGCCAGGCCGATCTGTCGGCGTTTGCGAACAGCCTGAAGGCCCATGCCGGGCGGCTGAACCGCACCGCCGACAACACGCTGGAGGTGTTTGCCGACACCAAGCGCGAACTGTCCAAGTTGATCGAGACGGCCCGGGGCGGGCTGGGCGGCGGCCGTGCGCAGCCGCAGCAGCAACATGGCCGTCCCAACGACCCGTACCAGCAGTGGGCCGCGCGCGACCCGAAGGCGCTGAACCGGCTGATCGACCAGCAAGGCAACATCCTGGACGAAGTGTCGAAGGTCGACGCCAAGCAGTTCGATGAATGGCGCCGCGCCAAGCAGGTCGAGCTGGACCGTTTGCTGCAGCAGAAGCAGCACGTGCAGCAGGAGTTCCAGCGCCTGCGCCAAGCCCATGACGAAGCGGTGCACAAGCTGCGCGAGCACGAGCTGCGTGGCCGCCAGTATCAGAAGGCCACCGCCGAAGCAGGCACGCTGCGCGGCGAGCTCGGCGAGATGCGCCTGCAACTTCAACAAGCCCAGGCGCGTGCCCATGCCGCCGAGCAACTGGCCGAGGCCGCGCAGGCAGCCGGCGGCTACGGCAGCCACAGCGGCGATAGCGACACATCGGCCGCGCCGGCACCGCGGGTGAAGGAGCTGGCCGCGCAGCTGGCCGAGGCCGAAGCCGATCGCCAGCGTCTGCGTCGCCAGCTGGAGCAGATCCAGGACAACCTGAAGCGCACCTTGACCGAGAAGGAATTCATCGAGGACCGCTTCCTGCAGCTCGATGCCAACCTCCAGGAGGCGGCCGCACCGGCCTTGGCTGCGGAAGACGCCACGATGGTCGTGCTGCCGGCCTGAGCCCGGTTTGGCTGACGCCGACCCACGCAGCGCGGCGACGCCTCAGCTGCCGCTGTCGACGCGGTTGCGCCCTGCCGCCTTGGCCGCGTAGAGCCGCTGGTCGGCCAACGCCAGGCCGGTCGCCGGGTCGGTGCATGCAGCGATGTCGACGACCCCGACGCTGATCGTCACCTTCAGGCCGCGGGCGATCGCCCCCCAGTCCACCGCCTCGACAGCGGCGCGCAAGCGCTCGCAAGCGACCCGCGCCAGCAGCAGATCGATGCGCGAAAACGCGACGGTGAATTCCTCGCCGCCGTAACGCGCCACCAGGTCGCCACCTCGGCACTGCGCCTGCAGCACACGGCCCAGTTCACGCAACACCGCGTCGCCCACGGCATGCGAGAAGTCATCGTTGACGTGCTTGAAGTGATCGACGTCCAGCATCGCCACGCACATCGGCATCGATGCCTGGCGTGCCGCCAGGTGCATGCGCGCCAGCTCGGCGTCGAGGTGGCGGCGATTGGCCAGGCCGGTCAACGGGTCCAGCAGCGCTTCACGGCTGAGCAGGCGCTCGCGTTCGGCCATCTCGAAGTTCGAGCGCAGCAGTGACTCGGCGCGCAAGCGCTCTTGCTGCGCTTCGGCCCGCGCACGTTCGGTGTCCAGGCGCACCGCCAGCACCTGCGCGCGCTGGTTGGCACGCACCAGCGCCTGCCCGCTGCTGAGCTGGTGGAACCGCTCGTGGTGGGCGAGCGCACGCTCGAACTGGCCCGCCTGTTTCTCGATCTTGAAGGCAGTCTCGTAGAGACGGTCGGTGCCATGCCTGCTGCCCAGGCTCTCTGCCAGCGCAATGCCCTCGTCGGCCGCCTGCCGCGCCGCGTCCAGGTCGCCCCGGTCCAGATGGATCTGGGCTGCGCAGGTCATCGAGTAGATCTCGGCCAGCGACGTGCCCGAAGCCCGGGCCAGTGCCCGGTGCTGGTCCAGCTGCGCCAAAGCCTCGTCGACACGGCCCAGCTCATGCAAGGCAGAGGCGAGGTTGGGGATGAAAGTGACGCGCAGCGACGGCAGCGCCGCCGCTTCGGCCAACAGCAGTGCCTGCCGGGTCGATTCGGCACTGGCCTCGAAGGCGAGGGTCGCCTCGCGGCTGCGACCGGCGGCGCGGTGAAGAACGCCCAGATCCAGCTGACGGCCACCGATGTTGCCCATCGCCATGATCTCCTGGCGGCGGCTGGGCAGGCGGCGGGCCGTCTGGCGCGCCCGCTCGTGCCATAGCGTGGCGTGCAAAGGGTCTTCAAGGTTGGCGTAGACCACGCCGAGACGGTTCTCGGCGTGAAACCGCAGGAGCGGCTCGTCCTCTGCCTCGGCCAGGGGCAAGGCAGCTTCCAACTCCTTCAGCGCGGTCTCGAAATCGCCGATCGCGATGAAGACCTGCGCCGAAGCGGTGGCCACCCGCGCGTTCAGCGATGCATCGTGGAGTTCACGGGCCAGCGACTGCGCCTGGCCGACATGGCGCGCCGCGAGCGGAAAGTCGGCACTGCGCTCGGCCAATGTCGCGGCCAGCAGCAAGGCCCGCACCTCATACGCTTTGGCGCCCGTCTGCGCGGCGCAGGTCAAAGCCTCGTTGACCAGCCTGCCGGCGTCGGCGTTGGCATCTGCATCCAGGGCCTGCACGGCCTGCTGAAGCAGTTCATCAAGGGTGCTCGTGGTGCCCTCCATCGGCAAGGGGAACGCAGCTCACCATGGTAAGCACAGCGGCCCGCCCGAGGGCGGCACATTTCGTGCCGGCGGGCCGCCGCCTCGCCAGTCAATTCGCCGCAGGCACCCCTTCGAGCCGCGGCTGCGGCTTGGCGCTGAAGTCGTCGGCCGTCAGCAGCTTGCCGAAGAAGAAGCGGCAGACCAGCAGCAGCACGCCGGCGCTGGCCACCAGCAACGCGTGCAGGCCCCAGAAGTCGCGGCCGGGCATGGTCTCGAGAAAGCCCGCCAGCCAGCCGACGAAGGTGTTGCCGATGAACAGGTGCAGGTAGTAGACGCCGATCACCATGCCTTCCAGGCTTCGCGGCGCGGCGCGCGAATACAGCGCCAGGCCGACGGGAAGGATGTTGGCGAAGCCCAGGTCGTTGACGATGGTGTAGGCGAGCGTCCAGACGAAGCTGACCTTCTGGTCGGTGCCTTCGACCATGCCGGCGGCCAGCGCGATCAACGCCGGGCCGCCCGCGCCCACCAGGGCGCCGAGCGCCATCTTCATCAGGTCGTCCGGTTCGCGCCGGCGCGTGGCCCACCAGCGCCAGAACGCGATCGACAGGATCATCGTGCCGGTGCTGATGAATGCGTCCACCGCCTGCAGCCAAGTCACCGGGACCTGCCAGCCGAACAGCACCAGGTCCATGTACTTCTGCGACCACAGCGGGAAGGCGTTGTTGTACTGCTGGTTGCCGACGATCGACAGCGTCAGCACCGGGATCAACAGCAGCAGCAGCGACAGGCGCAGCTTCTCTTCACCGGTCATGCGCGGGCGAGCGGCAGCGTCGACCGCGCCCTCGCGCCTGACCTTCAGGTTGTGCTCGGGCGGCAACCATCGCCGGCCCGCCAGGTAGACCACCAGGCCCACCAGCATGCCGACGCCGGCGGCACCAAAGCCCCAATGCCAGGCCACTTTTTCGCCCAGCGTGCCGCAGACGATGGGGGCCAGGATCACCGCGATCTGCACCGCGAGCATGAAGATCTGGAAGGCGCTCGCCCGCCGCTTGTCGCCGGGCGCATACAGGTCGCCGACCTGCGCCGCGATGTTGCCCTTGAAGCAGCCGACGCCGAGCAGCAGGCAGGCCAGCGCAAACAGCAAGCTGCCTTCGAAGGCCATCAGGAAGTGGCCGAGCGCCATCAGGCAGGCGCCGATCACGACAGTCTTCGTGCGGCCGAGCCAACGGTCGGCCACCAGCCCACCGAACAAGGGCGTCAGGTAGACGAAGCCGGCGTACAGGCCGAAGACGACCGAGGCCAGCTGCTGCGGCGAGCGCGAGCCGGTGACGCCTTCGATCAAGCCGCGCAGGCCGTCCATGCCGGTCACGTGGCCGATGTTCTCGGGCAGGAACAGGTAGTTGCTGAGGTACAGCACCAGCAGCGCCTGCATGCCGTAGTAGGAGAAGCGCTCCCACAGCTCGCAGAAGGCAAGCCAGCCCAGGCCGGCAGGGTGGCCGAAGAACGCGCGGTCGGCGCGGGCGCTGCCGGCGGAGCCAGCATCGAGCGGGGTCAGGGTGGAGCTCGAAGACACAGGAGTGGGTGAACCAAAGTGGTGCGAAGCCCGCGACTGTCGTCGAAACCGGCTTCGACCACAACTCCCAACGACCCTCAGGGGGTTGTCACGCAACGACGCGGCGCCAGGCTCGTGGCGGGCGTGTCAAACCCGTTGCAGGCGCGCTCCGGATGGCTTGTCGCTCACCCTTCGGTCGTCATCGACCCGGTCCGCTGCCCGTTGGGGGCTGTGACCCCACCGCATCGCTGGCGACTGGCGCATGCACGCAGGCGGCCTGACGCTGCGGCCCGGCCAGCGCCTTGCAACGCGCGACCTGGTCGTTGACCTTGCCGGGCGCCGCCGCAGCACCTTCGGCCGCGGCATTGGCTGCCGTGTCGGGCGGTGGTTTCCGGCCGAAGGGCACCACCACCTGCGGCTTCGCCGGCCGCTCGGGCTGCGAGCCGTCGGGAAACTGCGCGAGGTCGCGCTGCTCTTCGCTGGTCAGCGGCCGACGGGCGGGCTTGGTCGGCACCGGTGCCGACGCGCCTGAAGCCGCCACCGCAACGGCGGGCGGCGGGACACGCGCAGGTTGCTGCGATGCAGCCAGGGCGGCCGCCCCGAGCAGGACGATCGTGACGAGTGGTCTTTTCATGGCGCCTCCTTCGTGCGCAGCGGAGTTCGCCGCATACCTCGACAGGGTGCGCGTGCAGTCGGCCGATGGCTGTAGGAACACCGGCCGTCCGCGCCTCGGCGCGCGCCGCGCAGGCCGCCGCCACGCCACCGCTGGCCGGCCTGATGTGACACGATTCGCCCATGCCACCTTCCACCTCGCTCGATCTGCTCGTGCTCGGCGGCACGGTCTTCCTGGGCCGCCATGTCGTCGAAGCCGCCCTGGCCGGCGGCCACCGCGTCACGTTGTTCAACCGCGGAAGCCGCGCCGTCAGCTGGTCGTCTCCGGTCGAGTCGCTCGTCGGCGACCGCGATGGCGACACCTCGGCGTTGCATGGCCGGCGCTTCGACGCCGTGATCGATTGCAGCGGCTACCGGCCGGCGCAGATCGACTCGGTCGCCGCCTCGCTCGGGCCGGACCTGCCCCACTGGGTGTTCGTCTCGACGATCTCGGTGGTGGAGCGTTATCCGGCCGGCCAGCCGTACGACGAAACGGCTACGGTCACGCCGGCCACCAACGGTTACGGCGGCGAAAAAGCCCGCGCGGAAGAAGCGCTGCGGGCGCTGTGCCCGCAGCGGGCGGCGATCGTCCGGCCCGGCCTCATCGTCGGCCGGCACGACCCGACCGGCCGCTTCGCCTACTGGCCCTGGCGCGTCGCGCAGGGCGGCGACGTACTGGCGCCCGGCCGGCCCGAACGGCCGGTGCAGGTGATCGATGTGCGCGATCTGGCGGCCTGGTGCGTGCGGCTGGCCGAGTCTCGCACCGCCGGCACGTTCAACGCGGTGGGCCCGCAGATGAGCATGCAGACGGTGCTGGACACCTGCCGCGACGCCTGCAGCGCCGATGCCCGCTTCGTCTGGTGCTCCGACGCTGAGCTGCTCGCCGCCGACGTGGCACCCTGGACCGGCCTGCCGCTGTGGATCCCGCAGGACGATGCCGACTTCGGCGGCATGCTGCTCGGCCGCAACGACCGCGCCGTCGCGGCGGGCCTGCGCTGCCGCCCGCTGGCCGACACCGTGGCCGACACACTCGCGGCACTGCTCGCCGAACCCGACAGCGTGGCCTTTCCCAATGTCATCTCGCGTGAGCTAGAAACCCGGCTGATCGGCACCCGGCCGGTCACGTGAGCGCTGGGCGCCCACCACGACAAGCGCTCCAAGAGCATCGACATCACTCCCACCATGCCGATCGACAAACCCACCCTCGACGCCATCGCCCGCGCTTACGTGGTGGGCATGACCAGCATCCGCGGCCGGCGGGTGCATCGGCTGTTGATGCGCGAATGGGCGCACTACGACCACGTGCTGCGCGCGTCGATGGAAGACGGCGTGGTGGTCTTGTTGGCGCTGGGTGAGGATGGCGGCGCCGCGGTCTGCCGGACCGACGGCCGTGGCGCGGCGGTCGCGATCGAATCCTGGGCGCGCCTGAACGGCGCCCGCGTGTCAACCTCGTTCGACCTGACCAAGGACTCGCTGCCGGTCCAGGGCTGGATGGTGTCGCACCCCGGCTTCGCGTGCGTCGGCGGTGCGCTGATGATCCACGCGGCGGACCTGCCGCCGGCCGAACACGACCGCGTCACCGACCTGCTGCGCCGGCTCGGCCAGTAGCGCCTCGGCTCGCCTGCCTACCCCCGCGCCTTGCTCATCGCCAGGCTCGCCGCCGCGGTGCGCGTCTCGACCCCCAGCTTGCCGAAGACCCGCTCCAGGTGCTTCTTCACCGTCGCCGGGCTGGCGCCGAGGATGTCGCCGATGTCGCGGTTGGTCTTGCCCTGGATGACCCAGTACAGCACCTCGGCCTCGCGGGTGGTCAGGCCAAAGGCTTGCACCCAGGCGGCCAGCATCGCGGCTTCGGAGGCCTCGCGCAGCACGATCAGCCACTGGCCTTCGCTCGGGGCCGCGTCTTCCAATGCGTGCAACGAACAGGTCAGGCGGCCGGCGCCACGGCTCAAGGTGATGGTTTGCGCATCGGCGCCGGCACGTTGGCGGATGGACTGGCGACCGACCCAGGCCATCAGCTCGGCCGGTGCCTGGTGGTCGGGCAGTTCGCTGAAGTAACGCGACAGCAGCTCGCGCGCCAAGGCTGTCTGCCAGATGCGGCGGCCATCGCGCTCACGCACCACCAGCGTCGCGTGGCCGAAGGCATCGAGCGCCTGGCGAGCCTGGCGCTGGTTGCGCGCATTGTTCAGGTGGGCCGCGATGCGCGCCAGCACCTCGCGCGGGCGGATCGGCTTGGTCACGTAGTCGGCACCACCCGCGCCGAAGCCTTCGAGCACATGCTCGGTCTCGGTCAGGCCGGTCATGAAGATGATCGGCACGGCGGCGGTCGCCGGCTGTGCCTTCAGCCGGCGCGCGACCTCGAAGCCGTTCAGCCCCGGCATCACCGCATCGAGCAGCACGATGTCCGGTGGGGCCTTGGCGGCCAATACCAATGCCGCCTCGCCCGACGTGGCGACCAGCACGGTGTAGCCGGACTCGTCCAGCGCGTCATGCAGCACCGCCAGGTTGTCGGGCACGTCGTCGACGATCAGCACGACTTCCACCCCATCGCTCAACGGCAGCGCGGGCAGCCCAGGCCGTGCCGGGCCGCTCCCAAGCGGCCTGGGCGCCCCCTCGGGGGGCGGCTGCGGTAGCCCGCTGCCGGGGGCTGACATTTCAGGCGCGCTGTTGTTCATCGAGGGTCTGGCTCAGCAGCCGGTTCATCGCGTCCAGTTGAATCTCGCGTGCCATCACGCGCAGCCGCGCCACGTAGCGCGCACTGTCAGGCTCGGCCGCTTCGATCTCGTCGAGCTTGCGGGTGATGCCGCGCAGGTAGCCCAGCCCGACCAGCTCGCGCAGTGCGCGCAGGTGATCGCTCGTCGGCACGGCACCGGCATCTTCCGATGGCACAGGTGCAGGTGCAGGTGCAGCGGCGTCTTCGAGCCAGTCGATCTCCAGCCGCCGGCCCAGCCAGTCCAGCAAGGTCGGCAGACGCACCGGCTTGACCAGGAAGTCGGCCGAGGGCAGGCCGACGTCGTTGTCCAAGCCCTGGTCGAAGGCGTTGGCCGAGACCACCGCCACCGGCACCTGCGCCAACGCAGCATCGTCGCTGCTGCGCAGGCGGCGGATGGTTTCCCAGCCGTCGATGCCGGGCATCGCCAGGTCCATGAAGATGGCGTCGGGCTGCAGCGCCGCGGCGCGGGTCAGTCCGTCTTCGCCGTTTGCTGCACCCTCGATGAGAAAGCCCAGCGGCTGCAGCAGGTCGGCCAGCAACTGGCGGTCGGCCTCTTCGTTGTCGACCACCAGGATCGTGCGGCGTGGCCCGGCGTAACCGCTGCGCCGGCGCGGTGCGAGCCGGTGCTCGACCGCCTCGATCCGCAGCTCGGGCAGGAACAGGCGCAGCGTGAAGGTGCTGCCGGCACCCGGCACGCTGGCCACCCGCATCTCGCCGCCCATCAGGTCGGTCAGCATCTTGCTGATCGTCAGGCCCAGGCCGGTGCCGCCAACCATGGCCGAGCCTGACGCGCTGCCCGCCGCAGATCCGCGCGCGAACGGCTCGAACACCCGCTCCAGCTCGTCTTCGCTCATGCCCGGGCCCGAGTCGATGATCTCGACCAGCGCCATCTCGCGTGCATGGCGCAGCCGAAAGCGCACCTGGCCTTGCGCGGTGAACTTCACCGCATTGCCCAGCAGGTTGATCAGGATCTGGCGCAAGCGCTTTTCGTCGGCGCGCACCACGTCTGGCAGCGCGCCTTCGGGCTCGAACGAGAAGGCGATGCCTTTGGACAAGGCTTGCAGCTCGAACAGGCCGGCGATCTCTTCGATGCTTTCGCGAAAGCGCATGGCTTGCAGGTCCAGCCGCAGCTTGCCGGCCTCGATGCGCGCCAGGTCGAGCGTGCCCTCGATCAGGCCGAGCAGGTGGTCGCCGCCACGGCGGATCACGCTCACCGCATGGCGCCGGTGCGCCGGCATCGACGGGTCGTCTTCCAGCAACTGCGCGTAGCCCAGCATGCTGTTCAGCGGCGTGCGCAGCTCGTGGCTCACGGTGGTGATGTAGCGGGTCTTCGCGCGGTTGGCCGCATCGGCGCGGCGCTTGGCCTGCTGCAACGCGAGGTCGGTCTGGCGGTGGGAGTCGATCTCGCGCTGCAGGGCTTCGGTCTGGCGCAGGCTTTCTTCCTGCGCGACGCGGCGGCTTTGCTGGGCCAGCACCAGCCACCAGGCGACGACGCCGGACACCAGCAGCAAGGCCGCGTAGGCTTTCAAGAAACCGGCACGCAGCGCCGGCTCCAGCCAGCCGGCCACCTCGCTGCCGCGCAGCTGCATCGCGCGCAGTTCCTGTTGGTAGAGCAGGCCGAACAGCGCAGCGAGCAGCGGCACGATGAAAGCCATCAGCAGCAGGTACTGGCCGAGACCCGAGTCAACCTGCGGCTTGAAGCGGCGCGGCAGCACGCGGTGCAGCAGCGTGGCCCAGCGCGACCAGACCTCGTCGATGAAGCGCGGCACCGGCTTGCAGCGGTCGCCGCAGCGCGCGTCGAGCGTGCAGCACAGCGAGCAGATCGGGCCGCCATAGGCCGGGCAGCCGGCCATGTCCTCAGCCTCGTAGTGCCGGTCGCAGACCACACAGCGCTGGGGCTTCAAGCGTGCATAACGATCTTCTTCCACCGGCCGCGCCAGGTAGTAGCGCCCCTTCGTGGCCCAGGCGATCAGAGGCGCGGCAACGAAGGCCGTGACCAGCGCGATCATGGCGGAGAAGGCCTGCGCCAACGGGCCGAAGGCGCCCAGGTGCGCAGCCACCGACAGCAGCGAGGCCAATGCCGTCGCGCCGACGCCGACCGGGTTCACGTCATGCAGATAAGCGCGTCGGAACTCGATGCCGGGCGGGCTCCAACCGAGTGGCTTGTTGACCACCAGGTCGGCCACCACCGCCATGATCCAGCTGATCGCGATGTTGGCGAACAGGCCCAGCACACCGCCCAGCGCCTGGAACACGTCCAGCTCCATCAGCATCAGCGCGATCAGCAGGTTGAACACCATCCACACCACGCGGCCGGGGTGGCTGTGGGTCAGGCGCGAGAAGAAGTTCGACCAGGCCAGCGAACCGGCATACGCGTTGGTGACGTTGATCTTCAGCTGCGAGACCACGACGAACAGCGCCGTGACCCCGACCGCCCAACCGTAGTGCGGCAGCAGCGGCTCCCAGGCCGCGAGGTACATCTGGTTCGGATCGACCGCCCGGTCGGGCGAGACCATGTGTGTCAGCGCCAGGTAGGCCAGCAGCGCGCCGCCCAGCATCTTGGCCACGCCCAACAGCACCCAGCCCGGCCCGCCAACGACGACTGCGAACCACCAGCGCTTGTGGTTTGCGGCGCTGCGCTCGGGCATGAAGCGCAGGTAGTCGACTTGTTCGCCCATCTGCGTGATCAGCGCAATGCCCACCGTCAGCGCGGCGCCAAAGCCGGCCAGCGTGAAGCCTGCGGCGCCCTGCTCGCCGGCATAACCCGCCAACTGAGCGGGCAAGCCCGGGTTCAGCCACAGCACCGATGCATAGGGGATCAGCAGCAGCGCCAGCCACAAGGGCTGCGTCCAGACCTGCAGGCGGCTGATCCAGGTGACGCCGTAGGTGACGAGGGGGATCACCGCCAAGGCGCAGAGCAGATAACCCCAGGCGGGCGGGATGTCGAACGCCAGCTCCAGCGCATAGGCCATCACCGCCGCTTCGAGCGCGAAGAAGATGAAGGTGAAGCTGGCGTAGATGAGGGAGGTCAGCGTCGAGCCGAGGTAGCCGAAACCGGCGCCGCGCGTCAGCAGGTCCATGTCGACACCGTGGCGCGCGGCATAGACGCTGATCGGCCAGCCGGCCGCGAAGATGATCAGCCCGGTGGCGAGGATGGCCCAGAAGGCGTTGACGAAGCCGTAGCGCACCAGCAGCGTGGCGCCGACGGCTTCGAGCACCAGGAACGATGCGGCGCCGAACGCCGTGTTGGCGACCCGCCATTCGGACCACTTGCGAAACGCCCGCGGCGTGAAGCGCAGCGCGTAGTCCTCGATCGTTTCGCTGGCGACCCAGGCGTTGTAGTCGCGCCGGATCTTGATGACACGCTGCGGGCGCGGCAATGCATCGCGCTGTGTGGCAGCGGGCGGATCGGCAGCGGCGGTGGGCGCGGTTGGCATGGCGGCGGTCGGCAGAGACCCCCATGCGATTCAAGAAACGCACCTAGCCGCGACCGCCTCCACGCACCAGCGCAGCCCATCGGCGCGCCGCTGCACCGGCCATGGCGCCGCGCTGTCACCAGATGCGTGCACCAACGCACTGCAGCGGTGCCCACCACGTCGATGTCAGGGTGGCCCCGGGTCTTGCTCAGGACACGCTGGAGACGGCACGGCCGCGGCCGGCCGCCTTGGCGCGGTACAGCATCGTGTCGGCGCGCTCCAGCGCCTGCGGCCAGCCGTCATCGCCATCGGCCGGCCGCCAGAAGGCCACGCCGACACTGGCGCTGACCTGCAGCGGCGGGGTCGACGGCAATTCGAACAGTTGCTCGGCCGCAGTGACCACCTTGCTGGCCACGATCATGGCATTGGCTTCCTCGTGCAGGCCGTTGAGCACGATCGCGAACTCGTCACCGCCCAGGCGGGCGATCAGGTCGGTCGGCCGCACCAGGTGGCGCAGGCGCGTGGCGAACATCTGCAGCAGCTGGTCGCCCACCGAGTGGCCATAGACGTCGTTGACGGGCTTGAACCGATCGAGATCGATGTAGAGCAAGGCCACCAGCGTGTCGGGCGCGCCCTGGACGGCCCACACCGCACGGTCGTCGAGTGCCCGCTCGAAGCCGGTGCGGTTGAGCACCTGGGTCAGCGGGTCGGTCTGCGCCAGGTCGCGCAGGCGGCGCTCTTCGGCCCGGGCGGCCGAGATGTCCGTCGTGACCGCGACGAAACCCTCGACCTCGCCGGTCTCGTCGTACAGCGGGATGTAGTCGACGCGCACATGCCGGTGCTGCTCGCGGGTCGGGTCGTCGCGCTCGAACGTGACCCTCTCGCCGGCCAGCACCCGTTCGATCCAGGGTTGGCGTAACTCGTATTCCGCACTGCCCAGCACCTCGCGCGCGGTGCGGCCCAGCAGTTCATCGCGCGGGCGGCCAAGCCAGGCTTCGAACCCCTGGTTGACGAAGACGCAGCGCTGCGTCTTGTCGACCACCGAAATGGCCATCGGCACCACCTCGGTCACCGAGCGCAGCACCGCCTCGCTGCGGTGCAAGGCCTGCTGGGCTGCCGTCTGCGCGGTGATGTCGCGCATGATGGCAGAGAACGCCTCGACCTGGCCGTGCCTGTCTTTGTGGGCGAGCAGCAGGTGGCTGACCAGCAGTTCGTGGTGTTGCGCGTCCCACTGCACCGTCTCGCCGGCCCACACGCCTTTTTCAACCGCCGCGGGCGTGATCTCGACCGCGTGGCGCGCCACCGTCGCTGGCGGGTTGAACGACAGCGCGGTCAGGTGCTTGATCGGTGCGTCGGGCGCCAGCCCCATCATGCGCCGCGCGGCCGGGTTGACGTACAGCAGCCGCCCCTTGCGATCGGTCTGGATGACGTAGTCGGTGGTCGCCTCGAAGATCGCCGCCTGGGTGCGCAAGGCTCGGTCACCTTCGATGCGCTCGGTCACGTCGGCGACGGTGCCCACGTGGCCTTGCACCTGGCCGTCGATGACGATCGGCGCACTGCGCACGACGACCACGATCTGGCGCCCGTCGGTGCGCAGCAGACGCCGCGTGACATGCATGCCCACAGGCTCGGTGACGATCTTGCGCCAGGCTTTGCGCGCCTCGTCCCGGTCGGCCTCGGGGAGCATGCCGATCCAGCCCTCGGCTGCCTCTTCGCGGTTGGCAAAGCCGTGGATGCGCAGGTAGGCATCGTTGACGTAGCCCAGGCGCCCGTCCAGCCCGGCGCGGAACAGGCCGAGCGGCGACGTGTCGCTGACCGCCGCCATCTCGGCGCGCTGGGCCCGCAGCTCGCGCATCAGCCCTTCGAACTCGCGCGCCAGCTGGCCCCGTTCGTCACCGGCATGGGTGTCGATCGGCACCACCACCTCGGGCGTGCGGCGCTGCTCGCGCATCGAGCGCCACAGTGTTTCCAGCGGCCGCATCAGCCAGCCCAGCCCTGCGCTGACGGCCAGCACGGTGCCGATGCCCGTCAACAGCAGCGCCAAAAGCAGCGTGTGGCGCGCCCGCAGCAAGGGCCCGTGCGCCTCGCGCGCTGGGATCACGATGCGCAGCTCCCAGGGCGCGTTGCGCAGCGTGCGGCGGGTGACGAAGTCGCGCTGGGTGTCGAAGTCGTCCAGCGTCGCGATGTTGGCGGCCGGCTTCAGCAGCAGCGCTGGGTCCGGGTGCATCACATAGACCGGCGACGGGTCGCGCGTGACGATCTCGTAGCGCCCACTGGTGCCGATGTGGGTGCGGCCCAGTTCACCCAGTGCGTTGTCGCTGAGCAGGTCCAGCCCACCGGCCAGCGCACCGATGAAGCGGTGGTCGGCGTCGAACAAGGGCACGGTCATCAGCACCGATGGGTGGCCGATGGTGCGCGCCATCAGCGGGGCCGAAATCGTCGACTGGCCGGTCACCCGTGCCTGGCGAAAATAGTCGCGGTCGCCGATGTTGACCGGCCCCGGGTTCGGCGGGTCGTTCAGCTCGACCATGCCGTCGGCGGCCACGATTGCGACGCCGTTGAACGGCGGTCGCAGCGAACTGGCCTCGAAGAAACGGGCCTGTGCGGCCGGGCTGGTCAGCACCGCCTCGTCGACACGGCGGGCGGCGCGTGTGAGCACCGCCATGTTGGCGGCCAGCTTGTAGTCGACGTCGGCGGCCATCGCGCTGGCCAAGGTGTCCTGCTGGCTGCGCAGCAACGCGACATGGTCCCGGGCCTGCTGGTGGTAGAGCCAGCCCCCGGCCAACGAGACGGTGGCGAGCACCACCAGCGTGGTCACCAGTGAAGCCTTGGTCTTCAGCGACAGGTTCATGCAGGTGCGCGCCGTGGCCCGGCGCACCGGGTGCCTGGGCAGCCCAAGCATAGCGGGCGCGCGGGTCCCGCGCCACCCGTGGTCGCAGTGGCCCGGTTAGGCCGGCGCCAGTTCACCATCCAGCGCCGCCACCAGGTCGGGGATCAGCTGGCACAGTTCACCGGTGGCGATGGCGGCATCGGCGTCGAAACCTTCGTCGGCGCGCGAGCCCGCATCGAACAAGCCATCGTCGACGCTGAGCTTCTTGATCTGCAGCGTGTCGGTCAGCACGAACGAGACCCTGCCCTTCCAGGTCAGCGCCAGCCGGGTGGGCTGCTTGCCGCCGGCCATCACATGGGCGCGCACCTCGTCGGTGTCCAGCGGATGGCGCGCATAGCGAACGACGGATTTCATTTCATCGGCCGATTTGAGCTCACATTCGCGGTCGACGCTGAAGGCCGAAGGCGGCTCGTCACCAGCCAGCCAGGCGGTCATCGCCGCGGCCGGCGACAGCGTGGTCTGCACCAGGCGCAAGGCCAGACCGTCCAGCGACTGGATCAGCATCGTCGCGGCTTCCTCGGCCCGCTTGGCGCTGCTGGCATCGATCACCAGCAGCTGGGCCTTGGTGTCCATCCACACATTCACCGAGGCTTGCTTGGTGAAGGCCTGCGGCAACAGCGCCAGCACCGCTTCTTCCTTCAGCTCCTTGGCATGCCGTTTGCCAGGCTTGCGCCCAGTGGCCTGTTCGGACTTTTTTGCCAACTCTTCCACACGCCGCTTGACCACAGCTGACGGCAAAACTTTCTGCTCGACCATCAAACGCATCAGCCATTGACCACCGATCGACTCGACCAGCGGCGCCATACCGCCCTCGCCACCATCACCGTGGCGCGGCGAGACCCAGCCGGCCGACATGGGCTGCGTGGTGCCGCACGGCATGAAGCGCGCCTTGGCCAGCCCGTCCTCAACCTCGGTCAACGTGGCCCCCCAGGGCTCACCACCCAAAGCGCTGAGCCGGTAGACCACCAAATTCTTGAACATCAACAAGGCCACTTGGCCCCCTTCTCATGCATCACGTTGCTTCACAAGACAAACGGGCCGTTGCTCTCACGCATCAGCCCGCTGCCTGGATTGTCTGTCATCCCGACATGGGCATAAACTGCCTCAGAACTTGCCTGTTAGGCTGGGCTACACTTCAGAACACTGGGGGGTTCAACAGCTGTACCGGGGAATCTCAATGAAATACCGCGAAGTAGTGATTTTCAATGGCGACACCTACACGGTGCCGCAAAACGTCCAACGCATCGACCACCTGGCCACACACGGCTGGCAGTTGCGCTATGGCGGCACCAAGCTGTTCTCGGACCACACCAACGACGGCAGCGGCGCTGCTGCATCGCTGGAGGCGGCCACCAAAGAGCTGCTGAAACGCATCGCCAAGCTGCCCGCGCCTTCACGCCTGCAGCAAAAGCCCAACCACAACAAGACGAGCGACCTGCCTGTCGGCATCTCGGGCCCGATCGTGCGGCAGCGCCGCGGCGGCCGGGTGCGTGACTGCAGCCTCGCCGTATTGCTGCCGCGTTATGGCGAGCCGGCACGGCGGGTCAACGTCTACATTGGTACCGAGAACACCTACACGGTCGAGCGCTTCCAGGAAGCCCTGGCCAAGGCGGTGGACATGCGCGAGCGCGCAGTCTCGGCCTATGAAACGGCCACCACGCGGGCCATGCGGGCGGCCGGCCGCGAGTTGCGCGCCAACCTGCGTTGACCGCGTCTGACCTCACCGCCGCGCCCCCCGCGGGCGCGGTGCCTGTCGTGCGCCGCGCTTTGCCTGGTGACCTGGAGGCGCTGGCCGCACTGTTCGACGCCTACCGCGGCTTCTACGAGCAGCCTTCAGATCCGGCATTGGCGCGGCAGTTTCTCGCCGAGCGGCTGGAGCGCGGTGAAGCCATCGTCTTTGTCGCGCCCAGTGTCGATGGTCAGGGGCTGGACGGCTTCTGCCTGCTCTACCCGACCTTCTGCTCGGTGGTGGCGCGTCCGTTCCGCTGGTTCAACGACCTGTTCGTCCGACCCGAGGCCCGTGATCGCGGTCTCGCGAGCGCATTGATGCAGGCCGCCGAAGACGATTCGCGTCAGGCCGGCTGCGCACGCCTGGACCTGCAGACCGCCCACGACAACCTGCGCGCGCAGGGCCTGTACGAAGCCCGCGGTTGGCAGATGGACACGGTATTCCGCGTCTACAGCCTGGCGCTGTAGTTCCCTGGTGGCGGGTGACGCCACCAGCGCGGGCGTTAGGACAACAATCGTCGTCCGCGCTGTCCCATCGTTAGGGGACACACGCGACGGGCACGAAACACCCGCCGCGTGCGACGGCGCCGTCAGCCCTTGCGTTCGCGTGCCGGCAACACCGTGCCGCGGCATTCGCCGAAGCCGATGCGGCGAGCCCCTGGGCGCTCGCAGTGGGCCTTCAGGATCACCGTGTCGCCATCTTCGAGGAAGCTGCGCTGCTCGCCGTTCGACAGCGTCAGCGGCTGCTTGCCGCCATTGCTGAGTTCGAGCAACGAGCCGGCCTGTTCAGGCGCCGGGCCTGACAAGGTGCCGCTGCCCAGCAGGTCACCGGCCTGCAGGTTGCAGCCGTTGACGGTGTGGTGGGCCACCAGTTGCGCGAGGGTCCAGTAGGCGTCGGCGTAGTTCGAAGTCGAGACACGGTCACCGGCGTGGCCGGCCTCGCGCATCGCCGCGGTCTGCAGCCAAACCTCCAGCGTGATGCCGATCGCGCCCTGATCGCGGTTCGACGCCGAGTCCAGGTAGGGCAACGGCGCCGGGTCACCTTCCGGGCGGCGGAACGGTTGGCGGAACGGCGCCAAGGCCTCGAGTGTCACCATCCAAGGGGACACGGTGCTGGCGAAGTTCTTGGCCAGGAAGGGGCCAAGCGGCTGGTATTCCCAGCCCTGCACGTCACGCGCGCTCCAGTCGTTGAACAGCGTCAGGCCGAAGACATGCTCTTCGGCCAGCTCCATGCCGATCGGCTCGCCCAATGCGTTCGGCCGGGCGATGAAGATGCCCAGCTCCAGCTCGTAGTCGAGCCGGCGGCTGGGGCCGAAGTTCGGTGCCGTGCCTTCAGGCGCCGTCGCCGGCCGGGTCTGGCCCCAGGGCCGATGGAAGGACTGACCGCTGACGCCGATCGACGAGGCGCGGCCGTGGTAGCCGATCGGCACCCACTTGTAGTTCGGCAGCAGCGGGTTGTCGGGCCGGAACTGCTTGCCTACCGTCGTCGCGTGGTGGATGCTGGTGTAGAAGTCGGTGTAGTCGCCGATCGTGCAGGGCAGGCCCATCTCGACCGCCGATTGCCGCACCAGTGCTTCCTTCCAGCGGGTGGCCAGCGCCGAGCCGGCACGCAGGCCTTCGGACAAGGCGGTGCGCAGCGCGCGGCGCGGCTCGGGCGCCAGGCTCATCAACCGGCTCATGTCCGACGAATCGATCAGGCCGGCCGCACGCAGATCGAGGATCTGGTCGCCGATCGCGACGCCGAGGCGCCAGTCGGCATCACTCGCCGTGCGAAAGCGCCCGAACGGCAGGTTCTGGATCGGGAAGTCGGTGCGCGGGTCGTTGGCCGATGCGACCCAGCTTTGCAGCGCCGGGTCCAGCGTGTCATTGAGACCGATCATGACGCGGCCTTTTCGCTGTCGAGTTCCTTGGCGTGCAGGAAGGCCGCGTGCTTGGGCGCGCGCTTGGTCTTAGCCCACTCTTCCAGCATGTCCCACTTCACGGCATCGAGCTGCTTGATCTGGGCTTCTTCGGTCGGGTCCGGGCACGCCAGCTCGACGCGGTGGCCGTTGGGGTCGAAGAAGTAGATCGAGTGGAAGATGCCGTGGTCGGTGACGCCGAGCACATCGACGTCGTTGGCTTCCAGGTGGGCCTTGAACTCGAGCAGCTCGGCGCGGTCTTTCACGCGGAAGGCGATGTGCTGCACCCACTCGGGCGTGTTCGGATCACGGCCCATCGGCGGCTGCGTCGGCAGCTCGAAGAAAGCCAGCACGTTGCCCATGCCGGCATCCATGAAGACGTGCATGTACGGATCGGGTGCTTTGGTCGACGGGACGAAGTCCTCGGCGATCGCGAGCACGAAATCCATCTTCAGCATCTTCTGGTACCAGAGCACCGTCTCTTTCGCGTCCTTGCAGCGGTACGCGACGTGGTGAATCCTGTCGATTTTCATGCGATGTTCCTTCAGGCGGTTTGCAGCACGCCGCGGCGGATCTGGTCGCGCTCGATCGACTGGAACAGCGCCTTGAAGTTGCCTTCGCCGAAGCCGTCGTCGCCCTTGCGCTGGATGAACTCGAAGAACACCGGGCCGAGGTGGGTCTGCGAGAAGATCTGCAGCAGCAGGCGCGGCGTGCCGCCTTCGGTCGAGCCGTCCAGCAGGATGCCGCGCGTCTGCAATGAAGGCACATCTTCGCCGTGGCCTGGCAGGCGCTCGCCCAGCATCTCGTAGTAGACGTCGTTGGGCGCGGTCATCAACGGCACACCGGCCATGGCCAGCTGGTCGATCGTGGCCTTCAGGTCATCGGTCAGCAAGGCCACGTGCTGGATGCCTTCGCCGTTGAACTGCATCAGGAACTCTTCGATCTGGCCCGAGCCTTTGGACGACTCCTCGTTCAGCGGGATGCGGATCTTGCCGTCCGGCGCGGTCATCGCCTTGCTGGTCAGCCCGGTGTATTCGCCCTGGATGTCGAAGTAGCGGATCTCGCGGAAGTTGAACAGCTTCTCGTAGAAACCGGCCCAGAAGGACATGCGGCCGCGGTAGACGTTGTGCGTCAAGTGGTCGATCAGCTTCAGGCCGACACCCGCCGGGTGGCGCTCGACGCCGTCGATGAATTCGAAGTCGATGTCGTAGATCGACTTGCCGTCCTCGAATCGGTCGATCAGGTACAGCGGCGCGCCGCCGATGCCCTTGATCGCCGGCAGGCGCAGCTCCATCGGGCCGGTTGGGATCTCGATCGGTTGTGCGCCCAGCTCCAGCGCGCGGGCGTAGGCCTTGTGCGCGTCTTTCACGCGGAAGGCCATGCCGCACGCGGACGGCCCGTGCTCGGCAGCGAAGTACGCGGCCTGGCTCTTGGGCTCGTTGTTGACGATGAAGTTGATGTCGCCCTGGCGGAACAGCAGCACGTTCTTCGAACGGTGCTTGGCGACGAGCGAGAAGCCCAGCTTCTCGAACAGCGGCTCCAGCTGGCCGGGGGTGGGCGAGGCGAATTCGACGAATTCGAAGCCCATCAACCCCATCGGGTTGTCATACAGGTCGGTGGTGGTGGTGCTCACAGGGATGCTCCTTGAAACGGTGACGGTCATTGACGGCAGAAGAGTCAAGAACCGCACGCGGCGGAGCACCCGGCACGCCCCGGACACTGCGCGCCAAATGGTCACCGACGACACCTTGGAACAAGGTACCCCCAGACCTGGTGCGCGGCATCAGGTCGCCCCCCGAGGGGGCCTCGTCACCTCGGGAGCGGCCCGGCGGTGACTCGTGGGACGTGGTCATGGACGTTTGGGGCAGAAAAGTGGGGCGGCGGCGAAACCGTCAGTGTACGGTCGAATTCCCGGCATGCCAAGCGTGGCGCCGCCGGCCGCCGCTGTCAATCGAGCGTGATATTGGCCTTTTTGGCCAGCTTGGCGTACTTGGCCACCTCGCTGCGGAAGAAGGCCGCCGCCGCTTCCGGCGTGCTGGGGTGGATGTCGTTGCCCTGCCTGGCCATCGCCTCCATCACCTCGGCTGTGCCGAAGGCGACGACGAAGGCATCGTGGATGCGCTTGACCTCGGCCGCTGGCAGCTTGGCCGGGCCCAGCACGGCGAACCAGGCCTCGACCTCGGCGCCGGGCATGCCCTGTTCGGCAAAGGTCGGCAGCTCCGGCGCGGCCGGCGTGCGCTTGGCGCTCATCACGCCGACGGCGCGCAAGCTGCCGCCCTTCAGCTGGCCCTGGATCGACGGCAGAGCCAGCACGCCCAACTCGACCTGGCCGCCCATCAGGTCGGCCAGCATCGGGCCGACGCCCTTGTAGGGGATGTGCTTGACGGGCACAGCGGCTTCGTCGACAAAGACCGCGGCCGCCAGGTGCAGGATGGTGCCGTTGCCAGACGACGCGTAGTTGTAGGCATCGGGCTTGGCCTTCAAGAAGGCCACCAGCTCTTTCGCGTTCTTCGCCGGCACCTTGTCCGGGTTGACCACCAGCACCAGCGGCGTGGTGCCGAGCACGCTGATCTCGGTGAAGTCTTCCACCGTGTCGTACGGCATCTTCTTGTAGACGCTCGGGTTGATGACGTGGTTGTTCGAGACCATGCCGATGGTCAGGCCGTCCGGTGTCGACTTGGCGAGGGCCGAGGCACCGGTGATACCGCCCGCGCCAGGCAGGTTCTCGATGATCACCGGCTGCCCTCCAAGGGCCTTGCTCAACGCCGCCTGTGCGGCGCGGGCAATCGTGTCGACCCCCGAGCCCGGGCCAACCGGCAGGATGATCTTCAGCGGCTTGTCGTTGGCCTGGGCGCGCACATTGCTGGGGATCAGCGCCACCGCGGCCAACGCCATGGCCGACGAACAGGCCGCGAGCAGGGCCATGCGACGCTGGTTCCGTCGGGCCGCAACGTGTCGGGTGGTTCGTTGGGTCATGCGCTTGTCTCCGTCGAGTCGAGTGGTTCTGGGCGCCGGATCGGAAGGCGGCCTTGGCAAGAAGCTTCGCACGCGGCAGCCCCTGACCGGCGCTGGGTGATCAAGGCGTGGTCACAGGCCTGACGCCTTGCGTCATTGCCCCGCGCCGGCCGCCGCCAGGTGGTCGATCAGCACCCGCACCTTCTGCGGCAGAAAGCGCGACGGCGAGTAGACCGCGTGCACCGTGCGGTCGCCGTAGTGCCCGACCAGCCGCCAGTCGGTCAGCAGCGACCGCAGCTGCCCGGCCTGCAGCGCCTCGGCTGCCGTGAAGTCCGGCACGATGCCGATGCCCAGCCCCGCTTCGACAGTCGACAGGATGCCCTTGCTGTTGTTGATCGTCAGCGGGCCATGCACCCGCACCGACACCGGCGCGTGCCCATCGCGTTCGAACTCCAGCCGGTCCTGGAACGGGCCGTAGCCGAGGTAGATGCAGCGGTGGGCGGCGAGCTGTTCCGGCGTCTGCGGCTCGCCGTGAGCCGCCAGGTAGGCCGGTGGCGCGACGAGGCGGTACGACATGTTGAACAAGGCGCGCGCCACCAGCCCCGGCGACAACGAACCCGGCATGGCGATGCGGATCGCCAGGTCGTAGCCTTCGTCGACCAGGTCGATCATGCGGTCGATCAGCGTCAGGTCGACCTCGACCTCGGGCCAGCGCGCCAGGAAGGCCGGCAGCTGGCGCGCCAGCCAGACCTCGCCGAACACGGTCGGCGCACTGACCCGCACGCGGCCCTGCGGCACCATCGCGTAGCGCCCGGCCAGCGCCGACACCTCGCGCGCCGTCTGCGCGATGCGGGCGCAGCCCGGGTAGACCTCGGCGCCCAACTCGGTCAGCGAGACCGACCGGGTCGTGCGGTTCAGCAACTTCACGCCCAGATGGCTTTCGAGCCGGGCCACCGCGCGGCTGACCGCCGAGGTGGTCAGCCCCAGTTGGCGTGCAGCCGGCGCAAAGCCGCGCAGGTCGACGACCTTGGCGAAGACCGCCATTTCCGACAGCAGATCAGCGGCCATTTGTTGAGCCTTGGGAATCAATCTGGTTCCTGATTGCCGGATTGTGGGCCGAAAGGCCGCGTGTCATCGTGGTACCTCTCTGTCGCGAGCCCATGAACACGATGAAAACCGAATCCCCTGGCGGCACTTGGCGCATGCTGGTCGCGATGGCCTTGTCCGGCACCATCGGCCTGCTGGTGGTCGAGAGTGGCCAGCCACCCGCGGTGGTGGTGTTCTTTCGCTGCGTGATCGGCGGCGCCGGGCTGCTGGGCTGGCTGGCGTGGACGCGCGGCTGGCAGCCGCTGAGCCGGCGCGACCTGGGCTGGTTGGTCTTGGGTGGCGCTGCACTGGTGGTGAACTGGCTGTGCCTGTTCTCGGCCTACCGTTACGTCAGCATCTCGGTCGCCACCGTCGTCTACCACACGCAGCCCTTCATGCTGGTCGCGCTGGCCGCGCTGTTCCAGGGCGAGCGCATCGCCGCCGGCCGTCTGCCCTGGCTGGTGCTGGCGATGGTCGGCGTGGTGCTCAGCAGCGGCCTTGAATGGGGCAGCGGCTCGGCCGCTCCGGCCTGGCAAGGGGTGGTGCTGGCCTGCACGGCTGCGGTGCTCTACGCCGTGGTCACGCTGGCCACCCAGCGCCTGAAGCATCTGCCCTCGGCTCAGATCGCCGCCGTGCAGATGGGGGTGGGCGTGCTGATGCTGGCGCCGCTGGCGTTGCCACTGGATGCGCCGTTGGGTGCACGTGGCCTCGCCGCCGTGGCTGTGCTGGGTGCCGTGCACACGGCCTTCATGTACACGCTGATGTACGCCGCCTTCCAGCGCCTGTCGTCGCAGGCGATTGCAGCGCTGTCGTTCACCTACCCCGCCGTCGCGCTGCTGGTCGACCTGGCCTGGTACCACGCGGTGCCCAGCACCGGACAGTGGCTGGGCATGCTGCTGATCGTCATCGCCGTCGTCGCCCACCGGCTCGGCTGGGACTTGTTCAACCTCCGGTCGCGCAACGTGCGCGCCGCCTGACACGCCACCACATCACCCCATGGTCACCGTCTACCTGCGCTACGTCATCGACCCGTTCAAGCTGAAGGAATTCGAGCACTACGGCCGGCTCTGGATCCCGCTGGTCGCCCGCTTCGGCGGCCAGCACCACGGCTACTTCATGCCATCGGAAGCGGCGAACAACATCGCGCTGGCCTTGTTCACCTTCCCCAGCCTGGCCGAGTACGAACGCTACCGGCATGCGTCGTTCGAGGACGCTGACTGCCAGGCCGCCTTCCGCTACGCCGAAGAGACACGCTGCATCGTCAGTTACGAGCGCAGCTTCTTTCGGCCGGTGTTCGGCTAGGGCCAACCGGCCCTTGGCTACTCGGTCGTCGCGGCCTGCTCGCGCAGGTAGCGGTGCATCAGCGTGAAGAAGCGGTCGTAGAACGGGCCGGCGGGGATGGTCTCGCTGGCCACCTTGACCAGCGAGTCGTCGCTGGCGGTGAACGGGATCGACACCGAGCCGATCGCCGCGACGCCCAGGCTGGCCGAGTTCGGGCTCTTCTTCAGCGCGTAACGGTCTTGCAACGCGCTCACGTAGGCAGTGGCCAGCTTGCCGCCATTGCCGTCGGCCGCGCAGACGACGTGGAACTCGATCTGCACATGCACGTCGCCTTCGGGCTGGAAGCTCTTGGTGCCGTTGATCGCGTCAGGCTTCAGCATCGAGACCACGTAGCCCTGGCTCAGCAACGCACGGCGCGCCGCTTCACAGGTCACGTCGACCGACGCGTCGAACAGGCGTGAGAAGGTCTCGCTCGATTCGAAACCTTCGTCCTGGTAGACCTTGACCTTCGGCGCGGTGGAAGTGCAGCCGCCGGCCAGCGCCAGGGCGGTTGCCGTCAAGGCCCAACGGAGAGAGGGCAACAGGGTTTTTGCGTGCATCACGGTCGAATTATCCGGGCTGGATGGACACCGGCTCGTGACGAACGGTTCCGTGCCGCTGGCATCGGCCTTGCAAAGGAATGGGCACGCCGGACGGCGCCGAAAGACTCATCGATGGACCTGACCCCGCGCGAAAAAGACAAGCTGCTGATCTTCACCGCCGCCTTGCTGGCCGAACGCCGGCGTGCCCGCGGCCTGAAGCTGAACCACCCCGAGGCCGTGGCGCTGATCAGCGCCGCGATCATGGAAGGCGCCCGCGACGGCAGGACCGTGGCCCAGCTGATGAGCGAGGGCAAGACGGTGCTGACGCGGCACGACGTGATGGACGGCGTGGCCGACCTGATCCCGGAGATCCAGGTCGAGGCGACCTTCCCCGACGGCACCAAATTGGTGACGGTGCACCAACCCGTGGCATGAGCGGAGGCCCGATGATTCCCGGTGAACTGCTGACCGACGCTGGCGAGCTGGTGCTGAACCCGGGCCGCCGATGCACCACGCTGGTGGTCGAGAACGCCAGCGACCGGCCGGTCCAGGTCGGCTCGCACTACCACTTCGCCGAAACCAACGCCGGCCTGCGCTTTGACCGGGCCGCCGCCCACGGCATGCGACTGAACATCGCTTCGGGCACCGCCGTGCGCTTCGAGCCGGGCCAGCAACGCACCGTCGAACTGGTCGACTTTGCCGGCGACCGCGTGGTCTTCGGCTTCCGCGGCCTCGTCCAAGGGACTTTGTGATGGCGACCATCGGGCGACGCGCCTATGCCGAGATGTACGGGCCCACCGTGGGCGACCGGTTGCGGCTGGCCGACACCGGCCTGGTGATCGAGATCGAACAGGACTTCACCTTGCGCGCCGGTGGCTACGGTGAAGAAGTGAAATTCGGCGGCGGCAAGACCATCCGCGACGGCATGGGCCAGAGCCAGGTGCCCAATGGCCCGGGGGCGCACGAGGCGATGGACTGCGTCATCACCAACGCGCTGATCCTCGACCACTGGGGCATCGTCAAGGCCGACATCGGCCTCAAGGGTTCGCGCATCGCAGCCATCGGCAAAGCCGGCAACCCCGACGTGCAACCCAGCGTCGACATCGTGATCGGCCCCGGCACCGAAATCATCGCCGGCGAAGGGATGATCGTCACCGCCGGCGGCATCGACAGCCACATCCATTTCATCTGCCCGCAGCAGATCGACGAGGCCCTGGCCAGCGGCGTGACCACGATGCTCGGTGGCGGCACCGGCCCGGCCACGGGCACCTTTGCCACCACCTGCACGCCCGGGCCGGAAAACATCCAACGCATGCTGCTGGCGGCCGACGCCTTCCCGATGAACCTGGGCTTTCTCGGCAAGGGCAACGCCAGCCGGCCCGAGGCGCTGCGTCAGCAAATCAACGCCGGCGCGATCGGGCTGAAGCTGCACGAAGACTGGGGCACCACGCCATCGGCGATCGACTGCTGCCTGAGCGTGGCCGAAGAGACCGACACCCAGGTCTCGATCCATTCGGACACGCTGAACGAATCAGGCTTCGTCGAAGACACGGTCGCGGCAACGAAGGGCCGCACGCTCTGCGCCTTCCACACCGAAGGCGCCGGCGGGGGTCACGCACCGGACATCCTGAAAGTCGTCGGCGAAGCCAACTTTCTGCCCTCGTCGACCAACCCGACGATGCCCTACACCGTCAACACGGTCGACGAGCACCTGGACATGCTGATGGTGTGCCACCACCTCGACGCGGGCATTGCCGAAGACCTGGCCTTCGCCGAGAGCCGCATCCGGCGCGAGACGATTGCCGCTGAAGACGTGCTGCACGACCTGGGCGCGATCAGCATGATGTCGTCCGACAGCCAGGCCATGGGCCGCGTCGGCGAGGTGATCATCCGCACCTGGCAGACGGCGCACAAGATGAAGGCGCAGCGCGGGCCGCTGCGCGGCGACTCGGAGCGCAACGACAACACCCGCGCCAAGCGCTTTGTGGCCAAGTACACGATCAACCCGGCGCTGGCCAACGGCATCGCACACGAGGTCGGCTCGGTCGAGGTCGGCAAGTGGGCCGATCTCGTCTTCTGGCGACCCGGCTTCTTCGGTGTCAAGCCCAGCCTGGTGCTCAAAGGCGGCTTCATCGCCCTGGCCGCGATGGGCGACCCGAACGCGTCGATCCCGACGCCACAGCCGGTGCACATGCGGCCGATGTTCGGTGCCTTCGGCGGCGCGCTGGCGCGTGGCTCACTCACCTTCGTCAGCCAGGCCGCGCTGGCTGGCGGCGTGGCAGAAAGCTACGGCCTGCACAAGCGCCTGGCGGCGGTGAAGGGCAACCGCAGCGTCACCAAGCGCGACATGGTCCACAACGCCTACTTGCCGACGATGCAGATCGACCCGCAGACCTACGAGGTTAGGGCCGACGGGGTGCTGCTGACCTGCGAGCCGGCCAAGGTGCTGCCGATGGCGCAGCGCTACTTTCTGTTCTAACGAAGACCTTCAGTCGTCGCTCCGCGGCGGTCGCCCGGCTCATTGCCGACTGGCTCATTCGAAAAGCGCGAGCGGCGCCGGCCCTATCCGTTCAGCACGAGTGAGCCTGAGGGATATTGATCGCACATGAAGTCAACGAAGGCGCGAACCTTGGGTGCGGGCAGGCGTCTGGACGTGTGAAGGATCCACAGGGCGACCTCCGAGCCTGAGATCGCGCCCCACTGGACCAGTTCGCCGCGAGTCAGCTGCTTCCACGCGATCGACTGCGGTATGAGCGCGGCGCCGCCGCCGGCCATCGCGGCGTCGCGAATCATCAGGAACGAGGAGAGCCTGATTCTCGGAATGGGCTCGAGGACCAGGTGCCCTTCATCGAGGTTCCACTGGGTGGGCTGGAAGCTGGAGAAGACGATGCTTTGCACCGGCTTCACCCCGCCTGGGCTGGGCATCGTCACCGAAGGCGCTGCGACCACGACGAGCCGGTCCGTCGCGAAGCGCCGGCCCACCAGGCCACTGTCGGGGCTTGGGTTGATTCGAATCGCGACGTCGAACTGCTCTTCGACGAGATCGACCATGCGGTCCTCTGCCACTGCCTCGACGGTGACCTCTGGATAGGCGGCACAGAACTCGGCGCAGATGCGTCCCATCGCGAGTTGCGAGAACAGCGATGGCGAGGCCACGCGCAGGCGGCCACGAGGCGTCGACAGGCCCTCGCGCGCGGCGGTCATGGCTTCGGCGACGTCCTGCATCGGTCCTTCGGTCCGGGCCAGGAGAGCCTGCCCGGCCTCGGTGAGCTTCAGCCCGCGGGCACTGCGCTCGATGAGCCGCACGCCGAGTTGCTCTTCCAGCTCGGCGATGTGTCGGGACAGCGTTGCCTTCGACTTGCCACTGGCGCGACTGGCCTTGCCCAGGCCCCCGTGCGCTGCGACGAGTGTGAAGTCACCCAGGGTGTTCAAGTCCACGGTGTTCCATATGTGATACGCGACGTCTCGATTCTGTCGTCTTTGTTTTGCCGGTGCAACGGCCTATCTTCTCGTCACCGCAACCGGATGACGAGGAAACCGACATGACGACACAACGTGCAGTGCTGATTCGTGCTTACGGCGGCGCCGATGCCGCCCAGGTGAGCGAGATCCAAACGCCCAAGCCAGGCCCAGGTGAGGTGCTGGTCCGTGTCCGCGCCGCGGGCATCAACGGCATCGACTGGAAGGTCCGCGAAGGCTACCTCCGAGATGCGTTCCCGCTCCAGCTGCCGGCCGTGCTGGGCATCGAACTCGCCGGTGTGGTCGAGGCCATCGGGCCGGGCACCTCGCGATTGCGCGTTGGCGACCGGGTGATGGGTCCCATCGGCGGACTGGGGGCCTACGCCGATGTCGTGGTGGTACCGGAAGCCAACTTGGCCAGGACGCCCGAAGCGCTGGACGATGTCCAGGCGGCCGCGATCCCGGTCGCCGCCGTGGCGGCATGGCAAAGCCTCCATCACGCCGGGCCGATCCGCCCGGGCCAGCGCGTCCTGATCCACGGCGCGGCAGGCGGGCTGGGCGGCCATGCCGTGCAGTACGCCAAGCAGGCTGGCGCCGAGGTCTTCGCGACAGTGGCCACCGCCCACGTCGGCTACGTCCGGGATCTGGGCGCAGACCATGTCATCGACTACCAGACGCAACGCTTCGAAGAGCTTGCCCGCGAGATCGACCTGGTGCTGGACTACGTCGGCGGCGAGGTGCTCGATCGTTCCTGGCAGGTGCTGGCGACCACGGGCGCGATCGTGGGCACGTCGTCGCCCGACATCCTGGCCCGCACGCCCGCAGGCCGCCGCGGCCTGTGGTTCATGAACAAGCCCGACGCTGCATTGCTGGAACGGCTCGCCGCCGAGGTGGCTGGCGGGCAGCTGAAGTCCAAGGTCAGCGAGGTCGTCGGCTTCAAGGACATCCCCGCAGCCATCGAACGCAACCGCACCGACTCTCGCACCGGCAAGGTCGTGGCGGACTTTTCGCGTTGACCGTTTCCAGTTCACCATCCCAGGAGATTCACATGAGCATTCTTGTCACTGGTGCCACGGGCACCGTAGGTTCACTCGTCGTCCGCGGACTTGCCAGTGCCGGCGCGGAAGTCAAGGCGCTCGTCCGACAGCAGGGAAAGCTGGCGTTTCCTGCCGGCGTGACCGAGGTGATCGGCGACCTGACCGACGTGCCGTCGATGCGCGCCGCCCTGTCGTCGGTGCGCACGGTGTTCCTGCTGAACGCCGTCACGCCCGACGAAGTGACGCAGGCCCTCATCACGCTCAACCTGGCGCATGAAGCCGGCATCGAGCGCATCGTCTACCTGTCGGTGATCCACGCCGACAAGTACACCAACGTTCCGCACTTCACCGGCAAGCACACCGTCGAACGCATGATCGAGACGCTGAACTTGCCCGTGACCATCCTGCGTCCTGCCTATTTCATGCAGAACGAACGCATGGTTCAGCAGGCGATCGAGGGCTATGGCGTCTACCCGATGCCGATCGGCTCGACCGGCATCGCGATGATCGATGCGCGTGACATCGCCGACATCGCCGTGGCGGAACTCCTTCGCCGCGACGGTTCCGCCTCTGCGCTGCCGAGAGTGACATTCGACCTGGTCGGACCGGAGGCGATCACCGGTGCATCGGCGGCGCACACCTGGGCCAGCGCGCTCGGGCGCGAGATCGCCTACGCAGGCGACGACGTGGCGGCCTTTGAAGCGCAGATGGCGGCGTTCGGCCCGGCCTGGCTGGCCTACGACATGCGTCTGATGATGGCCGGCATCCAGAGGATCGGCATGCACGGCGCCGAGGGTGCGGCCGATCGGCTGCAAGCCATCCTCGGGCGGCCTCTGCGCAACTACGCGTCGTTCGTCGCAGAAGCCGTCGCTGCGGCCCGAGCCGCCGCCTGATCGCCTCCAGCAGGGTGGACGGGCGGCCGGCACGCCGCCCGTGTCAGCCGTAGTTCAGCGCCCTGGCCTTGCCGCGGAACACGCGGTAGGAGAACACGGTGTAGCCGGCAATGGCCGGCACGGTGATCGCGCAGCCCACCAGGATGAAGGCGAGCGACTTCGGTGCGCTGGCCGCCTGCCAGATCGTCAGCTTGTCCATCACCACGAAGGGGAACAGGCTGAAGGCCAGGCCGATGGCGCCCATCAGGAACACACCGATCAAGGACACGAACGGCACCCAGCAAAGTTTGCCGGTGGCATGGCGCGACCGCAGGAACACCAGCGCAAGCACCAAAGCCACCAGCGTGACCAGCGGGATCGGCAGCAGCGCAATGAAATCGGGCATGCGAAACCAGCGCTCGCGCACCGTCTGGCTGACCAGCGGTGTGGCGATCGAGATCAGGCCCATGCCGACGACCACCGGTGCCCATGCCGCCCGGGCCCAGTGCACCGCCTTTTCCTGCAACGGCCCTTCGGTCTTGATGATCAGCCAGCAGGCACCCATCAGCACATAGGCCGCCGGCAGCGCGAAGGCAATCAGGCTGGCAAAGACCTGTGGCCAGACGCCTTCGGCGAAGCCGGTGATGTAGCGGCCCAGCATCCAGCCCTGGGCCAGTGAAGCCAAGGTGGAACCGGCGATGAAGGCCTTGTTCCACAGCGGCTGGTGCGCGTCGCGCGCCTTGACGCGGAAGTCGAACGCCACGCCGCGCAACGTGAGCCCGAGCAGCATCAACGCGACCGGCAGGTACAGCGCGCTCAGCACCACGCCGTGTGCTTTCGGAAAGGCGATCAGCAGGATGCCGACGCCCAGCACCAGCCAGGTTTCGTTGGCGTCCCAGAACGGGCCGATGGCGGCGACCATCAGGTCGCGCTCCTCACGGCCGGCGCGGTGCATCAACATGCCGACGCCGAGGTCGTAGCCGTCGAGGATCACGTAGACCAGCATCGCCATGCCCATCAGGCCGAGAAAGACCACTGGCATCCATTCGGCGCCGTTCATAGGTGCTCCCACCGTCTCTCCGAGAAGGAATGAGCCTCTACGGGCGGCCGGGCGAGGCTCATGAGGGCTCTCCTTGCGGTGTGTCCTTGACGGCCGCTGAGGGTGGCACCAGCGGCTTCTCGCTCATGTAGCGCAGCACCGTCACGTAGGCCACGATCAGCACCGCGTACAGCACCAGGTAGCCTGTCAGCGTCAGCGCGATGTAGGCGGGTGGGGTCGACGAGGCGACATCGGCCGTTCGCACCAGGCCGTAGACCACGAAAGGCTGGCGCCCGATCTCGGTGACGTACCAGCCGGCCACCGTGGCCACCCAGCCCGAAAAGCTCATCAGCCGGATCACCTGCAGCCACAGGCGCGGCAGGCGCTGCGGTTGCCACTGCAGACGCCGCAGCCACCACCAGCTGAGCCAGCTGACCGCGAGCATCGTCATGCCCATGCCGACCATGATGCGAAAGGCGAAGAACAGCGGCGCCACCGGCGGGTGGCGGCCTTCGAATTCATCCAGCCCGCGCAGGACGCCATCGCCGTGGTGGGTCAGGATCAGCGCCGCGCCGCGCGGCACTTCGATCGAAAACCTGTTGCTGCGCGTCGTCTCGTCGGGCCAGGCGAACAGCACCAGCGGCGCGCCACGCTCGCTGTGCCACAGCGCCTCCATCGCGGCGATCTTCTGCGGCTGGTGCTCCAGCGTGTTCAAGCCGTGCTGGTCGCCGACGAAGATCTGGACCGGGATCAGCACCGCCGCCACCGTCACCGCCGCGCGCATCACCTGGGCCGCCGCAGGGCTGGCGGTGCCTTGCAGGTAGCGCAGCGCCGTGGCGCCGGCGATCAGGAAGCTGGTCGTCAGGCCGGAGGCCAGCAGCATGTGCGTCAGCCGGTAGGGAAACGAGGGGTTGAACAGCACGCCCAGCCAGCTGTCGACATGGAACTCGCCGTTGACGATGACATGGCCGGTCGGCGTCTGCATCCACGAATTCAGGCTGAGGATCCAGAACGCGCTGACGGTGGTGCCAAACGCCACCAGCGCGGTCGCGATCAGGTGCATGCGTTCGGAAACCCGCTCGTGGCCGAACAGCATCACACCCAGGAAGGTGGCTTCGAGGAAGAACGCCGTCAGCACCTCGTAGCCCAGCAGCGGCCCAGCGATGTTGCCGACCTTTTCCATGAAGCCCGGCCAGTTGGTGCCGAACTGGAAGCTCATCGTGATGCCGCTGACCACGCCCAGCGCGAAGGTCAGCGCGAAGATCTTGGTCCAGTAGCGCCAGGCGACCAGCCAGCGCTCGTCGCGCGTGGCCAGCCAGCGCGCGCGAAAGAACAGCAGCCACCAACCCAGGCCGATGCTGATGGTCGGGAACAGGATGTGGAAGGTTATGTTGGCAGCGAACTGCAGTCGCGCCAGCAGCAACGGGTCCCAGGTGCTCGTGTCCATCGCGTCCGGTCCTCGGGTCGGAGTGGGCGTCGTCCCCTGGCGGCATTCGTCGTTCCCTCGGTCGATCGATGCTGGCAGGCAGACCCCGCAGTGTGCCCAGCTTGGCGCTGCGGCGCATCCCCCCGCCCTCAACCGGCCCGCGCCGGCCCGCCGCCCCCCCCCGACATGGGCACGCAATGAGGTATGTGTCACATCTGGGCGCTGCAACGGCCTGGTGCGCGGCTCAACTCTCCCCGCCGGATGGTCGATAGACCCAGAACGGACCGAGGTGGTCCCGAGGAGAGTGCGATGTCGTTCAAG